>Ga0307479_10002699_pt1 | contig 16089 bp, 8 predicted proteins | sample atmos_gasesECM4C_FD_203743 | JGI IMG/M metagenome (GOLD analysis project Ga0307479, IMG submission 203743) | Hardwood forest soil microbial communities from Morgan-Monroe State Forest, Indiana, United States - atmos_gasesECM4C_515 | ecosystem: Environmental > Terrestrial > Soil > Temperate... | reverse complement strand
GAATCAACTAAAGGAGCTTCAATCCAAGGTTGAGGAGTCCCAGCAAAAGCTGATTAACTACCAGAAAGAAAATGGGATCTTTGGCTTGGACGATAAACAAAACATTGTGACGGCAAAGCTGGACGATCTAAATAGGGAACTCACTGCAGCGGAAGCCGATCGTGTCCAAAAAGAGGTCAGTTACCGATTGGCGCGTTCGGGACAGCCGGAGCTGATCGCTAGAGTCGGCTCTGAAGGCCTGATCACCAAGCTACGCGCGCAAGTGGCTGATCTGGAAAATCAGATGGCGCAAGCGTCGGTTCAGCTGGGCCCAGCACATCCAAAGATTACCGAGCTGTCGAAGCAAATAGCCCAGGCGCGGCAGTCAGTGGATGCCGAAGTCCGGAGAATCGGTGAGCAGATAACCTATGATTACCACAGCGCGGTGCAACGTGAGCGCATGCTGGGGAATGCACTGGAAGCACAGAAACAGGCGGCCGACAAGCTGAGCGCAAATACGATCCAGGGCAACATCCTGAAGCACGAGTTCGAGACAAACCGCAAGCTCTACGAGGATCTGTTGCAGAAGCAGAAAGAAGTAAGCATTTCATCCAGCTTGAAATCGAGCAACATTTGGATCGTCGATCCTGCCAGACCGCCGAGACGGCCTGCTGAGCCAAATATTCCGCGAAACTTCGCGCTTGCTCTCTTCTTTGGGATTTTAGGTGGCGTGTTAACAGCGTTCGGTCTGGGAAAGATGAACGAGAAGATTAGCGCTCTGGAACAGGCAATTATCGCCTCGCCACTGCCTTCACTCGGCGTTGTGCCGTTGTTGGGAGCAAAGAAGAAGAACGGCGCGTCCCCCCGACTCAGTGACGCCGACGGTAGCGTGAAACCCGAGTTGGTGAGCGCCCTTCGGCCAATGTCCATGACGGCGGAATCCTACAAGGCCATCGTGACGTCGATCTTGCTTTCGCACCGGACTCACCCCGCGGTGATCCTGGTGACGAGCGCCCTTCCCGGGGAGGGTAAGACCACTGTGAGTACGAATTTGGCGATTGTGCTCGCAAGACTGCGCAGGCGCGTGCTACTCGTCGATACCGACCTCCGGCGTCCCAGCGTCCACCGCGCCATGCGCTTGAGTGCTAAAACCGGTTTGGGTGCGCTGCTCAGGAAGTCCGCCGCATTCGATGACCTTGTAGTCGCCTGTGCCGATGTACCCAATCTGTACGTTCTACCGGCCGGGCCAATTAACCTGCAGGAGGATACCGAGTTGCTGGTATCCGGCTTCAAGGATTTAGTAGAGGGCTGGCGGGAGCAATTCGACCACATCATCATCGATACCCCACCCGTGCTGGCGATGACCGACGCAGTTCGCATGTCGGTCGAGGCGGATTCGGTGATCCTAGTTATCCGCTCTGGTCAGATCGGAAAAGACGAGTTCTTGCGCGCTCAGGATGTGCTCCTCAAGGTCAACGCCCGCCTTACGGGCTTCGTCCTAAATGGCGCAGAGCTGGATTCGTCAGATTTCCGGTACTTTTACGGCTACTACGGCCGGGAGGAATCAAAACACCTCAGCGAAGGCGCGTAAGGATTTCACCGGCCTAAATTCCGAGGTGCTGCGTCCGCTTGTTGTTCTGAGGCATGGAGGTAGTCATGCAGTTCAAACCCATCACTCTTGCCGCGCTCGCGTTGTTGGCCCTGCCATCGGCCTATGGCTTCGCGCAAGATCGCGTGGCGCCGTCAGAAGTTCGTACGGAGGCCCCGCGGCCTGCATCTGAGACCACGCCTGCCGCGACGCGCGGCACCAGCTCGCCGCCGGACCTTCTGATAGGCGCCGGTGATCTACTTGAAGTCAGCCTGTACGGCATGCCAGATTTCAAAACTGACGTGCGCGTTAATTCTGGCGGTGAGATCTCCTTGCCCATGCTTGGTACGGTGGCTGTGAGCGGCCTCTCCGTCGAACAGGCTGAAACGCTGATTGCGCGCAAGTTGAGTGAAAAGGACCTTTTCAATGATCCGCACGTCACGGTCTTCGAGAAGGAATACGCAACGCAAGGGATCTCGGTGCTGGGCGAAGTACAAAAACCCGGGATTTATCCGTTGCTAGGCTCAAGGAAGCTATTCGACGCCATATCTGTTGCCGGCGGCACGACTCTAAAAGCTGGCCGCTATGCGCTTATTACGCGCCGCAACGATCCACAGCATCCGGTTCAGGTACCGCTTTTGACCGGTGCGGCAGACGCGATGCAAAACAATGTCGTTGTCGAGCCGGGCGACACAATTCTCGTAAGCAAAGCGGGCGTGGTTTACGTCGTCGGCGATGTTCACATGCCCGGCGGTTTTGTTATGGAAAATGGCAACGAGATTACCGTGCTGAAGGCCATCGCCCTCGCTCAAGGCACGAACCCGAACGCGGCTCTGAATGCGGCCAGGCTCATTCGCAAGAGCCCAGAGGGCCCAAAGGATGTCCCGCTCGACCTTAAGAAAATTCTGGCTGCAAAGGCTCCTGATCCGCAACTCCAACCCGACGATGTCGTGTTCGTGCCCGGCAGCGCAGGGAAGAGCGCTGCCAAACGCGGGGCTGAGGCGGTCCTGCAGATGGCGACCGGTATCGCTATTTGGCGCCTACCTTAACGTCAAATTGTCCATCTTGAGTAAACAGAGCTACGCCGGGATAGCGACGTGACGCCAAGTCGTTCTTTAAGAAAAATTCCTGACCTGCACGCTGCGAATTTGCATATGCCGCACGCCAACTAGAGGAATCCATGCTAGCACTCATGACGGATAGGAAATCAGGGGAGGTGTCCACGTACGATGTTCCGGCTCCGGAGCTGCGCGCCGGGGGCATCCTGGTGCGCACCCAATATTCGGCAATCAGCGCCGGCACAGAGCGCGCCACGCTGGAGTTAAGTTCGAAGTCGCTTCTAGCCAAAGCGAAAGCGCGTCCCGATCTCGTTAAGCAGGTTATCGAGTACGCGCGCCAGCACGGAGTGAAAGCCGCGTACGAAAAGGTGTACGCAAAGCTGGATACGCTGACGACTCTAGGATACAGCTGCGCAGGCGAAGTAATTTCAGTGGCGGACGGCGTGCACGAATTCCGCGCTGGGGATCGCGTCGCCTGCGCCGGCGGTACTTACGCCAACCATGCCGAGATCAACTTTGTTCCGCGCAATCTCGCGGTACGCATCCCTTCGCAGGTACCCTCGGTTGCGGCCTCTTTAACCACCATCGGCGCCATCGCCATGCAAGGAGTTCGGCAGGCGAAGGTCGCTATCGGCGAAACTGTTGCGGTGATCGGTGCCGGGTTGGTAGGCGTGTTGACCATCCAGATCCTCCGCGCCTCCGGATGCCGAGTCGTGGCGATCGATCTTTCGCCCCAACGCGTCAAGCAAGCAGGGGAACATGGCGCACATCTCGCGATTGCCGCCAACGACCCAACGCTGGCCTCAACTATCAAGGAGTTCTCCAGGTATGGTGTCGATGCTGCTATTCTGACTGCTGCGACCGACTCCGCTGAGCCAGCTGAGATGGCGGCCAAGATTCTGCGTGACCGCGGTCGCATAATCGTTGTGGGCACGGTTGGCATGGGAGTCTCGCGCAGCAACATGTACATGAAGGAGTTGTCGCTGACTCTCTCGCGCTCTTACGGGCCTGGGAGGTACGACCAGCAGTATGAGGAAGGCGGGATCGATTATCCCCTCGGATATGTTCGGTGGACTGAGCGGCGCAACATGGAAGCCTTTCTTGACCTGCTGGCGGCGGGCCAGATGGACGTTACCCCCCTCCTTGAGCATCGGTACCCTATCGACGAGGGTGCGAAAGCATTCGCCGATCTGAAGAATGGCCTCTACACAGCGATCCTGGAGTATAACGGGGCGTCAGCCATTTCGCAGAAGAGCATGCCGGCCGTTGTAGCAGCGCGGCCGCGCATTGGCGATGAAGTCAGGATCGGCTGCCTAGGTGCCGGCAGTTTCGCTTCAAGCGTAATATTTCCGAATCTACAGTCGATCAAGGGTGTGCGCCTGCAATCCGTAGGGACCATCTCGGGAGCTGGCGCTGCTTCGGCGCAACGCGCCTTCAAGTTTCAGACTGCGCAACAACCTTCGGAAGTACTGAATGACCCCGATGTCGATGCTGTGTTCATCTTGACGCGCCATGCCACGCACTCGACCCTCGCAGCCCAGGCGTTGCACGCCGGCAAGGCCATGTTCCTCGAAAAGCCGCTGGCGATCGATCGCGAACAATTGGCTCAACTGCGAGAGGTGTATGCTGCGCAACTGCTGGCTGGCCGCGCGCCGTTTGTGATGGTGGGCTTCAACCGCCGGTTTGCGCCCTTCACTGAGAAAATCCGCCAGTTCTTCGCCGACCGTCATGAGCCCATGCTGCTCCACGCGCGTGTTAATGCCGGCTACATCCCGCATGACCACTGGTTTAACGCCGAGGGCGGCCGTATCGTGGGAGAGTTCTGCCATTTCGTGGATTGGGCGCGCTCTGTGATCGGTTCCCCCATTCGCAGCGTGGCTGCGACGGGTCTGCCGGACGGCGCGCAGTACATGTCGGATAACATAGCGGTCACTTTAAAGTTCGCTGACGGATCCGTGGCCAACCTGCTTTACCTGGCCAACGGCAACCGTAACATTCCAAAGGAATTTTTTGAAGTGTTCTGCCAGGGTGCGATCGCACGGTTGCACGACTTCCGCACGCTCGAATTGGCACGCAATGGGAAGGTTCAGAAGTTCAAGAGCGTGCAAGACAAAGGCTTCCGCCGGGAGCTCCAGTTGACAATCGAAGCGCTACGCTCCGGCAAACCGTCACCCATCTCATTTGAAGAACTGGCAGAGGTTACCGAGACGACCTTTCTGGTTCAGCGGGCGCTCGCCACCGGAGAGGTCATCCCGTTGGTGCAGCCCGCGTCCGCCGCAGCGGCCGACGCGCCGCTTCTCGAAATGCCCGACGCAGTCCAGCGAGACTCTGCCGCCAGCGGGGACAGTGTGTGCGCCTGACTAGAGCCTCGCAACTATCTTCTCTTTGCTGCTCCATCCGTTTGAGCCCGGTTTAGGCTGGCGACATGAATTTCATTTCTATGCAGAGTGGCATGTCCATACCGGCGGACCAGCGGACTGGCTTGTTCGAAGCTATCCTCGTCGTTGCAGGCGCGATTGGGGTTGCGGGCTTTATTCTAGTACCCACGGCGGGCTTAGCGGTTGTCATCGGGCTCGTGGCCCTATGGTTCCTCGCACTGCTCGGTGAGGCGTTTTGCGGCAGAATCGACGGAATACTTCTGTGGTGGGCCGCGGTCTTTCCCCTCGGCTACTACTTCGGATCGTTTCCTCGCGAACGCTCGATCGTGACGCTGGACCGGGTGGTCGTCCTCGTCGCGTTCACGGGACTATTTCTCGTCAAGCCCAGCATGCTCACTGCGGTGCCGACAGCGCTGCGCCAGGCCGGACTCGCTACGTTGGCCTTTGCTGTGGTTGTGGGCGTCAGCCTCCGAGAATCGCGGAATATTCTGAACGGTGTGCAGAACCTATCGGAAGGTTTCGTGCTACCACCCTTGCTCGGCTGGTGCGTCATTGCGCGGTTTGATGTTCGCCGTCGGCTTCCCACCATGCACACGGCCGTATGCATCTCCTCAATCATCTGCGCAGCGGTGGCAGTCGCCGAAATCGTCACAGGAGAGGATTTGCTCCCAAATCAAGGTTCTGCAACGTCCTATGCGGGAGGAGGTATCCCTCGGCCGAACGGGCCATTTGCCTCCAATGAAACCCTCGCGCTGATTGGTGCTGTCAGCTTTTTCTTCCTCCTCTTCCTTCGTGCGATCCTTGGTCCCAAGCTGAGTGCTGGTCGCAGAATGCTTCACTCCATTGGGCTGGCAGCGACGCTTGGCATGGCGTTGATGCCGATGTTCCGGTCCGTCTTGCTCACGCTGCTGATTGTGCTGATCATCGATACCTTTTGGGAAAAAAGGACGACCCGTCGTGCCTGGCGCGTTGCTCTCATGTGCGTTTCTGTTGGGCTGATTTTTATCGCAACGTTATTTATACCTGAAGCGGTGGTCGAAGACCGCAGCAGGGCAGAAAACGTGTACGGCCGTGTCGCCCAATTCGAGCAAAGCCTTAGGGTGTTTGTAGAACACCCTGTACTAGGTGTCGGATTTTATAACTTCGGAAGAGTCGTAGCAGGAGAGCCTCGTTACGTGGCGTCATACCAGGGCGTGAATTCGGTGGACTCGCCACACAATAACCTGACTCAGGTACTCGCGGAGACTGGCATCGTCGGCTTCGTACCGTACGTGATGGCACACATTCTCTTGCTCAGGGCAATGTGGCAATTGCGTCAGTTGTCCAGTCTCGGGCACCTGGCGTGGAAATATTACGTTTACCTCTGGCTGACCTATTGGATCACCGGGCTTACCGAGTCCGCGGGCTACAGCCCCCTGAATCTTGTATACGTATTCGCAACCACTGTGTTTTTTAAGTACGCCATGACGGATCCCGAACGAATACGGTCTGGAGAAGTGCAAGTTCCTGACAAGATTTTCAGCGAGCCCGTCGGTGTCTTCTAGCCCTTCTCCGATGAGCCGACAATCTAAAGTTTTCGTGCTCGTGCTAGCGGGCGATCAACAAGAGGCACTCGCCTTTGTTCAGCGGCGCTATCCAGGGCGCGAGATTGCAATTTTGCCGAAGACCGAGTTGCGTGAGAGCGGCTGGAAGAACCAGCTGCGTAAATTGCGAGAGCTTAACGGCGAGGCTCTCGTGATATTCACCGACTCGCTCGAATCGTTACAAGAACCAATGCTCTTCAAATTGACGGTGCTCGTGCATCAATGCCGCGAAACTGTTGTCGCGGACTCCTCCGGAGCGTCTGAGGTAAGCAGAAAAGTCGAATTGTTAGGTTTGCTGCCACGATGCCTCATGGCAGCCCTGGCCGACGTAATTGTGCTTGCTTCTGCTTGGATCGGGCTGCAGCTGTTTCAGATATGGCTCAAGTTTAGGCGTGCACCTGAGGCCCGTGACAGCCTGCTTGACCTCGCGTTTCTCTACCCATCTCAAGCTGGTCTGGATGTCCCCGGGGGCGCCCTGACTCACGTCACGGGTTTCCTCTCAGGATTAGCACAGGAAGGAGCCAGCTGCGTAGTACTCTCCGGGCGGCCGCTGCAGGCCTCCTTCGATGTGCATCGCATCTTGGGATCCCGTCACCTTCATCTGTTCCGTGAGATGGCGACGTTGTCATACAACTTCCGGTTCATTTCGGCGGCACGCATGGTGCTAGCTAAAGAAAGGGTGCGCCTGCTGTATCAGAGGCACGGGAGATTTATGTTTGCCGGTGCGCTTCTGTCGTGTTTGACGGGAATTCCTCTGGTGCTCGAATACAACGGCTCTGAAGATTGGATAGCGAAATACTGGGATCCAGCACGTTTCACTCCCTGGCTCAGGTTGTGCGAGAGAGTTTCGATAAAGGCGGCGTCTTTGATCCCTGTCGTGTCAAATCCGTTGAAGGAGCGGCTAATAGAAGTTGGAGTGCCAGCAGAACGAATCCTCGTAAATCCGAACGCCGTCGATCCTGAGCGGTTTCATCCACATTGCGGCGGCGTCAAGCTACGACAGAGTTTAGGGTTTCGGTCCGGGGACATAGTTGTTTGCTTTGTTGGGACTTTCAGTTACTGGCACGGAGTCGCAGTGCTAGAGCAGGCCATTCGCTTGTTACTGGACAAAGCCCGGCCAGCGGACCGCCCGCTAAGATTCCTTCTAGTCGGTGATGGACCGCTTGCTCCGCAGATGCGGAATGCTCTCGAGTCGTTCTGGCGCAGCGGCTCGGTCATCTTTACCGGGGCGATTCCGCACGAGTCCGTCCGCGTACATCTGGATGCCGCCGACATTCTCGTTTCGCCGCACGTCCCCTTGCCTGGTGGCAGTCCTTTTTTTGGCTCGCCCACCAAGCTGTTCGAGTACATGGCCATGGGCAAGGCGATTGTCGCTAGCGCCTTGGACCAAATCGCTGAGGTCCTGGAAGATGGCAGAACAGCGTTGCTGGTCAAGCCGGGCGATGCCGGGGAGGTAGCAGAGGCCATCAAGCGCCTCGCCGCCGATGAGCAACTCCGCAACGAGCTTGGGCGGAACGCACGCGAGACCGCTCTGGAACGTCACACCTGGCGCCAAAACGCGAGACGTGTCCTCGCGTATTCTTCGGACACTCGGTCCGTCGCGAGCGAACTTTCGCTACCCACTGCTGTCGGCCCGTCGTCTCGCAGCACAAACCTGACAGAGCAGAATCTCGGATGAGAGCAAGCGTATCAGCGGCCTCGGCTCAACTGTGGCGCATGGCGGCCGGCACAGAGCTTCGCCGCAATGTCTTGGAAACCTACGGCACCCGGCTGCTTGTGGTAACCGTGACGTTTGCAACCGCCATCGTGATTGCGCGAGAGCTGGGCCCAGCGGGTCGCGGGTTGTATGCTGTGGCTGCAACTCTAGGTGCGATCGGCGCACAGTTCGGCAATCTTGGGCTGCATGCCTCCAACATTTACTACGTTGCAAGAGACCGAGCGCTCCTGCCCACTCTCATCGGTAACACGTTAGCGGTCGTCCTCGGGGCTTGTGTTATCGGGGCCTTGGGCGGAATCGCTCTCGTCTTCTGGCCGAGGCTGTCGCCAATTCATGGCATGCTTTTGCTGCTTGCCCTGGCTTCTGTTCCAGTCGGCCTTGCGTACCTGCTCACACAGGGATTACTGCTCGGCGTTAATAAGGTGCGGGCGTATAACAACATTGAATGCGGCGGCAAACTCTTAGCCCTGATGTTGATTTGCATCCTCGCGCTGTTTCACGATGGCACTGTGGAATTGTACTTCGGCATGACTTTGACCTCTGTAATGGTCACCTTCCTTTGGGCCCTTTTGCGCCTCAGACGGGATTCGGCAGAGCCCCCTAGGCTATCTTTCGCTGTTTTCCGCCAGAGCATTGGAATCGGGATGAGAGCATATGTGATCGCATTGTTCGGTTTTCTTCTACTGAGAATTGACCTGCTAATGGTCAAGTACATGCTTGGCGCGACGGAAGCAGGCTACTACTCGATCAGCCAGGTCCTCGCGGAAAACACCATGATGTTTCCCGTTGTGGTTGGGTTGCTCTTGTTTCCCAAGCTATCGGCCGCAAAAGAGAAGGAAGAAAAGGCGCGCCTGGCAAACAAAGCCGTACTCGTTACCGCAGCGCTGATGTTACCAGTGGTCGTGATTGCCGCATTGGCCGCAGGGCCTATCATCTCCATTGCATTTGGGCGAAACTTCCTCCCGGCGATTGCCCCTTTTGCCTGGCTGATGCCAGGAACGTATTTCTTGGGAATCGAAACTGTGATGGTCCAGCTGCTGAATAGCGAGGGCTTTCCGCCAATCATCGTTGCCGCCTGGATCGCAGACACAATTGTCAACGTCGCAGTAAATTTCTGGGCCATTCCTCGATATGGAATAATCGGAGCGTCAGCCGTTTCCTCTGTTTGCTATTTCCTGATGTTCCTCCTGGTTTCTGCTGTCGTGTGGAAACGCAACTACTCACGACCTGCGGCAGTGGCGTACGCGCCGAGTCTTTCAGCCTGAACATAAATGGGCATCGTTAGGATTCTCAAACGGGAATCGCCACTCTTGGTCGCTCGCGAGGCCATGTGGAGGGCATGCAGGGCGTGGAACAAGAGGCGAATACTTGGCCGGCTGAACGACCCTGGCTATTTCAAATTCCGGAGTATTCCTTACTACAACCCAAACTTGCAATGTTTGAGTGAGCACAGCTGGGAGCTTATTGTCGCATTCGCGGACGAGATTCGGGCAGGACGATATCCCTTTCTGGGCTCTGGCACAGCGGATCTCGGAACACGCCCGAAGTGGAATCTTGACTTTGTATCTGGCTCGGAGTGGCCGTATGTGCGGAGCGAGTGCCGTGACTGCATTCGCCAGGACGGCTCCGACGTCAAGGTACCGTTTGAGCTTTCGCGGCTGCAATTTCTGCCGATCCTTGGCAAGGCGCACGTTCTTACGGGTGACGACGCGTATCGGATAACGGCAAAGGACCTCCTGTCGCACTGGATTCAGTCAAATCCCGTGCCCGTAGGCGTGAACTGGACTTTGGCAATGGAAGCAGCACTGCGCGCCATGAGCATCTGCTTCCTATTGAATTTACTTTCTCCCTTTCGTCGTGAGGAGCAACCGTGGCTCGCGACCGTGACCCGTTCCCTCGCGCAACATTTACTTTATATTGAAGCAAACATCGAGTTCTCACACTTATTGACCAGCAATCACTATCTGAGTGACGTTGTCGGGCTCTACTGCCTTTCCATGTTCCTCGACGGCAAGGACATGGCAAGGAGGCGCTCCGATTACCGGCGGCGGATCGAAGTTGAAATGGCACGGCAAGTATACGAAGACGGTGGGGATTACGAGGCTTCTACCGGTTACCAGGTATTCGTCACGCAGCTTCTCACAACCGCGCTGCTGTTGATGCGCACGGAACAATCTCCCGGGGTCAAGCCCTCGTTCGTTGAGCGCCTTAGGATGATGTACCGGTTCCTCAACACAGTCGCTAGCACGTCAGGCGAATTACCTCAGGTGGGCGACTGCGACGACGGTCGCGTCGAATTGCTAGTTGATGACCTCAAGCAGATGATCTCCTGTCCGGTCGCCGAGAGGAATTCACTAAGGGTTCCTCACTTGCTCGGGTTGGGGCAACGGCTTTTCGGCGAGGGCGCCGGCCCCGGGGCCGATGCCGCGTGGTACGGCCTCACCGGCGACACCCACGCCCCCAACCGGGGACTCCGGACAAATCCTAGCTCGGCCTGCGCGATCAAAGTTCTTCCAAAGTCGGGGATTGGCGTCCTGCAACACGGGTCTGCTGAATTGTTGTTTTTCGCCGTGCCCAACGGGATTTTCGGCAACGGCAGCCATACCCACAATGACAAGCTTAGCTTCGTTTTGCGAGTGGGTGGTCAGGAATTTCTCTGTGATTCCGGCACGGGCTGCTACACACGCGACGGGGCAACACGAAACCGGTTCCGCAGCACTGCCGCGCACAATACTTTGCTGATCGATTGCACGGAGCAGAATCGCATTCACCCCGGCCCGCGCGGGCTTTTCAACCTCGGAGACGAAGCAGCTGTCAGTCAGATAGAAGAGGGTAGGGAAGTGCAAGGCCGCTTCTTGCGCGCCTCACATACTGGATACCGCTCGCTTGGGGTAACGCACACGCGAACGATTCGCGTTGTTGACGGCGAACCGACCTTTGTCATTGAGGACGACCTTGATGGCGATGGCGTTCACGATTTCGAGTTCAATCTTCAACTTTCGCCCAATCGAACCGCGGAACTAGCTCCGGCCGAAAACGGGATTTTGTGCCGCATACTCGGCGATCCCCAAGTTCAACTCAGCGTCACCGGGCCTATTGGTCTTCAGGGGTCGATCCGGCCATCGCTCATCAGCACTACCTACGGCGCAATGGTTCCAGCTGTGAAGGTGCGCTTCCGGGGAAGAGCCCCAGTTCCCGCGCGCATCACCACTCGTATCTCGTGGACGGATGTGGCCGACATCGCGAGCCGCCAATCCGACTCTGCAAAGGAAGCCAAGATTCGCGACGGCGTCGCGGAAGGGGTCTGTTAGGCATGAACTCCGCTCGTTCCGTACACGAGTCTGTCCCGGTTGGAGGAGACTTGGCAGTCGGTCCACAGCCTGGCGACTATCCGCTATCCGGCCAGTCAATCGTGTGTTTTGCTGGCGAGGACTGGTGGTACCACCATCCCCATTCGAAGAACCACATCCTTAAGCGGCTGGCCAAACATAATCGCGTACTCTTCGTGAACTCCATCACGATGGGGCTGCCTTCAATCAGCAATCCAGATTACTTCCAAAAGATCCGACGCAAACTTCGCAGCTATCTCCGCTGGTTGCGCAAGGCACCGGAGGGGCTGTGGGTCATGACACCCATAAACGTGCCGTTTTACGGCTTTCGGATAGTAAGAGCGTTGAACCGTCTGCTTCTCATACTCCAGCTCCGATTCGTGATGCTGATTCTTAATTTGCGAGATTCAATTGTCTGGGTCGCTATTCCTACGGCCGCCGACCTTGTGGGCTCGCTTGGCGGCAAGTTGTTGGTGTACCAGGTTTCGGACAAATACGATTTCAACGAAGACAGCGCGCTGCCGAGGGCCGTAATTCGCGAGATGGATACTCGCCTGAAGGAGCGCGCCACGGTGGTCATGTATTCCGGGCGAAAGCTTTATGAGGAAGCCGAAACCCGCCACCGGTATTTTCTCGAGCAAGCCGTGGACTACGAGCGGTTCGCCAACTTGCCCCCCGAGACACCTGCAGATATCGCCGCAATTCCTCGGCCAGTGCTCGGATACGTAGGTGCCGCCGACTGGTACACCATGGACGTACCATTAATCGAGCACGTGGCTAGGGTGCGGCCAGATTGGCACTGGGTTTTCATCGGCTCGAAATCGAATCTAGTGCAGCTGTCTGCGCCCAACATCCATTTTCTTGGCCCTAAGCCGTATGCCGAACTCTCACAATACTACAATCATATCGACGTGTGCGTACTGCCTTGGGACCAGAAAAACGTATTTACTAACTACGGAAGCGCGATTAAGGTCCGCGAATACCTCGCAACCGGTAAGCCTGTAGTGATTTCTCCTCTGTACGAGTACCTGCACACGCCGGGTCTAAGAATCTATCGGTCGATCGACGAATTCATCTTGTTGGTTGCTGAGGCGCTGGCCTGCGACACGCCGCACGATCGCCAATCGCGACAGGATGCTGTTCGCGGCTGCACGTGGGACGTGCGCGCCAGAGAAGTGGCCAGCCTTTTTCGTCGCCTGCTCAATGGCCAAGACGTCGCCAAGGCCGTCTTACCGTGCGCTGGGCAGAGCCAGATTCGAAGCGTGCTTGAGTGAGTTCGCACGGATTGTCTGAACATTGATTCTCCATCAGAGAATCATCGCGGCATTGCCGGAGCGCTAGGGGTTTTGAGCAGTGTCCAAGATCCACCACGCTGTTGAGGAGGGCTGCTGATGTGCGGCATCGCCGGAGTACTTTCTTTCACTAACAGTGCTTTCCGGGTTTCCGAACCCTATTTGACGCGCATGCGGGATGTGATGGCACACCGCGGACCAGATGGCGCAGGAATCTTTGTCTCGCCAGATCGGCGGCTTGGCCTGGGCTTTCGCCGCTTGGCGATCATCGACCTCTCGGAAAGAGCCATGCAGCCGATGAGTAATGAGGATGGCACCCTTTGGGTGGTCTTCAACGGCGAAATTTACAACCACGCCGAAATTCGCGCGGAATTGGAGCGACGAGGCGGACACCGCTGGAAGACGGACCATTCTGATACCGAAGTTATCTTGCATGCATTCGAGGAATGGGGTATCGACTGCCTTCAAAAGTTTCGCGGCATGTTTGCCATTGCCCTGTGGGACGCGAAACAGCGTCAGCTATGGCTGATTCGTGACCGCATCGGAGTCAAGCCGCTCTACTACAGCATTCATCATGGGCGTATCACTTTTGCTTCAGAAATCAAGGCGTTGCTGCAGGACGAGGAGCAGAAACGTGGTGTCAATGAAGAGGCCCTTTACTACTATTTATCCTTCAATGCTACACCAGCGCCAAACACCCTCTTTTCGGGTATCCAGAAGCTTGCCCCAGGCACGTGGTTAAGAGTCAACGAGGACGGTCACGTCCAAGAATCCCGATACTGGGACGTTTTGGATCACACTCGGCCATTGACGAATGTCTCAGAGGCGGAAATTGCCGAACGCATTCTTTCCGAGCTGCGCACTTCTGTTAAGCTTCGCAAGATCAGTGACGTGCCAGTGGGCGTTTTTCTCTCCGGTGGCATCGACTCAAGCACCAACGCAGCGCTGTTTTCCGAAGGGGAGGGGCACCCGGTCAGGACCTTCTCGATTGGCTATGACCGAGAGTACGAGAGCTACCCAAGCGAGCTCCCCTATGCCCGCAGGATAGCGCATGAGGTGGGCGCGGAACATCATGAACTGCTCCTCCGGGAAAGCGACCTACTCAACTCTCTTCCTCTAATCATTCGACATCAGGATGAACCACTAGCGGACCCGGTTTGCGTGCCGGTCTACTACGTTTCGAAGCTAGCTCGCGATGCAGGCGTCATTGTTTGCCAGGTGGGAGAAGGCTCAGACGAGCTGTTTTGGGGCTACAAGTATTGGAAGGACTCGCTGCGACTACAACGCCTTACTAACTTGCTCCCAATTCCCAGCCCCCTGAGAGAATTGGGACTTACTGGTCTCGATTTCGTGGAGCGCGGCCGAGGGGCCTCTTATCGACATCAGTTCTCGTGTGAAGTCTTGAAGAGAGCCCTGTCAAACCAACCCGTATTCTGGGGTGGGGCGGAGGTGTTCAGCGATTCCCAAAAGCGGCAACTGCTCTCGCCACGATTGCGCAAGAAATTTGCCGAGCTGAGTTCTTGGGAGGCCCTTCGGCCGATTCGACAACGGTTCGACGAAAAAGCCTGGGAGCCCTCGCCCCTCAATTGGATGACTTATCTCGATTTGAATCTGAGATTGCCGGAACTGTTGCTCATGCGCGTCGACAAGATGAGCATGGCAGTGAGTTTGGAAGCGCGCGTTCCATTTCTCGACCACAAGTTCGTAGAGCTGGCCATGAGTATTCCCGAAGCGGTAAAAACCAGAAATGGAGTGCTCAAATATATTCTGAAGAAGGCCGTTCGCGGTGTAATACCGGACGAACTTATCGACCGGAAGAAGCAAGGTTTCGGCGTACCTGTCTACGAGTGGTATCAGACCAAATTCGGAGAGTACCTTGTGAAGGAGATGAAGGACTTTTGCGAAAACACCGACCTTTTTCAGTTTGAGGGAGTCTTGCCTTTTCTGAAGAAAAGGGGGTGGGCATTGCTGAACGTCGCGTTGTGGTGGAAGCAGTACATCGGTTCTGCAACACCTGTACCGCACGGTGTCTCGGGAGCAGTTCCTTCAGAAACACAGCCGGTCGATCTTCGAAGTGCGCCGTTGTCTGCTGCAACAGGGGTGTGAACAACATGTTCCGATTACACCGCTTTCCCCGTGAATTGGCTCGTACGATTGACTGGACAGCCGCATTGCCACCCTAGACGCTGGCCGGCCGCCATCAAAGATAAGGACAAGACAAATGGCAAAACTAATTACTGCAATCGTGTTGCTATTGGTCGGCGCTGCAATCTGGTTGCGCACCTCAAACCTGTTCCCACGTGCGGCCACGACGCCCCCAATCAACGTCGTGAACTACGGTGCCACTGGCAATGGAACAACCGACGACACCGCGGCCATCAACAATGCCATCGCGGCCCTCACGAGTGGTGGCACCCTCCTTTTCCCCTGCGGGACGTACCTCACGACGGCACAGCTCACTATCAACACATCCAATGTCACCGTGGATGGGGGTAGTTGCGCAACCATCCGCAACATTGCTTCCGGAACCATCATGATGCTAGGTCCCAGCAGCGGCAATCCCGACTACGGCCCGGCAGTCGCATTGAGCGCGACCGCAAACGAACTTTCTACGAACTTTACGACTGTCTCCAGTCTAGGAGTAGCGGCGGGAGATTACGTGCGCATCCAACAGGGCGGCAAGGATTTTTCGACCGATACTGCTCCCGGCCATGATACAGGCTGTGACCTAGGTGGTTGTCGCACCGAGCTCTTGAAGGTCGCCTCGGTTTCTGCAAACACGATCACGGTCACGACGGCTTTGCATGCTACCTATGACCCATCGGTGAATGCCGCGACGGCACAAAGGCTTTTGGGCCCGCTCACCAGTATTACCGTTAAAAACATCACATACGACGGAGGTGGGTCCAACGTCTACGGATTCAGGATGGCCGGAGTCACCGACTCTGCGGTTACTGGCGTCACATCGAAGAATGTGCAGGGCTCGGCGATCATAAATTATGCAGATTTCAATGTCACCTGGACGAACATAACCATCTCGGGAGCCGGTAGTGCGGCCTGCGGAAGCTCCGCGTGGTTTGAGAACCAGGGCAACTTATCGATTAATGGCATGACTATTTCTAACGAAAATCCGGGGACCGGCGGTGGATGTCTTGGGAACGGCGC
>Ga0307479_10002697_pt1 | contig 16112 bp, 12 predicted proteins | sample atmos_gasesECM4C_FD_203743 | JGI IMG/M metagenome (GOLD analysis project Ga0307479, IMG submission 203743) | Hardwood forest soil microbial communities from Morgan-Monroe State Forest, Indiana, United States - atmos_gasesECM4C_515 | ecosystem: Environmental > Terrestrial > Soil > Temperate... | reverse complement strand
CTTGCTTTCGTTGTCTGGCGTAGAGATTCAAACGCGATGCGAAGTTCGCTATTGCCTGAAAGGGGTGGGAATTGGAGTGGAATTCGTGGGCATCTCACCGGCAGTGGAAGACATCGAGTTCGAAATCGAGTTGTGCGCGAAGCAAGCAAAAGCGAATAAGCGCTCCGTGAGAAAAAGATAGAACGCAAGCGTCGCACTAGAGAGGGTGTCTGACATACCCGTCAAGTTTGAACTCCGTTGCACACCCTGAAAATCCCTTCTTTCAAGAGTCTCAATCGCATTGGTTCTGCACCACGCATTCAAGCGATCGAGCGGCGTGCCGATTGGACTTGCAGTTAGCCGAAGCAAAGGGGAATGGTGCGTGGAATTGACTACCGGATTTCGCCGGTTGTTCGCATCCAAACAGAACCATTCTGGCAGGGTACTTACCGAGTTCCACATCGTTCTGGTTGCAGGTTTGCGTGCGAGGCCAGGACGGGAGAAAGCACTTCAGGAGTTATTGGTGCAGATGCTCGAACCGACGCGCGATGAACCTGGATGCTTGACTTACGACTTGCACCAATCGGTAGTCGATCCTGAACTGTTTTTCGTCTATGCGGTCTGGCAGGACGAGACATGTGTCGAGAAGCATTCGCATATGAAACACGCGCAGGCTTTCAAGAATGTTGCTCCGGACCTTTTGGAAGGGCCTGTGCTGCTGAATAAGTGGCGGATTGTAGGGTGAAAAAGACACCGTGCAACGTCCTCTTTGGGTCCAACACAACTTTGATGCATCGTCACAACAATTGAATATGAAGCCGGTGCGCATTCTCGTTGTCGATGATTCGGTCGTGGTTCGGAAACTGCTGTCCGACACATTGTCGAAGGAAGCGACGTTCGAAGTGGTTGGAACAGCAGGAGACGGACGCATTGCGCTGGCAAAAATATCGCAACTCCATCCCGACCTGATCACGCTGGACATCGAAATGCCGGTGATGAACGGGCTGGAGACGCTGGCCGAAATCCGCAAGAGCGATCGCAAGATTCCGGTAATCATGTTCAGTACGCTGACTGAACGTGGCTCGGAGCGTCAGACTACGCGACGAAGCCGAGCAACACCGGCAGCCCGGCGGTGGCGATCGAGCAGATTCGCGCGGACCTGATTCCGAAGATCAAGGCCCTGTGCTCGACGCAATTGGGTACGAATGCGAGCTCCAGCGCAGCGCCGGCGAAAACGGTGATTGCGCCGGGTGCGCGCCTGGCGGCGCGCCCTCGCAAACCAGAAAAGCGAATCGAGATTGTGGCAATCGGAACATCCACCGGCGGACCAAACGCTCTGGCGCAGGTGATTCCTCGCATACCGAAAGATTTTCCCGTGCCGATTGTGGTGGTGCAGCACATGCCTCCTATCTTCACGAAATTTCTGGCAGAACGGCTGGCTCGCAGTTCGGAGATTCGCGTGGAGGAGGGTCAGGCGGGAGGCGCGCTGGAACCGGGGAAAGCATGGATCGCGCCGGGAAACTACCACATGACGGTGGCGAGAATGGCGAATGAGAGGCGATTGAAACTGAACCAAGATGCTCCGGAGCACTCCTGTCGGCCGGCAGTGGATGTGCTGTTTCGATCGGTGGCGGAGGCGTATGGCGGAGGAGTGCTGGCCGTGGTGATGACGGGAATGGGCTCGGACGGGGTGCTGGGCGCGCAGCGAATCCACGCAGCGGGCGGTGAAGTGATTGTGCAGGACGAAGCAACGTCGGTGGTGTGGGGCATGCCGGGGCTGGTGCAAGCGGCGGGAGAGGCGGATGGAGTCTTCCCGCTCGGTGAGCTTGCGGGAGAAATCACGCGGCGAGTGGCGCAGAGCCGAAGCGCGGCGTTAGGAGCGGGTACCCGACTTTATACCGTGGAGCATCACGTAAAATGACGATCTCCACACAAACGGTGAGCGCACCGAGTTCACCTTTTAAGGTTGCCAAGCCGGTGGATCCGCTGTACCGGCAAATCCGGGACATTGTGTACAAAGTGTCAGGAATTTATAACACCGACGAAAAACTGTACCTGCTTGTGGACGGCTGCGCGAAGCGAATCAAGGAATTGAAGTTGAGGACCGCGCGGGAATATTTGGCCCACCTTACGGCGCATCCGAGCCGTGATGGGGAACTGCGCTTTTTGCTGAACGAATTGACGATTGGCGAGACATGCCTTTTCCGGTCGATGCCACAGATTGACGCGCTTCGAAAGGTGATCCTGCCGGAATTTGCGGCGGACAAGACAAGGCAGTCAATGAAACGGCTAAGGATCTGGAGCGCGGGATGTTCGACGGGCGAAGAGCCATACACGCTGGCAATGACGATGATGGAGGAAAGCGAAGGTTTGTTGAAGGGATGGAAGGTGGAGATCCTTGCAACCGATCTGAACGATCGTTCGGTGGAAGCGTCAAAAGCGGGCATCTACGGCGATTATGGCCTTCGTAATACGACGGACTATTACAAGCGAAAATATTTTGTGCCCACGGACGGGAAGAAGTTGCAGGTAAAGCCTGAAGTGAAGAAGCTAATCACGTTCAATCGCCTGAATTTATCCGAAGACGCGAAGATGTTGTTCATGAAGGGCATGGATCTGATTTGTTGCTGCAACGTGTTGATCTACTTCGACGGAACTTCGAAGGCAAAAGTGGTCGATCATTTCTTCGGGAATCTCAATTTTGGCGGCTATTTTTTTCTGGGCACGTCGGAATCGCTGCTGAAGTTGAACGACGCATTTCATCTGGTTCATTTCCCTGGAACGATCGCGTACTGGAAGCCATCGCTCAAGAGCGGCAAACTATGACCACTACCCTCGCACCGAATATGCTCGAGCGGATCAAGCGGATCGAAGTGACCCCGGCTATTCCGGCGATCCTGCTCCCTCTGATGGAACTGCTGAAAGCGCCGCCTGACACCGTGGAAATGGACGAAGTGGTTAGGCTGGTGTCCTACGACAACGCGATTTCTGCACAGTGTCTGCGAGTGGCCAATTCGCCGCTATTTGGCCTCGCGGCGCCGCCCAAATCTGTCTCGGCGGCGGTGGTCAGCCTAGGACTGCGGCGAGTGGAGTCAATACTCTTGACATGTTGCATGGGGCAAGCGTTCCCAGTGAAGAAGTGGGTTTTGGATCCGGTGGTCTTCTGGAGGCACTCGCTGGGATGCGCGATGGTGTGCCGGAAATTCAGCGAGAAATTGACGGATTCAGACGGTGAGAGAGCGTTCATGGCGGGCCTGCTGCACGATATCGGGTTCCTGGTGAACTGTCTCGCTTTCCCCGAGGAATTCATAAAAGCGATGGAGGTTGCGCAGAGCGAGCAGATTCCGTTAGACGCGGCGGAGCAAGCCACGATGGGCTTCTCGCATTGCGAGAGCGGGGCGGTGTTGGCGGCACAATGGAAATTGTTTCCGGACACGATTCAAGTGATCGCGCATCACCACGATGTTGAGAACGCGGAAAGTGCGCAAGCATTAGTGGCGCTCGTGCACTTGGGCGATCTGCTGTGCCGAATGCGAGGAATGGGCTACGGTTATTATGAACGGCGGAAGGTAGATATGATTTCCGATCCGGCGTGGGAAATTCTCGCGAAGGAGCATCGCGAGCTTGAGGGAATCGACCTGACGCGGTTTACCTTTGAGCTCGACGATGCAGTGGGAGAGGTTGTCGAATTAGTGTCCACCGTTTTTGGCGCCTCGCCAGTTCACGCCTGAACTAATTCGTTTGCACACGGACGAGAGCGAAGCAGCGATTCGTTTCGGTTGTGAGCAACGGAACTAACTGACTTCTGGCGAGATGATGAGAGGTCTGTCTTCGAATTGGAGTCTTACTTCGAGGGGTGGCGAATCAGTGAGCGAGTGCAGACTATAGTCGTTGCCGGTCACTACGGTGGGCACCGAAAGCATGCAGCCTTCGCTCAAACCGGAAATCTTGTTCTTGAAGTTGCCGGCTACCATGTTGCAAATTTCGCCGAACGCGTCTCTTACTTCCTGGCTGTTCTTGTCGGTTTCCGCACCTAGCATTTTGTAAGCCATCAACGCGGTTGATTCCTTACTGGAGCGAACGCTCAGGACTCCGCACAATTGGCCGGCGAGTCCGACCATGGAAGTGATGTCGAGCCCTGACTCCGGAGCGGCTTCGAGCTGACTCAATTGGCAGCCGAGCATCAATTCGAAAACTTCACGGGCTGAGAGCTCAAGGAGCGGAATCCAATCAGCGTGTTCTTTGGAAACAGCCAGGATGTCGTTCGCAGATTTCATGTCTTGACCGCCAGGACTGGCAGAACGTGCTCTTTGACCTGGTCGGCCGTAAAAGGCTTGCGAATATATCCGCGCGCGCCGCAGGAAAGAGCTTGAACGACATGTGATTCGCTGCCCTCGGTGGTGATCATGACGACGGGTACGCCCTTGGCATTGGAAACACCGGCAAGCTGCTTTACAAATTCGAGGCCATCCATGATGGGCATGTTGATGTCGCAGAGAATCAGGTCAACTTGGCTCTGTTCTAATACGGCAAGAGCCTCGGCGCCGTTACCCGCCTCGAGCACTTGCGTGAGGTTGACTCCGGCTTGGCGAAGAGAGCGTTCGACGATTTTTCGCATGACAGAAGAATCGTCGACGATAAGTGCGCGGATATCGGGCATCAGAGCGCCCTCGGCTGGGAGGGCAGGATGGTACCTGCTGTTGTATGCATTTGTGTTCCCTTTTGATGTATCGGCGCGAAGCGAAAGGAGTTTAGCGGTGAGCTAGTAGCGGGAAGGCTAACGCATTAGCCTTGTCGGGCCAGTCAGTGCTGGCTTGAAACAGATAGCCTGCTGTTTGATCTACTTACGCCAAAACTGCTCGATCTGCTCGAGAGTGCGGCCTTTTGTCTCCGGCACAAGGCTGTAGGAAAAAATCCAAGCACCGATCGCGCAGAGCCCATAGAGCCAAAATGTTTTCGGAGCTCCGATCCCCTGCAAGAGTGTTAAAAACGTCAGGCTCACGAGCAGGTTTGAACCCCAGTTGAAAGTGGCCGCGAGGCCCTCAGAGGAGCTGCGTACTTGCAGAGGATATATCTCGGCGATCAGGAGCCAGAAAATCGGCCCGAGACTAATCGCGAAAGATGCCACATACACCATCATGCTGATCACGGCCAGCCAGGAGAGCGCTTCGGAGCGAACGTTCGAGTGAAAAGCCCAACCGAGTACGCCCAGCGTGACAACCATTCCTGCAATACCTGTGAGCAGTAAGGGCCGGCGCCCGATGCGATCGATGAGCCACATCGATACGATGGTCATTAGGACGTTTACGGCGCCGATTCCAGCTGTAGCCAGAATTGCACCGGACGCAGACGAAACTCCAGCGGACTGGATGATAAGCGGCGCGTAGTAAATCACCGTGTTGATGCCGGTGACTTGTTGGAAGATCGCCAGGCCGATGCCGACGATTAACGCTGGCCGCAGCGTCGGGCTGAGAAGATCGCGCCAATTGCCATGTTGCTCGGATTGGGCAAAGCTTTGCTCGATTTCTTTGAGCTCCGCGTCAACATTAGACGTGGCGCGGATGCGAGCCAATATCGCGCGGGCGCGGGTAGGATCGCCGTGACGCACGAGCCAGCGCGGGGATTCCGGCAAGAAATACATTCCGATCGCAAAAATCGCCGCTGGAACCAGCGAAATACCGAACATCCAGCGCCAGGCTTCCGACTTCGCGAACGCGTAATCCACAACATAGGCAAGCAGGATTCCAATCGTGATCGCTAACTGAAAAAGCGAGACTGTCCAGCCGCGTGCGTCGGCGGGAGAAACTTCGGAGATGTAGACGGGGACCGTTCCCGAAGATAATCCGATTCCGAGGCCGACGATGATGCGTCCAACGATCAGCATGGCCGGGGAAGTGGCTGCAGCACAGATCACGGCGCCGGCGGCGAAAATAATGGCGGTGGCGATCAACAAAAGACGCCGGCCGAAGATGTCCGCGAGGCGTCCGCCGCCTAGAGCTCCTACGGCTGCGCCTGCAAGGACACCGCTGACGATCACTTCGAGCGCAAAAGTAGACAGCGTAAAATCGTTTTTGAAGAAAAGTTCGGCGCCGGAGATAACGCCGGTGTCGTACCCGAAGAGCAAGCCACCCAGTCCAGCAAATGAAGCAGCGAGGTAGACAAAGGCGCGGCTGCCCGAACCAGTGGCAGCAGTGCCGTGAGGATCAACGGATGAGGTCATAGTGTAGTGTTCCGCTGTTGCGAAGCGTAGCAGTGGTCGAACACGCCTATCCTCCTAAGCAGCGAACTGTATCAATCTTTTCGAATTTGGGCGATTACTTCCGGAGGCGATTCATGCCACAGCTCGAGAAAAACGCCGTTCGTCCAACCGAATCCATTTACATTCTGGGCGTATCCCACGCTGATGTGCGTCTCCGAGGACCGCGTCACGACATTGTATTTTTCTCGAATGGTATGGTCGCGCCGGAAATTTTCCAGGATCGTCGTCAAGAATTTAAGCGTGATGCGATCGGCCTCCGCGTCGTATCCATAACGACGCAGGCCTTCCAGGGCGAGAAGGTGGACGGGGGCCCAGCCATAAGGATAATCCCATTGGGCCTGGCTTTCATAACGGCCCATAGCGAGTCCGCCGGGCTGCTCGAATCGACTGAGATTTGCCGCAAGGGCCTTTGCCTGTTCTTTCGAGGCAAGCCCGGCCCACAGCGGATAAAAGGTGGACGCGTATTCGTAGGTAGACTGTTCGTGGGCCACAAAATTGTAGTCAAAAAATTCGCCGCGCTCCGCATTCCATAGATATTTGTCGATTTTTTCGCGACGCTGCCGAGCCTTCTCTTCCCAGTTCGCCACATCCTCAGGCTGACCGAGAAGGCGGCTCATTTCGGCCAAGTCTCGTTCCGTTTTGTAGAGGAGGCCATTCAAGCAAACAGGAGCGTAGTGGTGTGTTTCGGCCCCGTAAGGCCCAAAGCGAAAGGAAACGTCGAAGCCGGATTCGCGCATGCTGCGGTCGCCTTTGTAATAGTCGGGCGCGAGTCCAACGCGATCTCCCGGTTTGCAATCATCGTTTGCTTTGTCTGAGCAGCTGCGCACCGGAAATATCGGTCCCAGAATCGAAGAGCGCGGATGTTTTTCGTCAACGCGCACCAGATGTGGACTCGATTCGCCCCCGTGCATCAAGAAATATTCCGCAACTCCTTGATAGTAGTGGCTGGGGTCACTCATGATTTCGGGCACGGGCCCTTCGCCTTCGTCGTAATAGCGGGACAGGCCGGTGTCGCCGGCGAGATGTGGCGCGTGAGTCCATTGCGAATAGTCGGCGACGGCATACTGATAGGCCCGCCTCAGCCATGGAAGACTCGCTTTGCCAGCGGCCTGTTCCGATTGGTAGACGGCGAGGATCATGGACGTGAGGAACGGAGGCTGCGAGCGGTCGAGGTAGTAGGTTCGATTCGCGTTCAGGATTCCGCCATAGTGCTCAATTTCGTAGAAGAAATTCTCGACCATACCTTTCGCCAATTCAGCGCGATTGTCGCGAAGCAAACCGCGAATGATGAAATAGCTGTCCCAGCCGTACATTTCGTTGAATTGTCCGCCGGGTACGACGTATGGATGTTCGAGGTAGAGAAGCCCGTGTTTTCCGATTTCGGAGCTTTTGTGGACGACGGGTTGACGCATCGGTGCGGGCAGATGCTCGATTCGAACGGCACATTTCGTTCGAATTTCTTCCAAGGCGCCAGGGATTGTGGCGCCAGCGGGAAGATACAGAGTTTGCTTTCCTTCCACCTTGCTGTCCGGATAAGTTGCGCAGTTTGCGAGCGAGCGCGTCAAACGATCCCAATCGCTCGAAATGTAGCCTAGAAGATCGGCCAAAGATTGAAAGGCCTGCGTGGTTGGCGATGAAGACTGCGCATGGGGCTGGCTTTCGACCGCGCTGCCCGAAGGAATCGCTAAGAGCAAAACAGCGGCCAGCAGCCACGGTAGAGGGCAGACGCGCCAGAACTTGGGATTCATGACGTGCTCACCTACCCCGTCCCTAGAATAGACGGCATCGAGGAGCATTGAAAGGCGGCGAAAAACGCTGAAGGCCTTTCTTGCGATATTGATCCAAGCTATTTGAGCCGCCAGGTCGGAAAACAGGAGCCCGCATCGCAGCCCGAGAGAGCGCTCTTCTACTTGAACCGGTAACCTTCTTTAAGCTCGCAACGATAGCTTTTCGACTGATCCTTTCCGACTTTTACGTTACAGTTCGCCCAGCTCAGGGTGGGCGAGGGGCCGAGGGGGAAAATGATATTCGTCCCGGAGATTTCGGCTTCGAGGGTGGGCCCTTGCGCAGCGGCCGGCAAGGAAAAATTCATGGCCCTGCCAAAAATCACGGGATACGACTCGCGAACGATATCGCTGATTTCCTGGCGGAACACTTCCGCTTGAAAGAGAAAAGTGGTCGTATCGGCCCAGCCACGCACCGACACGGAAATCACCCGGCCGCCGTGAGAAAAATTGTCGGACTCGATTCGTGTGAAAGGGCAAGGCCCAGCAATGCAGGAAACCCGTGCATTCTCGAACACGTTTCCCTGGCCGGCATCCAGCGAAGCGCCGCCAATGGCTGCTCTCCATTTGTTGTCCGGAGAGCATGGCGTGGTGTGGTCGCAGGCAACGTTAGAGGTATTCACGATCTGAAAGGTAGTTACACCGGTACCGATATTCACCGACGCGGTGGTTTCGATGGTATAGCGCACGAAGATGTTGGAGATAACGGCCTGCGGCTGATTGGGCTTCGCCTCCGCATCGTCGTGATGAAGCGGGATCATTCGGACCACGTAGACTTTGTCGCCGACTACGCCCTTCCAATCGAACGGTTGGAAATCCGGGTTGCGGAAGTGGATTGTGATCGGGTGGCCGCGCTTCACACCGGGGCGCAAGGTGAGTTTAAAGTAGCCGGAAAAGTCTGACTTGACAGGGGCACTTGCGACGTTCCCGTCCGCGTCAATCTGAACATCCATAATAGGCGACTGCTTCTTGGGATCTTCATTCTGCTGAATAACTGCGCCTCGGAGCGAAATTGGCTTGTTTACGTAATGCCACGCCACCGCGGCAACCGCTCCAGCGAGGATCAGAGCAAAGGCTGCGAGAGAAATGAGCCAGATCCTGACTTTCCCGGTATTGCGGACGGATCGCATTCTGCTGCAATTTTAGCAAAACGGATAACAAGACGGTGTGGCAGATGTTTGATAAGCACGACTCGCTTCACCGGCGTCGCGAGAGCCTCTATAATTTATAGATGCGCCATGAGCGGGCGAAATGGAGGCGCTTTACGCGCCGAGAACTATTAACACAAGCGGCCTGCGCGGGCTCCTTGCTGCCTTGGGCAGGCTCGGCCGTGTTCGGAGATACGCAAAAGAAAGGCAAACAGGACCCTCAACAAGTTGCACCTGCGAACCCCTCTCCCTTCTTCCAGGTGGACGAAGCGCTGCTGGAGGAAGTGGAGAATGCGAACTTCCATTTTTTCTGGGAGCAGGCGAATCCGGAGACTGGCATCGTCAGGGACCGTTGCAATGCCAATAATCCGGACAAAAGCGACTTGGGAAGCATTGCGTCAACGGGTTTTGGACTGACCGCGCTTTGCATTGGCGACCAACGAGGCTATGTGCCGCATAACGAGGCACGGAATCGGGCGTTGACCACGATGCGTTTTCTCTGGAAGAAACTGCCCAGCCACCGTGGGTTCTTCTATCATTGGGCCAACGTAAATAGCGGCGAGCGGCTTTGGGACTCGGAAGTTTCGTCCGTTGATACGGCCATCCTGCTGTGTGGAATTCTGATGTGCCGCGCCCATTTCCAACACTCCGAGATCAGCCAGCTGGCGTTGGAAATATTCAATCGAGTGGATTGGACGTGGCTTTCAGAGGACACCCGGATTCTCCCCCACGGCTGGACCCCGGAAAACGGCTTTCTGCAATATCGCTGGGACAATTACAGCGAGATGATGATGATGTATTTGCTGGGGCTGGGATCTTCCGTCTATCCTTTGCCGGCCGAAACATGGACCGCCTGGAAACGAATTACTTTTGAGTACGACGGGATTCGCTATATTGGATCGTTCGCGCCATTGTTCGTCCACCAGTATTCGCAGGCATGGTTTGATTTTCGAAATAAACGCGACCAGTACGCGGATTACTATCAGAATTCCATTACGGCCACGGATGTGCATCGCCGTTTTTGCCTCGACTTGGCGGGGCAATTTCCGGATTACAGCGACGATCTATGGGGAATCACCGCCTCGGACTCGGCAAGAGGGTATGTGATTTGGGGAGGACCTCCGGCTACAGGCCCGATTGATGGCACGGTGGTTCCGTGTGCCTCGGGAGGATCGCTGCCGTTTCTTCCGCAAGCTACGATTCGAGTATTGCAGACGATCAAGAATCGCTATGGCCAGCGGGCCTGGACTCGTTACGGATTTGTAGACGCGTTTAATCCGCTGACGAACTGGTATGACACGGATGTGGTAGGCATCGATACGGGAATCACGATGTTGATGGCGGAAAATGCGCGTAGCGGGTACGTGTGGAAGACATTCATGAAAAATCCGGAGGCGCAGCGGGGGATGGACCGCGCCGGATTCAAGAGCTATCAGCCTGACAAACCTGCTGGAACGCAATAGCGCATAGCCCTTAGCGTAATTCGATCAGAGCGAGCCCTTGTGGAGGGAGCGTCAGTTTGAGTTCGCCGCCCTGCAACGTCTTGGTTTCGGGCTTGGGGAGTTCCGCCGCACGTCGAAGTTCCGCAATTTGCTTCTGGGTCGGGTAAATTGGTCTGCCCATCGCTTCGTAGGTGGGCAACAAGGAGCCGTCCGCGGAATCGAGACGGTAAATCAAGGCTTTGCGCGGAGGCGATTTTCCTGTGAACTTTATCGTGACGGTCTTTGCGCTCCCCTTTTCTTCGGGCAGAAAAAGGTTCCAAACCGCCATCACAATCGCGCCATCGCTTTGGCGGGTTACCAATGCTGATTGAGAATCGTTCGCGAGCCGCTCAGCACCCAAGCGGTGCAGCAGTTTGAACGCATTGAATGACGGCTTCGGAAGACCATCCTCTGCGATCAGGCCGTAGCCTCCATAGAAAGGCTGTTTCACCACTCCTTGCTCTTCGAAGACATCCGAGAACGTCCAATACGAAAGGATATCGACGAGCCCGTCGCACTGGCGGATTGTGTCGGCAAGGTAAGGACCCATGAAAACGGAATCGGTTACGTCCGGTTCATTCTTGTAGCTTGCGTTGTATTCACTCCAGATGAGCGGGAGCGACGGAAGTGATGACGCCTTTACCTGATCGTGCACCTTGCGAACGGCACGACAAACCATTTGCGTGCGGGGAATCATTTCGTCTGTGCCGAAGACATCCTTCGAGGAATCGTTTCCATAGACGTGTGTCGAGACGAAATCCACCGGCACATGATTCTCGAAGCAGTGCCGGATGAAGCGGTCCACCCAGGCCGCTTGTGCCGTTGCCGGGCCGCCAACTCGCAGACGAGAATTCACGGCCTTCAACGACTGGGCAGCTACATCATAGAGGTGGTCGTATGTTTGTTCTTTCGGATCGCCTGCCCAGAAATCGATATTCGGCTCGTTCCAGACTTCAAAATACCATTGCGAAACTTCGTCGATTCCGTAGCGTTCGATGAGGTGTTGCGCGAAATGGGAAACGAGTTCGCCCCACTTCTCATAGCTGGCGGGCGGCGAAACGATCGGTTGGTACCAGAAAGGATTGTAGGTCACCTGAGCGGCGAGTTTGCGAGGCATGAAACTCAGTTCTATGAAGGGACGAACGCCGTTCTGCAGCAATCCGTCGTAAATTTGATCAACATAGGAGAAATTGTAGATCGGCGCGCCGCTCGGATCTTCTCCATACACGCCGACTTCATCATGGAAGATGGCGTGGAATCGGATGTATTTGAAATCGGTGGCGCTTTTCACGTCGCGCAAGTCGCGGCGGTAGGAATCGCGCAGGCTCAGGATTGCCCGTCCTGACCCGAACATTTGCTCCCAATAATGCGGAAATGGATGCGCTGGGGCTGACGGATCAACGACAACTGTTTCTTCGAGTGCGGGCTGTTGGAGGCCAGGCTGAGGGGATTGTTGTGATGGCTCAGCGTAAGAGCCAAGCGGGGTGAATGTGAAAAGAAGGGCTAGACAACAGGCACAGACTCGGCACTGCCACCGCGAACTGCGGTCGCTCACGGAAGTCCGGGCACGAGGTCGCGAAATTCCGGGTGCTGCATTGCTTCGCCGAACTCGCCCCTCGGAACCGGAAGCTGTTCGCGAATCGCGTCGGCGTCCTTCTCGATTGTGATCACGCGGGGCCGTTTCTCCTGCAGAATTCGTTCCGTGGCTGCGATGCACGGTTCGGCATGGAAGCGACGCTGAATTGAGGAATCGCATAGAACGTTGGCCGCGGCCACGAGAATCATACCCTGGTGATGCGCCATCCAGTTGCAGACGATTTCGTGGTCTTTGCCATCGCTCACCCGCGACGGAGTGAAGTCAGCGGCTTCATAGAACCCGTACCGCGAGAGCCATCCCATCTCCTTCATCTTGCGAACATTTTCGAGCGCATGATTGCGGTCGATGAGCATCCCCAGAAATGTGGAATAAGGCGAGATGACGAGGTCATCCGGGGAGCCGTCGTGATTGAGCGCCAGGCCCGGCACACCGAAGGCGTGGTAGCGGTAGTGACCGTCGGGGAGATTTTCATTGCACGAGCATTCAGAAATTCCCCATGGGATATGATTCTTTCGGGCTAATTTTTGCTGTGCGCGGATAGCTGCCTTCGCGCCGTGATCGAGAACCGTGTCCGGATACATTTTGAACCAGAGGTTGGGCATTAGGTATTCGAATGCCGTTCCCGTCCAGGACCGAAGTACCGGTTCGTGCTCGAACTTGGCATACATGCGCCGAAGTTCGAACCAGCTTTCTTGCGGAATGTCGCTCTTCGCGATGGCGCCGAATACAGCCGCCCGAGCTTCCGAGGGGAGAAGGTCGTAATGGCACTTGCTGAGGAGGCCTTCGCCGGCATCGTAGCCGATCGAAAGCATTTTCTTCTTGTCGTTGTATAGGAAGCTGAAATTCATCTCGTCGATCATCGACTGAATGCTCGAGGCGAGCATGGTTAGCCGTTCGGTGGTTTCTTCGCAAATGCGGGAAGAGTTTGCCAGCGCCTCACGAAGTAGCGCTGTAGAGGTTTCCTCTTCCGCCGGCGCCTTTTCAGTTCTCGGCGTTACGTCGAGTCTGTCGGCAATTCGCCGATGTGCGAGAGAAGCGGAATTCAAGCTCAATTCCGCCACGAGTCTCTCGTCGTTAGGGTTCGAGGACAGCGAATTCTTCAATTTCCCATGCAGCCAGGGTGCGAAATCCCAAACCATCTCCGTCAGATTCGACACGCGAGACGAGAGCTCGCGAACCCACGAGACAACTTCATCTGATGGCTGGCATTTCGACAGCGCCTGAGCAAAAACAGCCACATCGACTTCGAGGGCAGACAGCCGATCGAACCGCGTCATGTCGGGGCCGGCAAGCGCCACTATTTGTTGCCGTAGTGTTCGAGCGGCCGAAAGAATTTCTGGATTGCCTTTCTCCGCTCTAAGCACCTCGATGAGAAGGTCTACGTGATCGAGCGTCCCCTGCCACAGACTGGGACGGAACAAGGGCTGTTGAATGGCATCAAGGCATCCCTGCTTGAGTGTCCATAGACTGCAAAGGAGATTGCCATTGTCCACGGTGGAGACGAAGAGGGGCGCGACAGGTTTGAACGTCCGAGTGGAATACCAATTGTAAAGGTGGCCACGGAACTTGGGCAGCCGCTCTGCGACCGCGAGGGTTCTTTCCGTATCCCGGATGAACTCTTTCAGTGTCGCAAAGCCAAGATCGTGTGCCGCCAGGCGGGAATTCAGCAGAAGCCCAAGGTTCGTCGGCGAAACGTGATGAGCCACGAGCGACGGATTCTCGCGGACGATGTCCGGGATCAGCCAATTCTCTTCCGGATTGCAGAATTCGCGGAAGAACCGCCATGTGCGCAGGGCGACATTCCGGACTAGCGCATTATTCTCTCCGCTGACAGCCACTTCGCCCGCGCGCTGCGGTTTATTCAACCATTTGCAGATCCAGTTGGACGCCCCCCACAACAGCAGAAACGGCAATGCGGCCAACAATGACGACGGTTGCACCAGGGCGATCATTGCGCAGATGGCGAGCGACAGGGGAAGAGTCCACTTCAGGTAAGCGTCGACGAGGTGCTTGCCATCGTTGTCATCTTGCTCGGCTTCGCTGGCTGTTTCCCATTCTAGTAGTTTGCGACGCGTAAATTTCATACGGATAAGAGTTCGGACCACGGCGTCAACAGCAACAAGGCTTTGATGGCAGAGGAAAGCAATCCTAAAAAGGATCGTTGTGTGCGCGCCGACGAAATCCGAGCAGAGATTGATCCAGAATGCTTTGCTGAAAAGCGCCTTCCCGCCGGTCAAGAGCGAAAATGCGAACTGGAAGTAGGTGGGAAACGCCAATATCCCGAGGGCCGCCAGCGTGCAATAGACGCTGGCAGGCGGCGCCGCGAACCAACCACAGAGAAGAAGCAGGAAAATCGTAAAATCGGTGAGGCTGCGACGAAGGTTGTCGATGATCTTCCATCGAGATACGTGGCTCAGCGGATTGCGCACGATTTCGCCAAAGTAGTTCCGGACAAACGGCAGCAACGCAAAAACAATCTGCCAGTCGCCACGCATCCAGCGATGTTTTCTGCGGGCGAATGCGCTCAAGTGCGAAGGATAATCGTCTGCAACCTCGATATCGGACACCAGGCCGGTGCGCGCGTACTCGCCTTCAATCAGATCGTGGCTGAGAATAGCGTTGTTCGGAAAGCGATGCTCGAGCACTTGCTGAAAGGTCCGGACCTCGTAAATCCCTTTGCCGGTAAAAATTCCCGCGCCAAATAGATCTTGATACACATCCGATACCGCCCGCGTGTACATGTCGTAGCCGGTATCGCCCGAGAGGAACGAAGCAAAACGCGAGCGCCTCGCCGAGCGAACGCTTATGTCCACGCGCGGCTGCAGGATGCCGTAGCCTTCGGCAACGGTGTTGGTGGCTGCGTCGACAACGGCTTGATTCAGCGGATGTGCCAGTGTAGAGACCAGCCGGCGGCCAGCGTCACGGGGTAGCTGAGTATCGAGGTCCAAAGTTATGACGTAACGGATGTTCTTGAGCGCCGCCCAATTTCCGGCTTTTACCGGAAACGCGTCCTCGTGGTTCAGCAAGAAGCGGTTGAACTCCAGCAGCTTGCCGCGTTTCCGTTCCCACCCCATCCATACGCCTTCGCTGGCGTTATAAGTCCGATGACGGTGAAAATGCGAGAAGGTCCCCTTTTGCTCGTGCGCATATTTTCGATTCAGCTCCTCGATGAGGTCTGAACACAAAGCGTCTAACCCCGCATCCTCTTCGTCGAACTGTTGGGTGGAGTCGGGCGCATCCGTGAGCAAGGCGAAATGAAGGTTGGCATCTCGATTCGCCAAAAATCGGATTTCCAGCCCGCGCACCGCATGGCGGACTTGTTCTTCGCTTGAGACCAAAGTGGGAACCGCTACAACGGTGGCGCACTCCTTGGGTACCCCTCTCGAAAAATCGAGTCTCGGGAGGCGCTTCGGCTTAAATAGCGCTGCTGCCACCAGATTGATGGTTGCCACCGCGCATTCCAGAGCCGGTATTAGGAACAGTGCTACGGCTAATACGCCAGGTGTTCTCGCGTGCGTCAAAGCTAGCAGGGCGACAATGGCTCCCAACGTGATCACTTCGATTCCAATCAAATAGAAGTAATCAGGCGACCTCAGCACGGTCTCTCGAATTCGCGTGTTTAAGGGCGGCCGATATCCGATCAAACTCTTCAACGGGGTTCGACCCTTATCAATCAGGTAGTAACCTACGTGAGTCTTTCGATCGCTGGCGCCGTTATTGCGAAGTTTTTCTTTCGACGCGGCCTGCGCTAACGCGATTGCTTTGCTTGCAACTTCCGGCTCGGTCGACTGAGAGCGCTTGGCGAATTCAGTTACGGCCTCGCGATACGCCTCACGTGTTTCGAAGTCCATACGCTCATACGCG
>Ga0307479_10002694_pt1 | contig 16124 bp, 7 predicted proteins | sample atmos_gasesECM4C_FD_203743 | JGI IMG/M metagenome (GOLD analysis project Ga0307479, IMG submission 203743) | Hardwood forest soil microbial communities from Morgan-Monroe State Forest, Indiana, United States - atmos_gasesECM4C_515 | ecosystem: Environmental > Terrestrial > Soil > Temperate... | reverse complement strand
GGCACCATAGATATTGATTGCTGATATTGATTGCTGATATTGATTGCTGATATTGATTGCTCTAAATGCTCCAAATTGCTCCAAAAGCTCCAAGATTTCGGAACAATCGGTTGTCGAATTGGTGTTTCAACTTTAGTAGAATCAACGAGTAGCCAAACATGCGCCCGTAGCTCAGCTGGATAGAGCGTCTGCCTTCTAAGCAGAGGGTCGGGAGTTCGAGCCTCCCCGGGCGCGCCATTTTTACCTGCAAAAGCCGTTTTTTCCTTAAAATTGATGGCATCGCGCACCATTTTAAAAACGTAAAATTTCGAAACTGCTGATGCCGTCCTGCGAATATCGGGGCAAATAACCAGATGCTTAACGGCGAGGGACCAAGGGACCGTGACTGTGAGGACAACTCAACGTAAATTGCTCGGTGTACCTGTTTTGTGAGTTCAGCGTCACAGTAAATTTCGCCGAACTGCCCACCTACTGTTGCTGAACCATCGATCGCCCATTCCTTCCATGGCCCCGAACTTGTTACAGAAAATTTCGGCATTTGATGCTGCTCCAACATTTCGTCGCCGACTAAGCCCTTTATATAAAGCAGCATGAAGTCTAGAACTGCACGTGCCATTCCCACGTCGTCCGGTGGCCTTGTGGCAGGAAGAATTCACGGGCGAGAAAAGATGCCCAAGATCGCCGAACCGCCAACGGAGGGGTGCCCATTACGGGCAGGGTCTGTACTTATTCTCTTCGCAGCGGATAAGAAAACAAAGTGCGTCTAAGTTGGCTCCTCTGAATCCAAAATAATGCGGCGACCGCTATGTTCCGCTCTGAACAGCGTTTTCAATTAGGCCAGGTTTTGGTCGGTCCAGATTGGATACAAACCGAACCTGCACTTAAGAGTGCGACATTACCCGTATCCGCAGAGATGCAAAAAGACATCCCGGCAATTTGAAGCTCGGCTGGACACTCAACATCGAAATTCTAACTGAGAAAATTTCTAGCTGAGGATTTCTAGCTGAGGAAAGGAACACTCCATGTCCAGAAACGTCGCAGACCTTTTGTGGGAGATGCTCGCGAACGCCGGCGTCAAGCGCTGCTATGGCATTGTTGGAGACGCTCTCAATCCGGTTATCGACGCACTGCGTCGCAACGGCAAGATCGAGTTCATCCACGTCCGCCACGAAGAATACGGAGTTTTCGCCGCGGTCGCCGAGGCCTACCTAACCGGTGACCCCGTGGTGGTGTGCGGAACCGCCGGTCCCGGCGTCGTCCATCTGTTCAATGGCTTGATGGATGCGCGCAAGGAAGGGGCGGCGATCATCGCTGTCGCGGGCGATGTGGAGACCGGCTTGATCGATACCGCCGCGCTGGAAGAGCTCAATCCTTACAAGTTTTTCGAAGCCGCATCCCTCTATAGCGGGCGAGTCGTCAACCCTGAGCAAGCGCGCCCCGTCTTTAATACGGCGATTCTCACCGCGATCTTGGAAAAGGGCCCCACGGTGATCTCGCTTCCCGGCGACATCGCGGCAGCCGACGCACCGTTGGAGGCCGCCCGCTCAACTGAGATCACGATTCCAGCCACGCCTGTTTTGCGCCCCTCCGATGCGGACCTCAATCAGCTTGTCGAGATGATCGACGATGCAAAAACGGTGGCGATCTTCGGGGGCGATGGTTGCAGATATGCCCGCGACGAGGTTATCCAACTGGCGGAGCGACTAAAGGCGCCTGTTGGCTATTCTTTCCGCGGCAAGCAGTGGCTGGAACACGACAATCCCAACGCCGTCGGCATGACTGGCTTGCTCGGTTATGGTGGGGCCTATCGTGCAATTAATGAGGCTGAACTCTTACTGCTGCTCGGCACGGATTTCCCCTTCTCAGAATTCCTCCCGGATCACCATGTAAAGAAAGTTCAGATCGATAAGAATCCCAAACACATTGGCCGCCGCACTACAGTGGATCTTGGACTTGTCGGCGACATCAAACCGACACTTGCCGCCGTATTAGAAAGTCTGAGTGACAAAACCGACCGCAGTTTTCTCGACAAACATCTCGCCGAAACCAAATCGTTCCATGAACTTCTCCAGCACGACGTCGTGAAAGGGCCTGGGATCAAGCCTATACGTCCGGAATTTCTGGCCAAGACACTAAGTGACATCGCTTCCGACGACGCGCTGTTTTTCGCTGACACCGGAACGGCATGCATATGGCTGGCAAGACATATCAGCGGCGCCAGAGATCGCAGACTTTTTGGGTCGTTTTCCTGGGCATCGATGGCCAATGCTGCGCCCAACGCGTTCGGCGCGCAGTTGGCATATCCAGGCCGACAAACCATCGCCCTGTGCGGAGACGGGGGCTACACGATGCTTGCCCTGGGCGACCTCTTGACGCAAGTAGAACGAAAAATGCCAGTGGTTCAGATCATCCTCAATAATGATGCCTTGGACTTCGTTAAGATTGAGCAGCAAGAGGCTGGCTTTATCCCCTTCGGCGTGGATTTTAAAAACCCCAACTTCGCCAAGGTCGCTGAAGCCATGGGCGCGAAGGGCATTCGCATCGAAGAACCTGGCAACGTTCGTGACGGGCTTGCTGAGGCCCTCGCGCATAAGGACGGTCCAGTCGTCGTGGACGCGGTAGTAGATCCGTTCGCTTTATCGCTGCCGTCACATTCTCCTTTCCACACCGTCAAAGGCTTCACGTTAGCATCGCGAAACAGGTGCTGTCCGGTCGCCTTGACTCGGTAATCAAAACCATTGAGCGCAATGTGCGGCTAGTTTGACTTGCCTGATATGAGCGGTGGAATCGTTGATTGGCCCTGACACGCGACGGATAGCCCACTATCGGCCTGGAAAGACTTTCTTACCTCCTGGAAAGACGCCGATTCGGATATACCCGTCCTGATTGCGGCTAAAGCCGAGTACCCGAAGTTGCAGTGATCCACTTCTTTCGAATAAATTCATTCAGCCATTCTTGACTTGGATTTGGACTTGCCCAGCTCCACGTTCCCCGAAAACCCTGGCCGATTAAATTGGTTGGACTTCGCGTAAAGATGCCTCGCAATTTTTTTTGGTGTATCCTATTTTTTAAGTTCAAAAACTTCAAGCAATTTGGCCAACCAAATGGTTGATTATGGCCATCCGTTCTTCCATGAATAACGTTTCACCTCAAATTGTCTCTTCGACCGCACTTGATTGGGCACATCCCGTGGTTCGGGAGTGGTTCCTCACCCGCCTTGGTGTCCCCACTGAGCCCCAACAACAAGGTTGGCCGCATATTCTCGCGGGAAATACGACGCTCATCTCCGCGCCTACTGGATCGGGGAAGACGTTGGCGGCATTCCTCACTTGCATCGATAGCCTGGTGCGCAAAGCTCTCGCCGGCGATCTGCGTGATGAAACACAGGTCTTGTATGTGTCGCCCTTGAAGGCGCTGGGAAACGATATTCAGAAAAATTTGGAGATCCCGCTGGGAGAAATCCTGCAGCTTGCCGGTCAGCGCGGGCTGCTGATGCCGTCGATTCGCACGGCGGTGCGCACCGGTGACACCCTGATGCGGGAACGCCGCGCCATGTTGATGCGGCCGCCGCACATCCTGGTTACCACTCCCGAGTCCTTGTACATATTGCTCACTGCGGGAAAGAGCCGGGAAATTCTCAGGACCGTGGAAACCGTGATCGTCGATGAAATCCATGCGGTTGCCGACGATAAGCGTGGGACGCATTTGGCGCTGTCTCTGGAGAGACTGGATGCGCTGGCTAATAAATTACCGCTTCGGATCGGTCTTTCCGCCACGCAGAAGCCCATTGAATTGGTCGCCAATTTTTTGGCAGGAAGTTCGCGCCCCGACACCGTCGTCGTGCGAATTGGACATCAGCGCGAAGTGGACATCGCCATCGAAGTTCCTAAAAGTGAATTGGGCCCGGTCACCTCCCATGAATTGTGGGATGAAGTTTACGAGCGCATCGCCGAACTGGTTCGGCAACACCGCTCAACACTTATTTTCGTAAACACCCGCCGCTTGGCTGAACGCGTTGCACATCATCTGGCGGAGAGATTGAGTCCGGAAGCCGTAGCCACCCATCACGGCAGTCTTTCGCGCAAACTGCGGCTTGCCGCCGAAAACAAACTCAAAGCCGGCGAAATAAAAGCATTGGTCGCGACCGCATCCTTGGAATTGGGTATCGACATCGGTTCGGTGGAACTTGTCTGCCAGATCGGATCCACGCGCTCGATTTCCGTGGCCTGGCAACGCATCGGACGCGCGGGTCACTGGCTCAGCGCTATTCCCAAAGGTCGCATTTTTGCGACCACGCGCGATGAGTTGGTGGAGTGCGCGGCGCTGGTTCGCGCCATACGACAGGGAGATCTGGATTCTCTCGAGATCCCCGAAAATCCAATGGACATTCTCACGCAGCAACTGGTGGCCATGTGCGCGAGCGAGGAGTGGACCGAGGATGAACTTTTTAAACTGGTCCGCCGCACTTATCCATACCGCGATCTTGAACGAGCTGACTTCGATGTCATCCAGGAAATGCTTTCCGAGGGAATCAACGCTCGCCGTGGCAGGCGTGGCGCTTATGTCCATCGCAATCGCGTAGCTGGGACGGTCCGCGGCAGGCGCGGTAGCCGGCTCGCCGCGATTACTAGCGGCGGCGCGATTCCCGATAATTCTCTTTATACCGTGGTAGCCGAGCCGGAGGGCACCGTCGTCGGTACCGTCGACGAGGATTTCGCGGTGGAGAGTTTGCGCGGCGACATCATGTTGCTGGGCAACAGCTCCTGGCGAATTCGTCGCGTGCAGGCCGGACGTGTGCTCGTGGAGGATGCGCACGGCGCGGCTCCCAACGTGCCTTTTTGGCGTGGCGAGGCGCCTGCGCGTACCGCCGAATTGTCACAACAAGTGGCTGACCTGCGCGAAAAAATCAGCGCGATGACCTGTGATGTCGTTCCTTCGTCGGAAATGCGCAATTTGCCGGCGGTACGCACAACGGTTGCGTGGCTTCAACAGAAGTGCGGTGTCGATAACGCCGGGGCTGAACAGATCGTGGAACACATCGTCGCGGGCCGCGCAGTTCTCGGCACGGTGCCGACACAGAAGACTGTGGTGGCGGAAAGATTCTTTGATGAGAGCGGTGGCATGCAGCTGGTGATTCACGCGCCGTTCGGCGGACGAATCAACAAAGCGTGGGGCCTGGCGTTGCGCAAGCGCTTTTGCCGCTCTTTTAATCTTGAATTGCAAGCAGCCGCTACCGATGACGGCATCAATATTTCTTTAGCCGAACAACACAGTTTTCCGCTTGCGGACGTGTTTCGTTTTCTTCATCCCTCCTCAGTCAGGCAGGTGCTGGAGCAAGCGGTGCTGGATTCGCCGCTCTTCACGACACGTTGGAGATGGAACGCATCTCGCGCCCTGATTCTCCTGCGATTCCAGGGTGGCGCGAAAGTCCCGCCTGCCATCCAGAGAATGCGCGCCGACGATTTGTTGGCGTCGGTCTTTCCAGATGCCGCGGCTTGCCCGGAAAATCTGGAGGGCGCAATCCGCATTCCCGATCATCCTCTCGTGAATGAGGTAATGAAGGACGCACTGACGGAAGCAATGGACGTTGAAGGTTTGCGTCAAGTGCTGGCCCAGATCATTGACGGCGGTATCCACTGCGTTGCGGTAGATACTCCGGTGCCGTCGCAGTTTTCGCACGAAATCTTGAATGCCAATCCGTTTGCGTATCTTGACGACGCGCCGCTTGAGGAACGCCGGGCACGCGCCGTAGAGATGCGGCGCATGTTGCCCGAAAATGCCGTGTCCGATGTTGGCCGTCTTGACGCCGGCGCGATTGAAGAAATCCGCGGCGAAGCCTGGCCAGACGTGCGTGACGCCGAAGAGTTGCATGATGCATTGCAAACCCTAATCGCCCTGCCAGAGATCGGCACCTCCGATGAAGCTACGGAAGTCGGCTCGCTGGAAGACGCTGTTCAAAGGTCGATCTCCACCTGGAGAACTTTTTTTGACGAATTGGTACGCCAAGGGCGTGCCGCGTCTGCGCTCGTAATGGACAAGGCCTATTGGGTCACCGCCGAACGAGCGAAAACATTCGCTGAGATATTTCCGGAAGCCAAATTTGCGACCGTACTTGCCGACGTAGAATCTCCCGCACCAACAAAGGAAGATGCATTGTTGTCATTGGTCGCCGGATGGACTCAGCACTGCGGCCCATTTGACGTCGCTTCTCTCGCCGCTTTACTCGCGTTGCCCGCGAATGAGCTAGAAAAAGTAATGCTGCGGCTGGAAGGAAACGGCGCCGTTCTGCGTGGCCGCTTCTCTGATCCGCATTCGCCTGAGACGGAATGGTGCGACCGCAGACTTCTCGCGCGCATCCATCGCCTCACGGTTGGCAAACTCCGCAAGGAAATCGAATCGGTATCTGCCGCGCAATTCATGCGCTGGCTATTGCGCTGGCAGCATCTCACTCCAGAAACACAGCTCTTCGCTGAGCACGGCATGCTGGAAGTATTGCGCCAGTTGCAAGGATTCGAAGCGCCCGCAAACGCCTGGGAGCGGCAGTTATTATCACGCCGCATCGCCGGCTACGATCCCAAAATACTCGATCAACTTTGTTTCAACGGCGCCATCGGATGGGGACGACTTTCGCCTGGCCCGGCGATCCTCGACGATTTATCAGACCGGAGTCACAGAATCGCACCGACTGGCGCGGCGCCGATAACTTTCTTCACTCGCGACGAGTCCGACTGGATGACGGCCCGTCAGCGAGAAATCGATATCGACCGAATGCTGAGTTCCGCCGCCAAAGAAGTTTTTGGGTTCCTCAAGGAGCGCGGCGCGTCCTTTTTTGCCGATATTCTTCGCGGCACGCGCAAAGGGAAAGAGGAAGTCGAGGCTGGGCTGTGGGAACTTGTCGCCGCGGGGCTCATCACCGCTGATGGTTTTGACAATCTGCGTGCATTGATCGATCCAAAGCGCCGCGATCTCAGTAGCGGACGAGCTGGCCGCCCGCGTTACAGCGCCGGACGCTGGTCCTTATTATTTCCTACCGCGGCAGAGAACCGCGACCGCACCCTTGAGGCCCTGAGCTGGGTTCTACTCAAGCGCTACGGAGTGGTTTTCCGTGAAGTTCTGATGCGCGAGTCAAATCTACCGAACTGGCGTGAAATCCTCATCACGTTGCGCCGGCTGGAAGACCGCGGCGAAGTACGCGGCGGGAGATTCGTGGCCGGTTTCCTCGGCGAACAATTTGCGCTACCCGCCGCAGTGGAATCCTTGCGAGCGACTCGATCCGAACCACCGATGGGCGAAACAATTACAATCTCAGCGGCCGATCCACTAAATCTTGTCGGAATTGTGGTGCCCGGCGCCAAAGTCGTGGCTATTTCTAGCCGTTTCGTCACTTATCGCGATGGTGTTGCCTTGGAAGCCAGCCAACCCATCGACTACGCCGCCGTTGGACAAGCCGGATAACAAATAATTCTTCAGTCTAAGTCATAGCCAGGACGCGATTTTTCTGGCCGACGTAGTAGGGCTACTTCTTGCTCTGGGTGACGTCCACGCCCCCCCAGGTGTATGTTGTTGTCTACTAAATTCGATCCGGCGACGGGAGTCCTCAAACATTGAACTAGGTGGCGAGAACGAACAGCAATGAACGAAAGCGTGGCCGAGACGGCAATAACCAAGCGTTATGAAGCGCTCCTCCGTGTTTCGCAGACCCTCATTTCCAATCGCTCTTCGGAGGAACTCTTCAGGCTTCTCGCACGTGAGTTGCGCGCGGTTGTGAACTTCTATGTCATGGGCATCGGCATCTATGATGAAAAGGCTCACGAGATTAGCCTCACCTCGTATCTCGAGCCAGGCGATCCCCTGCAGGTTCCAGAATTCGCGCCGGAAGAAACCTTCACGTGGTGGGTGTACCACCATCAACAGCCTCTGATAATTCCCTCTTTGGACGCAGACACTCGATTCCCCGCGGTAGCCGAGATGCTAAAAAACCACGGGGTTCGTTCGGTTTGCGCGCTCCCTTTAACAACAGTACACCGGCGGCTTGGGGGTCTCACTATCGGCAGCACGAAGACCGACGCCTTCAGTAGCGAAGAGGTCAAATTCCTCTCACTGGTTGCCAACCAGGTTGCACTGGCGGTGGACGACGCGTTGAACTTTGACGCCTCACAACACGCCAAAGAAGCTTTGCGCGCAAGCGAGGAAAATTTCCGCTTGATCGTCGATAGCATCCCCGCGTTCGCATGGTATGCGGGCCCAGATGGGAAGCTCGAATATCTAAATCGCCGTATTTTGGACTACACCGCCGAACGCTTGGAGAACTTGGTGGGGTTGGGCTGGGCCAAAGTACTTCATCCCCACGATGTTGAGGGAACGAAAAAGGCGTGGTTGCATTCCGTCGAAACCGGCGAGCCGTGTGACGTAGAACAACGTGTACGGCGGTTCGATAACGTCTATCGCTGGTTTCGTACCACTGCTCAGCCCTTTCGGGATCCGAGTGGTCGCGTGGTTCGCTGGTACGGTGTCGCTCATGACATTGAAGACCGGAAGCGCGCTGAGGAAGGCTTGCGTGCGAGCGAACAGAGTCTGCGCCTGATCGTCGATGTCATACCTCAGTTCATCGCTATCATTGACGCGGACGGAAAAGTTCTCTATGCGAACCAAATGCTTCTTGAATACACCGGTTGGAGTTTGGAAGATTTGAAAGCAAAGGATTTTCCTGCAGTGATTCTCCATCCGGATGATTTCGAAAGATTGTGGGACTCACGCCAAAAGGCTCTCGCCCGGGGTGTTTCGTTCGAACTGGAACTACGGGCACGCCGGAGTGATGGGCAGTACCGTTGGTTTCTCATCCGTTACAACCCGCTACGGGATGAACGGGAAATCGTTCTGCGTTGGTATGCATCGGCAACTGATATTGACGATCGTAAGAAGGCAGAGGAGCGGTTGCAATTGCTCCTGGATGTTACCAATCAGGTGGTCTCAAATTTGCAGCTGCAGGACCTCCTGCGAGCGATCTCCGCCGCGGTCCGGCGCGTCATGCATTGCGATCTGGTGAGCGTGTGCTTCCCAGACGCGGAGTTGAAAAGACTGCAGACCTACGTGCTCGATTTTCCAGAGAGCAAAGGATTTATCCGAGAGTCATTCTTTATTCCAATGGAAGGGTCGCTTAGTGGTTTCGTGTTCCGCACCCGCAAGCCTTGGATCGGCAATGCCTCTGACATGCAGCAGTTAGGCGTGCTGGATGAAGCCGCCATCCCCGAGGGTCTCAAGACCGGATGCATTCTGCCGCTTGTCAGCCGCAATCGCATCCTTGGTGTCTTATCCCTCGCCAGACGGGAAGAGGATGCCTTCGGCCAAGCTGACATTGAGTTTCTTTCTCAGGTAGCCAACCAGATCGCCATCGCCGTAGAGAACACCTCCGCTTATCACGAAATCACGCAGGCCAGAGTCGAATTAGAGAAGGCTCTAGGCGGAATTAAGCAGCGGACTGAAGACCTTCGGCGGAGCGAGAGTTACTTGGCGGAAGCGCAGAAATTGACTCATACGGGCAGTTGGGCTTGGAACGTGCGCACCAGCGCGCTCTTCTGGTCGCAAGAGATTTTTCGTATTTATGACTTTGATCCGGCAACAATCGGGCCCACTTGGGAACAGTTCCTCCAGAGGGTTCACCCGGAGGATCGCCCACAGATCGAGCAACGAGCGAAAATGGAGACTACTCAGAAGGACTGGATAGATTCTCAGGCTGATTTCCGTATCGTTCTGCCCAACGGAAGGATAAAACGCCTTCATTCTATCGCTCATCCGGTGATGGATGAGTCTGGCGAAATCACTGAAGTAATTGGCACGGTCATGGATGTGACCGAACAGTGGAACTCCAGGACCTCATTAGAAAAAGCTCTCGAAGAAATTCGGGCCCTGAAAGACCACCTGCAACACGAAAACTTAGCGCTGCGCGAACAAATCGACCAGGCTCTCATGTTTGAGGAAATTGTGGGTGCTTCTCCCGCCCTGCGTACGGTGCTCTCTCGCGTATCCAAGGTGGCGCCCACGGATTCCACCGTTCTACTCACAGGTGAAACGGGCACCGGCAAAGAGTTGATCGCCCGCGCCATCCACAAAAGATCTCATCGATCCTCGCGCGCTTTCGTCAGTGTGAGTTGTGCCGCCATTCCCGCTTCGTTGATTGCTTCGGAGTTGTTCGGTCATGAGAAGGGAGCTTTCACCGGGGCAACGCAGCGGCGATTGGGCCGGTTTGAGTTGGCGGAAGAAGGCACTCTCTTCCTTGACGAAGTCGGTGAGCTGCCTGCGGAAACTCAAATTACCCTGCTGCGCGTTCTGCAGGAGCGGGAGTTTGAGCGCGTCGGCGGCAATCAGCGTATTCGAGCAAATGTGCGTCTCATCGCCGCGACCAATCGTGACCTGGAAGCCGCCATTGGTGCTGGTACATTTCGCAGCGATCTGTTCTATCGCCTTAACGTTTTTCCCATCGAGATCCCTCCTCTGCGGGAACGAAGAGAGGACATTCCTCTGCTGGTCGAATACTTCATCGATCATTTCGCCAGAAAAGCGGGAAAGAGCTTCAGTGGCATAAATAAAAAAACTTTGAACCTTCTTTTGGCGTATCCGTGGCCAGGCAATATTCGCGAATTGCAAAACCTGGTCGAGCGTTCTGTCGTGGTATGCGAAACAGAGAATTTTTCCGTGGATGAGAGCTGGCTTTCGCGGCAGCCGGTTATAGGCGAGTCGAAAAACCAGTTGGAACTATCTCAAAAGCTTGCAGCACAGGAAAAACAGATCATTGAGGAAGCCCTGCGCGAAAGCGCAGGACGAGTGTCCGGACCGTCCGGAGCGGCCGCAAAGCTGGGGATCCATCGATCAACCTTAGAATCGAAGATCGCCTCGTTCAAGATCGACAAGTATCGCTTCAAAACTGCCAGCGCCTCGAAAGATACCTAGCGCGCGTGCACAGCTGCTCGAAAAAAAGTCCCTGAGAATGTTGTAGAAACTTTCGGCAATTGCCAGAGTCTTGAACCCTACGCTACCTACTAACTCAGCGCGCGCCGCTTGGACAAACGGAAATGGACCCGTTCTATCGGGTGTAATCGGCGCTTTCAATCTCTATCGATGGTCCTCAGGAACGTCCAGCATCTCTAAAATCGATCCTGCAATGATTTCCCGGAATGTTCTGACACTATCGTTTTAATACGCGCTCTCCGAGCGTATGGTAGGCAAGATGCTTACGAACATTTCGCTGGACTCCCGCGAATGCGCTCGGAGCACAGGTGCTGCTTAGCCGTTTCGGTCCGATTGGTCTAACATCTGATGCTGTCGGAATACCCGGTCCGCTTGAAGGAAGGGTGCACGGCAAGAGATGCTCCACAATTGCTAACCGACAGAAGGTGCCGCACTGCTGAGGTGTAAATGGCCGGTTTTGCTTCCTGGCGTCAGCGACGTCGCTGCCGTCGCTTGAATCGAGGGTCCCAGGCACTCTCGATTTTTAAAAAGTCTGCTCGACTAACCGCGCTTTTCTTCTTCTTCCTTTTCTTTCTTGACGCGTGTCAGCACGGCGTTTCTAAACCTTCCATCGAATTCATCAAAATTCCCGTAGCGGCGGTGGGCGGTCTGGACAATATGGACACCATCGAGGGAAGAGTGGTCGGTGTGCGTCCGGAACAACAGATCGTTTTGTATGCCAAAAGCGGAGGCCGCTGGTGGATCCAGCCCTTCGCTCGAGACCCGCTATTCACAAAAATTCAAGGAGATTCCAAATGGAAGAACGTGACCCATTTGGGCGAGCAGTATGCTGCCTTGTTGGTTGAGCCCAGCTACTCTCCGCCACAAAGTACGGACTTGTTGCCTGCCACAGGTGGCGCCATCGCGGCAGTCGCGGTCGTGAAAGGAAGAACTACCGATCCTTCTTCGCTACCTAAAACGATTCACTTTAGCGGATACGATTGGTTAGCGAGAAATTTATTAAGCTATCGCGGCGGCTCAATGAACTCCTTTGATCCGGCCAACGCCTGGACCGATGAAAATGGGGCTCTGCATCTTCGCGTAACGAAGACCCAGGACGGATGGAGTTGCGCGGAAGTCCAACTTACACGCAGTCTGGGATACGGAAAGTACCTCTTCGTGGTACGCGACACTTCCCACTTGGAACCTTCTGCTGTTTTCAGTCTCCTTACCTGGGATGGTATGGTCGGCACCGACGAAAATCGCCAGGAACTGGATATTGAGATGAGCCGGTGGGGGGTCGCCAACAACGAGAATGCCCAATATGTGGTGCAACCTTATTACATCCCAACGAATATCGTGCGGTTTAATGTGCCAGCTGGCACACTCACTCACTCATTCCGGTGGGAGCCCGGGCAAGTGACTTTTTCGACTTACGTCGGAGCTCAGGTTGCCGGACAAGCCCATCCCGTGAATCAACATGTTTTTACCGCGCATGTGCCGTCGGCAGGTGGCGAAGTGGCGCGCATAAATCTGTACGTGTTTGGATGGGGGAAAGTGCCGCTGCAACACGAAAACGAAATTATAGTTGAAAAGTTTAAGTACTATCCGTGATGCGCATGCCAAGACCGTTTCGATGGCTCGCCACCGGGCTGGCGCTAATCTGCTTGGCGGGTGAAGCGCGCGCGTTGGATCCTAATCACACCTTGTCGCAGTACTTGCGCGAACAATGGACTACCGGTAACAACTTTCCGGGCGGAGCCATCGACGCGATCACGCAGACGGCCGATGGCTATTTATGGATGGGAACGGAAAAGGGCTTGGTGCGTTTCGACGGGTTTAACTTTCACCTGATCTCATCGTTCTCTGAATTTTCTGGCGATCCCGTTTCAGGTTTGACCACCGATGGTCAGGGCCGGCTCTGCGTAATCTTCTGGGGAGCGGGCGTGTTGTGCTATCGCGATGGAAAATTTGTGAACTTGGCGTCCATTCTTCGCAGGACAACCCTCGAAGTCGCAAGTAGCTGGAGGGAAGGCGATGGGGCCTACCTGTTCACAGATCTGATAGATGGAATCCTCCGGGTTCGAGGAGAAAACGTCCAAGTACTGGCTTCCCCCACCGACCTTCCACCGTCTCTGGTCCTGGCGATAGCCGAGACGCGCGACGGCAAAATCTGGCTGGGAACTGCAACAGGTCTGTACTATTTCGCGGCTGGACGGACTACCCGAGTTACGGATATTTCGGACAAAAAAATCAATTGCTTGTTAGCCGCGGGTGACCGGGAGTTGTGGGTCGGTACCAGCAAGGGATTATATCGATGGAATGGAACTCTGTTCACCAGAGTTAACCTTCCGCCAGCTCTCGCTACCGTCGAGGTCCTCGCACTTTTGCGAGACCGCGATGGCAACATATGGGCCGGAACAACCACCGGTCTTTTTCGCATAAACCACTTTGGCGTTTCGTTCTCCGACCAACCCGACTTTGAAGGCCGGGGTATCAACGCGCTGTTTGAGGATCGCGAGGGGAATCTGTGGGCCGGCGGTGGCGGCGGCCTGGAGCGCATCCGGGACAGCGTGTTCGTGACCTACCCTCTGACCACTGGGAGCCCGCACTCGAAGGACGGTGGGCCAATCTATGTAGATGGTGAGAATCGGATTTGGTCTGCTCCCGCCGAAGGCGGGTTGTACTTGCTAAAAGATGGCCGGGCTCAAGCGCTCCATGCTCCCGCGCTTGATAAAGAAGTAATTTACTCCATCACCGGTGGCGGGAACGAGATTTGGATCGGCACACAGTACAACGGTCTTAAGCATCTCGGATTCAGGACCGGACTTGTAGTCAGCAAGACTTACACGCAAGCAAATGGTCTCGCTGAAAACAGCTTGATTTCTGTGTACCAGGATAAGGACGGAGCCGTGTGGGCAGGAACCTTAACGAGCGGCGTCAGTAAGTTCAAGGACGAAAAATTCCTAACATACTCGACAGCTGACGGTCTCGCGTCCAATACTGTCTCGGCAATCCTGCAGACTCGTGACGGAACCATGTGGTTTGCCACACCGAACGGCCTGAGCGCATTCTCGCGCGGCAGTTGGACGACCTACGCAAGGCAAGACGGGCTGCCCTCAAACAGTGTGAACTGTCTCTTTGAAGACTCCGACGGCGTTCTCTGGATCACCACCTCACGGGGTTTGGCTTTCTTCAAATCGGGGCAACTGCAAGTTCCGCGGCTTCTTCCCGACTCCCTACAAGACCAGATTTACGGAATGTCTGAAGACAAGCAAGGATGGCTTTGGATATCGACTGTAAGCCACGTGTTGCGCGTACCGAACCAAAAGCTCTCTGGCAGTGCCTTGAGGTCGGTCGACGTCAGTGAATACGGGATTGCCGATGGCCTGGCAAATCCCAACGCAGTGAATGGAAGCAAATCACTGGCTGCGGATTCGCAAGGAAGAATTTGGGTTTCGACGAGCCGTGGACTCTCGGTTGTAGACCCGTCTCATATCATGAACAAATCAACTCCGGCTCTGCCTCATGTCGAGGCCATTCTCGCGGACAACGATCCCATTGCGGTGGGCAAGTTAGTTCGAATTCCTTCTTCACGTAAGCGGATCACGTTTATGTATTCAGGCTTGAGCCTTGCCGTGCCGGAGCGCATTCGCTTTCGATATTTTCTTGACGGTTTCGACCGTGGTTGGAGTGATGCAACCCCAGCCCGGGAAGCTGTCTACACAAATCTGAGCCCAGGCGCGTATCGCTTCCGTGTGATCGCGAGCAACAGCTACGGGCAGTGGAATGATTCCGAGGCTGCAATTTCGTTCGAGGTTGACCCGGCATTTTGGCAGACATGGTGGTTCCGCGTGTCGTGCATAGCGGCATCTCTGGTCTTGCTCTGGGCTCTTTATCAACTCCGGCTCCGTCAGGTGGAGCGGCAGTTCAACATACGGCTGGAAGAGCGCGTCAGCGAGCGCACACGTATCGCGCGCGACCTGCACGATACCCTGCTGCAAAGCTTTCACGGATTGTTGCTGCGGTTTCAAACGGTCTCAAACCTGCTCCCCACCGGCGATCCCAAACAAAAACTCGATAGCGCAATCGATCAGGCCGCGCAAGCGATCACCGAAGGCCGGGATGCCGTGCAGGGATTGCGTTCCACAACAGTAGAGGCCAACGATCTGGCGTTGACGATAAACACCTTGGGTCAAGAACTCGCGTCCGGTGAAACGAACCCCAATGCCGCCATCTTTCATGTGGAGGTGGAAGGCATGCCGCGGAAACTCCATCCAATCCTTCGAGATGAAGTCTATCGGATTGCCGGCGAGGCGGTCCGCAACGCCTTCCGGCACGCCCAGGCGCGACAGATCGAAGTGGAAATCCACTATGACGATCGCCAGCTTCGCTTACGGGTTCGGGATAACGGACGAGGCATCGACCCGAAGCATCTTGATAAAGCGGGGCACGCCGGACACTATGGTCTGCGTGGCATGCGCGAACGCGCCAAGCTCATGGCAGGTAAGCTGGCGATTTGGACTGAGCTCAATTCTGGCACGGAGCTTGAGCTGAAAGTTCCTGCCTCTCATGCTTACGAACCATCTCCCGCTCGCCGCCGTTCCTGGTTGTCTGAGAAGTTGTTCGGGAAAGACACGGAGATGAACTCTTGAGTGCTGCTCCCAGCTTGATTCGAATTCTCGCGGTCGACGACCATGTCCTCCTCCGCGACGGGATTGCCGCGCTCGTCGCCGGTCAACCGGATATGAATTTAGTGGGCCAGGCGTCGAATGGACGGGAAGCGATCCAACAGTTCCGTACGCTTCGCCCAGACGTAACTCTGATGGATTTACAAATGCCAGAAATGAATGGCCTCGACGCCATCATCGCGATTCGCGGCGAATTTCCCGAGGCGCGCATCATTGTACTGACTACCTACACCGGCGACGTCCAGGTTCTACGGGCGCTCAAATCTGGCGCGCGTGCTTACCTTCTGAAGAATAGTTTGCATAAGGAACTACTCGAAACGATCCGCGCTGTGCACGCCGGTAGAAAAGCCCTTTCCGCGGAGGCCAGCTACCAGCTTGCCGAGCATGCCACCGATGACGCGTTGACCCCAGCTGAAATCCGTGTCCTGCGTCTGATCGCCGAGGGAAATGCCAACAAAGCGATTGCTGCTCAGTTGCTTATCAGCGAAG
>Ga0307479_10002693_pt1 | contig 16124 bp, 10 predicted proteins | sample atmos_gasesECM4C_FD_203743 | JGI IMG/M metagenome (GOLD analysis project Ga0307479, IMG submission 203743) | Hardwood forest soil microbial communities from Morgan-Monroe State Forest, Indiana, United States - atmos_gasesECM4C_515 | ecosystem: Environmental > Terrestrial > Soil > Temperate... | reverse complement strand
AGCTGCTGATCGACGCAATCAATGGACCGCTGTTCTTTCGATGGTTGCATGGGCACGCTCCTTTAGAGAAGAGCTTTGCCGAAAGCCTCTTTGACAAAGTCATTCCCGCCTTTCAGCCGGAATGATTTAGGTCTGAAAAATCCTGCCTGTGATTCTTAGCTGTGATAACGGTATGACACGTATGAGAGCAGGCTCGTTGCGATCTAAGTTGTTATGTTTCCTGATCGTGATAGATCGTCCTGGAGACGGCGCTCTCGTCCTGCTCGCAACCATTTTCCGCGCTTAACTGGCTAGAAGGGCGGTTCTCGCTAGCGACGCAGAAGAATTGCAAATGGGTTTCCGCATTGCCCGCCAACCGGTAGCAATCGCGATTACTTCCTACAAGCGCGTTTCCCAGTACCGATCCGGTGCAACTTCCTCTGAGCCGACCTGCGGCCAGCGTCGGCGTCGAAGACGGAGGGAGCTGACCACAGAATCGAAAATGAAAAGCGTGTGTGGCAACTCTGTCGAAAATCACGCCGCGGATGGTTTAATTGGAGTGATCGGAAAGGAATCTCCAAGCCTTGTGGTGCCACCCCTTTTGTTGCAAAAATTGGTTGCAGAAAACGACTGAATTCGGCGACCGAGTACGGTTCGACCGTACGCGAAGAGACCTCGTCTCCACCTGCGACTAGAGCCAATAGATAAACTGCAGGAGAAATGAGTCAATACAAACTGGAACGCATACTTTCATATACGGTAAGCTGACCAACACTTTAGAGATGATCGATTCGACGAGTGAACCAGGGTCAAGGAGATTACCATGAAGATTATTGCCGTACGGCGGGCCGTTATCGGGCTGCTGACTTTGAGTCTGGCCTTTCCGGGATTGTCAGCTGCCCAGTCTAATCAAGATCCGGTACACGGAATAAGTCAAACGGGTAGTGCAGCTCCCGGCGTCCATGACTTCGATTTCTTAGTAGGCTCTTGGCGAGTTCATCATCGAAAGCTGAAGGCGCGGCTCGCCAACAATCACGAATGGATTGAATTCGAAGGCACGTTGTATAGCCAGCCGCTGATGGGGGGCTACAGCAATGTCGACGACCTCGTGCTCAATGTGCCGAGCGCTCCCTATCGTGGGGTCGCTCTGCGCTCCTTCGACCCCAAGTCTCAGCAATGGTCAATCTGGTGGCTCGATAGCCGCACCCCCCTAGGTCCGCTGGACCCGCCGATGAGAGGCGGCTTCAAGAACGGTGTGGGCACTTTCTATGGTGATGATACGCTCAACGGAAAGCCAGTTCGGGCGCGCTTCATCTGGTCCGACATCACCCCCATGTCCTGTCACTGGGAGCAGGCTTACTCGCCAGACGGGGGCAAGACTTGGGAGACCAATTGGGTACAGGACATTCGAAGGGCGCCTTAGATCTGCGAGGCCGCGCGGCGGCTGCGAACCGAGGGCCCCATTTCGGATCTAGGCGCGGTCTCTCCGACGGTCCCCATCAACGGGCTTCGAGGAAGTTGGCCGGATTGGTAACGACAAGTCGGCTTGTAGGAAGTGATCCCCACGCTTGCCATCGACCCTGGACGGATTTACGTGCCACTCGGAATAACCCCTTCCCACTGCGAATTTTCTCTCCCAAACTGACCCGCTACCCAGCCTGGTGTTTCATTGACATAAAAGTTACCCGGCGCGTATAGTCGAGCAACGGGCACGAGAGAAGGCGCTCTGGTGGCTGACTGCACTGGCAGAGTCATCGGGGCGAAGAATTAGGACTTCAGGAAGGGACCCCATGGGTGGACCACCGCAATACTCGTTGGCCCGACGAGTCAGTTGCCTGCCGTTCTCGCTGCTCCTGCTGTTGCTGCCGTGTGGAATGTTACGAGCGCAGTCTTCCGCCGGACAAGAAAATCCACCCCAAAGCGGAGCGACCCCGGCCGCGCCTGCGCAAACGCCGGCTTCCAGCGAAAATGCCGAAGTTTCCAGCCGCGATACGCCCACTACGTTCAAGGTGCGGGTGAATTTGGTGCTGGTGCGCGTCGTAGTGCGGGACGCGCTGGGGAAAGTCGTGGGCGACCTAAAGAAAGAAGATTTTCAGCTCTTCGACAGCGGCAAGCCGCAAGTGATTTCGGCGTTCAGCATAGAGACGCCGGAGTCGCACCCGGCGGTGACAGTGACGCAAGCCTCCGCGGGAGAGCCGGAAGCGTCCCCGCAGTCGGCGGCGAAGATTGCGGCAGGTTTGCCCCAGCGATTCGTGGCCATTCTTTTCGATGACGAACATTTTTCGATGGAAGACTCCGTGTACGTGAGAAGTTCCGCAACTCGATTATTTGACGCGCTGGCGGCATCCGACCGCGTGGGCGTGTACACGACCTCGGGGCAGGTCAGCCAAGAATTTACAAACAACCGGGAACTAATCGGCAAGGCGCTCCTGGAAATCGTTCCGCGCGCGAGTTTCGGCGGCCCTGATCATGGTTGTCCCGAAATCGGCTATTACCAGGCCGATCTGATCGAAGTGAAGCGAGACACCCAGGCGTTGGGGGTGGCAACAGAAGACGCCGTTCAGTGCGCTTTTCAGGGCAACCGCGCCATGATGGCGGAGGCGCAGGCCTTGGCGGAGTCGGCTGCTGCGAGCTCCCTTGCGGCGGGAGACTCGCATACGGAACTTACGTACCGGCGTTTCGAGGAAGCGATCCGGCGGTTGGCCAGCATGCCGGGCCAGCGGATCATGATTTTTGTTTCGCCGGGATTTATACCTCCCACTTATACGGCCGGGCCGACCGATCTCATCGACCGCGCCACGCGCGCCAACATCGTGATCAACGCGATGGACGCCCGCGGACTCTACGCGCCGGATGTACTCGGCGACATCGCCGATCCGCCGCATGATTCTTTCCGCACCCGCGGTTTCAAAGCGAGCTATCGGGTGTTGGCACAGAACGTTCAATCGGAAGTCCTGGGAGAATTGGCCGACGGCACGGGCGGAACGTTTTTTCACAATCGCAACGACCTCGACGAAGGCTTCCGGCAAGCAGGCGCGGCACCTCCTATCTCTTATTTACTGGCATTTTCGCCGCAGAATTTGAAGCTCGACGGGCGCTTTCACGTCTTGAAGGTCACGCTGACGAACAAACAAAAGTACAGCGTGCAAGCGCGCCGCGGCTACTACGCGCCGCGGACGGCGCCGGACCCAAGTGAGACGGCCAAGCGGGAAATCGAGGAAGCGCTTTTCTCGCAGGATGAGATCCGCGACCTGCCGGCGGAGTTACACACGCAATTTTTCAAGAAAGATGAGACTGAGGCGCGCCTGGCGGTGCTCACACACCTGGACCTGAAGGGGATTCGGTTCCGCAAAGTGGAGGGCCGCAACCGGGATGACTTGACACTGGCAACGGCGATTTTTGATGAGAACGGGAAATTCGTGACGGGCGGGGAAAAGGTCGTGGAAATGCGATTGTTGGACACCACGGTCGCGCGGCTGGGCCGGTCGGGAATAACGGTCAAGTCGAGTTTTGACGTGAAGCCTGGAACGTATCTGGTGCGACAAGTGGTGCGGGATTCCGAGGGTTCGCAGATGGCGGCAAGGAATGGCGCGGTGATCATACCGTATTAGGCGCCGAGGGAGGTCACGTATGAATACAAGAGAGACGGGCGGACAAAGCTCCCTTCGCCAAGTGGCGTGGGCGGTTGTGGCGGCGCTATGCATGACCCCCGTAGACATGTTTGCGCAAGACCAGACGCCTGCGGCACCCACGGCTGCGCCGGGGGCAGTGCAGCAATCCGCGACAGTCATCAAAAAAGAATCGCGGCTCGTGCTCGTCGACGCGGTGGTGACGGACAAGAAAGGGAATTACATCCGCAACCTGGAGCAGAATGATTTCAAGGTTTACGAGGACAACAAAGAGCAGCAAGTATCGAGCTTCTCGATGGGCGCGGATATCGCGGTACAAGCGAGCGCGCAGAAGCGTTACCTGATTCTGTTCTTCGATAACTCTTCGATGCAGGCGCCGGACCAGATCCAGGCAAGAAACGCTGCGATGAAATTTGTGGAGGCCAACGCGAGTCCCGAGCGGCTGATGGCGGTGGTTGATTTCGGAGGGGCGCTGAGCATCCGGCAGAATTTTACGGCGGACGCGAACCTGCTGCGGGCGGCTGTCAGCGGCGTCAAGGTATCCTCAGTCGATTCGAATGCGTCGGCAGCTTCTCAACCCATGACTATCGCTTCGGCTGGGTTCTCGCCACTGGGCAACTCGGAAGCCGACTATGCGGCGCGCACGATGCTGCTGGCGGTGCGGAGCCTGGCGAAAAACCTGCGAGGTATCCCCGGCAGGAAAATGGTGGTGCTGTTTTCGGCGGGGTTTCCCTTGACAGCAGAGCGCGAGTCCGAGCTGACGGCGACGATCGACGCTTGCAACAAAGCCAATGTGGCGATCTACGCGCTCGATGTTCGCGGGTTGGTATCGGGCGCGCCCGTGATTAACGCGCCAGGGGGGAGCGCGAAGAAGAGCTCTGCGACTGGGGCAACCCGGGCCGTGGCCCATCGAGAGCATAAACGTGGAGTAACCGCGCGGCCGCATCTGGTGCTTGCGGCGTATCCGGCGCCCGATCCGCAGAGACCCGGGGGCGGTGGCGGCGGTGGTGGTGGTGGTGGCAGGCCTGGCGGAGGTGGAGCTGGTGGAGGAGGAACTGGCGGCGGAGGAACAGGAGGAGGTGGCAGGCCCGGCGGCGGAGGGACAGGTGGCGGTGGTGGCAAACCAGGTGGGGGAGGAACAGCGGGAGGCGCCGGCGGCGCCCGGGGAGGAAGCGGTGGAACCAGCGGAGGAACTAGTGGAGGAAGCCGACCGACCGGAAACAATTCGAACTTCACGAACACCGGCACGACCTTCAGCCAGCCGCGGACGATTGTGCCGCAGTTCCCGGAGTCGGTGGCGACGAATCAACAAATTCTCGCGGCGCTCGCCGAGGGCACGGGAGGATTTACGATTTTCAATACCAACGATTTGCTGGGAGGGCTCGAGAGGATTGGGCGGGAACAAAATGAGTTTTATCTTCTCGGGTATGTGCCGGCAGAAACGCCGGAAGGCAGCTGCCACACGCTGAAAGTGAAGCTCAACAAAGGCGGCATGAACGTGAGGTCGCGCAGCGGGTATTGCAATGCGCGGGCCTCGAATGTATTGGAGGGCAAGCCGCTCGAGAAGGAGCTGGAGGGCCACGCCGCGGGAACGCAACCCGGCTCGGTTCACGGTTCGCTGAAGGCGCCGTATTTCTATACGGCACCGAATGTCGCGCGGGTGAATCTTGCGATGGAGATTCCTTCGGATGCGATGCAGTTCAACAAAGAGAAAGGCAAATATCACGCCAACTTAAATGTTCTCGGCATCGCGTACCGTCCCGACGGCACGGTCGCGGCGCGCTTCAGCGATACCGTCAATTTCGATCTCGAGAAAGAGGAATGGAAACAATTCACGAAGCTGCCGTACCGTTACGAAAATCAATTCGACACGGCTCCGGGCGCTTACAAGTTGACCGTGGTGATGAGCGCAGGCAGCAATACGTTCGGCAAGTTCGAATCACCGCTCCAGATTGACGCTTATGACGGGAAGCATTTTAGCCTCGGCGGTGTGGTGCTGACGAATTCGGCGGAGCGGCTGACGGATATTCCCACGGGACTCGACTCCCAGCTTCTGGAGGACCGCACGCCGTTGGTGGTCAAGGGCATGCAGATGATTCCCTCCGGGAGCAACCGCTTCAAGAAGGGCGACAACGTCATCGTCTATACCGAAGTATATGAGCCGCAGCTGACTTCGGCCAATCCCCCGCAGGTGGGCTTCGGCTATCACGTCTACGAGCAGGCCACGAATAAGGAAGTTTTCTTCACGGGAGTGATGAGGGCCGACGATTTCATCCAGAAGGGTAGTCCAGTCATTCCGGTGGGGTTGCGGGTCATGGTGCAAAACCTTCCGGCAGGAAGCTACCGCCTGGTAATGCAGGCAGTGGACGGTGCGGGGAATCACGCGGCGGATCGCATGGTTGATTTCGAGGTGACGGATTAATGCCGTTCCAACTTGTTCGAGCAAATCCTTTCGACAATGCTTTTTTTATCTTCGGGTCCGATCGTTGGACGGTCATTTAGCCTAAATAGTTGGAACGGCACTAGCCGGCGGGATCAACGCCGGGGCCGACGGGGATTCGGAAATTAGGCCGCGCGCCCATGGGGGGCTTGTTTCGATACCGTGCCGGATTCGGCTAACAAGCTGCGCAAAACGAACCAGCAATTCGCAGGACGTTCAGAGAGACGCCTCATAAAATAGGGGCACCAATCGGTGCCAAAAGGCACGTAGACCTGAAGGGTGTGGCCAGCGGCATGGACTTGTTGCTGCAAGTCGCGGCGAATTCCGTAGATCATCTGAAATTCGTAGCGGTCTGATGGCAGCTTCAGACGCGCGATCTCCGCTTTGGCGTGGGCGACCATGAAAGGATCATGCGAGGCGATGGCGGGGAAGAAATCGCCTTGCACTGCGCCTTCGAGAAGCAGCGTGGTGAGGCGCTTGTAGCTGGCGTCGATGGCGCTCTTGGCCTGCATGGCGATGTTTTTCGGCTCGCGATAGGCGCCTTTTACAAGCCGAATTTTTGGTTTGAGCGGCGTGAGGCGCTTTAGATCCTTCTCGGTACGATAAAGATAGGCCTGCACGGCAAGCCCCGCGTTTCCGCATTCGCGCTGCACCCTCTCGAAAATATCCAATGTCCGATCTATATAGGCGCTGCCTTCCATGTCCATCTCGATGGTGAGGCCGAGCGCGGCAGCGCGCGCGGCGATCTCGCGGGCGAGGAAGCAGCAGAGATCCCTGCTCATGTCGAGGCCAAGTTGTGTCAGCTTAATGGAGATGTTCCCGGCGAGATTTTTGGCGCGGATTTCCTCAAGCATGCGAATGTAGCCGGCGCAAGCTTCGCGCGCGGCCGCTTCGGTGGCGACATTTTCGCCGAGATGATTCAGGCTGACGCGGCGTCCCTGTGCGCAGAGTTCCAGGCTGGCGGTGATGGCTTCCTCGAGCGTTTCGCCGGCAACAAAACGCCGCGCGAAACCGTATTGCATCCCGCGGCGCGCGATGGAGTTGGTCACGCTGCGCTTGGTCGAGAGCCAGAAGATGAAGTTGCGGACCAGCACCTGTCCTCCTTAGAAACACGAGGGAAGAGAATACGAAGGCAGGCATTTCGCGTCAATGAGGAGGCGGCCGGAGCGTACTGCTTATGGAACTGTGGAAGTTTTAGCGGGGTAATGATTCGACACGGCGCGCGGACTCGCGCAACTTCCGGCGCCGGGCAGGGTTAGTCTACTCAGTGTACTCGTATCCGCCGACCAAGCCGCCGGGCAGGAGATCAGGATGAACCTGCAGCAGCGCCGAGCCCCGCAGAGCCACTGGATTTATAGAACGCCACGGTCTTTCCTGGCCGCGGCGCTTTCGTTTGCCTGTGTGATGCCATTCGGCGTTGATTTGGGCTCTGTTGCCGAAGCCACGGAGAAAAAACCCAAGCAAGATCCGGTACTCAAAGGATTGCCAATCAAGGAGCTATCCACCGATGAAGCGATCCTGCATGCCTTGAACCGCCTGGGCTACGGCCCGCGACCCGGCGATGTGGAACGCGTGCGGCAGATGGGGCTGGCGAAATGGATCGACCAACAGCTCAATCCGAATTCCATTGATGACAGGGCGCTGGCGGCGCGGCTGGAAAATTTTCCCACGCTGACGATCTCCACATCCCGACTGCTGGAAGAATATCCGCAGCCCAAGCAAGCTGAAAATCAGGCCGCGAGACAAGCACAGACGGAACAGAAGAGACCAGAACTAACAAAGACTGCGACTGGTGATGCGAGCGAAGCTCCCGCGCCGATGAAGCAGGATCCCTCCGTCTCCAATGCGGCAACGCCGGGAGCATCGAAGCGCGATGTGCTCGGAGGGGCCGATCCGAATGCGGTGCCGCGGGCGATCGCCGACGACAGCAAGAGGCCGCAACGTGTGATCGAAGAACTGGGGATGGCCAAAGTGACGCGCGCGATTTACAGCGAGCGGCAACTGCAGCAGGTCATGGACGATTTCTGGTTCAACCATTTCAACGTTTTCGCGGGGAAGGGCGAGGACAGGTGGTACCTCACCGCGTATGAGCGTGACGTGATCCAGCCGCGCGCGTTCGGAAAATTCAAGGACCTCTTGACGGCGACGGCGAAGAGTCCCGCAATGCTTTTCTACCTGGACAATTTTCTAAGCGCGGATCCCCGAGCGGCGGACCGGCAAGCTGCGGAGCGCGCCATGCGCCAGCAAATGCGGCGCGGCGGGTTCGGCCGGCCGCGGCCGCCGCGTCCACAGCCGCAGGCGCAGGCGAAGAAGAATGTTCGCGGCTTGAATGAAAACTACGGCCGCGAATTGATGGAACTGCACACGCTCGGCGTGGATGGCGGCTACACGCAGAAGGATGTGACCGAAGTGGCGCGATGCTTCACCGGATGGACCATCGACAAGCCGCGGCAGAACCCAGAGTTCAAATTTGACGAGCGATTGCACGATCCGGACCCGAAGTTTGTGCTCGGCAAGAAGATTCACGCCGGAGGGATGAAGGACGGCGAGGAAGTGATCGATTTGCTCGTGCACGATGCGAGCACGGCCAGGTTTATCTCTACTAAGCTGGCGCGGCGGTTCGTTTCGGACAATCCCCCGGAGGAGTTGGTGGAGCGTATGACGAAGGCATTTCGCTCGAGCGATGGCGACATTCGCGAAGTGCTGAAGACGATGATTTACTCCCCGGAATTTTGGTCGCGCGAGGCGTACCGGGTAAAGGTCAAGAGCCCCTTCGAGTTGGTAGTCTCCGCTGCGCGAGCGCTGGGAACCGATGTGGACACGCCGATGCCGCTGGTGCAGTGGGTCGGGCGGATTGGCGAGCCGCTCTATCAATGCCAGCCGCCGACGGGCTATTCGGACAAGGCGGACGCTTGGGTGAACACGGGAGCGCTACTCAACCGGCTGAATTTTTCGCTGACGCTGGCAGGAAATAAAGTGCGCGGAGCGAGGGCAGACGTGGCGTCACTGCTCGGAATGGACTCGGCGACGGACCCGAAGACGGCGCTGGACCGAGCGGTCGGAGTATTTCTCGGCGGACAAGCCGCTGCAACCACGGTGGAGACACTACAGAAGCAACTGGACAGCCCGCAAGTTTTGCAAGCCAAGCTGGACGATCCGGTGAAGCAAGTGGATTTAGGCGTGGTCGCGGGATTGGTGCTTGGTGCACCGGAGTTTCAGCGCCGCTGATTTTGTAGGGCCCGCCGTCTGCGGCGGGCCGTTGTAAGTGGTAATGGAGCAGGAGTCGTACGGCCTAAGAAGGCCGTCCCTACAAGAGCTTGCCGCCAAGATGGCTGCGCTGCCGGGCGATAACCGATGGATTTGAGGTATGGCGATGAGCTACAAATGCTGTGAAGGCGTGAGAGGCTTGAGATTTTCTCGGCGATATTTTTTGAAGCATGGCGGCGTCGCGCTGGTTGGGCTGAGCACGATGCCCGCGTTCCTGCAGCGCGCCGCGGCCGCAACGCCGATGCCGAACAAGAAGCAGCTTGTGGTGCTTTTCCAGCGCGGAGCCGCCGACGGACTGAACATCGTCGTCCCGTTCGGCGAATCCAATTATTACCGGATGCGGCCGACCATTGCGATTCCGGAGCCGAGACGCGGCGGGGGAGACGCGGCGATCGATCTGGACGGATTTTTCGGGCTGCATCCGAGCCTCGCGCCGCTCGAGCCGCTCTTCCACAAGAATCAACTCGCGATTGTGCATGCTGCGGGCTCGCCCGATCCGACGCGCTCGCATTTCGACGCGCAGGACTTCATGGAATCCGGCACGCCGGGAGTGAAAGCGACAGAAGACGGCTGGCTGAATCGCGCGCTGGAGACGGTGCCCGAAGAAAATGCGTCGCCGTTTCGCGCCGTAGCCATGGGGCCGAATCTGCCGCGCATGCTGCGCGGCAACGCTGGAGCAATTGCGTTGCCGGATATACGGCAATTCAAGGTGATGGCGCAATCGCCCGCGATGGGACAGGTGGTCGAAGGGGGCTTTGAAGCGATGTACGCGCAAACGGTGGACCAGGCGCTGCATGGAACCGGGACAGAGACGTTTGAGGCCATCGACCTGTTGCGAAAAGCGGATCCTACGAAGTATCAGCCGGAGAATGGCGCGCAATATCCTACGAGCCGGCTCGGGCAGAGCCTGCAGCAGATTGGGCAGCTCCTGAAGGCCAACATCGGCGTGGAAGTGCTGTTTGTCGATTGCGGCGGCTGGGACAACCATGTGAATGAAGGCGGCGTGCAGGGACAGCTTTCCAATTTGTTGAAGGACCTTGGGCAGGGACTCGCAGCGTTTAACCAGGACATGGGCGACCGCATGCAGGACATCGTGTTCGTGACGATGAGCGAATTCGGGCGCACTGCGAAAGAAAACGGCAACCGCGGCACGGATCATGGCCACGCAAACTGCATGTTCGTGATGGGCGGCGAAGTAAAGGGTGGACGGGTCTACGGCAAGTGGCCGGGGCTCGCAGATCACCAGCTCAATGAAGGCCGCGACCTGGCGTTAACGACGGACTTTCGCTCCGTTGTTGGTGAGATTCTCGCGAAACACATCGGAGTGGCTGACCTCAAGCCGGTCTTCCCTGGCTTTGACAACAACCCGCGCAAATTCCCGGGGCTGATCAAGACTTAGTGTGCATTTCTCAGGGAACTCTGTGCTCTCTTCCCTCTGTGTTCTCAGTGTTAAATTTCTTCTTTAGCTCGCACTCACGCTAAACGATAGGGGACATTTCTCAGTGTCCTCTGTGCTCTCTTCCCTCTGTGGACTCTGTGTTGATCCTCTTCTTCCTCAGTTCGCATCGCGCTAAATGATATATCGCTTGATCCCGTCTTTCAGGACCGTCACGTTGAAATTGATGAGAAGCCCAAGGCGGCATCCTGAGAGGCGTATATACGTTAGGATGATGGCCTCGTGAATGGGAGCAAACGGTTCAATAGACTTGAGTTCGACCACGATCCTTGACTCGACCAGCAGATCGATTCGATATCCGCACTCAAGTTTCACGTCTTTGTAAACCACCGGTATAGGCTTCTGCCTCTCTACCTTCAGGTTCCGCAATTCCAGTTCTCGCGACAGACACTCTTCGTAAGCAGATTCCAGCAAGCCAGGTCCAAGCAGGCGATGAACTTCAATCGCCGCCCCGATGATTTGATGCGTTATGGTATTGTCGTCCATGAAAAGAAGAATTTAACACAGAGGACACAGAGGGAAGAGAGCACAGAGTTCACGGAGAACAGAATCGGTTAGCCCTCTGCATTCGCCAAGGATTTGATTGGACTTAGTCTGAATTTCTCCGTGTCCTCTGTGCTCCTCTCTCTGTGATCTCTGTGTTAGATGTTCTTCTTCAGTTTGCACTACGCTAAATGATGTATTGTTTGATCCCATCTTTCAGCACAAGGATTTGATTACGCTGGACAGCTCGACGACCTCGATGTGTTCGGGGCACTTGTCCCAATTGTGCCGCCAGCAGACAATGACGTCGCAACCGTTTGCAGGATGGCCGTGGTCGCGAAAGTTCCTGCTTTCGTACTCAAATTCGAGAAGCACGCGCTGCCATCGTCCCGGAGCGATCTGCCGCTTGGCCTCGCAGTCAGGGAATCCTGTTTGAACCGCTTCGATCGTGTAGCCCAGCTTTTTCGCGAGTATGCCAAAAAGAAGTACGACGCCCTGTTCATTAACCGGTTCGTGGCGCATCTCGTGGAAGTTGAGGGGATTGCCATACGTGGCCTGGTCTTTCGGCAGCGCAGGCCCTGCGTGCCTCCGCGTAACGGACGAAGCCGGCCTACTCCTTGCCCGTTCGGACGCCTTCGTGGGCGCAACGACAGGCAGAAGCGCCAGCACGTCCGCCCATTCCCGCTTGCCTCTCGCGAACTTCCGAAACGCTTGCGGCACGCACTCCCAGCCGCCAAATCGTTTCTCGAGCGTGCGCGCCTCATGCCTTCCCAAGCTTCTTCGCTACTTCCGTTATGCGCCTTAAAATGTGTTGCTTGTTTGACACAAGTTTCGAGCAATCGATTGGGTTGCTTTGGAGTGCGGCGGTTTGACGCCGCTTTTCTTTCGTTTTGCAGTGCGGTTTAAGCGCAAGGCCACGCGCTCGGCAACCGGTAAGCGAGGATAGAGGAAGTCTGTCCTAAAATGAAAAAAGCGGGAGAGGAATCTCCCGCTCTCGAAGCATAGCTTTCTACAAAGATTACCATACACGAACTCCTGTGGCCTCGTCAACCAAAACTTTCAGGCGGCAGTGGCTCAGTTTCCGGTTAGCCCGTCAACCGACAAGAATCAGGCCCGGGGTGTGGTTTTGAGGGCTAAAGCCTCTTATCGCCAAGTATCCTGCCGACCGCCGAAGCCGGTAATCCTAATTCCAAAACATGCGGGTCCCTTGCGGATTCTATGCGCTTAGCCTCTTGACTTCGTCGACGCAAGAGCGTATCTGAAAAGATGAGTGCGGGAGCGTATCGTGCAGCTACACGACACGCTCCCTGACCACATTCAAGAGGTTCGCTCGACCGTGGTTGAACCTTGCACTACCGGGCCTTCCGCAGTCTCTCAAGACTTTTCCAGCCGAAATCTGACCAAAGGCAGTTGTGAAAAGCCTCGGTCGAAATGAAGGTGACAATCATGAAAATCGTAGTGATCGGCGGCAGTGGGCTCATCGGATCAAAGCTCGTCAACAAGCTTCGTGAGCAGGGACACGAGGCAATCGCGGCGTCACCAAAATCGGGTGTCAACTCTATCACCGGCGAGGGACTTGCCGAAGCGCTGAAGGGTGCATCGGTGGTCGTTGATGTGACGAACTCTCCTTCCTGGGAGGACGCGGCGGTGATGACGTTTTTCGAGACATCAACCCGCAACCTCCTCTCCTATGGAACGGCCGCAGGCGTAAAGCATCATGTCGCATTGTCGGTCGTCGGAACTGAGCGGCTGTCTGAAAGCGGTTTCTTCCGCGCAAAAATGGCCCAGGAGAACCTGATCAAAGGCTCATCGATTCCTTATTCGATCGTGCATGCGACGCAGTTCTTCGAGTTCCTCAAAGGCCTCGCCGACATTTCCACCGACGGCGACAAGGTGCGTTTGCCACATGTGCTTTTCCAGCCGATGGCTGCCGACGATGTCGCGAGTGCCGTGGGAAAAATTGCAGCAGGCCCGCCGGTAAACGGTATCGTCGAAATTGGAGGCCCGGAACAGTTTCGCATCGATGAACTGGTCCGGCGGCACTTGGCCTCGCTCAAAGATCCCCGCGAAGTCATCGCTGATCCGAAAGCGCTTTACGCTGGGGCGAAACTCAGCGAGGGAACACTGGTTCCGGACAAGAATGCACGACTCGGCGAGACGCGTTTCGAAACCTGGCTCACTCAGTCCGCAGCGAAAGCGGCGGGCGCCCACTAGTGGATCTGTCAAAGCGAGGCCGGTTTGCGTGAGCCGACCTCATTCAAACGAAAGGTTTGCTTATGGATTTCGCACTACCGCATCCTTGAGAAATTGGGCGGGGGTGGCATGGGCGTGGTGCACAAGGCGGAGGACCCGATGACAACGCACCTTAACGGAACGGAAGGCCGGGGATCGCAAGAGAACTTCAGAGCCCGTCGGCGGGCGTTTCGCGCTCTGCACGAGGCAGGCTGTTTCGTGATTCCGAATCCCTGGGACGTCGGCTCTGCACGGTACCTGCAGCAGCTCGGATTCACCGCGCTGGCGACGACAAGCGCGGGCTTTGCGTTCTCGCAGGGGCTGCCTGACTCCGAAGGTGCGCTCACTTGTGAGCGCAACCTGGCATACATAGCCGATATCGCGGGCGCGGTCGATGTTCCGGTCAATGCGGACTTCGCGTCTGGCTACGGAGCGTCACCGCAAGATGTGGCCGATAATGTCACGCGCTGCATCGCGGCCGGCGTCGCGGGCCTGTCGATCGAGGATGCAACCGGTGATCCATCGTCGCCGCTTTACGAGCTGCCGCTCGCCGTCGAGCGTGTGCGCGCTGCGCGCGAGGCGATCGATCAGTCCCGTGCCGACGTCCTGCTGACGGCTAGGGCAGAATGTTTCCTTGTCGGCCATCATGATGCGCTTCGCGAGTCGGTCCGGCGTCTGCAGGCATTCGCTGAGGCGGGGGCGGACGTGCTATTTGCACCCGGCCCCCACGATCCCACGGCGATCAAAGCGCTCGTTGACGCGGTTCGGCCGAAGCCGATCAACGTCCTGGTGGTTCGGGACAGTGGCTTGAGCGTCGCCGACATAGCGGCGCTCGGCGTGCGACGCATCAGTGTCGGCGGCGCATTGGCTCTTGCTGCATGGACAGGTTTCACGCGCGCAGCGCAGAAGTTGAAGTCGGAGGGGAGTTTTGCAGGCTTCGCGGGCTTGGTGTCGTACCCCGACATCAACGGGTTCTTCGTGACCGACTACCGCGCGCGGCAGTCTGACAGGCGGCGATCGGCGGGGTCACCAAGCTAAGTATTCAAGGAGGCGACAGATAATGTTTCCTTCGGCGCAAAGAAGCTGCGTTTGCCGGTTGCGCTGTCCAAAGCGAGTTGCGTGTGACTGAGACCCCACCCTCGACGCTGCTCTCAAGCGCCCCGAATGCAGCGCTCCTGTTTCCCGTGTTGAGTTCCGCGCAGATTGCACGGATTGCTTCGCAAGGAGTGATTCGTCCAATCATCCGCGGCGAAGTGTTGATCGACGGCGGCCAAACCAACGTGCCGTTCTTTGTACTGAAGGCTGGCGAGATCGAGGTCATTCGCCCATCGGCACTGGACGAAATTCTGGTCGCGATTGTCGGGCCGGCTCAGTTCACCGGTGACATCAGTATGATCCTCGGTCGCCCCGCCCAGATGCGCCTCCGTGTGCGAAACTCTGGCGAAGTCGTCCAACTGACACGCGACCAGATGCTCGCCCTCATTCAAACCGACGCCGAAATCAGCGAAGTGCTGATGCGAGCGTTGATCCATCGACGGGTCGCGGTGATTGCGCATGGGATTGGCGACGTGCTGCTCATCGGCTCCGTCGGGTCCGGGGCAACGCTGCGAATCAAACAATTCCTGACGCGCAACGGCCACCCCTTCAAGTACCTCGATCTTGACCGCGACGCCGATGTACGGCAATTGCTCGATCGCTTTCAAGTGGAGCCGTCGGAGATACCTGTCGTGATCTGCCGCGGCGAGATGGTGCTGAAGAATCCCAGCAATCAGGAGATCGCTGACTGTCTCGGTTTCAATAAGGGGATCGATTACACCCACCGGCGCGATGTCGTCATCGTCGGCGCCGGACCAGCGGGTCTTGCGGCCGCCGTTTATGCGGCTTCCGAGGGACTCGATGTGCTGGTTATCGAGGCGAGCTCGCCTGGAGGACAAGCGGGCACGAGCTCGAAAATCGAGAACTACCTTGGATTTCCAACGGGGATTTCAGGGCGAGAGCTGGCCGGACGCGCCTACGCCCAGGCACAGAAATTTGGCGCCGAGGTCATGATCGCGAAAGGTGCCGCGGAGTTGGTCTGTGAACACAACTCCTACGGCGTGAGCCTCGACGACAGCGTGACCGTCCCGGCTCGCACAGTGGTCATTGCCACTGGGGCTCGATACCATAGGCCGTCGCTTGCGAATCTCTGTCAGTTCGAAGGTGCGGGTGTCTACTACAACGCGACTTTCATGGAAGCCCAGCTCTGCGACGGCGATGAAGTCATAGTCGTAGGCGGAGCGAACTCGGCCGGCCAGGCCGCGGTGTTTCTGGCGCAGACGGTAAGACGCGTTCATCTGCTCGTCCGCTCCAGCAGTCTTTCGGCGAGCATGTCGCGATACCTGATTCGACGCATCGAGGAGACCCCAACAATCCAGCTCAAGACAAGAACCGAGATCGTGGCTTTTGAGGGAACCGAACATCTTGAGCGTGTGCTGTGGCGCGACGCCACGGGCGCGGTAACCAGTCACGATATTAAGCACGTATTCCTGATGACGGGGGCCGACGCGAACACCGGTTGGCTGAATGGCCGTGTCGCGCTCGATGCGAAAGGTTTCATCAAGACCGGATGGGACCTGACGAAGGAAGATCTCGCCGCTGC
>Ga0307479_10002691_pt1 | contig 16128 bp, 9 predicted proteins | sample atmos_gasesECM4C_FD_203743 | JGI IMG/M metagenome (GOLD analysis project Ga0307479, IMG submission 203743) | Hardwood forest soil microbial communities from Morgan-Monroe State Forest, Indiana, United States - atmos_gasesECM4C_515 | ecosystem: Environmental > Terrestrial > Soil > Temperate... | reverse complement strand
TCGAGCACCCATTGGAAGCAAGGTGGAAATCGGCTATATCCGGGATCGCACGGAGGCGAAAGCGAGCGTGACTGTAGAGGCGCGCGATCAGGTGTTCTCTGGCAATTCCAGCACGTCGGGTAATTTTCCTTCTGAGGAGAATTCGCCGGTGAAGTTCGGCCTGCACGTTGAGGCCCTCAATCCGGAGCGCGCGCGGCACCTCGGGATGGAGGGCCAGCGCGGCGTGGTCGTTGCCGGCGTGGATGGGGGCAGCTTCGCGGAAGACATCGGCTTCCAGCAGGGGGACGTGATCGTGGAAGTCAATCGAACTGGCGTGGAGTCCTACGGTGAATTAGGCGAGCAACTGAGGCGTCTGCACCCGGGCGATGAGGTTGTTTTCAAGGTTCTGCGCCACGACCAGAACCGAGGTCTCTTAACCGTGTTTCTGGCGGGCACGATACCTGCCTGACATCGAGCAGCATCGATCTGACTCTCGCCTTGATGCATAGATAAGGAGGCGAACTTCGTGGCATGAATCAGACGGGAACCTGGAGGTCGACGTTTGCGGCACTGGCGCATCTGCCTGTGGACTTTTTGCACATCCTTAACCGACGCATGGAGTTCCTCGGGCGGAATCTGCGAAAGGCACCCAATCGAATTCGAATGCTGCTCGCACAATTTTGTTATCATCTGCCTGCTATTCCGGGGCAAGGTTTGTTTCTGTTGCTGCCGACCCTGGTAGCGCCCATCGGCAGAATGGTCTTGAGCTGGACACCTTTTTGCGGTCAGCGCGGCAAGCGCACGGCGCTCCGAGCTTAACTACGACTGCCGTTGTAAAAGATCGAGACACACATGCTGACCGACAACGAAAGAGAGTTCTGGAGAGGATTCCTTGCTGCCGAGCCAGGATTTGCCGGCGACGGCATCGGCTAGACTTGACAACTAAAAAGCTTTTTGTAAAATTGGCACTCGCTAAGGGAGAGTGCTAGCAAGGCCTTAGCGCCTCCCTCGGCACTTCAAAAACTATTCTCAGAGCATAGAGGTGGAAGCGATGCTTACGAGAGATCGCGTGATTCGATTTCGTTTCAGTACCGACTCAGCCAGACCGCGCCTGCACGCGCGCCCTAGCCGAAGACGCGAAGCGAGACACCTGATACGGATAGAAGCCGGGAAGCACCTGATGGATAGCAATCCTCTTGAGGACAGCTCTCTGAGGGAAAACCCCGCGCAGGCCTCGTATGCATGCAGGTTGTACGCTGCAAGCGCAACCTGAATCGTGGTTGGTGAAAACGCCTCAGACTTCTTGTCCCGTTGAATCAGTTGGCCTTACACTCCTCGAAGACCTTATTTGGGCACAAGAAAAGGGGGATTTTGCGCCCAAGTTGCGCCCAAATTTTCCCATCGCCCAAAATTTTGGACGATGGGGTGAAGCGAAAAAGTTGGCCGCACGCGCGCGCATTTCCGCGCTCGCGAGGCCGTTTCAGAATTCGCGGAGACTCCTCTGGAGTACTTTCCTTTCGAAACAGAAATGGGCATAGACTTGGCGTTCAGCAACTCTGGCAGCTCGGATAAGATCGATGGCAGCGAATTGGGAATTCCTGAAGCCACGCGAGCATCCACGTGTCAATTCCGCTGAGCGCGCGATTTGTGGGTGCTTGGAATAAGCATCGACAAGTTTATGGTTAGAGCCCTGCCGTTCTCCGGATTAGCGCGCCAAGCGCGGGCGAGAATGTGTCAGGCAAAGACAAGCCAGGCGAAAGGAGCGCAGACGCGCTTCGACCTCCCAAGTCCAAGAAATCCGGCAAAAAAAGTCCGATGATGCTATCGCGGAGACTTAAGGCAGCGTGTACAATCTCGATAACGTCGGTGTGGCTGCTTTGGTCTTTACGAAATCATGGACGCTGAGCTGATTTTCATTATTGGAATTGTGCTCGCGGTGTTGCTCGGCCCGTGGGCGCTAGTGTGGAGAGGCGCCGTCGTACGGAAGCGGAAACGCGACGAGGAGCAGGAGCAGTGGCGGAGCGCGCTAGCCCGCATCAGCGCGCTGGAGCGCACGGTTCAAACACTGCGAGCGCAACGGGCAGGCGCGACACCCGAAGAAGCCGCGGGAAAAGCCGAGCGCGCCGAGCCGGAAGCGCCAGTGACGCCTCCTCTCAAAGCGAACAGCACCGCGCCACTGGTTGTCCAGATTCAATCTGCCTTCAGTGAACCGACACGCCCTGCGGACCCAGCGTTGCGGGGCAAAACGCCAGATTCTTCCTCAATTCCACAGAGGCCGATACCTCCCACGATTAAGCCCATCTCTGTCCGCGAGCCGAGCTTCGGCGCGATTAAGGCGACTCCTTCTCTGACGGATCGCGTACGGAAATCTTTGGATGTGGAAGAGGTGCTGGGCACGAATTGGCTGAACAAGCTGGGCATCGTGATTCTGGTGTTGGGCGTCGCGTTCTTCCTGGCATACCAGCTAAAGACGCTGGGGCCCCCAGGCAAAGTTCTGGTTGGATTGCTGAGCGGCGGAGCCTTGCTGGGCGCCGGCGTCTGGTTTGAGCGAGGCGATCGGTACCGGGTGCTGGCGCGCGCCGGAATCGGCGGCGGCTGGGCCATTCTGTTTTTCACGACGTACGCGATCTACCACGTGCCGGCGGCGAAGATTCTATCGTCGGAAATTACGGACTTGGTGTTGATGCTGGCGGTTGCGGTGGCGATGGTGGCACACACGTTGCGCTATCGGTCGCAAGTAGTGACGGCACTGGCGTTCTTGCTGGCATTTTTGACCATCAGCATCAGCCATTCGGATGTGTATAGCTTGTCAGCAGGAGCGGTGCTGGCGGCGGGATTGGTGGTGATCGTCGGGCGCATGCAGTGGTTTGAGATGGAAGTGATGGGAATTGTGGCGAGCTATCTCAATCACTATTTGTGGTTGCGGCACATCATCGAACCGATGCACGGGAAGCGGCATCCTTTTCCCGAGTTTGCGGCGAGCGCGGGGATTTTGTCGTTGTATTGGGTGATCTACCGGGTCTCGTACGTTTGGCGCAAGCCGGCGGACGAAAATCAGGAACATATTTCGAGCGCGGCCGCGCTGCTAAACACAGCACTGCTTCTGGCGTTGTTCAAGTATCAATCCGCGCATCCAGAGTGGGCATTCTGGGCCCTGTTGGCAATCGGCGCGATCGAGACGCTACTGGGGCAAATACCGATCACGCGAAAGCGGCGCAGTGCGGTGATCGTGTTGTCCACCTTGGGCGTGGTGCTGCTGGTCGCGGCATTTCCGTTTCGCTATTCGGGGACGCGCCTGAGTGTCTTGTGGCTGCTCGAGGCGGAAGCACTGTTGCTCATCGGCGTTTGGACCAAAGAGATCGTGTTTCGCCGGCTGGGCATGCTGGCATCGGCATTAACGTGCGGCCAAATGATCAGCGTGGAAGCGGCAGCCGTCTACGGCAGGCGCATGGATGGCGCAGATTTGCGTCCAGACTTTGCGCTGGCCATTGTCTTTGTTGTCGCGGCGGTCGTGCTCTACGCGAACGCGCATTGGGTATTCCGGCGCTGGGCGGGACTGTTTTCGCATGAGTTCGACCGGCGGGTGATGCAGCGCCTTTCGTACGTTGGCTCGGGAATGTTGTTCATTGCGGCGTGGATAGCGTTCCCGGAGGCGTGGACTGCGGTCGCTTGGTGCGCCGTTGCGCTTGCGCTGGCGATTTGCGGGCGCTGGCTGTCTTTGCGGGAGGTCGCGTATCAGGGCATGTTGCTGGCCGCGGCGTCGGCGGTTCGTGTGCTAGCGATCAACTTGGAGGCGACGGGGAAATTCTACGGCGTTTCGTTGCGGCTGATCACGATCGTGCTTGTTTCGGCGTTGCTGTACGTAACCGTTCGCTGGAGGTGGGCCGCCGGAGGCAGGTTCACCGTCGCGGAGCGGACCTTTTCCTCTGAGCAGGTAAGTTTCGCGGGCTACACGTGGACGGCTTCGTTTCTGCTGGCACTGGTGGCGTGGTACGAATTGCGGGCCGCGGCGGTGGCCGATGCCTGGGTCGTAGGCGCGTTGCTGTTGCTGGAGGTCGGCCTCACGTGGAAAAAATCGAGTTTGCGCACGCAGGCATATTTGGCATTTGTGTCCAGCTTCCTGCGGATGTTTTTCGTGAATTTGAATGCAGCAGGAAATCCGGGGGAGGTCAGCCCACGGTTTTACACCGTGGTTCCGCTGGCGCTGGCGTTCTTCTACGCATACTGGAGGCTGCAGCACAGCAGAGAAGATCTCCTGGATTTTGAGCGCCGATTCGCAGGGGCCGATGTGTGTTGCTGGCTGGGAACACTGACATTCGCGGCGTTGGTGCGATTCGAAACGGGCGCCGATTGGGTGGCCGCTGGATGGGCGGCGTTGACCTTCGCCTTGATGGTTGTGGCGCAGCGCAGCGGAAGGCGAATTTTTGTCGAGCAGGGTAGTTTCTTGGCACTCGGAGTGTTGTTTCGTACCGTGCTTCACAATTTTTACGAGCGCAGTTATTTTCCGCCACCGCGATGGGAGAGCCGATGGATCACTGCTGGAGCGGCCATCGCGCTGCTTGGGGCGGCGCTGCCATTCGCCTTTCTGCTTCGCCGGCGTGAAGGAAAAAAGGAGATGGACGGGGTGGCTGCTGCGGTGCAGTCGGTATTGTCGCACCCAGAGCAGCTTCTGTTTTTCATCGCGGTTGGACTACTGACCGGTCTACTGGGGGTCGAAATGCGGCACGGCATGGTCACACTGGCGTGGGGCATCGAAGGTCTGCTGGTGTTTCTGCTGGCGCTACGGATTGGAGAGCGCAGTTTCCGATTGACGGGACTGGGGCTGTTACTGTTATGCGCCGGGAAGATCCTAGCGGTGGATGTGTGGAGGCTCGATCCGCGAGACCGTTACCTGACTTTCATCGTGCTAGGGGCGTCGCTTCTGCTGGTTTCTTTCCTCTACACACGGAACCGTGAGGCATTGCGGCAATACTTATGAAGCGATGGGTTCTATTTTCATGTGTTGGGCTCCTGGGCGTTGCGGCAGTGGTGATAATCCAGAGAAACAAGGTGGACGCCACTGCCAGCCCGGAGGCCATGTTGCATCTAATCGGCGACACCGAGCACGAACTAACGCGTATGCCGGCGCGCTTCGCACGGATGCCCGATGAAGAGGAAATCCGGATTGGCAACGAACTGGCGAAACTCTATTCCGATGAGCAAACGCAGAACAACAAGGTCGTTTCGGAAGACGGGACGGTCCAGGAATACTTGACGCGCGTTGGTTTGCGGTTAGCGGCTCATGCGCACCGCAAGCTACCGTACAAATTCCACTACATTGCCTCACCTTGGTTGATCAACGCCTTTGCTGTGCCCGGCGGACATGTCTACGTGGGCGGCGGCTTGCTTTCGCTGATGGACAGCGAAGACGAATTAGCTGCCGTGATGGGGCACGAAATCGAGCATGTGGATCACTACCACTGCGCCGAGCGCGTGCAACAGCAGGAAGCGTTGCGGAAAATTCCACTGGGCGAATTGGTCGGGCTGCCCATAGAAATTTTCGAGGCGGGATACAGCAAGGAACAGGAGCTCGAAGCGGACCGCGAAGGCACGCGGCTGGCAGTCGAGGCGGGTTTCTCCGCCAACGGAGCAGTCCGCATGTTTGAGACCTTCGACCGACTTTACAAAGAAACGCAGGCCAAAGCGAAAACGCCGCAAGAGGAACTGTCGCAGGTGGCGCTGGGAACATTAGAAGGATACTTTCGGTCACATCCGCCGACACCGGAGCGAATCGCGCAAGTCCAGAAGATGATCGCGAGCGAGGGCTGGCCGGCTCGGCCGGAGCATGATCTGGAAGTGGGCTACATTTTCCTCACGGCGAAGGCGGAAAGCGCCTTGAACGAGGTCGAATATGCGAAAGCGGAGCAACTTGCGAACCGTTCCTTGCGCATTCGGCCGGATCAGATAGCTGCAATTCGAATTTTGGCGCGAGCGCAGTTCGCGCAGGCAAAGTTTTCAGAATCGGCAGCGGCCTATCGCAAGTTAATTGAAGCGAACTCGTTCGACTTGAATTCGGTAAGTTCTTATGCCCAGGCTTTGGCGGCGTCCGATCGGACAACGGCGCCCGCGGAGTTCCACAAGTGGGCGGCGAGTGTGAAAGGCCAGAAGTCGCGGGCCTTAGCTGTCGAAGAGGCCGGATTACAGCTATTGGTGGGCGCGCCACAAGCGTCGCACAAGCTGGAAGAGGAACTCAACCGTACTGGCAGTGTTATTGAGGTGACGCAAACGGGAGAGCCGCTGATTCCCGTGTGGTTGGGTGACCTGGGCTGGTGGCATTACTTAGCGGGCGATTATCAGAAGGCAGTTGACCTGCTCTCCGCAGCAGTGCAGGAACGGCCGCAGAACCCGAGCCTGCGATCGCAGTTGGCTTGGGCTCAGGCGGAGGTTCGTCGGTATGCGGATGCGCTGCAGATGACTCAGCAAGTGCCTGGCGTGAGTCCGATGGCGCGAGCCGTGGTGTTGTGGTTAAGTCAGGAACGCGAGGAAGGTTTGCGCGGTTTCGGGGCGGCCCTCAGATCGCAACCCGAGTGGGGAAATCCAGCCTGGGCGAAGGCGCTTTACTCTGCCACCGTGGTGCAAAGTGTGCGCGAGATGCAGGCAGAACAGGGACTGCGCGAGCGGAAGACCAGGGCTTCGTCGCGGCGCTGACGCGGGGGGCGCACTGCCGCCGACAAATACGGCTAAGGCACAGAAAAAAAGCTAGATGCGAGTTGGCTCCTACCTTGTCAAACAGAAACCTAAGCCCGGACGAACTAAAACACGCCAAAACGGCAAATCTCAGCTTAGATTTGCCGCGAAACGGGGAGGTGTGTTTTCCCTTTATACCATTCCGTTATGGCACCTCCTCGGGGACGGGTGGTTTTGGTACCCGTTTGGGGAGGGCGGTGCCCTCCCCAACCGCGGGCTTTCTGCGCCGTCGCGCCTCGACTTCCGTCAGCCCAAGCGCACGGCTCGAAGCCCTCACTCCCACGAACCGTCGGCCCCCATTTGAACGGCTAGGGATCACCGTTGGCACGGCGCCAAGGCCCGGCTAACTTCATTTCCAGCAACTCACTCGTTCGGTGCGCTTCTGGAAGGCCCCGGACAGGGAGTGGTTCCGTGCCCGGAGCAAGAGCTTGCGGCCCTCAGGGGTGCGCGTGAAGACAAGCTGCACTGGACCAACAAGCCTTCTCCAGCGCTGGGCAAAAAATTCCGCGAACTCCTTCTTGCGTGCCAGCACATCCGGCACGGCGAAATAGTCTTCGCGGAAGGCCCGCCAAATCTTCGGGCGCGCAAGTAAGTACCGTGGGTTGTCGACTGGGCTCAGAGTTTCCCTCAAGGCACGAAGGAAGGTCGCCTGTTCCTGTCCAGTGCCTCCGCCAATCCAGCAAAACACGGTCCCATCTTTGTTCCGGTTCGCGTACACACGGAAGTCTCCGGCACGTTGGTCAATGGAACCCTCATATTCGAGAGCGTCCAGAACCGCCCGTCCAATCTGGCTGATGCTCCGTTCCGGCGTTCCGTGCCGGATGAGCCGCCACAGTGCAAGCAGGCTCCAAGGCAAGCTCACAGCGGCGGCAATCCCGAGTACAGTAAGCACAAAGTTCCAAAAATCATGAGTCCATCGAACACGACCCAACGTTCGTCCTGAGAACTCAAGCATCGCAAAGAAGATGTAAACAGATTGAATCAGCAGGGCAGCAATAGTGTTGGCAAGAACGAAGCCTCGTGGCAGTGCTTCCTCGGGTGCTTTCAGGCCGTCGGTCATCTGCTTGATGGAGCCCGCATTGAGCGCATCCTGCCACTGCTTGCGAAGCCCTTCGCGGTCTAGCGCACGCTTGCGAGTCTTAGCATTGATTTGGTCAATCTCATCTCGACTGAACGGCGGATGCCCGAAACCAAGCCGCTCCGTTCCGTTTTCTATGACTGGAGCGGTGGCGCTCACGCCAGCGAATGCGGAGCATCGGCGAACGAGCAGCTCGTAATCATCGCCCGGCCCGAAGATTCCCGGCTCCGCGCAGACCAGATGCCAGATGTTGGCCGTTTTCTGTGGTTGCGCCGAATCCACTCGGGTCGCCCGCCCTCGCATTTGGTTCGAGAGCATGAATGAGCCGACAAAACTGGCAAGCACGAGCGTGTTGATACACGGCGCGTCCCACCCCTCTCCCAGCAGAGACTTCGTTCCGATCAACACCGTGATGCCACCCTTCTCGAAGACGGACGTGATCAGGCAAACCGGGCCCCGGTAGTATTCGCCGTGAATCTCGACGTTCGCGAAGGAGGGATCGTGAGACAGTGGCAAGATGGACAAGTCTTGCGGGGCGATTCCCAAGGCCTTTGCAGACTCTCTCACCATCGACTCCGCGCTGGCGGGAACGATGACCAAGGACCCGCTCAAAACCCCGAGGCGAACGCCTGGCAAGGAGGCAGTGCGCAGCGACTCGAACACCGAGACGATCCCGATGTCCTCAAAGATAGGAATTTCGTCTCTCGACTTCGGCAACTCGGCTTTTCGGATAAAGTCCGTCAGAATCACGCAGCGCAGGCTGTCGCCCAGTGCGCCCGATTCGAGATTCACGATCTCCTCGACCGACTTCAGCTTCGTGACGGATGTTGTCAGGAGCTTCAGGTGATCTGACGGGTTTCGGAGCTTTACCTTCCGCCGCTCAATCGCGCCGATATCCAGCAAGTCGTGCCGAATGACTTTGAGGAACACCTCGCTTTTCGTGAAACTGTGGGCGTCGCGATACAGGCAATTCGAGAGCAGGATTTCCAGCCATTCGAGCTTCAATTCGGGAATTCGCTTGCGAGACAGGCCGAGGACGTTCATGACGGCTAGCGGAATTTCCTGCCCAACGGCATGCAGGTACACGACCATGCTTGACAGGTATTCGGGGTCATCCAAGATTTCTTCTGTGTGCTGCTCGGGCACAGAAATCCACGGATGAGCGAGGATCGCATCTTTGAACGCCGCGTTCGACTTGAGCCGTGACACAAACCCGTCCACCGCAGCCCGAAAATCCGAGATAACTTTCTGCTCCTTGGTCGTCGGCGTGCTGAAGTGCACATAATCCTGATGCGGGCAGAGATCGCCTTCTAGCACCAGTTCGGGTACTGAGACCTCGGCATCCACAGGGCCGCAGAGTTCCTCGTAACGCTGCCACTCGAAAGGCGAAACGTCATAGGGAGGAGTGGCAGTTAGGGCCACAATCGTGGGAGTCTGCAATTGTTCGGCGAGAGACGTCAGTGTCCGCCACCACTCAGTTCGAAGATGGTGCGCTTCATCGAGCACCAGAGTTTTGAAATTTGCCTCGGCTAGAAATTCGGGTATCGGTATGTGCCTTTGGGCGATGTGATTGGCGTCTTCGCCGTTGGCGTGCATTTCGAAATGGTTCTTTGAAACGCTATTCTCTTCAGAGTCCGTCGGAGTCTGCTCCTCTGGCTCTCCCGAGTAGACCGAGTGCAATGCCTGATAGGTCGCTACGGTCAGCAAGGTTGGCTTCTTAAGTTCTGTGGAGACCCATGCGGGCCTGCCAAAGTCCGGGGGCAGGAAGAGACCAACTAGACGGTCAACCCACTGTTCGCGAATCGTGATGGTGGGAGCCAACACTAAGGTCGGCTGGTTGATCCTTCGTATTACCTCAAGACCGATTACTGTCTTTCCCGATCCGGGCGCGGCCACCAGGTGCAGCCGCTTGTTGTCAACGTATCGTTCAAGGTGCCCCAACAGCCGGGACTGGTAGACCCTCCATTCCTTTCGGAATGCCATCGTGTCCCTGAGGGATTGCGAAATTGTGGATTCCCCGGGCATCAGGTGCGAATTATATGTTTTGCGAGTGGTCTAGGCCATTGGCAGCTTTTCAGAAGGCATCAGGGAACAATGTTAGATAGCCTGGTGTCTCTTCGAAGAAATGAACCGCCAAGCGCCTTCCCTGTGGGCCTTAGCAAGCATGCTCCTAGTCATGGGCGGCTTGGGTGTTTGGATTTTGCACTGGAGGGCTGAGGAATATGCACCCGAGGGGCAATACCGGTAGTCGGGCTGGACCCAGTAGACACCCTCACATGGCCAAGCGGCCCTCTCTGGAAAGACTGCGAAACTTTCGACGAGGCACTAGGTTTGGCTGCCAGCAATGACGAGTTATATCTTCGGATTTATGTTTACAACGACAACGGCGAGATTCTACATGAGGCTGGCCGCTATCGAGAGCAGCTCAAAAGGATTGATGAGCTAGAGAAACAGCGTCCCGGCAGAGCCCAGGACTAACGTCCCAAAACATAATGTCATCGCTCTCAAAGGACCCATCTTTGCTTACTCTCCCAAGTCTTGATTGGGGGCGAAACTCAACTCCCGATAAAAACGGCAACGCTGACACAATCCGGTAACGTAAGGACTGCGACAATTCGGAAGCACAAGGTGGTCGACTTAGTTCAATGGCAGAATAGGAGCTTGCCTGGCTTCGGATGTGGGTTCGATCCCATCCCTCGCGCCACTTCGGCGTCTATTTTTCGTCAAACATTGCTGGATGCGGTGACAGTACGCGATTCGGATCGTATTTGGCTTTAGCGGCCACGAAACGGGGCCATACCTCAGGGCCGTAGTGGGCCTGCCATTCAGCCGGGGAGATCACCATCGAGTAGGGAGCATAGCGCTTGCCACCAACGGCGGTCATCTTGGCCAGGAGTTCTCGGTTGCTTGCCAACAGGGCTGAAAGCGCAGCCTCGTCGCCCGGCTTCACGCTGCGGAAAAGCCAAATGGAGAACGCCTGCTCCTCGTTCGGCACCTTGAAGAGCGGACGCTTGAAGCATCGAGTATTCAACGGATAGCAACCGAAGCCATGTGCCAGGGCCGACGCCTCCGCGGTGAGCGACAGGATGTTGTCCAGATACGTCCTGGTCGCCGAGGCCGGAATCCACATCGTGATGAAGGGGCTGGGGCCTGACTTAACGCCGCCCCGCGTCTCGAGGAGGAACAGATAGTCGTGATAAGTCATGCGCACAGGCGCGGCGGCAAAGGCGAAGCGCAAGTCCCCTTCGAGCGCCCGGATGTTCGGCTCGTCGGGCGGTGTGAAGAATTTGCCGATCTCGATGACGTAGCTCCACGTTCCGCTCTGGTCGCGCAGCATGTCGCCGCGCTGGCCGTCGAAGCGACCCTCGCGGGCCAGCCGCAACTGGTCCGTGAGGTAAGCGTCCAGATCGGTGTAGGTCAGCTCGTGGAACATCACATGCGACGGTGCTGGTAGCAGCGGCAGGCCAGCGCGAACGATCACACCGCACTGGCCCTGGCCCGCCAGAACCATGTCGAACAACTCGCTCTCATGCTCGGGCGAACAGGTGACGAGACGGCCATCCCCGGTGACGACATCAAGGTCGATGACGTTGTCCACGAGCGCGCCAAAGTGGGGACTCATGTTGCCGATCCCCCCCGCGTTCAGCATGCCGCCAACCGTGATCAGCTTGAGGCATGTCCCGGGGAACACACGCGGCGTCAAGCCCTTTGGCAGCGTGGCGTCGGCCACGGCGCTCCACAACGCGCCGGGTTGCGCATCGGCAGACTGCGGCGTGCGTACGCGCACTGCGTTAAGAGAACGCGAATCAATGACCACACCAGCTTCGGCCTGCGTCTGGCCATAGCGAGAATGGCCGTTGCCACGAATGGCGACCTTCAATTTGTGCTGGTTGGCGTAACGCACCATGGCCACAATGTCGTCGACGGAGCCCGGTCTGAGGACGGCTGCGGGCACGCGATGAAACATGTTGCCCTCGTCTATGGCGATCGCCCGCCGTGACTCCTCATCGAGGAGCAGCGCCCCATCGAGCTTCGGCACGCGATCAAAAGGGCGCGCTGTGTTGCTTGACTGGCTGACCCAGGAACGCTCGTCGGGATTGAACCCAACAATGGCAGCGCCAATGGCAAGCTTGGTGAAATGGCGTCGAGAGACCTGGTGTTTCATTGTGAACTCCTGACGAGAGCAAGCGAAAAACGTTGCGGGATTATAGGCTTCTGAGCTCTGCCGAAGCAATTGCACCGAAAACGAAGCTGCGTCGGCCACGACGATGGTTCTAGAATCGTCCCCTAGGCGAGCCAGTCTTCTCCTTTTCGTTTCAGTTTCTTACACGAAAGTTGATAACAACTCACTTTGGGTGCAGCTTGGGTGCATGCTTGAGGGCTCTGACGTCCATACACCCCGGCGAACAGGAAGGAACCGAATTACTTCTTGTTTGCCGACCAACCGCCCAGTGACGAGCCGATTCGCGGTTGTGAGTGCTACGGCGAATTTCTCTACAATTGGCGACGGGTTTCGTCCAGGGAACGCGCAGGAGAACGAAAGCAGGAGTACAATTCCACGTCGTTCGAAGTCAGGAAAAGTAAATTGCGGCTTTATGGGGGAGCAATGCTCAGTCCGATGCTGGTGCGCCCAGCTTTAACGCCCGGCCTAAAGACCCCCTTGTATGTTGTCATGCGAATGCTCGCCTTAGTGATGTTTTGCATCTCCTTCGGCTGGGCTCAACAGTCAGAGAACGAATCAGTGAATCGGTCTTCAGATGCCTCTCCTGTGCAGCCCCGCACCTCGCAAGCTGCGGCCCCAACTGCCCCCCCGCCCACACACGAAATGCAAAGACTCGCCAATATGCTTGCGGGACGATGGTCCGTCGGCCAAGCATTTGAGCCCCGCGGCGGGCCAAAAGGTGTCGTAGGGCAAGGCACGGAAGTATGGCGACCCGGTCCGGGCGCGCGCTCTCTAATCGAAGAGCTTCAGACGAGAGTAGGCGACCGGGAGTTTTCCGGTTTGGGCGTCATTTGGTGGGACACTCAGGCACAGGGCTACCGAGTCATCTGGTGCGGGAGCGCGAATCCCAGAGGTTGCGTTGTCATGAGTAAATTGGCTCACTGGGAGGGTGACCAATTTGTTGTCGGAGACGAGTTCGAGCGCGATGGCAGGAAGGTCGTCTACCGGGAAGTCTTTTCCGACTTCACTCCCGATTCTTTTACGCAGACCATCTATGAAGGTGAATCTGGCGGAGAGTTGAAGCGTACGTTGACCATTCACGCCGCCAAAGTCCCGAGAGCGGCGCCAGACGACGCGAATCAGGCTCAAGACGAAGCCGCAATTAGGAAGATAATCGCGGATGGCGACGACGCTTGGAATCGGCACGATGCAAAAGCGATGGTGGCTCATGCTGCCCAAAGTCACGATCACATCAATGTCGCAGGCAAGTGGGGCTCCGGGAAAGATCGGTTCGAAAAGGGCATGACCGAGTTTTTCGCCACTCGGGGCTCAACCGTTGCTACCATTGCCAGGTCGATTGAGAAAATCCGATTTATAACCCCAGATGTCGCGATCCTCGTGGTCCGGAATAAATACAGCAATGACAAAAAGACTTGGGAAGGGATGTCGACTTTGGTGCTTCACAAAATGAATGGAGAATGGTGGAACGAGGCCTTCCAAAACACGCTGGTTCAGCCTCGGGAAGAGGCCATTGCGCAGGCAGAAAGGGCGAGCGTACCAATGGCTCAAACGGAGCCAGAGGTCATAATGCCGGCCAACTCAAAGATAGACTTTTCCGCCGATGTGGCCATAATCCGCAAAAGGGCTGCTGACGCCGTAGATGCCTGGAATCGGCGTGACGCCAAAGCGCTCGCAGCCCACCAGTCCGAAGATCATGATCAGATCGGTGTCACAGGTCAATGGGGTTCAGGCAGAGCTCAGTTTGAGAAAGCCCTAACCGCCGCACTCGCAGCTACTCGCAATAACCAAAGGGGGTCCATCGCAAAGATTCGGTTCATAACCCCGGACGTCGCAATCGTGATCGGGTGGCATGAATACACCAATGACAAAGAAACCCTCAAATCAATCTCGACTTCCGTACTTCACAAAATGAACGGCGAATGGTGGAACGAAGCCTTCCAGAACACGTACGTTCGGCCGCCAGAAAGCAGCCCGTCACCACATCCGCGAGAGCAACGGCAGTAAAAGCCATTCTTGGCGGCCACTAAGTGGATTGATTGTGGGCGGATGACGGGCAAACCGGAACTAATCCTCAAGTCCTGATAAACGCGCTTACCGGAGAAGTGAAATCGGCCCCGATCCTCAATGTCCGGTAATCCGACTTACCGGGACTTAGGCCGCCTCCCGATCAATTTGTATTACCCTAGCTACGGAGAATAGCGTTTTATGGAGCCTCAGATTTGGATTGGAACGATTGAAATCTACTTCGCGAATCCAGAGACACCAAGTGTTTGGAAACCCGACTAACCAGGAGTTTCTAAAGGGTTGTGGTATAAAACTCGCGCTTGGGTCAAAGCCGATGAAATGCTGCTTCAATCTGAGATGGCGATGAACACGCTAAAAATTATTGTCTCGCTGTTTTCTAGCGCAAATGGACTAGCGCGTCCGGTGCTTATGCCAAAGCGAAGGGCAAACAGCTCGGGCGGCCCGAAAAAGATGCTCGACACGCACAGGATTGCCGCGCTGCGCGCCAAAGGCGTTGGCTGGAAGCGGATCGCGGCTGAATTGGGTGTCGGAGTCGGAACCATCTATCGCGTCGCGCTGGATGGCTCCAAAACTCGGGAAAAGGTTTATGCGACGGTCCTCACGCCCGGCGATGTTTGACCATTCAGACCAGATGTCCGTAGACGCCAACGATCAGCCCGCCGCCGTCCGTGCCCGAGGTCAAGATAGAGATGGTCACCGTCGAGCCGTCATCGGCGTAAATCCTTACCGGAGAGCTCATTGCAAACGCGCTTTCGCCGATGATCGTCCCAACTGGGACCATCGGCAAATGCGATTCGACTCCGTTGCCATTTACGAGGGTCCCCACGTCGAACGAGATCGAATCCCCGGCCGGCAGGCTGGCGTTGGACGAGATGTAGTCGATCACGAGCTTCTTGCCGGTCGGCACCACGAAGGTACCACTGGCGAAATTCCCGGAGACGGCAAGATCCAAACGGATCGCGAACGGCTGCGCATCGGCTGTATTCGTCACAAAGACCAGCGTAGCGACGGCGGCGCGAGCCGCCTTTGGCGCGATCAGCGCCGCCATTACTGCAATTACCACTACGGTTCCCAAAACCGCCATTGCTTGCTTCAGTAACCTCATCTCTGTTCTCCTTTCGATTTCATTGGACCTTCGACCCGTCTGAACTAACTGGCCGGAAGCAAATAGCCACCTACCGTGCAGGACATATTACTCTCCGTAGAAGCCGGAATCGCTTACATGTTAAGTCGAACTGAATCTAGGGGGCGTTTCATGTTCCCTCCTTCAAAAATTTGTGAGATTTATACCGAGGCTTAAAACCTATTCTTCAAAACGATGATTCGCGACGCTCGCTTGCGACTTCCCCACCCGATGCCCAGAAGCCCAGACCCAAGCAGCAGCAATGTTGCGGGCTCCGGCGTGGCGGCCGGAGGCAGCCCCAAAATATCGACAGCAAAATTGCCATTGTCGGTGACACAGGATCCATTGGTATCGCAAGTTTGGAAGAAGCGAGGTGAATTGGGGTCAGTGGGATCGACCTGAGGCGACAGGTCGGCAAATCCATCCCCTATCGTGGAGCAGCACGGCGGGCTAACTTGAGCACCTGGCCCGGGATTTACCGCTTGCGCTACGTAGTTGGCGTCCGTAAGGAGGAGTGTATAAGTTCCGTTGGGCAGCGTGGCGCTGAGTGCGTTGTCTCCGCATACGGAATCTCCGCCAATGGAGACCGTTCCTGCCGGTGGGCAACCGGGAGAGAAAAGGCTAAAGTTATCCGCGCTGGCGATGGGGTTGCCACCACCATCGAGTAGGATCGTTGCGCTCGGTCCAGTGCCAGAAAACAGAGCAACGAGTGAGTCAAATCCTCCCGGCGAAATTGTCTGACCCGCGGCATTAGTTCCTCCCCCAAAGCCATAGGTCTGGATAGTGATGGCAGTAGGGCCGCCGGTGACGGTGAAACTGTCCGTGAAAACACCTTCTGGAGTATCAAAGTTACCCGTACAGGAGATGGCCCCGGTTCCGCCGGTCGTGCACAAGGAGGAATCGGCGCGGGCGGGCTGAACGCAAAGAAACGCCACCAAACCAAAAAGTAGCATTGCAAGTTTATTCATAGGAAACCTCTTTTGTAATGGAACGGAACCGGGAGACGCAAACTCG
>Ga0307479_10002689_pt1 | contig 16132 bp, 13 predicted proteins | sample atmos_gasesECM4C_FD_203743 | JGI IMG/M metagenome (GOLD analysis project Ga0307479, IMG submission 203743) | Hardwood forest soil microbial communities from Morgan-Monroe State Forest, Indiana, United States - atmos_gasesECM4C_515 | ecosystem: Environmental > Terrestrial > Soil > Temperate... | reverse complement strand
GCCGGCGCCGACCGCGTGCTGACCGTGGACCTGCACGCCGGGCAGATCCAGGGCTTCTTCGACATCCCCACGGACAATCTGTTCTCCGCGCCGGTGTTCCTGAAGGACATCGCGGAGCGCTACAACGGCGACGACCTCGTGATCGTGTCCCCGGACGTGGGCGGCGTGGTGCGCGCGCGCCACATCGCGCGCCGGCTCAACGCGGACCTCGCTATCATCGACAAGCGGCGCGAGCGCGCGGGCCTCTCGGAGGTCATGAACATCATCGGCGACGTCGAGGGACGGCGCTGCATCCTGGTGGACGACATCGTCGACAGCGCCGGCACGCTCTGCAACGCCGCCGAGGCCTTGATCGAGCGCGGCGCCAAATCGGTCTCCGCCTATGTGAGCCACGGCGTGCTGTCGGGCGGCGCGGTCGGTCGCGTCACCGCCTCGCCGCTGCAAGAGCTGGTGATGACCGACAGCATTCTCGCAACCGAGGCGGTGCGGGTCGCCCGCAACATCCGCCAGCTCTCGATCGCGCCGCTGATCGCCGAGGCGATCCGCCGCATCAGCGAGGAGCGCTCGGTGTCGAGCCTGCTCGACTGAGGAATTTTTTCCACCCGCCGCATGCGGGCATTTCGGAAGCGCGCGGCACCCCTGGAGGCCGGCGCTCCCCGCGGCAGAAGCCCGTGCAATCCGCGCCGGCGCCGCGTCACGCAAGCCCAAGAGGAGTTGGACATGACTGAACTCACCACCATCCGCGCCGAGGCGCGGGACCGGGCCGGAAAGGGGGCTGCCCGGGCCACCCGTCGCGACGGTCGTGTGCCCGGTGTGCTCTATGGCGACAAGAAGCCGCCAGTGCTGATCGCCGTCGATCCCCGCGAGCTCGGCCGCGAGGTCAACAAGCCCGGCTTCTTCGCGCGGCTGCTCACCATCGAGGTGAACGGCAGTAAGGAGCGCGTGCTGCCGCGCGACGTGCAGCTCCATCCCGTGAGCGACCGGCCGCTGCACGTCGATTTCCTGCGCGTCGGCGCCGGTGCCCGGATCGCGGTGGCGATCCCGGTCCACATCGTCGACGCCGAGAAATCGCCTGGCATCAAGCGGGGCGGTATCGTCAACCTGGTGCGGCACGAGATCGAGCTCTACTGCGACGCCGATGCGATCCCCGAGAGGGTCGACGTGAGCCTCGACGGGCTCGAGATCGGCGGCAGCGTGCATATCAGGAGCGTCAAGCTGCCGGCGGGAACCAAGCCCGTCATCGCCCGCGACTTCACCGTTGCGACCGTGGCGGCGCCGACCGTGGTCCGCGAGGAGCTGGCGGCGGCGCAAGCCGCGGCCCAAGCGGCGGTGGCGGCGGCCGAAGCCGCGGCTGCGGCCGGCGAAGTGCCGGCGGAGGGAGCGCCCGCCGAGGGCGCCGCTGCGGCACCGGCCGCGGGCGCCACGCCCGGCGCACAACCGGCGGCGGGCGCCGCGGCACCGAAGGGAGCCGCGGCCGCGCCTGCCAAGGGCCCGGCTCCCGGCAAGGGGCCCGCGCCCGCCAAGGGACCGCCGGCCAAGGGCTGATCCGCAGAACGAGAGCGCGCCCTCACCCCATGCGGCTTCTCGTCGGGCTCGGCAACCCCGAGCCCCGCCACGCGAAGAACCGCCACAACATCGGATTCATGGCGGTGGACGGCCTTGTCCGCCGCCATGAGTTCGCTCCCTTCCGCGCGAAGTTCTCCGGTGCCTACGCCGAGGGGACCGTTGCGGGCGAGCGGGTGATCGCGCTGAAGCCCATGACCTTCATGAACCTCTCCGGCGAGAGCGTCGGCGCCTGCGCGCGCTTCTTCAAGATCGAGCCCGAGGAGATCGCGGTGATCCACGACGAGCTCGACTTGGCGCCCGGCAAGCTGCGCGTCAAGCGCGGCGGCGGCACGGCCGGCCACAACGGGCTGCGTTCGATCGACGAGGCGATCGGACCCGACTTTTGGCGCGTGCGGATCGGGATCGGTCACCCCGGCGTCAAGGAGCTGGTGCTGCCTTATGTGCTGCAGAACTTCGACGCCGAGGAGATGGCCTGGGTGACGCCGCTCGTCGACGCCTTCGCCGACGCCCTGCCGCTCCTGATCAGGGACGACGTGCCCGGCTTCATGAGCAAGGTGGCGCTGATCCTGAAGCCGCCAGCGCCCAAGCCGCCGCGGCCTACCGTCAAACCGGACGATCCAAGCAATGGGATTTAACTGCGGCATCGTCGGCTTGCCCAATGTGGGGAAGTCGACGCTCTTCAACGCGCTGACGGCGACCGCGGCCGCCGAGGCCGCGAACTATCCGTTCTGCACCATCGAGCCCAATCTCGGCCGCGTCGCCGTGCCGGATCCGCGGCTCGAGATCCTGGCGAAGCTCGGCAAATCCGCGAAGATCGTCGGGACGCAGCTCGAATTCGTAGACATCGCGGGGCTGGTGCGCGGCGCCTCCAAGGGCGAAGGGCTCGGCAACCAGTTCCTCGGCCACATCCGCGAGGTCGACGCCATCGCCCATGTGCTCCGCTGCTTCGAGAGCGGCGACATCACTCATGTCGAGGGCTCGATCGACCCGATCCGCGACGCCGAGACCGTCGAGACCGAGCTGCTGCTGGCTGATCTCGAGAGCCTCGAGAAGCGCGTCCTGGCCGCGCAGAAGAAAGCGCGCGGCAACGACAAGGAAGCCAAGGACGAGCTCGCGGTGATGGAGCCGGTGCTCGCGGCGTTGCGCGAGGGCAAGCCCGCCCGCGCCGTGCCGCTCGACCCCGACCGGCGCGCGATCTTGAAGCGGCTGCAGCTCCTGAGTGCCAAACCCGTGCTCTACGTCTGCAACGTCGAGGAAGCGGCCGCCGCGGCGGGCAACGCTCAGAGCGCGCACGTCGCCGACTACGCGAAGACTCAGGGCGCCGAGATCGTGGTGATCTCCGCCGCCATCGAGGCGGAGGTGTCGCTGCTATCGGACGAGGCCGAGAAGCGCGAGTTCCTGGCGACGCTCGGACTCGAGGAGCCGGGCCTAGCCCGCGTAATCCACGCGGGCTATCACCTGCTCGACCTCGTGACCTTCTTCACCGTGGGCCCGAAGGAGGCACATGCCTGGACCGTGCGCCGCGGCGCCACCGCGCCCGAGGCCGCAGGCGTCATCCACACCGACTTCCAGAAAGGCTTCATCCGCGCGGAGACCATCTCCTACGCGGACTTCGTCGCGCACGGCGGCGAGCAAGGCGCCAAGGACGCCGGCAAGATGCGGCTCGAAGGCGCCGAGTACGTCGTGCAGGACGGTGACATCCTGCATTTCCGGTTCAACGTATGAAGGCTTGCCTCACCCCACCTCGTTGATCGCCCGCGGCACCGGTTTTCCGGCCATGAGGGCGCGGATGGCCTCGACGGCCTGCGGGTAGACCAGGCGGTGGTTCTCCTCCAGCACGTAGCCCAGATGCGGCGTCAGCACGACGTTGTCGAGCCTGCGAAGCGGATCGTCGGCGGGGAGCGGCTCCCGGTCGAAGACGTCGAGCGCAGCGCCGGCAATGCGGCATGCGCGCAATGTCTCGAGGAGCGCATTGGCCTCGACGATAGGACCGCGGGAGGTGTTGACGAGATAGGCCGTGGGCTTCATGCGGCCGAGCTCGGGGGCGCCCACCAAGCCGCGCGTGCGGTCGGAGAGCACGACGTGAATGGTCACCAAATCCGCTTGGGCGAAGAGCCCCTCCTTGGAAACGAGCCTGGCACCGGCCGCCGTTGCGCGCTCGGCCGTCAAGTTCTGGCTCCAGGCGATCAGGTCCATGCCGAAGGCCTTGCCGACCGCCGCCACTTGCGCGCCGAGCCGGCCGAGACCGAGCACACCCAGGGTCTTGCCATGCAAACCGCGTCCGAGCGTGGTTTGCCAAGCGCCCTTGCGCATCTCGCCGGCCTCGAAGGGAATGTGGCGCAGTAAGCCGATGATCAGGCCCCAGGTGAGCTCGGCTGTCGGATAAGCGAGCATGTCGGTGCCGGCGACCAGCACGCCTTTCTCGGTCGCCGCCGCCACGTCGATGGCGGCGTTGCGCATGCCGGCGGTGACGATCAGCCGGAGGTTCGGTAAGCGGTCAAGCAGCACACGCGGGAACGGCGTGCGCTCGCGCATGAGCACCACGGCATCGAAGGTGTGCAGCCGCTCGGCCAAGCGCGGCACGTCGACGAGATTGTCCGCGAAAGCCTGCACCTCGCCCTCGGGCTCTAGAAGTTTCCAATCCGCCATCTCGAGCGCGACCTGCTGGTAGTCGTCGAGCACCGCTACGCGAAACATTCGCCGCCTCCGGTTTGGATGACCGAAGGCTTTACTCCGGCACCGCACATCCGTGCAAGACGCGCGGTTCCCGCGCCTTGACACCTCCGCATCGCCGTCACTACGGTCCGGCCAAACGCACCGAGAAATCGGGGGAAGCCATGACGCGTCGTCGATCGATCGGAATCCTGCGCAGCCTCGCCCTCGCGGCAGGAATCGCGGCGATCCTCGGCGCCTCCGGCGCTCGCGCCGCCGACGATCAGCTCGTGGTCTACTCCGCCAACGAGAGCACGCTCGACAATCTCGTCTTCGAGGCTTTCAAGAAGGAGACGGGCATCCAGGTGCAGCCGGTGGAGGCCGGCTCCGGCGTGCTCGTCAAGCGCGTCGCGGCCGAGAAGGACCGGCCGCAGGGCGACATCCTATGGGGCGTAAGCCGCTCGCTCATGCAGACCAATGCCGAATATTTCACGCCCTATCGCTCCAAGAATGCCGACGCGGTGGTGCCGGAGTTCCGCGATCCGCAAGACCGCTGGCTCGGCACCAACCTGCATCTGCTGGTGATCCTCGCCAACACCAAGGAGGTGGCGCCCGCGGACTTGCCGCAGTCCTGGAGCGACCTGCTCGATCCCAAATGGAAAGGCAAGATCGCCTTCACCGATCCCGCCAACTCCGGCTCCGCTTACACCAACACGACTTTGCTGGTGGACCTCTGGGGCGGCGGCGACAAGGGCTGGGCCGAGGTGACCAAGCTCTACGCGAACATGAAGGTGCTCAACAAATCGTCGCTGGTGTTCTCGGGCGTCGGCGAGGGCGAGTATCCGCTCGGCATCTCGTTGGAATACGCGGGATACATCTGGGCCAGCAACGGCGCGCCGGTCAAAGTGATCTATCCCAGCGACGGCACGGTGACGCAGATGGAGGGTGTGGCCATCGTCAAGGGCGGACCGAACCTCGAGCCCGCGAAGAAGTTCGTCGATTTCGTCTCGCGCAAGGACACCCGCGAGATGATCCTCGCCCATACCTTCCGCCGGCCCGCGCGCGGCGACCTCGATCTCGAGCATCTCCCGGGCGGCCTGCCGTCGCTCGGCAAGGTACACGTGGTCGATTACGACGAGAAGAAATGGACCGACGCGCGGCCCGAGACGATGCAGAAAATACAGGACATCGTGCAGAAGACCCGGTGAGCGGTTGCGCACTGCCAATATTAAAAAAAATTCATCAAGGCTCGTTCCGTTCTAATCGACGTCTTCACGATCTCGTGCCAACCTGTGGCTTAGCCCCGCTCTGCCTATTGCTTTTGCTGGCACACATGGCCCCCCTGCACGTCGGAACAGAAAATCGAGAGCCAGCCGAACTCCGCGCCCGCGCCGCTTTGCTTGCCGAAGCACGTGAGCACCGTCGGTCCGGGCGCACGACCGCTGCTGAGGAGATCTATCGTCGCCTGATCCGCGATTGGCCCGGGGATCCCGAGCCGCGGCATTCATTGGGCGTGCTCTGCGCCCGCACGGGGCGCCCCGCAGAAGCGATCGAGCATGTCGCGAGCGCCGCGCGCCTCGCGCCCGACCATCCGGGCCTGCTGAATCATCTCGGTCAGCTCTACTTCGCCGCCGGTCGGGTGGACGAGGCGGCCGGCGCTTACCGCCGCGCCATCGGTGTACGGCCGGAACTCGCAGAGGGTCACTACAATCTCGGCGTCTTGCTGCGCCACCAAGGCGATCTCGCCGAAGCCGCGGCCAGTTACCGCCGCGCAGTATCGGCAGATCCGAGCGCGCCGCACGTCCACGTTGATCTCGGCCTCACGCTACAGCAGATGGCGATGCGCGACGAGGCAATCGCGGAGTTCCGGCGGGCGATCGCGCTCGACCCGCGATCGTTCCAGGCTCACTACAATCTCGGCTGCGCGCTGGCCGCACACCGCCAGCCCGAGGCGGCGGTCGAAGCCTACCTTACGGCGATCCGTCTCGATCCAATGGAGCCCTGGGCAGAGCTGAATCTGGGCGCGGTCCTCCAAGGGTTGAACCGACACGACGAGGCGATCGATCACTTCCGCCGGGCCATCGCGCTCGCGCCCGATCACGCCGGAGCGCACGTCAATCTCGGCGGTGCGCTCTATGAGCGCGGCGATCATGCGGGCGCCCTCTCCGCGCTCCGCCGCGCCATCGAGCTCGAGCCCACGAACTCGGGAACCCATGTGAACCTGGCCCAGACCCTTCAAGACGCAGGAGATCTCGGAGGGGCCGAGGCGGCCTACCGGCACGCCCTCGCACTCAAGCCCGGAATGGTCCTGGCCCAGGCGCATCTGGCGATCCTGCTGCAGCAGCTTGGGAAGCACGAAGAGGCGCGCGGCCTGCTCGACTATTCGAGACTCCTGACGCGCCACATGATCGAGCCGCCCGAAGATTGGCCGAGCGTCGCGGCCCTCAACGCCGACCTCGCGCGCGCCATCTACCAGCATCCCACCTTGATGCGCGACCCGCCGGGCCAAGCCACGATGAAAGGCAGTCAAACCGCGGAAGTCCTCGATGCTATCGACGGACCGATTGCCGCGCTCCGGCGCGCGATCGAAAGCGCCGTCGCCGCCTACCTTAGTGAGACCGTCGCGCAAACCCCCGCAGTCTTTGCACCGCCGCCGGCCGCGTGGGCGCTGCGCGGCTGGGGCGTCGTGCTGCGTTCAGACGGATACCAGACACCGCATTTCCATCCCGCAGGAATCGTGAGCGGCGTCTACTACGTGCGCATTCCCGAGATCATCGGCAGCAGAAGCACCGGCGACGCCGGCTTCATTCGCTTCGGCCAGCCGGAGGTCACTCGGCCCGACCCGCTCAGGCCGCCGGCAGAGCTGACGGACTCGGTCAAACCCGTCGAGGGCCTGATGATCCTGTTTCCCTCCTATTTCTGGCACAACACCGTGCCGTTCGAGAGCGAGCAGGACCGGATCTGCATCGCCTTCGACGTCCTCCCCAAGGCACACGCGTAAACGTCTCTATAGACAGGGTGGACGGCGATCCCGCCCATCGACCGCGCGCTTGAGCCGATCGGCAAGAATGTGAAATCCTGGCCGATCTCGCACGGGGCTATCATGCCGGCAAGAACGGGGGGATCGACGCGGTCATGGCGGACCGACTCATCAGAGCGCGGCCATGACCGCCATCGCGATCGAGCGCGTGGCGAAGCGGTTTGGCGCGGTGACCGCTGTGGCAGGGATCTCGCTGGACGTCCGCGACGGCGAGTTCTTCACGCTGCTGGGGCCGTCGGGATGCGGCAAGACCACGCTGCTGCGGATGGTGGCGGGCTTCGCGGATCTCGACGCCGGCGCGATCCGCTTCGGCGAGCGGCGTATCGACCGGCTGCCGCCGCATCGGCGCAACACCGGCATGGTGTTCCAGAACTATGCGGTGTTTCCGAACCTCACCGTCGCGGGGAACGTCGCCTACGGGCTCAAGGCGCGCCGCGTCGAGCGCGCCGCGCGCGCCGAGCGGGTCGCCCGCGCGCTGACGCTGGTGCGGCTCGATGGCTTGGCTGAGCGCTGGCCGCACCAGCTCTCGGGCGGCCAGCTGCAGCGGGTCGCGATCGCCCGGGCGCTGGTGATCGAGCCCGAGGTGCTGCTGCTGGACGAGCCGCTCTCCAACCTCGACGCCAAGCTCCGGGTCGAGATGCGCGGCGAGATCCGCCAGCTCCAGCAAGCGCTCGGCATCACCGCGCTCTATGTGACGCACGACCAGGAGGAGGCGCTGGCGATCTCCGACCGGATCGCGGTGATGCGCGCGGGCTCGCTCGAGCAGATCGGCCCGCCCGCGGAGATCTACAGCCGCCCCGCCAGCGCCTTCGTGGCGGAGTTCATGGGCGTCACCAACCTGCTGACCGGGACCGTGCGGGGCAGCGTGGGAGGACGGCTCCGCATCGGCGTCGGCGGCATCGAGCTGTCGGCGCGCGGCAGCGAGGCCGCCAAGGACGGCCGTGTCAGCCTGTCGCTTCGTCCGGAGACCCTGCGGCTTCTCGCGCCCGGCGAGGCGCCGCCGGCAGGCTGGGCCCGGATCGAGGCGGTGGTCGGACGCGTCGAGCTTCTGGGTGCCACCACGCGGGTCGAGTGTTTGGCGGCGGGCAAGGTCACGCTGCGCCTGGCGCTCCTCGACCTCCCGCCGGAGTCCATCGTGCCGGGCGCGAAGATCGCGCTCACCTACGATCCCGACCGCGTCGCGGTGTTTCCCACCGCATGATCGTGCTTCGCTCACGCTCGGTCTTTCCGCTCGGGGTCACCGCCGTGGCGCTGGTGTTCCTGGGCTTGTTCCTGCTCTATCCCGTGTTCGCGGTCTTCCATGTGAGCTTCCTCGACAAGGCGGGCGGCTTCACGCTTGACAATTACGTCCGCATCCTCGGCCGTAGCTTCTATCGGCAGAGCCTGTGGAACAGTCTCGGGATCGGCGCGCTCGCGACGCTCGCGGCTACCGCGATCGGCGTGCCCCTCGCCTTCTGCCTGGCGCGGCTGCCGGTACCCGGAAAATCCGCGATCCTGGTGCTGGCTGCGCTGCCGCTGGTGCTGCCGTCCTTCGTCGGCGCCTATGCGCTGGTGCTGCTGTTCGGGCGCGCTGGCATCGTGACGCAAGCGTTGCGCGAGCTTGGCGTCTTTCCGGGCTCGATCTACGGCACGCCGGGGCTGGTCTGGGTCTATACGCTCACGCTCTACCCCTACGTCCTCCTGCCGACGCTCGCGGCTTTCAAGGCGGTGGACGTCTCCATCGAGGAGGCCGGCCAGAACCTCGGCGCCTCGCGCTGGCGTGTGTTCTGGACGGTGATCCTGCCGGTGGTGGCCCCGTCCGTGCTCTCGGGCGCGCTCCTGGTCTTCATGGAGACGCTGGAGAATTTCGGCGTGCCCTTCGTGCTGGCGGAGGACAAGCCGATCCTCGCGGTGGAGGCCTACAAGCTCTTCGTGGGCGAGGTCGCCGCGAACTCCGCCTCAGCGGGCGTGCTCGCGACCCTCCTCGTCGCCTGCACCACGGCGGCGCTGCTGCTGCAGCGCTATTACCTGGGCCGGCGCCGGTTCGCTACTGGCGCGCGCACGGCGCCACCGGAGCTCCGCGTCGGTGCCGGACTGCGCTGGCTTGCGACCGTGTTCGCCTGGGGCGTGGCGCTCGCGGCGCTGCTGCCATTCCTCACCGTGCTGGTGATCGCGTTCCTGGAGTACCGTGGGCCGGTGCTGCATCCCCACTTGAGCCTCGGCAATTTCGTCGATCTCTGGCACCGCTCCTCGCGGCCACTGATCAACACCGTCATGCTCGCGACCTCGGCAGCGCTCGGCGCCGCGCTGCTCGGCGTCCCCGTAGGCTACGTGCTGACGCGCTTCCGATCGCGGCTCAGCCACATCCTCGACGTTCTCGCCATGATGCCCTTTGCAATCGCCGGCACGGTGCTGGGCATCGGCCTCGTCGTCGCCTACAACGCAGGGCCGCTGGCGCTCACGGGCACGCCGGTCATCCTGGTGATCGCTTATATGGTGCGGAAGCTGCCCTTCAACGTGCGTGCCTCCAGCGCGATCCTGCACCAGCTCGATCCCAGTTTGGAGGAGGCCTCGATCAACCTCGGCGTCTCGCCGGCGCGCACCTTCGTCACATTGACGGTGCCGCTGATGCTCGGCGGCATCGTCGGCGGCATGGTGCTGACCTGGGTCACGGTCGCCTCGGAGCTGAGCTCGACGGTGATCCTCTACAGCGGCCCCTGGGCCACCATGACCGTGGTGATGTTCGAGGCGCTCGAGGGCAGCGGCGCGGGGATTGCCGCCGCGGCGGCCGCCGTGCTCATCTTGGTCACATCCTTGCCGCTGCTCCTGGTCTACCGGCTGCTGCGGCGCTATGAGCTGGCGATGACGTGAGACCAGATTTCGAGGAGTGACATGAGCGTGAACGCGATCGACCTCGGCAGCGACACCGTGACCCGGCCCACCGAGACCATGCTGGAGCGCATGCGCCACGCCGAGCTCGGCGACGACGGGCGCGAGGGCGACCCGACCGTGCGCAGGCTGGAGGCGCTCGCCGCTTCGCTCCTCGGCAAGGAAGCGGGCCTGTTCGTGCCCAGCGGCACCATGGCGAACCTGGTCTCGCTCCTCGCTCACACCGGCCGCGGCGGCGAGGTGCTGAGCGACCCCGGCACGCACATCTACCGCTCGGAGATGGGCGGCATCGCCGGGCTCGCGAGCCTGTTCCACCGCACGATCCCGAGCCGGCGCGGCCAGATGGAGCTGGAGGCGTTGCGCGAGGCCATCAAGCCCGCGCTCACGCCGCGCAGCCTCGGCACCGCCCTCGTCGTCATGGAGACCACGCACAACGACGCCGGCGGCGCGGTGCTGCCGCTCGCCTACATGGCGGCGGTGCACGGCATGGCGCAGGACGCGGGTGTACCCGTGCACATCGACGGCGCACGCGTCTTCAATGCGGCGGTGGCGCTGGGCGTGTCGGCTTCCGCGATCGCCGCCCATGGCGAGAGCATCGGCTTCTGCATCTCCAAGGGATTGAGCGCGCCGGTGGGCTCAGTGCTCTGCAGCAGCGCTTCCTTCATCACGCGCGCCCGCGCCTTCCGCCGCATGGTCGGCGGCAACCTGCGCCAAGCCGGTGTGATCGCCGCAGCGGGCATCGTCGCACTCGAGGAGATGATCGATCGGCTCGCGGAGGACCACGCGCGCGCGAAGCGGCTTGCCGAGGGGCTTGCTCGGGTCGATCCGAACCTGGTCGATCCCGCAGGGGTCGAGACCAACATCGTGCGTCTCGATTTCGCCAAGAGCGGCCGGCGGGCGGATGCCTGGGTCGACGCACTCAAGGCCAAGGGCGTGCTCGCGGGCGTCTGGTCGCCCTGGCAGATTCGAATGGTGACGCACCGCCACATCACCGACGCCGACGTCGACCGCGTCGTTGCGACGGTGAAGGAGCTGTGGCGGGCCACATGAAACCCCTCTTCCAAATGCTGGCGGCCTACAACACCTGGGCGAACGAGCGGCTCTATGATGCGGCAGCGCGCATTCCCGACGCCGAGTACCGCCGGGACCGTGGCGCGTTCTTCGGCTCGCTGCACGGCACGCTGAACCATCTGCTGCTGGGCGACCGCATCTGGATGTATCGCTTCACCGGTGAGGGCGACGAGCCCAAGGAACTCGACGCGATCCTCTACGAGGATTTTGCCGAGCTTCGCGCGGTGCGGCGCGCCGAGGACGCACGGATCGTAGATTATGTCGCGGGACTCTCGGAGAAGGACCTCGCGGGTACGATCCGCTATCGCAGCACGCGCAGCCCCGCGGAGATCGAGCAGCTGTTGGCGCCGCTGCTGCTGCACTTCTTCAATCACCAGACGCATCACCGGGGACAAGCCCATTGCCTCCTGACCGAGATCATCGGCGAGGCGCCCTCCTTCGACCTGCTGGTTTATCAGCGGCAAACCGGCGCCGGCATGCTCAAGGGCCACGGCGGCGATTTCTCCGCGCCGGAGCGGCGACCTCGCTAAGACCGCCGGTTGATCGCCCGGCTCACAACGATGACACGCGGCACCTCATAGCCGGGCGGTGGGAGCAGGCTTAGCTGGAGCGGGATGGACGCGCGCCCATGGGCCGGTCCTCGACGAGAGAGCGCAGCGCTCAAGAGGAGATTTTCATGAAGCTGAGTGAAAGAGGCGTCGACAAGACCCTCGATCAATTCGACGCGGAGCCTCTGCCCGACACCCATCCCGCGATTCCGCAACTCAACCGCGTATTCGGCGATCACACTTTCTTCCTGGACGACAGCGGCCTCGTCATCCTGGAACCCGCCGATAGCGACGGCGAGGCCGGGCAGGTGGTGAAGCTCGCGAGCTGGAACTCGGATCATACTAGCCTGAAGCCGCATGAGCCCGAGCGGACCGAGGTCATGATCGAGCTCGGTGCCGACGGTCTGGAGAAGCACGAATAGAGAGCCTCCGAACGTGGGGGACGCCCGGCACGGATCAACCGCTCCGTCCCCCGCCCAGGCCTTGGATGACCTCGCCGTAGCGCGTGCGGCGCAGCTGAAATCGGTGTAGGCCAGCTGGTTCATTTTTCCGTTAAGTAAGCGAGTGTCCTCGGGCGCCGCTTAGTACTTCGTCTGTCCGCGTTTGGCCGAGAGCTGGCGCGGGTGTGTTCCTTCCGCGGATCCGTGGCGAGGTGAGCGCCGAATGACCCCGCTGACGAATCATCGTTTCCAAGAGGAGCCTGGCCTGCTTTGATGCCTCGACTGCTCGCCAAACCGAGGCACACCCATGGACGTCAGAGAATTCTTTCCGGAGATCGAGCCTTATCGCACAAAGCACCTCAAGGTCTCGGCGCTCCATACGATCTACGTCGAGGAGGTCGGCAATCCCGAGGGCGTGCCGGTGCTCTTCCTGCATGGCGGTCCGGGCGGCGGCCTGACGCCGAGCTATCGGCGCTTCTTCGATCCCCGCCACTATCGCGTCGTGCTCTTCGACCAGCGCGGCGCCGGCAAGAGCACGCCTCATGCCGAGCTCGCGGGAAACACCACCTGGGATCTCGTGCGCGACATCGAGACCATACGCGAGGATCTCGGCATCCGCCGGTGGATCGTGTTCGGCGGCAGTTGGGGCAGCACGCTCGCGCTCTCTTATGCGGTGACCCACCCCGAGCGCGTTCTCGGCCTCATCCTGCGCGGCATCTTTCTATGCCGGAAACTGGAGGTCGATTGGTTCTACCAGGAGGGCGCCAGCCACATCTTCCCGGACGCGTGGGAGAAATTCCTGGCGCCGATCCCGGAATCCGAGCGCGGCGACCTCGTGGGCGCCTATTACCGCCGGCTCACGGGTGGCAACGACGAGGAGCGGGTACGCTGCGCCCTGGCGTGGAGCCGGTGGGAAGCGTCAGCCATGTACCTGATCCCGAACGAGGCCAGCATCCGCGAGCACGAGGAGCCAAAAGGGGCGCTCGCGCTGGCGCGTATCGAATGCCACTACTTCAAGCATGGCACCTTCTTCGAGACCGACAACTACCTGCTCGAGAATGTGCGCAAGATCCGGCACATCCCCGGCGTGATCATTCACGGCCGCTACGATCTCGTCTGCCCGATCCGCAACGCCTGGGACCTGCACCGCGCCTGGCCCGAGGCGGAGTTCTCCATCGTGCCCGACGCGGGCCACGCCGCGATGGAGCCCGGCACCCGCACGCGCCTCATCGAGGCGACGGAAGCGTTCAAGCGGATCAAGGCGACGGACTGAGGCCGCGAGAGCGGATCCCGCTCAGCTGCGATCATCCCGGTCCGCGCGGGTCATCTCACATCCGCGGTCAGATCCTCGGATAGTTGTCCGTCGGGTCCGGTGACCATTGTGGGCCGGAAGTACGGCTCATAGCGGGAGGGCAGGGGAATCACGGGCTTGTAGAGCGGATCGAGGACCTCCGTCGGCCCAAAGAATGTCCGACGCGGACGCTTGAACCGCGGCCGGAGTGGCGAGCTCGCGGTACTCTGGGTGCAAATCAGCGCGGCGCTGATCCCCGCGACGGTCAGCTGTAGGGGCGACAGCATGCGGTAGTGACGCCGCAGGAACCGCGCCGTGTGCCGTATGGCTTTGAGCCGGTAGCCGCGCAGATTGGGCACGTCGCGTGCGAAAGCGATGACGTCGTCGACGGGATCGAGCGGCTTCGTGACCACGGTCAGGCCATCCATGTCATGCAGGCGGACCGAGGGCAGGATGAGCCGCTTTTCTACGCAATCGCGGAAATAGGGAGTGCCGAGCAGCGGAATCGATAAGGTGAAGTATGCGGGCAAAGTGATTTCGGGGGCGCTCAGGATGAAGTCGATTTCCCGCCGTAGGTCGTCGAGCGGACGGCTGCTGGGATCGAGCATGATGCCATAGGTGAAAACGATCCCCGCCTCGAGACAGCCGCGAATCTGCTGTATTTGCGGCAACACCGTATTCTGCCGCTTGTTGTGGGCGAGCAGAGTGCGCCGATCGAAGGATTCGATGCCGCTGAACAGCCCTTCGCAGCCGGCCTCCCGCGCCAGCGCCAGGTTCTCGGACCGGTGGAAGAAGTCTCCGGTGACGAGCGCCGACCAACCGCGGATCCGTCCGCGATCGTGTAGCTCCTTGAGGAGGCTCAAGCGGGCGACGAAGAACTTGTGATCGTTGCCGTAGAAGTTGTTGTCGATGAAGACCAAGTGCTTCTTGCCCGTCGCCTCGATCTGGCGCCGGATGTAGTCGAGGTCGTAGGTTTGGTAGCGCGTCCGCTCTGCGGTGAGGGAACAGAAGCCGCAGCGAAAGTTGCAATAGCGGCTGGACTCGACGTAGCCGAGCAGACCGCTCGAGGGCGAGAGGTCGAAGCGGGGAAACATCGTCTCGGTCGCGTACGCCCGGCCGAGCACGGCGGTCACGACGGACGTAAGCTCCTCGATGTCGCCGAGGCACACGTAATCGAAGAAGTGGCGGGCGCGATGCGGCAAGGCACGCACGGCCGGACCGCCGGCGACGACGACGACCGCCGGGTTCAACGCCTTCGCGTAAGCCGTCAAATGGAGCATCCGATCGAAGGAGGCGGTGAGGCCGGTCAGCACCAGCATGTCGGGCCAGGCGAGCAGGCGCAGGTCGTGTAGCGGTCCGCTATATTGCTCGCTGTAGAGACGGATATCGCAGAGCTCGCACGAGAACGCGCCCGCCAGAAACACCGGTCCCATCGCCCGCGGTACGCGCGCCGGACTTCCCCGGGTGCGCCAGTACTCGTCGAAGAAAGCGTTGACGATCAGGACGCGCTTTCGTCGAAGCGCCGCTGCGACTCCGGCGGCCGGCGTGGATGGTGTCCCCCGGTCGTTCTGGGACATGACGTGGCCTCCCTCTGGCTCACCGTGCAGCTGTGCCAATGCGAGCCCGACCGCAATTCTTTCGCGGCCACGTCAAACCGCTGTCGGCGCCTCGCGCTTGAAGCGTCAAAAAAGCGTCAAATCACGCCATTTCTGCGCTACACTTCACACAACAGGCCCTGCGGTCGGTCCGGGGACGCGATGTGTCATGGCCCTTGCGCCTCTAAGGCTTCAGGTGCTCGGCGGTTTTCGCCTATGGCGTGCCGACGCCTCGGAGGTTGAGTCGCTCGGTCGCAAGGAGCAGGCACTGCTTGCCTACCTTGCCCTGCAGGCCGGGCGGCCTCAGACTCGGGACAAGCTCGCCAGTCTCCTCTGGAGCGATCGCGGCGACCAGCAGGCCCGGCACAGCCTGCGCCAGAGCTTGACGATCCTTCGCCGGGCGTTGCCCGATCCCGATGGCACCATCATCGTATCGGACCAAGAGACGATCGCGGCGACGCCAGACGCCATCGAGGTGGATCACGCTGTTTTTGCGAAGCTGGCGAGGAGCGAGTCCGACACAGCGGATGCCGCTGCCGAGCTTTATTCCGGCGATCTGCTCGAGGGTATCGGCGTGGGCTCGGGAGAGTTCGAGGAATGGCTCGCCGTCGAGCGGTCGCGACTGCACGACCTTGTGACGGCGGTCTTCACTCGCTTAGCGAAGCGTCGAGCGGCGGCAGGCGACCATGACGGTGCGATCCAGGCCGCACAGCGGCTGTTGTCTCTAGATCCGATCGACGAGGACGGTCACCGGCTGCTGATGCGTGCCTATCACGCGACCGGCCGCCGCACCGCCGCCTTGAGGCAATTCAGGGCCTGTTCCGAGCTGCTCAGGCAGCAGCTCAACGCTGGCCCCAGCATCGAAACGGTCCGCCTCCATGAAGCGATCCGCGAGCAAGCGTCGAGCGCGGATACCCCATCGCTCGGAGCGGGTTCATCAGCCGTGGCGCAGGAGGTGTCGGTCGCCGGCCGTGACGCCGCCCGACCTGCGGCGGCGACGCCATCGTCTGCCTCGGAGTCCGCTGCTGCGGCGGTTCCCGCGGCCCCTGGAACACCGCCGC
>Ga0307479_10002688_pt1 | contig 16142 bp, 14 predicted proteins | sample atmos_gasesECM4C_FD_203743 | JGI IMG/M metagenome (GOLD analysis project Ga0307479, IMG submission 203743) | Hardwood forest soil microbial communities from Morgan-Monroe State Forest, Indiana, United States - atmos_gasesECM4C_515 | ecosystem: Environmental > Terrestrial > Soil > Temperate... | reverse complement strand
TTGCCATCCCGGTTGCCGCAGGAATCTTCGTCCGCTGGCGAATAGATCTTCCCATGAGCGTCGGCGCGATTGCCATGAGCACGTCAACGATGATCGTCGCGCTGAACGCTCAACTCCTACGCCGTTTGAGAATCGTGCGCCATAAAGCGATTCCGAACTAAGGCGTGGACATCGAGAAAACACCGTTTAGACTCCGGACCGCGACGATTGCACAGACCGTCGTGGCGCAAGTCGACGGTTCCCTAGACCGTTGCACCTGCAGACCTCTGCCTATATTTCGCCCCCGACTAGGAATGCTGTTTCGTCTCTTGCACACATCTGTGCTAGTATAAATCTCGCATGAGCGCACTAATTCTTACAGGCGGTTTACAGGCGGTTTTGCCAGGAAAGCTTGCAGTCAGGGGCAACCGAGGCGAACGGTGCGCTGTATGCGAATCTTGCAAACGCTTTGTTTGCTAGGTTTTAGGCTAAGTTGCTGATTCCACGGCTGGGGACGTAGTTCAGTTGGTTAGAACGCTGCCCCGTCATGCGTTAGCGTCCTACACTGTCACGGCACGGCTCCTTCCCTTGCCCGTTTTTCAATTTCACGCCACGCGCCGCGGACCGAAATGTAACTGGATGTGGGAGCTAGCCTGGCCGCGCCCCTGAGACACCCTGAGGATGACTACTCGCCGATTCGCACAACCTGACCCGGCAGGATCGTCTCTAGCGCCGTAAGAGCAGCGGGCACGATTGGCGCTAAGTCCTCTATCTGATTCGATCTTGAGACCAGCAGGAGAATAGCGGTTCTGCGCTCCTTGAGGTTTTGCTGATACTCGAAGCCTTGGTCGATCGTGATTAAGGCGTCAAATTCGCCCTCGGCCAGAGACAGAAGTGCGCCATTCTTGATGCCGGACCAAGCCATCTCCTGGACCGTACGACAGGTGTGTCCACGGAGTAGCCGTTTCAAGGCTCGCGGCAAACATTCGTCGATGAGGAGCCTCATCGCGCCTGGGCGATCACTAATTCCTTAGCGTGCTCCAAAGCCGCGATAGCTGCCTGGCGTGTGACCGACGGAAACTCTTCGAGAAATTCGTCTAGAGTGTGGCCCCCTTCAAGGTAGTCGAGTAAGTTCTTGAAAGGTACACGAGTCCCCCGGAATACGGGTATCCCGCCAAGAATTTCGGGATCGCGGATAATTACGTTAAGCTTGGGCTGCATTGTTATCCTTTTAGCGAGTATATCATTTCCGGATTCTGGCGCTGATTAGAACGCTGCGCCCGTCGCTGGTTAGAGTCCTACACTGTCACGGCCAATTCCCTTCCCCTGTTCGACAAAACCCCGCATTTAGACATATATAAGGATGCTTTTCGTCGGTGTTTCACCTGTCCATCAGTTGAACCCCGATAACGGCTTAGCAAATTCCCGATTCCACACGCTGTTGTTCGGAATCAATAGGTCACGTTCTGATGGGATTCCCTACTTCGGGGCAAACGACCCTTGTTCCGCAGCATTTGTCCAACTATTGTGCAACCGCTATTTCGGTAAGCGTCCGGTGGTGACCGTGTGTACCAAAAGTGAGTGATTGAGGATGATGGTCCTTGTGGGCACTTTTGTTTGTGTCCACAAAGAGGAATTGTGGACACATCCGAACAACCAGTGCAAGGGAGAGTACCGGGAAGGAAGAACGTTTGGCGGACGAAAGCGGAACGGCGAGCGATTGTGGAAGAGACCCTGGTGCCGGGAGCCTCGGTCTCGAGAGTGGCACGGCGACACGATGTGAATGCCAACCAAGTGTTCCGCTGGCGGAAGCTCTATAGCGAAGGGCAACTGGGCACGACGACCAACTTTCTGCCGGTGAAGATCGCGAATGAGCCGACTCTGGAAGCCAGGAAAGAAAACGATCTCCTTCCAGGCTCGGGAACTATGGAGATCCAGCTCTGCAAAGGGACGCTGCGAATCTTTGGAAGCGTAGATGTGCTGACGCTGCGTGCAGTGATCGAGAGTCTGGTCTGATGATCGGGCTGCCGGCAGGAACGCGGATCTGGATCGCTGCAGGAGTGACCGATCTGCGGCGAGGATTCACCGGGCTGAGCGGGATGGTGCAGAACGCCCTTCAAGAAAATCCATTCTCTGGTCACGTCTTTGTGTTTCGTGGGCGTCGAGGCGACTTGATCAAGCTGTTGTGGTGGTCGGGCGATGGGCTGTGTTTATTTGCGAAACGACTCGAGCGAGGAAGATTTTTCTGGCCCCAAGCGACGAGCGGAACCGTCGCGCTGACGCAAGCACAGTTGTCGATGTTGCTTGAGGGGATCGACTGGCGCCGACCGGTGCGGAGTTACCACCCACAGATGGCGGTGTAAAAGAAATTATCAAGAATTGATTTGCCAAGAATTTTGTTTCTGACATACTGCGCTCACGATGACGGAGCGCGCGACCCTTCCTGATCTGGATAAACTGAATCCCACGGAACTGAAATCACTGATCATTTCGCAACAGGAACTGATTGCGTCTCGCGACAGTGAGATCGAGCAGCTGAAGTTGTTGATCGCCAAGCTGCGGCGGATGCAGTTCGGACGCAAGTCAGAGAAGCTGGAGCGCCAGATCGAGCAGCTGGAGCTGCGGCTGGAAGCCCTGCAGATGAACGATGCGGAGACCGTTGCAGCGCTGCCGAAACCGATGGCGAACGTGGAGGGAGTAGCGCGACCGGCGCGGCGTCCGCTGCCGACGCATCTGCCGAGGGAAGTGCGAACGCACCTACCGAAGCTGGAAACCTGCCCGGACTGCGGAGGAACGTTGCGCAAGTTGGGAGAAGACGTCTCGGAAGTATTGGAGCGCATCCCGGCGCGGCTCTACGTAATCCGGCATGTGCGTGTGAAGCTGGCTTGTGGGCGCTGCGATAAGATCGTGCAAGCGGAGGCACCGAGCCGACCGATCGAGCGAGGTATGGCTGGACCAGGACTGCTGGCGCATGTGCTGGTCTCGAAATATGGGGATCATCTCCCCTTGTATCGCCAATCCGAGATTTATGAACGAGAAGGAGTGGAACTGGATCGCGCGACCATGGCGGACTGGGTGGGCCAGACGAGCCGGCTGTTTGAACCGCTGGTTGCAGCGCTGCGGCGTCATGTGATGAGTGCCGAGAAGCTGCATGCGGATGACATACCAGTTCCGGTGTTGGCGCCAGGCCTAGGCAAAACCAAAACCGGACGACTGTGGACGTATGTACGGGACGGTCGTCCCTCAGGAGACGCAACACCACCTGCGGTGTGGTTCGCCTACACCCCAGATCGCAAGGGAGAACATCCGAAAGTGCATCTGGACAAGTTCACAGGGACACTGCAGGCGGATGGTTACGCGGGGTTCGATCAGATTTACGAAGCTGGAAAGATTCAAGAAGCAGCGTGTTGGGCGCATGTGCGGAGGAAGTTCTACGATATTCAGGTCGCGCACAAGTCTCAGGTAGCGCAAGAAGCGCTGGCGCGGATTGGGGCACTGTACGCGATCGAGAAAGAAATCCACGGACATTCTCCTGAGGAACGTCGTGAAGTCCGCAACACGCGGAGCCGGCCGCTGCTGGGATCACTGAAACAATGGCTGGAAGAGACTTTAGGCAAGCTCTCTAGAAAATCAGACACAGCGATGGCCGTTCGTTACGCCCTCGGACGATGGGAAGCGCTGATGCGCTACTGCGACGATGGTCGGCTGGAGGTCGACAACAACGCCGCGGAACGATCGTTGCGTGCCGTGGCTCTCGGCAGGAAGAACTACTTGTTCGCCGGGTCGGACCGCGGCGGCGAAAGCGCCGCTGCGATGTACAGCCTGATCGGAACAGCCAAGCTGAATGGAATCGACCCTGAAGGTTATCTGCGAAACGTGCTGTCACGCATCGCAGAACATCCGATCAACCGCATCGAAGAGCTCCTGCCATGGAATCTCGCCCCGGCCCCTGTTGAAAGTTCGTCCCGCGCTGCATAATCTGATCACGATCTCCTTGTCCAGAGGGCCTCTGGCTCACGCTTACCTATTTCGCGTTGAACATCCACAAAATGATCACCGTAACAAACGCTTTCCGACCGGCTTGTTCGATGCTACTTCTACGAAAAGCGCGTTTTTCGTCTACGTGGGTTGGTGGGCCTTAAATTCCGGTGCCTATCCCAGAATATCGGTAAGTAAGTATTAGAAACATTGACTAGAACGCTCCCATCGCACACAAATCCGAACATGTCACCAATTAGAAAGTGAAGCGCGCGTCCAGTTGAATCTGACGCCCAGTTCCTACGGTGGTGAATATCCGGCCGACGTTTTTTGCGAGATTACCTATTGCATCTTGGAAGACCGCGTCTCCACTCCCTCCCAGGGTAAGCGGGCTCTGCGTGTTGCTCGGCACGCCAAAATTCGGATGGTTGAACAGATTGTAGCCTTCCACTCCAAGCGCAATCTTTATGCCTTCCCTCAATTGGAAGTCCTTTTGCAGCGCCAGGTCAAATTGCGCGAACCCGGGTCCGCGCAGGATATTTCGTCCTGCATCGCCAAACTGACCGGGAGCCGGTACTGCAAATGCAGTCGGATTAAACCAGCACGACGGAGTGCCTACGTTAGTGCCGTTTGGACAAACCCCCGTGTAAGGATTGCCGACAAGATCCGGCCGTTCCGAACTCAAAAGGGATCGCAAATCTGCGTTGTCAAAGGAGAGCACCGGGGTAAAAGGGACGTTGCTATGAACGCTGGCAACCGCGGAGACCTGCCAGCCCCCAAAGTGGCTCCCCCGTCCAAAAGGCAGCTCATAAACTACGTTCGCTACGAAATTGTGGCGGATGTCGAATGCCGACCGGCCCCGACTTCCCTTGCGATCGAAAATGTCCTGAGACGTGGGAGGGTCGTTAACAGTTTCTATGGAAAAATTCGCTGAAGCATCATCAATGGAATGGGAGAACGTGTAGAACGCCTGCCAGGAGAGACTGTGGGCGCGCCTTTGCGAAATCGAGAGTTGGAATGAATTGTAGAAAGACTGTGCATCGGTTAGCACCGCTAACAAGGGTGAAGGCAAGTTCGGATTGTAGCGATGGCCCGAGGCTGGCTGGAAAGGGTTCTGTTCTGCTTCGCGCGGGAGGTGATTGCTGCGCGCTCCAAAATATCCCGCGCTTAGGATGGTACCCGGCGCGATTTCCCGCTCCACGTTGAGATTATATTGCAGCGCGTATGGGAACTTCGGATGGTAAGTCGTCGAGAGTACATACAACGGTTGCGTCAGGGCAGCACTCTGCGGGTTGAGAAAGGTTGGAAAGACAAAGGAATCCAAAGCGAAAAACGGAGGTAGGAACCGGTTGACGCCAAACAAAAGTACCGGCAACTGATCGCGGAAGATGCCGGTTCCCCCGCGCAGCACAGCCTTACCATCGCCGAAGATGTTCCATGCAAACCCGGCCTGTGGCGACAATAGATCCATAGGTGTCCCGGCAAATGCCTTGCCGACGCTTGGCCCGGAGTCGGTCGCTGGATCACGAATCACCGAGAGCCGACCGTGTACCTCAGTGGGGTTGGAATAGAAGTCATAGCGCAGGCCGGCGTTCAAGGTCAGGCGGCTGCTTACACGGAAGAATTCGTGCACAAAACCAGAAACTACACTCTGGCGATAGCCGCGGTCCGAATCGGACATCGAGGGCACGGAACCGACATATGACAAAGGGAGAGCCTGAAGGAAGAATTCCAAAGCCGGATTGTCGCTGCGTGCCGGAATCCCGACCGGGCTCAGATCCTGGAACGTGTACAACCCATTTACCCCGAAATCCAGCGGACCATTGGACTGAATCCTTCGGAACTCCGCCCCCAATTTCAAAGTGTGCCGGCCAACGGTCCGTGACAATTGGTCTTGAACTTGATAAACAGTCGAAAAATCGCCCAAGGGCACTACCGCGCTATTCCCAAGCAGACTCATCCCTGCAATGTCGATCGTTCCGAACGGCCTGCCAGGTACCAAAGAAATAGAAAGCCCCGGATGCGCATCAACGGTCGAACTGGCCGCGGTCGTGCGGTTGATACCGAAGCGCAGTTCGTTGAAGGTTTCGTGTCCGAGGTTGCTGCGGTCTTGAAGAGCGAAGTACTGATTGCAGGCTTGATGAAGTGTCGGGAATCCCGGGACGTAAGTTCCCGGCGGCGTTCCGAAGTACGGAACCACAGAAGAGCTGTCGTCAATGATGTAACGCCCGAATAGCGAATGTGTGTTCGAGAAGTTGTGATCGACACGGATCATGCCGTGGTGTTCGGCTGTGTCCGCCTTATTCGCAGTGATTAGGTCCCCGGTTCCGTCACCGTTATCTGCTCCATTCGAAGTAGGCAACAGGTTGAGGAATTGCTGTACACGCGGATCGATTCCGACGGCAACACACGCGTTCGGAGACGAGTTACTGCAGCTCGCTGGGTTCGCGTTTGAAGGCAACAGACCTTCATGGGCAAGCGCATCCGGGACCGTGGCGATTGCTGTGGATGCTCGTACTTCCCGAAATCCCTCATAGTTCAGATAAAAAAAGGTGCGACCACGCATCAACGGACCGCCAATTCCAGCGCCGAACTGGTTGCGGATAAACGCCGGAATGGGAGCCGTACTTAAGTCGAAGTAGTTTTTGGCGTCGAGTGCGGCATCTCTATGGCTTTCAAACAGAGCGCCGTGGAAGTCATTGCTTCCAGACTTGGTAGCCACCTCGATGACACCGGCCCCGTTTCTGCCGTATTCCGCGTTAAAGGTTTGCGTGAGGACGCGGACCTCGCTCCATTCATTTATTCCGAGAAACAGTCCGGAGGCGCCTGCTGGCGAATAGCCGAAAACCGGATCATTGGCATCCATGCCGTCGATGAGGACATTCGTCCAGCTCGGACGCATACCATTGATCGAGGCTTGTCCTCCCTTGCCGGCCGATAGCAGTGACGGAGCGCTGTTCGGCGCCGGGACGACTCCAGGTTCTAGAATCGCCGCTTTGAACAGATCGCGGCCACTCAAGGGGAGCTCAGCCAGAGTGTGTTCCGGGAGGAGTCCACCGACGGTGGATGTGGAGTTGTCGATCGTGGGGACGTCTGCTCGGACCGTTACCTCCTGTTTTAGGTCACCGACGGTCAGTGGCACATTCATCATGAATTCGGACGCCGAGGTGAGCGCAAGCTCTTCGCGAACCTGCGTTTGGAACCCTTCTTTTTCGACGCGAGCAGAATAGCTTCCGGTCGGCAGGCCCGTGACACGATATTGGCCGTTCAAATCCGTGGAAACGTCGCGTTTCAATCCGGTGCTTTTGTTGACGAAGGTAAGGTGAGCATCCGAAACCACAGCACCGCTTGCGTCGCTGATGGTACCGAAGACGCTTGCAAGCTGGGTTTGCGGCCACGCCCGCGCTGAGAACGAATCCAATAACAAAGATAATAGTAGGCATGCCGTCGATATACATTTCGTGGCCTCGGGAAGAATACGGACCATGACGTACATGACCTACCGTTTCAGATGAAATACGTCGGCGCGGCCGATCGCTAGGCGGTCTGCTTTGCCGAGCGCTCGGTCAAGTGGAGCTTTGCGGCCATTTTCACCAAATCCGCGAGCGAGTTGGCCTTCATTTTCTGCATTACCTGACCTCGATGTGCCTTTACGGTGATCTCGCTGATGCCGAGCTCGCCACCGACTTGTTTGTTCAGCAAACCCGAGACCACCAAAGCCATCACCTGCTGTTCGCGAGGAGTGAGTGACGCGTAGCGATCCCGAAGCTCGCGCATTTCCGTTTCATGAGCGCGAGCGAGACGGCTTCTGTCAAGGGCTTGCCGGATGGCCGTCAACAATACCTCGTCATTGAAAGGTTTGGTGAGGAATTCGACAGCGCCGCGCTTCATCGCCTGCACGGACTTTGGCACATCGCCATAACCAGTGATGAAGATGATCGGCATGTCGACCCGTTCGACAGCAACACGTTTCTGCAGTTCGAGACCATCGAGACCAGGAAGGGAGACATCAAGGATGAGACAACTCGGAACAACGGCACGAGGGCAATCTAAGAATGCCTGTGCGGATGCGAAGGTCTTCGGTTGCCAGCCTTCGTTCTGGAGCAGCAGTTCCAACGACTCGCGCACAGAGATATCGTCGTCGACGACAAATACGATGGGGGATGAGTGCGGCATTGGTGCTGCCCCCAATTCACGGCTGAGTACCCGGGAAGGAGTCATACTATACTCCAAGACTCGTGAGCATTGCCCATAAAATTCATTTCGCCTGAATCGCTGTATTCAGCGCTTCAAGCAGCGCCGTATCGCTGAAGGGCTTATACAGAAATTTGACCGCTCCCTGCTCCAACGCTCGGGCGCGGATCGCCTCGTCCCTTTTGGCCGTCATGAAGATGGTTGGAATCTGTTGTCCTCGAAGCTTTAGTTCCCGATGAAGGTCCAGGCCGGTTGTTCCGGGCATACAGACATCGAGAATCAGACATTTGGTCTTATCGATGCAGTCGGACGACAAGAATGCCTCGGCTGAGGAAAAAGCACGGCTGGCAAAGCCGAACTCCCGCAGGAGATCAGGCAAGGACTCTCGTACGGACTCATCGTCATCGACCACGGATACAAGTGACCGCTCGGGGCGTTCAAGTCGCATTACACAACATTGCTCTGTTGGTTGAGGAGCGTCTATTGTACTTTGGTATTGGTTTGCCTTGGCTGTAGTTAAGAGAGGGTACGCATCGGTGACCCTTCCTTGAAGACACCGTGACAGGGGCAGCCGGCCCACTATGCGCAATCGAGAGTTCGATATCATTTCCGAACAATGCACGCTCAAGAGGAAAAGTCTATTAGACCGTTGGATCGGTGCCAGAACGGTGTCTTCCCCTGCGCTCGGCGTATAAATCGTTAGCTGAGGCGAACAGCTCTCCATCAGTTGTCTCGTCCGGATGGCTATCGTCGGCCCCGTTTTCCCAGGTGCATTGCAGCAATAGATTGAGCTAAGATGTCGCGTCGAGGAGGGAAGTTATGGCTGCCACTGCCGCCCTTGCTTCCGCCGGTGACGTCCGCGCGTTTATCGAACAATACTATAAAGCGTGGCACGGCACGGACGAGGACCACATTCTGTCCTACTACGCCGAAAACGTATCGGTGGAGCTTCCGGGCATGCTCATAAACGGAAGGGCAGAACTCCGAGACAGATTTGTTCGCCCCTTTATCGCCGCTTTTGCTGGAAACAATCACATCGTCAAGAATATGATCTTTGGAAAAGACATCGTGGTTGTGGAATTCAGCTTCGAAGCGGACCACAACGGTCCTTTCGCTGGCCGCGCTGCAACTGGCATCCCCGTGAAGGTGCCCGGTTGCGGGGTGTATGAATTCGATTCTGTCAATCGAAAGATAACCGTGGCGCGTATCTATTTTGAGTTCGCGACATTACTCAAACAGATTTCATCGCACCAGCCTCAAGTGCTGCAGGAGCTTCTGATGTCCTGGTTCGCTTCACAGACAATTTCAAACTCCAAGAGCGGCTCCGAACAACTCCGCCCTCATTGACACAGGGACGCGTCGTGGGGCACAACTTGGCGCTGTCGTGGCGAGTGCAGCGCGGGGCTGTCGTCTAGCAGACTGGAGCGTTCCTCACCGCACCGCAACATCCGTCGCGTTCCCTGGATCGCAAGGAACGGAAAACGAGAACGTCGCACCGGGCCCGGCATTCGCCTCGGCCCAGAGACGTCCATGGTGTCTCTCGATGATCGAGCGGCTGACGGACAGCCCGATTCCCATCCCATCGGTCTTCGTTGTATGGAAAGCCTCAAAAAGTTTGTCCGCGGCTTCAGGCGCGAAACCGACTCCTGCATCGATTACGCTAAGACGGACCCGATCGCTCTCATCCCGCGCGGTTTTGATCAGCAACTCTTTCGGCCGGCCGTCGACGCCCAGCATCGCGTCGGATGCATTTCGTATCAAATTCAGGATGACCTGCTGAAGCTGGACACGATCGCCAATGACAGGCGGTAGGTCCTCCGCGAGATCCGACAACAAAACCACTCGATTCCTCTGAAGATCGCTCAATGAGAGGGCTATCACTTCTCGTGTAGCCTCGTTCAGATCCAGCGGCTCCAACGTGAAATCCTTCTTGCTGAACAGAGCGCGCAGTCGCGTAATTACATCCGAAGCCCGGTTGCCGTCGCGAATAATGCGACGCGCCGTTTCGCGCGCACCTTCGATGTTGGGTGGATCGCCATCCAGCATCCGACGACAAGTACTGGCATTGGTGATGATGCCCGAGAGCGGCTGATTGACCTCATGAGCAATCGAGGCAGTCAGTGTATTTAGCGTCGCAATCCGTGCCACGTGGGCAAGCTCGGAGCGCGCCTTGTCCAGGGCCTCTTCGGCCAGCTTGCTTTGCGTCACATCCTGCAAAGCACCAATGAATAGGGGACGACCTCCACTCTGCGCCATGACGCGGGCCATGCCCCGCAAGTGCTTGACGGCACCTCGCGAAGTCACAATGCGGAAATTAAAGTCGACGTCCGCGCCCGTCATGCCGCGTGCGATTACAGCCTCGAACGTCGGCAGGTCCTCCGGATGGATCGTTTTCCGAATCAGCTCTACGGAGACTTGGGCTGCGGGATCGAACTCGAAGATGCGGAAAGCCTCCTCCGACCAGTTGTGGTCGTCCCCCAACAAATCGGTGATGAAGCTCCCTGTTTTGCTCAGCTGCTGGGCTTCGGCCAAACGCAGGTAGGCTTGCTCGACCTGAGCCTCCACCCGTTTTCGGTCCTCGATGTCGGTCGCGGCCACATACCATCGATTGATTATTCCCTGGTCATCAAGCAGAGGCTTGTAGCGGATCAGGAACCAGCGATAGCTGCCGTCCTTGCTTAGCATGCGTTGCTCATTTTCGAACGGTACGGCGCGTGCGAGGGCGACACGCCGCTCCTCTCGAAGCCTTTCCACATCCTCCGGGTGGAAAAACCGAGCGCGATGATCCTCATTTCGCACATCTTCCAGAGTGAGACCGGTGTAATCCAACACCGCTTGATTCGTATAAAGAAGGGATCCATCGGCTCGCAACACGCCGATGAAGGTCGGGATGACGTTTATAATTAGGTTCAGATTGCGCTCGCTCGACTGCAGAGCCTGTTCCGCCTTTTTGCGATCATCGATGTCTGTAAGGAGTAGATACCACGCGGTTACCTTGTTTTCCGCATCTCGTACCGGGAGACCGCGGACTTGGAACCATCGGTAGACACCATCAGCCCGGCGGCATCGGTGCTCAACCTCATAGATCTGTCCCATTTCGATCGACTTTTTGCGCGCCTCGATTACGCGAGGAAGATCGTCAGGATGAACGGCATCGATGAGGGCCCAGTTCTTCAACTCTTCACCTGTCTTGCCGAAATATTCCAGGGTTTGTCGGTTCAGAAACTCTACTTCGCCCATTGCGCGCGTCGTAGCCACGAGCCCAGGAATGTTGTCGACGATCTGCCGCCAGGAGAGTTCCCTCGCATGCAGTGCTTCCTCCCCCCGCTTGCGATCCTCAATGTCTACACAGGTTCCGTACCATTTGAGGATGTTGCCCTCTTGATCCTTCAGTGGATTGCCGCGAATCAGGAACCATCGATAGGAACCGTCGAAACGGCGAATGCGCGCTTCCGTGTCGATTGGAATGCCCGAAGCCAGGCACGATTGCCACACTTCGACAAGTTTCGCTCGGTCGTCCGGGTGAATCGCTTCCGTCCAACCCCAGCCCTGCGCTTGTTCGGCATCCATGCCCGCGTGATCGAGCCATACTTGATTGAGGAAGTCGCAGTAGCCGTCCGGACGAGTAGTCCATGCTGCAGTGGGGATCGTATTGACGAGGGCAACAAGGTTGCGCTCGCTCGACTGCAGAGCCTCTTCCGCACAGGCATTGGCGATAGCGAGCGCGGCCTGATTCGCAAACAAACCAAGCCAAGTGAACTCTCGTTGACCGAGAGGTTGGCGGCTGAAGACAGCGATAACCCCCAGCAGTTTGTCCCGAAAGATGAGGGGATGACCCGCAAAACTGCGAATCTCCTCCCGTTTCGCCCATTCCGGTCGGACAATCCAATCGTTTTGGGCGGCGACGTCTTCGACGAGAATCGGATGCCGGGTTGCTGCCACCTGACCAACTTTTCCGACATTGAACGCCACTCGAGCAAAGTGCCCCTGCAGGAAAGACCAATCTTCCCCAGATGAATTGATGGGAGTTCCAGCGCTTGCGACGAGACAAAGACAATCTGGGGGATCCGATGCAGAGTGGTAGAAGCTTGGGAGGTGGACGGATGGAAGCAACCATATCCGGCTCAAAGCGACGCCTGGTTGCGCCGCCAACCCGTGAACGATACTGTGCAAAACCGACTCGACGTACTGCTCCGATGTGACAGTCACCGCTAAAGAAAGCAGCGACTCTGCTGCTAATGTCGTCGCTGGCCCTGCCGACGTACCCACAAAGCCCCCCGCCGATTGGAAAACGGGCCTCTACACTAGCGTGGTCCGACAGACAATTCAATCGTAGCGAACTATGCCTCCGATGCTTGATTGAGGCGCGATTAAGCACTTTTGGCGTCGTCCCACAATACCTTGGTATTGACCTCCGGCTGACCACTGCGACGATCCTCGCCCGGTTCGATACCAAAGTCTCGCCAATACCATCGTCCAATTGCATTGTTTGCGCGGCTCTGGTGTTATCGCCTCGTCGCATCCGATCTAATCGGGAGCGTTCAGCAGGTCATGAGTTCCGGGAGATTGAAATGAAGGTCGCGCTCCGGCGGAGTTCGAGTCACGGCAGTGAAGGAGACGTCATGGCAGCAACAGCACAATCGGCCCACAGAAAACAGTTGGACCCCAGACAGCGAAGTTCTGCGTCGCGCCATTTTGAGGATGCGCTGCGGCAGAAGATCGTGGGGCAGGACGAGGCTGTCCAGGCACTCATCGAACTCTATCAGGTGTTCTGCGCCGGACTGCGTTGTCCCGGGCGCCCCGTCGGAAACCTATTGTTCCTGGGGCCTACCGGTTCGGGCAAGACCCGCATTGTCGAAGCTGCTGCAGAGATCCTGTTCGGTGAGAGCCGCGCGGTAATCAAGGTGGATTGTGCGGAATTTCAGCACTCGCATGAAATCGCCAAACTGATTGGCTCGCCCCCCGGCTATCTTGGGCACCGCGAAACACATCCGCTGATCACTCAGGAAGCGTTGGCGGCCTCACACACGGACCAGCTCAAATTGTCGTTCCTGCTGTTTGATGAAATTGAGAAGGCCAGCGACGCGCTCTGGCAATTGCTCTTGGGGATGTTGGACAAGGCTACGCTCACCTTGGGCGACAACCGGAGAGTGGATCTGTCGCACACGGTGATCTTTATGACGTCGAACCTGGGCGGAGGCGAGATCACGGAATTAATGGAAGGCGGGATGGGGTTCATTCAGCCGAAGGACAAACCGGCGGCAGGGTTGGACGCCAAAGTGGAGCGCACAGCAGTGGAAGCGGCGCGGAGGAAGTTTTCGCCTGAATTTATGAACCGGCTGGACAACGTGGTGGTGTTCCACCCGTTGAAGCGGGATGAGCTCGATGAGGTGCTGGGGATCGAATTGGGGCAAGTGCAACAACGTGTATCGGATTCGACGGCCCGCCCGTTCTTTTTCCAGATTACGAACAAAGGGAGGCAGTTCCTGCTGCAGGAGGGGACCGACCAAAGGTACGGCGCGCGGCACCTAAAGCGCGCCATTGAACGCTACGTGGTCTCCCCGCTTGCGCGGCTCTTGGCGACGGCGCAAGTCCGTCCGGGTGATGTCCTTATCATCGACCGGCATCCCGGCGAAAAAGGGTTGGCTTTTCTGAAGGACACCGACCAACAGCCTTTCTGTGCACAGATGCCTTTTGTGGCTTCACTTTCTGGGAACCTCACCGCTGCGGAGGCTACAGCTTAAGCAAATTTGGCGCACGGTTGCACGGGCTTCGGGGATTGGAGACAACGTGAAATCTCAGTTGAAACTTTTAGCTCTAGAGATAGGGGTGAAACATGATGTCAATTTCAAGCACTCAGGCAGATGAATACAAGGCAAACGCCATGATGAGCACGACCATTTATTCTCCAGATGAATCAGTGGCGCGCAAACGGGAACGCTCCGAACCTTCGTTCCTGGACAGCATCGTGGGACGCCGCGGCGGCCTGCGAACGATCCTTGCACAAGTCGAGGCAGTGGCGCCCACGAATGCCACCAACTTGATCTCCGGCGAAACCGGGACGGGCAAGGAAGTCATCGCACGAGCGATTCACGAGCTCAGTCCGCGTCGGAGCCGGAATCTGGTCAAGGTCAACTGCGCCGCGATGCCTGCGGGGCTTCTCGAAAGCGAGCTTTTTGGACATGAGCGGGGAGCTTTTACCGGAGCGATCAATTCCCATGTTGGCCGCTTCGCGCTCGCGGATCGTGGCACGTTGTTTCTCGATGAAATCGGTGACATGCCGCTGGAACTTCAGCCGAAGATCCTCCGTGTTCTCCAGGAGCGCGAGTTCGAACCAGTCGGCAGCACACGCACCACTAAGGTCGACGTTCGCATCGTAGCCGCCACCAATCGAGACTTGCGGCAGATGGTCCAGGACGGTGAATTCCGCGAAGACCTCTACTACCGGCTGAATATTTTCCCTATTTCTCTACCGCCACTCCGCGAAAGGAAAAGGGATATTCCGGAGCTTGTGAAGCATTTCGTGGAACAATTCGCCACTTCCATGGACAAAATTATCGATACCATCCCCGAGGAAACCATGCGCTCTATGCTTAATCATTCGTGGCCAGGGAATATTCGTGAGTTGCAGAACTACGTGGCGCGCGGCGTTATCCTTTCTACTGACGGAGTCTTCGAGCCAGCGGAGCTCGAAGAGTTCGAACCCGCTCCGGCTGAGATTTCAAATCCGACACTTGAGGACAAGGTTCGTCAGGAAATTCTCGCTGCCTGTCAGCGCGCCAATTGGAAACTTGGTGGCCCGCGAGGAGCGGCCGCGAGACTCGGTTTGAAACGCACTACCCTGTTTTACAAAATGAAGCGGCTGGGTATCGCGGCCCCTTCGGACCATAGTCAGGAATGAGTCTCACGCTTCCCGGGCGCGCTGCCTGCATACACAGATAACCGATAGCGAGAAGCTGATCTTAATGAGGAGGAATCGTGAACCAGCTACTTAGCAGAATTCTTGACGCCCATGGTGGCATGGATCGTTGGCGCGACTATGAAAAGGTCGAGGCGACCATCGTCGCCGGAGGTGGCTTCTTTTCCCTGAAAGGCATGATTCAGGACGCAACGCCGCGCCGTCTGACGGCCTGGCTGCATCAGGAACGCTCGTCCGTTCTGCCGTTTGGAGCTCCAGATCAACAAGCAATGTCCACTCCGGAGCGCATTGCCATCGAGAAGCTGGATGGCACAGTGGTGGCCGAACGGCAGGCGCCCAAGGACTCATTCGCCGGTCATCAGATGAGTACGCCTTGGGATGCCCTTCATCTCGCCTATTTCAATGGCGAAGCCCTCTGGACTTACTTTACGACGCCCTTCCTTTTGGCGATGGATGGCGTACATGTCGAGGAAGTCGAACCGTGGCGAGAGGGTGCCGAAACGTGGCACGTACTGCGGGCACAATTTCCTGGCTCCATAGAGACGCACAGCCTCATTCAAGACTTCTTCTTCGATACCGATTTAAAGCTGCGTCGTCACGACTATAGCGTGAATATTGCGGGCGGCTTTCCAGCCGCCCAACTCACATCAGACTACATCGTCGCGGATGGAATTCATCTTCCGTCCAAGCGTCGCGCATACACGCGTGGACCTGACCGTAGGCCGATTACGGAAATGCTGATGGTCTCCATTGATATCAGTGAGGTTCGGTTCGAGCGTGTACAGGTGCCATCGACGGAAGAGACTATCGCGCTGTCGTCTCGCTGAGGCAGAGGCACAATTCTGAGGACTGAATACCATGACACATCAGTTGCCAAATGTGGTGATCGTGGGCGGCGGTTTCGCAGGACTCGCCGCCGCTAAAGCTCTGAGGAAGACACCCGCAAAAGTAATCCTGATCGACCGTACCAATCACCACCTGTTTCAACCTTTGCTTTACCAAGTGGCGACCTCGGTGCTGACGCCTGGCCAGATTGCGACGCCAATCCGTAACATCCTTCGGAATCAGAAGA
>Ga0307479_10002687_pt1 | contig 16146 bp, 14 predicted proteins | sample atmos_gasesECM4C_FD_203743 | JGI IMG/M metagenome (GOLD analysis project Ga0307479, IMG submission 203743) | Hardwood forest soil microbial communities from Morgan-Monroe State Forest, Indiana, United States - atmos_gasesECM4C_515 | ecosystem: Environmental > Terrestrial > Soil > Temperate... | reverse complement strand
CTTTTTCTTCTTCGTTTTGGGCGAAGGTTCTTTTTCTGCGGTCTTCTTCTTCGCTTTTGATTTTGGCGTCGCTTCCGGAGTTTCGCTCGGTGTCGGAGACGCTTCGGATTTGTCCGCCGCTGTTTTCTTGGCTTTCGGTTTCGGTTTCGGCGAAGGCGCGGGCGTTTTCTTTTTCTTGTGCGGTGACGTTTTCGGTTTGGGTGTCGGGCTCGGCGTTTCGTCCGGCGATGACGAACTCACCGCCCGAGCCTTCAGAATTCGCGTCGGCTTCTCCTCATCGGTTTGTTGCGCTTGAAGGACGAAGACGCCAATCACCACGCTAAGCGCGAGAAAAGTTTGCAAGCAAACGCGGAAACGTACCACTGCGACGCAGCGTAACAGAGTGTTACGTCCGATCAACCCGGCAACGAAATCAAAAATTCATCACGCCGGCTGCATCGCTGGCTCAATCGTTTCGGATTTGCGGCGCTTTTCTCGTTCCCGGCGAAGGATCGCGTTTATTTTGCCGCCGAGCAGTAGGAACAAACAGGTCAGATACATCCAGGTAAGCAGAATGATGATCGACGCTAAGGCGAGATAAGTTGCATCGTAGCGACTGTAGCGCGCGACATACAGCTGAAACAATTTCGTGACCGCGATCCAGCCAATCGAAAAGAAGATCGCGCCGGGCAAGGCCTGCCGGATCGTGAGATAATTTTCCGGCGTGAGCAGATACAAGATAAGCGCGAGTAAAATGAGAGCGACCGCCGTCAATGGCAGACTTAACGCAGCCACCCACTCCTGCAGCGGAAAACCCAACTGAAAATTCACTTCGGCCAGGCCGGCCAGAGTTTCCCCAAACACCACCGCGCTAAAGCACAGAAAAATAGCAACACCGAACCAAAAGAGGAGCAAAAACGAAATGATGTACTTCGACCACCAATTGCGCGGTTCGGTCACGCCGTAGGTCTGACTTAACGCCCGCGAAATCGTCGCGATGAAGACCGTGCCAAAGTAAATGCCAAGCACGATTCCAGCATTGGCGAGCAGTCCGCTCGAACCGGTGACGACCACGCTGGCCGCAGCCGCATCGAGAATGTCCTGCACTTTGGGATCGGGCGGCATGAAGCTCTTCAAGATTGAGAACATGCCGTGCAATTTCGCCGGGTCCGTGCCGAACAAACCGAGCAAATGCCAGAGAAAAAGAAGAACCGGCGCGAGTGCAATTAAGAGCGTGTAGGCCATCTGTCCAGCTAGACCGGTGGTGTTGTCGGTCGCAATCTCCCAGATCAATCGTCGAAAAACTCGCCAGATCGTTCGCAATACTTTCACGTTTCTCAGAGTTTACTTTGCCGACTGGAAATATCCATTAAACTTGCGCCGCGGTTGTAGCCGCCCCGCTCTGTCGGGGCGGAATTTTTTGGAACACGGCGACAGAGCGCTGTGGCTACAATATTTCTGGCCTAACGAATCGTGAAAAGAATTTTGATCCTGACTGCCGGATTTGGGGAGGGTCATAACAGCGCTGCCCACGGCGTTCGCGCTGGGCTGGCGCGGGTCGCGCCAAAGGTAGAAGTCGAACTCCGCGATTTGTTCCCGGAAACGTTTGGCATGTTCAACGAAATTGTCCGGCGCTCTTATCTCGCCCTGATCAACAATTGGCCGAAATCGTGGGGCTACGTTTACAACTGGCTCGATCGAAAGAAGGATTTCGACAGACGCTTCCAGCGATTTCGCGGCCTCAAGAAAAATTTCGGCCGCCTCCTCGATCGCTTTCAGCCGGATGTTGTTGTTTCGACCTTTCCACCCTATCCCTATTTGTTGCAGCAAATTTTGGGAAATGAACGTCGCTGCAAAAACATCGCCGTTGTCACCGACTCTATTACCGTGAACGCGATTTGGTATCGATCGCCGGCTGACTACTTTATCGTAGCCAACGAACAAAGCGCGACCGTCGTCCGAAATGGCGGGGTGTCGCCCGAAAAAATCAAAGTATTCGGTTTTCCCGTCAGTCCACGCTTTGCCGACTTCACGAAAGACCGACCATCGCTCGCGGAGGTCAGACCGCGCGTCCTTTACATCATCAACGCTGGGACGCGTCGCGCCCCTGATCTGGTCCGCAGACTTCTCGAACTTGATCTTCAGCTAACTGTCACGGTTGGCCGCGATGAAAATCTTCGACGCGCGGTCGAAGCAGCGGCAAGCGATCATCAGATCGAAATCTACGGTTGGACTGAGGAAATGCCGCGCCTGCTTTGCGAAAGTTATTTGCTTATCGGGAAAGCTGGCGGCGCAACGGTGCAGGAGACGATCGCCGCTGGTTGTCCGATGATCATTAGCCACATCGTTTCCGGTCAGGAAGAAGGCAATGCGCGACTCATCGTTGAAACCAATTCAGGCGCGATCGCGCTCTCGAGCAGTGAAATCGTCGCGGAAGTTCAGCGCGCGTTCGGAAGCGACGCGAAGCAATGGCGCGAATGGTCAGTCAACATCAGCAATCTCAGTCGCCCACGAGCGTCGCTCGATATCGCCGAGTTTCTCTTGTCGATTTAACGCTGGAAAATTTCTTCACCACCAACAAAAGTCCCCAAGACTTCGAGCTCTGGTGAAATTACCACCAGGTCGGCATCGCCGCCGATTTTGAATTGGCCTTTGCTCGTCAGACCGGTAACAAACGCTGGAATGTCGGTCGCCATCGCGACAGCTTCGTGCAGCGGCACGCCAACTTTTGTAACCATGGTACGAACCAGATCGATCATGCGCGCAGCACTGCCGGCAAGCGCGGAGCGGTCGGCCAGCAAACAAACGCCGGCTTCCACTATGCATTTCGTCCCGTAAAGCGAAAACTTAGAGCCCTCGGCTAATCCGGCGCCGGCGGTCGCATCGGTGACGAGACAAATGCCGGTGAAACTTTTCGCGTGATATAACATTTTCATCAACGTCGGCGAAACGTGATGGCCGTCTGCGATCAACTCACAAATGATTTCCGGTTCGCTCATGGCAAACTCGAGCAGACCCGCTACGCGATTGGCGCCGCGGCGGCGTGCGCTCGACATGCAATTGAAGGCGTGAGTCACGCTCCGCATCCCGTGTTCAAACGCAGCGCGCACGTCGTTTTCCCAGGCATCGCTATGACCGCCACTGACCGAGATGTTGTGTTTCCGCAATTCATCGATCAGCGCGACCGCGCCGGGCAATTCCGGCGCGAGCGTGATCCGCTTGATGATGTCAGCGTGCTCAAGCAAAGGCTCGTACATCCTGCGAGTCGGATTTCGAATTAAGCTCGCGCGCTGCGCGCCCGGTTTCGCTTTCGAAATGAATGGACCTTCGATGTGAACGCCGGCGATTTGTTTTATCGCCGACTTGGCGTTGCGAACTTCATTGAGCACTTTGACGATGGCTTTGATCGGCGAGGTCGCAGTCGTTAGGAGCAGCGACGTCGTGCCGCCGCTCGCGTGATAATCACAGATTGCGCGAAAAGCCTTGGCTGACGCTTGCATCGTGTCGCGCCCCATTGCTCCGTGGACGTGAAGATCGATGAAACCGGGCGCGAGGTAATTGCCTTCAAGATCGACAATCTTCTCGCCCATCGCGTGCGTTTGCGCGCGAATCGCGGTGATCATCCCGTTTTCGACGAGGACGTCCAATCCGTCGCGAACGCCATTGGGAAAAATCAAACGTCCACTTTTGAAGATCATTGGATGGGCAACACAATTGCGTTTAGTGCAGGCAAAGTCCATCCTCTCTGTCGGCCATGGATTTTGATTACGATGTCGTGATCATCGGTGGCGCATTTTCCGGTGCGGCCACGGCGCTGATGATCAAACGAAAGCATCCGGCCACGCGTGTGCTCATCATCGAAAAGAACGCTGCGTTCGATCGCAAAGTCGGCGAATCAACCACCGAAGTGAGTAGCTGTTACATGACGCGTATCCTCGGTCTGGCGAATTATCTCGGCCACGAGCAGCTCGCAAAACAAGGCCTGCGGATGTGGTTTTGCAATTCGTCAGAGCAACGTTTCGACGATTGCGTTGAGATCGGGCCGTGCTACGGCTCGCGCGTCCAAACGTTTCAAGTCGATCGGGCGAAACTCGATTCGCATTTGCTCCAATGCGCGGTGGAGGCCGACTGCGAATTATTGCGTCCGGCGAAAGTCACCAAGATCGAGTTGGACGGGGCGGACGGGCAAACGGTAGATGTCGATGTTGCCCAGAAGAGCGTTCGTGCGCGCTGGCTGATCGACGCGAGCGGTCGCGCGACGTTGCTCGCCCGCAAGCTCGGTCACTATCGGCCGAACAACGAGCATCCAATCAATGCGATCTGGGCCCGGTTCACCGGCGTGAAAGATTGGGACAGTTATGATTGGCGTGAAAGATTTCCAGATTACGTGGACGCATGCCGAACCGCGCGTTCGTGGGCGACAAACCATTTAATGGGACACGGCTGGTGGTGTTGGATCATTCCGCTGCGCGGCGGGGATGTTAGCGCCGGAATTGTTTACGACAGCCGCATCTTCCAATTGCCCGAGGGCGCCAATATCGCGAAGCGATTGCACGCACATATTCTGGCCAACCCGATTGGACGCGAAATTTTTCGTGACGCACGCGCGATTGAAGGCGACGTGCACGCGTTCTCCGCCCTGCCCTATTATAGCGAAAAAGTTTGTGACGATGGTTGGGCGTGCGTCGGTGACGCGGCCGGATTTATCGATCCACTTTACAGTCCCGGCCTGGATTTCTGTTCCTACACCAGCAATTACGTGGCCGATTTCGTAGCGCGGAATCTTGCGGGCGAAGATGTGACGGCAAACATCGCGAATTACAACAAGCAATATCCGATCATGTATCAGTCGTGGTTCGAGACACTCTTCAAGGACAAATATTATTATATGGGCGACGCCGAATTGATGTCCGCCGCTTTTCTACTCGATGTGGCGTCATATTATTTTGGACTGGTCATTCCAGCGTATCGAAATCCGGAGAAGGCGTTTCTTGAGCTGCCGTTTCAAGGGACGCCCGGCCGCATCGCAGCCGGCGTGATCAAATTTTACAATCGCCGCCTGGTCACGCTCGCGAAATGCCGGCTCGCCACCGGTCATTTCGGAAAGCATAATGCCGGCTGGCGCGAATTATACGATGGGTTCGTGCCAGATTTTCGCGTGACGAAATTGCTGCGCAAGGGATTATTCCGCTGGTGGAAAGCCGAACTAACGAATCTGCCACTGATGTTTGCCTCGCCGAGAACAACGGCGGCAAAACAAGGTTCCGCAGTCACACAGGCGGAAGCGTGACCGGCACGGAGCGGCGCTGGTGGCACGGCCTCGCTGTGCATGGAGTTTTCTGGAGAAGATTTGTCGATTGGGGCGTACGCAATCTTCCCGCGATATTCCATCGACCCCTGATTTGGATCGCCACATTCTTGTTTTTCTTCATCGCGGGGCCGGCCCGCAAAGCCGTCCTCCGAAATCTGCGCGCCATTCGTCCCGAGTCGTGGCGCATGATGAATTATCTCCGCGTGCTTCGGGTATTCGCGAATTTCGGTTGGTCGCTGACCGATACAACCACCTATCGAATGTCCAAGGGGCGATTTCGCTACGAACTCGAGCGCGCGAGGTTCCTGGATCAACTGGCCGCGGCCAAAGGCGGAATCGTTCTGACCGCGCACATGGGCAATTACGATTTGGGCGCGGCGTTGTTTGCCGAGAAATTTCATCGCCGAATCCGAATGGTCCGTGCGCCGGAACCGGATGCCCTTGCCGCGCAACATGTCGATCTTGCCTTGCAACAATCGAGCGCTGGCGCGGTCGAGGTTGGCTACAGCAACGACGGCACTTCGCTAGCGTTCGATTTGCTAAGCGCCTTGCGAAACGGCGAGATCATTTCGATTCAAGGCGATCGGGTGGTTGGCAAAGTTGGCCGCGCGCCGGTGAAATTTTTTAATCGTCAGGTTTCTCTGCCGAATGGACCTTTTGTTCTCTCGTTCGTTTCGGAGATGCCGATTTATCCGCTGTTTGTCGTCCGGACCGGCTATCGCAAATACAAGATTATCGCTCGGGAACCGATCGTTTGTTCCCGCGACGGCGGATCGCGCGACGAAATAATCGCGGAAGCGATGCAGTGCTGGGCCCAAGTGTTGGAAGAAATCGTGAAATGCCATTGGGAACAATGGTTCGCATTTACCCCGCTTGAACCATCTTCCGCTTCCTCTTCCTCTTAATCTGCCTGGACGAAGATTAAGAGGAAGAGGCGCTAAATCGGATTCACCAATTGCAAATACCACTGCACGAACTTATCACCGAAGAACATCCAGGTGAGCGCACCGAAGGCGAGATAAGGACCGAACGGCAATTTCGCCGACCAGACACGTTTTCCAATCAGCAACGTGCCCAGTCCAACGATTGAGCCGACGATTGAGCCGGCAAAAATACTGAACAATACGCCGCGCCAGCCGAGAAAGGCGCCGATCGCCGCCAGAAATTTTAAATCGCCGCGACCCATCGCTTCGCGCGGGATTTCCAACTCATGGGCGATGCCGGAAATCTGGTCGACAGTGTCGAGCATGAACTCGCCGACGCCGACACGCACGCGATTATAGCGGAACTCCAGGACTTCATTTCCAAAGACGCGATTGTCGATCTTCGCTTCGTCGCAATGAAGCAATAGCCGATCTTTCTCGCGCGCGAAGTAATCGCTCCACAAGCTACGCTCGTCGCCGACGACGAAGTCGGCATCGTCACCATGCCGCGTCCAATTGAATGGAGTTGGTCCATCCAGTTTCACCCGCTTTTTTCCGAAGGCGATCTTTCCGCCCTCAAGCACGATCCACAAAATCACGTAACCGAGCGCGGCCGCGAGAGCAGCGCGAATCAGCGCTGCCAGACGCGAGTCCGCGCTCATCAATTCGGGGACGATTAAACTCGCGACAATTCCCGCGATCGTCCCGCCAATCGTGATTTGGTCGGGAATAATAAAGTGTTCGAGATCGACGAAAGTTGCGATGAGCAGGATCGAAACAAAAACCCAGTAAGCGATCGCGATCTTCCACGGAAAAACTTCCCAGACGGCGAGAAACAAAAGCGCGGTCAACAATTCAACGCCGAGATAACGAAAGGCAATCCTGGCGCCGCAGTTTGCGCAACGCCCCCGGAGAAACAGCCAACTCACCAGCGGAATGTTTTGGCGCCATGGAATCTGTGTTTTGCAAGCCGGACAAAAGGAGCGGCGCGGTTCTTTGATCGAGATATCGCGCGGCAAGCGATAAATGCCGACGTTGAGAAACGAACCGATGGCCGCGCCGGTGACGAATGCAATGCCCGCAAACAGCGAGTAATAAAAAGGAATTTCCACGCGATCAGGTGAGACTGGGGCGCGATTTACGACGCTCCATTAACCAGGCGACCCAGATGCAGCTTTCGTAAAGCAAAGACATCGGCAACGCCATTGCAACCAGCGTCAAAAGGTCGGGCGTGGGCGCAATAATGGCCGCGAGTACAAAAATCAACACCACGGCGTAGGGACGGGTGCGGGCCATGAATTTATAGGTGATAAGACCGAAATAAACGAGGGCAAGGACAACGACCGGCAATTCAAAAGCCAGACCGAAACCGAGAACAAATTTCGTCACGAACGAATAATATTGCTGCACCGTCCAAGTGGGCGCCCATCCGAGTGATTGAGTATCACGAAAAAAGAAAAGGATGGTCTTCGGAAGCAACCAGAAATAACAAACAAATACGCCCAGCAGAAAAAGACCGAAGCTGCCAACGATCGCGGGAAATAAAAACCGTTTCTCGACCGCGGTCAGCGCGGGAAGAACAAATCCCGCGACAAAGTAGAGCAGCAACGGAAACGAGACCACGATTCCGGCATAAAAGGCGAGGTGAAAGGAAATCACGATCGAGTCAGTAATGCCGAGCGCTTTGAGCGCGCCGACTTGTGGATCGACATCGTGGAGCGGCGCCTGCATCACCCGCACCAACAGCGAGCGAAAGGCGAAACAGACCAGCATCGCGAGAACGAGAGTGATCGCCATTTTCACGACCGTCCAGCGCAAGTCTTCCAAATGCTCGAGAAACGGTTTCGAGGTTTCGCTTTCCGGCAATTCGCGAAACTTAAAGATGTCGCGCAAGGCCATGTCCTAATCAATGCATGTCCAACGAAATAAAACCGCCCGCCATGAGACGCGCGCAGATTCCAAGTGTGTTGGAATCACGAATTTCGTTTCGCGCGATCATCCGGGCCAACTCAGAAGTGGTCACCGCGCGACATTCCAGAATCGCCTCGCCTTCCTCACCCTTATGGACATCGGCTTTTCGAACTGGCCGCGCCAGAAAGAAATAGCAATGCTCGTCGGTCATTCCCGCCGAAGTGAAAAAATAACCGAGCGAAACCAGCTCGCCTCCGGGCGCAAGATCATAACCCGTTTCTTCGTGTAATTCACGCAAAGCAACCGCTTCAATTTCTTTCTCGTTAGGTTCGACCTCGTCATCGACTTGACCGGCCGGCATTGACCAAATCGCTGCCCGAATCGGAATCCTCTCTTCTTTGATCAGCAGAAATTTTCCGTCGCTGGTCATGGGCGCGATCACTACGGCTGGCTTGCGTCGGATCGTCGTCCAAGTCCGAGCTTGTGATCTGGAAGGCGTTCGCACCTGCTCGGTCACGACATCGAGATGCGAATTTGTGAATTCATGTTCGCTTGAAATTGTTTCCCAGCCATCGGTGTCGCGTACCAGTTTGCTCCGTTTCACGTGGGGACTGTAGCGGCCGACGTTCTCAGCGGCAAACTACTGAAGTTGTTTGCGCCAGCGTTTAATGTGACTCGCAATGTTTTCGGAGGACGGCGCGCCAACGCCGCGACGCGCCGCCAGCGAGCGTCGAACATCGAAAACTTCTGCAACATCGATATCGAATAAAGGTGAACTCCGTTTCAAGGCAGCCAGCGGGACCAGGTTGAGTTTTGTTCCCTTCGCGACCGCATCGGCCACCAGGTTGCCGACGATTTCGTGCGCTTTACGAAAAGCCGTTCCTTTCTTCACCAAGTAATCGGCAAGATCGGTCGCCATTAAGTGCGGGTCGCTCGCGGCGGCTTCGATTCGTTCGCGGTTAATTTTCAATTCGGGGAGCATTGCCGAAAATAATTCAAGCGCGCCTGAGATGGTGTCCACGGAATCAAAAAGCGCTTCTTTATCTTCCTGAAGATCGCGGTTGTAAGAGGAAGGTAGCCCTTTCAACGTCGTTAAAATCGAGATCAGGTTTCCATAAAGTCGTCCGGTTTTCCCGCGGGTGAGCTCGACCATGTCCGGATTTTTCTTCTGCGGCATCAAACTAGATCCAGTGGAGAAATCGTCGCTGAACTCGACGAAGCCGAACTCGTTCGTGCTCCAGATGATTAAATCTTCGCTCAAGCGGGAGAGATGCATTCCAATCATCGCGAGACAGAACAGGAACTCACAGGCAAAGTCGCGATCGCTCACCGCGTCGAGACTGTTTTGGCTGACGCGAGCAAAACCCAGCTCGCGGGCCACCAAATTGCGATCGAGAACAATGGTGGAACCGGCGAGCGCGCCGGAGCCGAGGGGAAGAACGTCCGTTCGTTTCAGACAATCGCTCACACGTTCGACGTCGCGAGCGAAGACTTCGATTTGGCCTAACAAGTAATGCGCGAAGTAAACCGGCTGGGCGCGCTGCAAATGCGTGTACCCCGGCATGACAAGATCGACGTGTTCGTCGGCGAGATCAAGGAATGCCGTTTGCAATTTGTTGAGCTGCGCCGACGTCTGCTCGATTTGCTCTTTAACATAAAGTCGCGAGTCAAGCGCGACCTGATCGTTGCGGCTGCGTGCGGTGTGCAGCTTTGCGCCGGCGTCGCCGATTTTCTTGGTGAGCGCGCTCTCGATATTCATGTGCACATCCTCAAGCGCTTCGTCCCAGTGAAATTTCCCGGAGTCGATTTCTTGTTCGATCGCGCGCAATCCAGTTTCGATTTTTTTCTGTTCGGCCGCGGAGATAATTCCGGCCTTCACCAGTGCAGCCACATGAGCAATCGAACCAGCAATATCGTGGCGATAAAGCCGGTGGTCGAAGGAGACAGACTCGCTGTAACCCTGCGCGACGTCGGCGACGGATTTATGAAATCTTCCTTTTCGCATGTTTAATCGGCGGAACGCTGCGAACGTGTCACGCGAGCAAAGTTACCGCTAGTTATTTCGGCGCGAGGGAGGCAACGATTTTTTCAAAACGCGGATCAGCGCGGAGTGGATCCCAAATGGGATCGAGCCGAAGCTCACCGTAACTCAAGTAACCCGGGATTTTGACCGCAGTGCTAAGCTCAGCAAACGCGGCATCTTGTCTCCCGGTCCACGCATACGTCACCGCCAAATATCTTGTTAAGCGCGCTCCATCTACGGAATCTTTCGCCACGGGAAGTAGCTCGGTCGCTCGCTTAGATTCACTTATCGCGTTTCGCCTGTTTCCGAGAGCGGCGTCTATTACACCGAGCACGCAGAGCGCCGATGCATTTTCCGGCTGTTCTTGGACGATTCGTTCCACTTCAGTGCGAGCCGCAGTAAATGCAGCGCGAGCATTTGCACTATCGCCACGAAATCGGTGAACGAGGCCTTCGCACCAACCACGCGGAAATGGCAACGCCTCTTCCCGACATCCATCATCGCCCATCATTGCAACCGCGCGCGCGGCCTCGTCCCAGTTGCGGTCACATCTAGCGAGATATAATGATTGAAAGGCAAAGTCTTCTTCAGCGCTCGCATCTGCATCCTTTACTTTTTTGAGCGCTTCGCGGAGTCGCTGCCCATCGGCTTTCCATTCCAAGTCAAGCAGCGCTCGGTCCATTTTAATGTTGGTGTTAGTGGGAGCGATCGCCAAGGCGCGATCTAGAGCCGCGGCCTCGTCCGGGTAACGGCGGAGAAGCCCGTACGTCTTGGAAATCTGCTCGAGCATGAATGGCGTTTGTGGTCCGCGAGGATCCAGAGAAATCGCCTGTTCCGTATTTTTCAGTGAATCGTCCCAACGCCCCTGCCGTCGATCGATGTAACCCATCAGCAGGAACACCATTGGATCGTTCGGCAAGGCGCCACGCGCGGCCGCGAGTTCACTCCGCGCTTTGTCGTAATCGAGATAACCCCAGTAAAGATGTTTCGCCAGGGCCAGATGCGCCTCCCCTGAATTGGGTTGCAGACGGCGAAGCGATTCAATCGCGACTTCGGCCAACTTTAAACGCTCAGCCGTGTGATCGATCGCGCGGACATATAGCTGATCGTGCGCGTGCGCGAGCTGGTAATAGGCGAGAGCATAGGACGGATCGCGTTTGAGCGCCTGTTGGAGCAAACCGATGGCTTCGAAGAGCTCTTTTCCAGAACTGAACACGGCGCCGTCAATCAGATCGCGTCCGCGCAAATAAAAATCGTAGGCAGTGAGATCGCTGGTGGGTTTTCGTTCGATCGCAGCTTTTTCCTGCGGAGAAAGTTTTGATTTGAGCTGGGCGACGATTTGTTCGGCCAGTTCGTTTTCGAGAGCAAACACGTCCGCAATCTCGCGATCGTAGCTTTCGCCCCACAGGTGCGCATCGGTACGAGCATCGATCAACTGAGCACTGACGCGAACTCGGACGCCGGCGCGTTGGACTGCGCCTTCAAGAATGTGAGCGACACCGAGTATTTTGCCGACTTCACGAAGGTTGCGCTGGACGCTGTTTTTGTACTGCATCACCGACGTGCGGCTGATCACTTTGAGGTCGGCGACCTTTGCGAGGTTGGTCAGGATTTCGTCCTGAACCCCATCGGCAAAATAGGCATTTTGTTTGTCGTCGCTGAGATTTTCAAACGGAAGGACAGCGATGCTCTTGTCCGGAATTGTGCCGATGAAGTTGCCGAAGGTTTCACTGCGCGTCGCGCGATGGCGAAGAAAGATTGTTAAACTGATCGCGAGCGCACAGCCGGAAAGAAGCAGTGCCGCTATCGGCGCCCAACGCGGCCAGCGTGGCGACGCAACCGGGTGGATGGGCGCTGCTTCCTTCCAACGTTTTCGGCGCTTTAGTTTTTCCGGCACCTGCGGATTGCCGAGGTCATCCTTGCAGAGATTAAAGAGATGAAGTCTGAGGCCATGTTTTACTTCGCACTCGCCCAGGTCCTTCAAATAGGGCTGCCAGTGCCGGTACTCACCGAGATCGTCGGCGACATGCTTGGATAAAAGGATGTGGCCGGCGTCTCCACAATCGAGCACACGTTGAGCAACGTTAATGCCTGCTCCGGCAATATTGATGCGGTCGTTCACGTCGTGAACCTGGTTGACCGGTCCACTGTGGATTCCCATCCGCACTTGAATTTCCGGATGGTTCTTGAGCGCTCGCGCGATTTCCAGCGCGCAACGCGCCGGTTGTTCGAGATTTTCAAAAAACAGAAGCGCCATCCCATCGCCGGTTGGCAATCGGATCAGTTTATCTTTCGCTTCAGCGGCGCAAAAACAGTCGGTGCTGCGAACGATTCGGTTTAGTTTCTGAAGCGACTCGACCTGGTCATTGACCAGCAATTTCGAATATCCGACCACGTCGAGTAGCAACAGGTGCGCGATCTCAAGTTCTAGATCGGGCGGTAACTCAGCGGACATGGGTCGCAGCTGTGGAGCACTTCTTACGCGGATTCCATATCGTCGCAAAATCGGCAGACGCGGTCGAGCCTAATTGTTAGGCGAAGGAGCCAATGATTTCCGGGCAGCAGTGCCGTCATCCGCCACCTGCCTTTGATGCCAGAGGATGCCGGGGCCAAATGCGGCCAGGTTCAATACGATCATGATCGAAGCGAACAAGTACATGCCCATGGTAATACCTATCCCGACGTGCATGAGCAAAACGGCAATAAGCCAAGGGCGCCGCAGTCTGCGATGCCAAACGAAAAATGGATAACCAATTTCCAATGTCCAAACCGCTACGCCAGCGATCGGCAATAAATATTTAAATCGGACGAGGGTATCTGCCGAAATAAGATCGAATGGCGGCCGGGTGAGCGCGCGCCAAAGGTTGATCCCGTTCCACCAGCCCGGACCGAGGCACTTCGCAATTCCGCTGAAGAAGTAGATCAAACACATCTGTGTTTGTAAGACCCGACGCCAAAAACCGAGCAAGTCTCGATGTTGGGGACGGGACTTGCGCCGTTGCCAATCTAAGCTGCGCCGATCTGGCAGCGGCGACAGCATCAGGTAGAAAAGGCCGATCGTCGTTAGATTGTCCATGCCGTAAGAAAAAAGATCGGCACTCTTTACCGCGGCGAGATGAAGAAACCAGGTAGCAATTGCGGCAGCCCGGCTAAACAATCCTAAAAGCAACAAGCAACAAGCCGTAACGAGCGAGTACCAGATGATCGAAAGAATACTCTCTTCGCTCAATCCGAAATGGCCGCCAAGCGCTACGATCCAACCCACTCGCGGTATCAGCGAACTTTCCAGGGCAATTACTGTTTCGGAGAGATTCCGACTGATTAAACCTCCCTTTCCAGCCAGCAAACAGGCCCAATCTTTCCGTATCGATAGAGAGTAAAGGATTACCTGCAATCCCAACCCGAATCTTAAAAGAGCGAGCCAGTTATCGGATTCGGGAGGGAATAGAAATCCAATGAGACGTTGTTTCCAAAATTCGATTCGTCTCAAGGATTTGGCTGTTTTGGCCCGACAGGTTGAAAATCAAAATCGTAGGAATAGAGAAACTCACTCGACTCGCGGACACCATGCTGGAATTCCTCCGCAGTGGGCAGCATGACAACGCCGAAAACGGCACGAATCATTGTCGCATCTGAATGTTCTCGCCTGACTGCCGAGGCAAGCATTTTAATTATCACTTCTCGCAGCGAGTCGTACTCCGGACGACCGATTTTATCCAACAATGTAGCCACGCGCAGGCCGCTCGCATTAGAGCTTACCCCCGGAACCCGCGATTCTGTTCGCCCGTCGGGATAATGTAATTCGAACACGAGCTTACATGTCCCCGGCACGTTCGGCGCAAAGAAGCCGTAGCCACTTTCGACGCCTGCGAGATGGACATATGTGGTCACGCTCTTTCGTAGCGTCGTTGGTGCACCAGGATTTTGCAGAAGGATGCTCGAGCCAAGATCTTCCGCTTTCGCCCAGTAGGAATTGAAACTGTGCGGAAAAATTGTCCGGCCTTGAGAAAGAAACCAAAACAACTCCCGGCAGGAAACAACGCCGACAAAAAAGAAATGCGCCGCAAAAAACGCCAAGTAAAAACTCTTATGACGCAAATTTGTCGACTGAGAACGAGTCGGGGTAAGCCTGTTCCTAAAGGTACCGGGACAAACTCACTGCCTTGGTATTATTGGAACGCCGCGTCTACTGCTGCGGCCTGCGCTGGCGTGTTAAATCCAGCTGCCTGCGTCACGTTGACGCCACCACCGACGAGAATGATCTCTCTCGTAGCATCATCAATTGACGAACTGCTTGCTGTAGTGCATCCGCCATTATCCAATTTTGTTCCCTGGTCGTTGGCATTCTTTTGGAAGGTCAGGCAATAAATTGCTTCATTGTCATCCAGAAGCTGCTTAAACGCGGCTAGATCCGCCTTCTTCAGTTGTTTTGCTTTGCCCCACTGGCGCTTGACTGGCGCGCCTGCAATGGTGTCCGGTTTCTTTGCGAAAGCCTGAAAGGCGATGATTGAAATCAATCCGATCACCAAGACCACCATAATTTTGAATGCTATAGATTTGGTCTTCATAGGAGTGCCGGTTTGACCTAACGAGCGATAAATGACAAGCCTAAAATCACTCCGAAGTGGTTTGGCAGACACTGGCCAGTCGACGAATCGCGACCAGCTCTTAATCAAGCGATGCGCGTCGCGTTAGCGTTACTGATGCGTAGGCTGCGTCTTTCAAAACAAACTTCCGGATTTCGACACTGATCTTGCGGATTCGAAATTTGCGCAGAAGGTGCGACGCCAAGTCATTGGCCAGTGTTTCAATAAGTTTGGACGACTGCCGGGCCACAAACTGTTTCGCTTCCTGACAAAGCGCGGCATAATCGACCGTTCGCTCGACCGCGTCCTGGATGTCACGAAGGTCGCGCGCCGGGCAGAGAGAGATATTGAGAATAAGGCGCTGCCGTCTGGCCCGTTCGGCTCGCCCAACCCCGACCCGCGCAGATACTCTGAGCTGCTCGATGTGAATTTGCTGTTCGGCGCTAACGTTCATTTTCTTGAAGTTCTAATATCTGAGCGAAACAGTTTCTAATCGAGAACTTCCAATTTTGATAAGTTTTTCGGGAACTTCCACCGGCAAATCTCGTAGTGACCCAATGGAAGCGATATCTACCCCGAAATGAAACGCTACCCGCTCGGCCAAGGGCTGCAGGGTTTGGGCTTGTTCAGACCCGGCCGAAATTCCATCATGTTCGCCCGTGAACAGGGAATCGGCAGGCGGCGATACGCTCAATTCGAACCGGTTTCGAACCACGCGCTGGAGCGTTGTGCTCTCCTGCGCGCAAACGGGCGAACCGCGAGACGCAGCCGAGAGAGCATTGACCGAACTCTGCCGCGTTTATTGGCGACCGGTCTTCGCATTGATTTGTCGGCGTGGCCATTCCATAACCGACGCCCAGGATTTGACGCAGGATTTTTTTGTCATGTTACTTAGAGGGAACCTGCTGTCATTGGCGGATCCGGCGCGCGGTCGTTTTCGCTCCTTGCTCCGAACATCGGTGGAAAACTTTTTGAATGACAAACAGCACCTGGCCAGACGACAAAAGCGCGGCGGCCGAGTGCAATTTGTGGCCTGGGACGAATGGATGGCAGAAGCGCCATCGCAGTTGTCGATCCACGGACAAGAATTAAAGGGCTGGCCGGCGGAGCGAATCTTCGATGTTCGTTGGGCTGCAACCGTGGTCGAGCAAGCGTTGCGTCGATTGGCGGAAGAATGTGAAAGCCGTGGCCGTTTGCGATTGTTCACAGCTCTAAGCAAATACCTGAGTCTTGAGCGGGTAGAGATCTCGTACGCGTCGCTCTCGGCGTCGTTGGGAGTGCCGGAGGCGGTCATCAAACGAGTGCTCCATCAGCTGCGCGTGCGTTATCGAATCATTTTGCGGGACGAAGTCTCGCAGACAGTGGCAAACCCGGCCGATGTCGACGATGAAATTCGCTATTTGTGCGCCGCGC
>Ga0307479_10002686_pt1 | contig 16148 bp, 27 predicted proteins | sample atmos_gasesECM4C_FD_203743 | JGI IMG/M metagenome (GOLD analysis project Ga0307479, IMG submission 203743) | Hardwood forest soil microbial communities from Morgan-Monroe State Forest, Indiana, United States - atmos_gasesECM4C_515 | ecosystem: Environmental > Terrestrial > Soil > Temperate... | reverse complement strand
CCCAGAAGTGCCTGGACGCCGCCGTCGGTCTCGGGAAGCGGGACTTCGAGGCGACCTGCTACTTCGAGCAGCGGCGGATGGCGAGGATCGTCCTCGACGACCCCGCCGACAAGATGAAGACGTTCGGGGCGTGGTTCGGGCTCGAGCCGTTGAAGGCCTGCGAGGCGGAGGCGAGCGCCCTCGCCGCTCCCCACGAGGACGTCATCCTCCGCCGAGGCGAGTACGCGCGCGCGATCGAGGACCGGGAGAAGGAGATCCAGGCGGCGATCGACCTCGCGTGCTGCGGCAAGGACCCGAAGGCGAAGCTCGTCGAGCTCGAGGCCGCGGTGGACGCGGCTCGGGGACGCCTCGCCTCCGTCGAGGAAGAGTTCGCGAAGAACAGCGGGCGCATGGGCGCGCGGTTCGCCGTGGAGACCTACGACCGCCTCGTGAAGACGGGGACGGAGGTCCGGGCGGAGCTCGAGCGCAAGAACCTGCCGCTGCTCAAGACGGCATGGGAGACGGCGCTGGTCGGCGCTCGCGAGGCGTCGAACGCGTCGGCTGGGATCGTGCGAGAAGCGATCGACAAGCGGTCGCTCGTTCGCCACGGCTTCGACGGCAAGTGTCCGGTAGTGGGGATCGCGTGCCCCGCGCGCGCGGTGGTGGACGGTGCCCGCAGGGAAGCGACCGAGCGCGCGGACGCCGCGGAGAGCGCCGGGTTCGAGGCCCAGCGACTGACGCGCGCCCGGGTAGCCGAAGAGCAGAAGGCGCGCGCCGAGCTCCAGGAAGCCGAGCGCCTGGAAGCCAGGCTGGGCGAGCTGCGCGAGCAAGCGCGACGCGTGAAGGCGGAGGCGGACGCCGCGCGGAAGGACGTGGCTGCCGAGGACCCGGCGGCGTTCCAGGGCCGCCTCCAGGTCGCGCGCGGAGACGCGAGCGAGGCCGAGCAGGCGCTCGAGCGGTTCAAGGCGCGGGTCGAGGACATGAAGCGAGCGTCCGAGGGACGCGCGAAGGTCCTCGCCGAGGTGGCCGAGGCGGAGTCGAAGGTCGTGCGCTTCCGGCAGGCGGCGGCGATCTTCAAGGCCGCGCAGCGCCGCGTCGCGGAGGGGGCGCTGTCGACGATCGAGGACGAGGCGAACGCGCTCCTCGCGGAGGCGGGCGTGAAGCTCTCGGTGGAGATCCGGTGGAGCCGCGAGGGCAAGGGCCCGGCGCGCGCGTGCGACCGCTGCGGCGCCCCGTTCCCCGCGAGCGTGAGGGTGAAGGCGTGCGCGAAGTGCGGCGCGGAGCGAGGCAAGCAGGTGGAGAACCGCCTCGACCTCGCGCTCTCCGATCGCAGCGGTGCCGCGGAGGACCTCGCCGGCGCGGCGATCCAGATGGCGGCGTCGCGGTGGCTGCGAGCGGCGCGCGGGACGGCCTGGGGAGTGGCAATGCTCGACGAGCCTCTAGCGGCTTTGGATGCGACGAATCGCAAGGCGTTCGCGACGGTTCTGAATCGGATGTTGGGGGACATCTTCGAACAGGGGTTCGTCGTTGCACATCATTCCTCTTTCCTCGATGCTCTACCAGGCAGGATTGAGATCATCTCTGATGGTGGGTGGTCGACGGTGAAGGTCGTGCAGTAGTGGCTGAGCGCGCCCGACTCGAAGGACTCTCCTTTGGACGCCTTTGCGTTTTGGAATACGCGAGTCAGTCGAACGGGAGGCGAGTTTGCGATCGCGGTTGAAGCGTCCTGGATGGACAGTTGACGATGCGTTCACGAGGCCACCCGGGTGGCGTCCATGACGCAGGGAAGGCCGAAGGGGGCGAAGGCGGAGCTCGAGGTCGCGGCGATCCTCGCCGAGTGGTGGGGAGGCTTCGAGCCTGGGACGATCTTCAAGCGGACGCCGGGCTCCGGGGGCTGGGCGTCGAAGGACGCGCGCGAGGCATTCGGGACGGCCGGGGACCTCGTGACGACGTCCGACCGGTTCCCGTTCAGCGTCGAGATCAAGCGCCGCGAGGGATGGGCGTGGGACCCGCTCATCTCGGGCAAGAAGTCGCCCGTCTGGAAGTGGTGGCGGCAAGCCGTCACGCAGGGCGAGGAGATGCACAAGGTCCCGATGCTCTGGCTGCGCCACAACCGCGAGCCGTGGGCGGTCATGCTGCCCCTTCGCCTCCTGCAGGCTCGCGTCGAGGTGTTCGGGAGCCTCAGCTTCAACACGGTCCTCGACCTCGTGGGCGGGGCTCGCCGGATCTGGTACCCGTCCGAGCTGAAGAGGGTGGACTACACCCTCGTTCTTCCAGCGCTGCTGTCGGCGGCGGCTTTCATGCGAGTCACGCCGGCGAACTGGTGCCATGCTTGCGGGAAGCACCCCGCGGCGACAGCCTGATCCGAGGAGGCGAACGGATGGCGCGAAAGAAGAAGGAAGCGGCGCAGACACAAGCGCCGCCGGTCGAGGCGAAGCCCGACCAGGCGCCCGCGGCGGAGCCGGTCACGCACGCGAAGATCGCGAAGCAGGAGTACGTCCTCCTGCCGATCGACCGCGCTCGCGTCCATCCCGCGAACCCGAAGAAGGGGAACACGGACGCGATCGGGGAGTCGATCGAGAAGAACGACTTCTACGGCGCAATGATCGTGCAGAAGAGCACGGGGTTCATCCTCGTCGGGAACCACCGCTACAAGTCGGCGCTCGAGAAGGGCCTGACCGAGATCCCGGCGATCGTGGTCGACGTCGACGACGCGACGGCGACCCGGATCATGCTCGCCGACAACCGGATCGCGGACCTCGGGACGTACGACGAGTCGGTCCTCCGGATGCACGTCGAGGAGCGCGCGCGCGCCGGCGACCTGGCCGGGACCGGCTACGGCGAGGCGGACCTCGAGCGCATGCGCGCCAAGACGAAGCCGCCCGAGGCGTTCCCGGAATTCGACGGGCACGTGACCACGACCTACCTCTGCCCCTCGTGCGGGTTTCGTTGGTGAGCCGTTGAACCAGGAAGAGCTGAAAGAGTACGTCGACCGCAAGAACCGCGATCTCCGCGAGAAGATCGCCAAGCACCGCGAGCGGTTCGCCGGCGTCCCGGAGATCGTCCACGAGCTGCGCGCCGAGATCGACGCCGTCGACGGGGAGCTCGTCAACCTCTTGCGCCGGCGCGTCGCGCTGGTCGGTGCCGCGAACCTCGCGAAGCGCGTCTCGGGGCTCCCGGTTCACGATCCCGGGCGCGAGGCCAGCATCCTGGGGCGGCATGCGCCCCAAGAAGGTCCCGTCCGGAGCGCCTATGCCGCGATCATCCAAGCCTGTCGTCGCCACGCCATCGGCCTCTTCGAAGGCGAAGCCCCCGTTCCGGCTGGAGACGCTGGCGGAGACGCGAAGCCGCCCGCGTAGCGGCCTCAAGGTCGTCAGCCTGTTCAGCGGCTGCGGCGGCTCGGACCTCGGCCTCGAGCAGGCTGGCTTCGAGACGGTGTTCGCCTCGGAGTTCGTGGAGAAGGCGCGGGAGACGTACGCGCTGAACTTCCCCGGAGTCCCCGTGGACCCCCGCGACGTCCGCGAGCTCGCGCCCGAGGACGTGCAGATGGTCGCCGACCTGATCCCGGGCGAGCTCGACTTGCTCGCCGGCTCGCCTCCGTGTTTCGTTGGCGACACGCCCGTCGTGTCGGAACGGGGTGTGATTCCGATCGAGGCAGTTCGTGTCGGGGATCGTGTGTTGACGCACGCGGGTCGTTGGTGCGCGGTTACCGCGACGATGTCTCGAGAGGCGGAAACGATCGTGGTAGCCGGACGGATCGAGGCCACGCCGGAACATCGGTTCCTCGCGCGGGTGCAGACGCATCGGTACGAGCATGTCGATTCAATGGGGCGCGACGCGCCTCGGTGGGATCTCCAGGCGCCTGAATGGATCGAGGCGCGCAATCTCGAAGGGAAGTTCTGCGCAGTGCCCGAGCGAGCGGATGAGCTGCCGATCGAGGATATCGAGTCTACACGGACGATCGAGCGAGACGAGTCGTTCTGGTGGTTCGTGGGGCGTTGGCTCGGGGATGGTTGGGTGCGTTGTAAGGGCCCGACGAAGGGCAGGTCTGGAAGGTACGAGATCTTCGTGTGTTGCGGGAAGTCGGAGCGCGAGGAGCTTCGAGCGGGACTCGAGAAGATCCATGCCTTGAACTGGAACGTCCAGGAATCGCGAACGGTGTTTCGATTCGCCACTGCACATCGGGGACTCGTCGAGTGGCTCGTCCGCTGCTTTGGGCGTGGAGCTGCGAACAAGACTCTTCCTGGTTGGGTGCTCGGCATGCGACGCGAATGGCGCGAGGCCCTTCTGCGAGGCTACCTGACTGCGGATGGTCACGAGGTCGCTTCGAACAAGTGGGTATTTTCGACTATCTCGCGAGGTCTCGCCGCCGGGATGCAGGTGCTCGCGTCGACGCTCGGATATTCGACGTCAAGGTCGACCGCGCGCCCTGGAGGTTCGGCGATCATTGAAGGGCGCGCGGTCGAGATTCGACCGGCGTGGACGGTGCGAATTTGTCAGGGCGATGGAGCGGCGGCTCGTGGTGATAGTCGATACACGCGCTCGGACGGCGAGCATCGCTGGACGAAAATCAGGAAGCCGAACGAAGCTGGCACTCGTCGCGTTGTCTTCGATCTGACCGTCGAGGGCGATCACTCCTTCGTTGCCGACGGGTTCGTCGTGCACAACTGCGCGAGCTTCAGCATGGCGGCGCGCGGGAAGCTCGGGCAGGAAGGCGGATGGGGCAAGAAGAAGGATTACGGGAGATCTCGCGCGCACGCGCAGCGCACCGATGACCTCTTCGATCACTACATCCGGCTCCTGGCGGGGCTGCGCCCGCGAGCGTTCGTCGCCGAGAACGTCTTCGGCCTCGCGCGCGGGCTGGCGAAGGGAAAGCTGGTGCAGTTCCTCGCGAAGATGCAGAGCCACGGCTACCGCGTGCGCGTGCGCGAGCTCGACGCTCGGTGGCTCGGCGTTCCCCAGCATCGTCGCCGCCTGATCTTCGTAGGCGTGCGCGACGACGTGCGAGCGGCGCCGGCGCACCCGAGCCCGCTGCCGTGGGAGTACTCAGTCGCCGAGGCCCTCGATCACCCGAGCTGCCCGGGAGAAGTGGACGAGGCGGCGAAGATCGAGGGCTACGCCATCGAGGCGGAGGCGAGGAAGCTCGCGCCCGGGCAGAAGAGCGAGAAGTTCTTCAACCTCCGGCGGCTGGCTGCCGGCGAGCCGGCGCGGACGATCCTGGCGAGCGGCGGGCACCCGGGCGCGGCGTCGGTCCTCGTCCCGAGCGGCCTGAGGAAGCCCACGATCGCGGAGCTGAAGCGCCTCTGCGGCTTCCCGGAGGACTTCCGGCTGACGGGGAACTACGAGCAGCGGTGGGAGCGTCTGGGGCGCGCCGTTCCCCCGCCGATGATGCGCGCCGTCGGGGAAGTGATCCGGGACTTCCTCCTCGCGGCATCCCGCGAGGTCGCATGAGCGGGTGGACTTTCGATCGCGACGATCTCGCGGGGCGCTGCGACACGGAGATGCGCTTCTCGATCCCGAACTACCAGGCCATGCGCCAGGCAGTCCGCGACGTCTTCGACGAGATGGCGCCGGCGAGCTCGCGCGTGGTGGAGCTCGGGGCCGCGGCGGGCGACGGGATCGCGGACCTGCTGCACTTCTCCCCGAAGGCCCAGTCCTGCCGCTTCTACGCCGTCGAGAGCGCGTCGGCGATGGCCAGGCGGCTGCGCGAGCGCTTCGAGCATGAGCCCCGCGTTCGCGTCGTCGAGCGCGACGCGGTCAAGCTGGCCACCGAGCGATTCGAGGAGAGAGTCTCGCCGAACTGCGGGGCAACGCTGGCGGTGCTGACCTTGCAGTTCATCCCGAACACGCGGCTCGTCGTGATCGATCAGGCCTTCCGGGAGACGAAGCCCGGCGGGATCTTCATCCTCGTCGAGAAGGTCCGGAGCTGCTTCGAGCGCAACGAGGACGCGTTCGCGAACATCCACCGGCGCCACAAGCGGATCCACTTCTCGGACGCGGAGATCGACGCGAAGGAGAAGGCGCTCGAGAGCGTGCTCGTCCCGCTGACTTCTCGCGAGAACGTCGCCGAGCTGGAGTGGTGCGGGTTCCGGAACGTGGAGTGCTTCTGGAGGTACGGGCGCTTCGCGGCGTTCGTCGGGAGGAAGCTGTGATCACCATCGTAGGGGAAGCGCCGTCTCGAAGCAGCGACCCGCGGCGACCGTTCTGCGGGGCGAGCGGCGAGCGGCTGGCGAAGCTGGCCGGGCTCGGCGGCTACGGGGAACTCGCCGCGGCAGCGCGCCTGGTGAACGTGCTGCCGCGGTGGCCGGGCAGCGGGAACGCCGGCGAGAAGGGCTCTCGGTTCCCCATCGCCCGCGCGAAGAGGGCTGCCAGGCGAGTGGATCTCGGCGGCGTCGCGATCTTCGCCGGCAGGCGGGTAGCGCGCGCGTTCGGGATCTCGGACCTGGAGTGCTTCGAGTGGCGACTCACTTCGGACCTCCGGTGGGTCGCGATCATCCCGCACCCGTCCGGCTGCAACCGGTTCTGGAACTACCCGAAGAACCGGGCCCTCGCCGCGCGCTTCCTGGAAGCCGCGATCCCGAGGCCGTCGTGAGCTTCCTCGATCGCTGGAAGAGGCGTCGCCTGGAGAAGGAGCGCGTCGCGGCTGTCCAGGCACCCGAGCACCTTCGCCGGATGGTCTTCTCGTTCGCGAACGCGAACCCTCGCGCGACGCGCGTCGAGTGGGTCGGCTTCGCGGGAACGCTCGCGGAGGAGGCGTACGCGACCGGCTACGTCCGGGGGCTCGAGCAAGCGGACGAGGACAACGCCGGGTCTGCGGGCGTGACGCCGGAGCAGGTCGCGGACCTGCTCGACCCCAGCTGGCGCGAGCGAGCGTGGAACGGCGAGTCGCTCGCGGGTCCCGCGGATGACCAGGTCCCGGAGGCGCGCACGCACGACGACGCGTTCCGCGAGCAGGCAGAGGCGGCGATCGGGAAGTTCAGGAGGCTCTGATGAGTCAGCTCGAGAGCGAGATGGAGGCGGAGGCGCAGCGAGCGATGCTGGACGGGCCCCGGCGCGAGAACGCGGAGTTCGCCGCTTCGGTGGTGGGCAAGGTCCTCCTCCACGTCCCGACGCTCTTCGTCGGGACGGTGGCGAAGGCGTGGGACGGGGACGCCGAGAAGTACGTCTCGGCGGTGAACGGCCTCGAGGTCCTCGACCCCGTGATCGAGTTCGAGGGCGGGGCGTCGATGGTGGCGGTGCGCGCCAACTTCATCGCGCTGGAGCTCCAGGAGAGGCACTACTTCGAGGCTCTCCAGAAGGGCTTTGCCGGCGTGCTCGCGGTGGCGGCGCGCTCGGCCGCGGCCTCGGGAGTGAACCCGCGCCTCGGCTTCGCGCTGACGGTCTCGGCGCTGCGCGCGCAGCTGCGCGAGATGGAGGCCAAGCCGGTGCCGGGAGAGGCGGTGCCCGAGTGACGCCGACGGAGCAGGCTCGCGTCTTCCACTCGGCCGTCGCGCGGGTGGTGGACGCCTACGAGGTCATGCTCGAGGGCATGGCGACGGAGAACGCGGCTCTGAAGGCGAAAGTCGCGCAGCAGGCGCAGGAGATCGAGAAGCTCCGCGCCGGGAAGGAGCAGGACACGTGACCGACGAACAACGCCCCAACCCCGAGAAGCACGCGCTGTCGTGTCCGATGTCCAGCGGGCTCGGCTACTGCGCGTGTGCGCTGTCCCACGCTGACCAAGACATCCCAGACGTGCAGGCAGCCACACCTTCTGAGTCGCCTCACCTCGACTGCAATGAATGCAAGGGACGCGGCTGGCACATCGGCGAATGTCATCCGCGCGAGGAGTGTGGTGCGTGCGCGGGCACCGGCAACGTTCTCAGCGACGGGGCGCTCCGGTGGTTCCTCATAGCGTTCGCACCGTGCAAGCCGTCGACCGAAAGGAACGCAGTCGAGAAGCGCGAGATGGCGCGCGAGATCCTCCACCTGCGCGCCCAACAGATGGGGCATGTGTCGTGCGCCGCAGAGGACGCGGCGACGATCATCGACCGCTGGACGCAGATTCCCGGCGAGCCCTACTCGCTGGAGGAGTGCGGAGCCTTGAAGGACGCTGTCTCCGAGATCCGCCGGCAGATCAGGCTTCGGATGGCGAATCCGATGGTTTCGAACTGGGACGTGTACGAGTCTGACACCGACGATGTCGGAACGATCGACGGCTTCAACGGCGTCGTCCTCATGACTGGACCCATCGCGGCCGAGACGGGCCTGAAAATGTCGCGGGAGACGGCGCGCAATCTCGCCAAGAATTTGCTCGCATTGGTGGGCGACACGTGAGGAAGTCCCCGCCCGAGATCGCGGAGCTCGACGAGCTGACGCCGGAAGCGGTCCGCGCGATGTACGTGGATCGCTTCGGGGCCCGGTGTGCCGCGTGGCTCGTCAACCGCTTTCGCAGGCAGGTGAAGCGCTCGGGGGCGTTCCAGCTGCAGCTCGGACCCGGTCACGACCTGCCCCCTTGGGCGGACATCGCGATCACGTTCCTGCGAGATCGTCGGACTTCGAAGTGGTCGGTGGCGCGGCGCGTCCATCGGGGGACGCGCTACTGGACCTTCGTTTGGAAGCTCGGGGCGACTGCGCCGCGCGACTTGCCGATCGCCCTCCAGAGAGTTTGATGGGGCGCGAGGAGTACCGCCCGCGCTGGGCCCCCCACGTTCTCGGGGAGTACGAGCGCGAGCTGGACGAGGACGGGAAGCCGGAGCCGACGGTCGTGCGCATGCTCTGCGAGGCGTGCGGCGACCGGCATCAGCATCGCTGCGACTCCGGGGCGCCGATCACGTGGATCCTTCGCTTCGCGACGAACCACCTGCACCGCGACGTCCTCGACCACGAGGCGTTCAAGCGTGCGATCAAGGACGGAGGCTGAGCATGCTGATCGGGATCTCGGGACTCGCGGGCAGCGGGAAGGACACGGCGGCGGACTTCCTCGTTCGCCACCACGGCTTCGCGAAAGTCTCCCTGGCGGATCCCATGAAGCGCGCATGCGCCGAGTGGTTCGGGTGGGATCAGGAGAGGCTCTGGGGACCGTCGGCGAACCGCAACGAGCCAGACCCGAGGTTCGGCGGGCTCTCGGCGCGCAAGGCTCTCCAGTTCCTCGGCACGGAGATCGGGCGCGAGCTCTACAAGGACGTCTGGATCGACCTGGGGATCCGGATCGCGCGCCACCTGCTCCTGCACTCGAACTGCTGGTACGACTCGCGAAGCGGGATCTTCCCGACGATGAACCCGGGAGCAGCGGGCGTGGTGATCCCGGACGTTCGCTACGAGAACGAGCTCGCCGCCATCCAGCAAGCGGGCGGCAAGGTCGTTCGCGTGAAGCGTCCCGGCGCGGGGCTCGGCGGGGCCGCGGGGATTCATCCGAGCGAGGTCGATCAGGCGAAGATCCCCGACGCGGCGTTCGACGAGGTGATCTTCAACGTCGGGACCCTCGAGGACCTCCGCGCGGACGTGGGCGCGGTCCTGGTGCGCCTTCGCAGCTAGGAGCCGCGTATCCCACCTATTTTCGATCGGCTGGTCGAATCCTCGGACGCGCGCGAAGAAAAGAGCGATGGTGTGAATCGCCGGGCGGCGAGGAGCCGACGGTCGAACAAGGAGAATCGCCATGGCTCACGAGCTCGCGCGCAGGGATGACATGTTCTTCGTCGGGGAGACTCCCTGGCACGGCCTCGGGACGCGGCTCGAGGGCCGTCCCACCTCGGAGGAGGCCATCAAGGCGGCGCGCCTCGACTGGGAAGTCGGGATGAAGCCGCTCTGCACGTACGTCGACGGGTTCGACGGCATGCAGGCTCAGGAGCGGGTGACGCACAAGGCGACGTTCAAGGTCGGCACCGGCGAGATCCTCGGCGTCGTCGGCCCCGGCTGGCACCCGCTGCAGAACCGCGACGCCTTCAAGTTCTTCGACGCGTTCGTCGCCGCGGGGCAGGCGGCGTACGAGACCGCGGGGCAGCTGCGCGCCGGCAAGAAGGTCTGGATCCTGGCGGAGATCGCGGGCGACCCGCTCGTCATCGTGCCGAAGGCCGACGACGTCGCCCGCCGCTACATCCTGCTCTCGAACAGCCATGACGGGAGCATGGCGATTCGCTGCGGCTACACGCCGGTGCGGGTCGTCTGCGCGAACACCCTCGCCGCGGCGATGGACGACGCCACCAGCAAGCTGATCAAGATCCGGCACACGAGCTCGGTGAAGGACGCGCTCGCGAAGGTCGACGAGACGATGAACGTGATCAACAAGACCTTCGAGGCGACGGCGGAGCAGTACCGCGCGCTCGCGGCGAAGGGCTGCGACGCGGAGACGCTCAAGAAGTACGTCAACCTCGTCTTCGCGCCCCGGCGCGTCGCCGCGGCGATGGTCAAGAAGGCGGAGGACGTCGGCGGGCAGTTCGCGGAGGCGGTCATCGCCCGCGCGCTCGAGGACGGCGAGCAGAACGAGATGTCGGCGCTCACGGCCGGCGAGCTGCGGTCGAACGTCTACCCGAAGATCGCGAAGCTCTTCGAGGCCGGGCGCAGGAACGACCTCCCGGGCGTGAAGGGGACGCTCTGGGCGGGCTACAACGCGATCAGCGAGTACCTCGTCCACGAGCGCGGCACCGACGCCGCCAAGCGCCTCGAGAGCGCGTGGTTCGGGCAGGGGCACGTGCAGAACGTCCGCGCCCTGAAGGCGGGCCTCGAGCTCGCGAAGGCGGCGTGAGCGATCCCCTCGAAGAGGCGCGGGCGGTCCTCGATCGCAAGTCGCGATCCTACGTCCGCGCCTCCGAGCGCCTCGCGAACGCCTTGCTCGAGGTGCTCGCGGAGCGCGATCGCTGGCGCGCGCGAGCCCTCGAGCTCGAGGCGACCCTGAACCGCGTCGACCCGGGGAGGGCGATCGCGGGGGAGTAGCACCATGGACATCTGGGAGATCGAAGCGCTCGCGCGGTCGGCGAGGGAACGGAGCGAGGAGATGGAGAAGGCCATCGTTGACGAGCGCGCCGCGCGAGGCGTGCTCCTGCGGAACGTCCTGCGAGTCGTGGAGCCCTGCCTCGACACCGTCGTCTCGAAGGTGATCGCGGCGGAGGAGGGGCACGCGATCCGCGACCACCTCGTCCCGGATCGTCGCGAGCACTTCAACTGGCGCGGCGTCCTCGTGGGCGGCGATCCCGTTCCGCGCCTTCGCCGCGACGTCGCCAAGCGCGTGGGCGGGCGCGTGCGGATCGTCGAGGAGAAGCTCGCGAGCGACGGGCTCTACATCGGAATCGAGCCGGGGGGCTTCTTCGGCTTCGTCGGCGTCCGGTACAAGGGCGAGGTCCGCCACGACGGGAGCTACGCGTGGTCGGGAACGGGCGTCTTCCTGACCATCGCGGAGGTCGCGGGGAGCCGGTGGGGCGCCGAGGACGTCTGCGAAAGCCTCGCCAAGGCCCTCGTGGCGCAGGTGGGGGGCAAGGAGCGAGCGGTGGAGAAGGCGAGCAGCGCCGCTGCTGCCCTCCGGAAGGCCGCGGAGATCCTGCGCAGCGCCTGACCCGGCATCCGCCTTGCCATGAGCGACCAGGAAGTGGCGGACGATCGCAAGAGGCGCGAGGCCGCGCTGATGGAGATGAGCTTCGGGCAGCTGATCGACATCGTGCTGCGCGTCCAGGACCAGCTCCGGGAGACGCGGAAGCAGCTCGAGCATGCCGTCGAGCTCGGCGTCGCTCGCGGGAAGGAGCTCGCGCGCGCGGAGCTTCGCGGTGGCGAGGAGAAGGGGTAGCATGACGCCCATGCCCGCTTCGAAGAGGATCGTGGTCGGCGAGGTCCTTCGCGAGGGCGTCCGCCTGCGCATGAAGGGCGCCGCTCGCGCCCTCGCCTCCGCAATCCGCGAGGCCCTCCCGGAGGGCTACCGCTACGTCCTCGTCCTCGAGCAGGACGGGTCCCTGGCCTTCGCTTCCGACGGCGATCGCGACGAGGCCGCGGCGACGCTGCGACGCGCGCTGCGGGAGCTCGAGGGCAGCTGACCGCCTTCGCGGCTACGATCGAGGGAGTGGAAGGTTCCCGCCCCCCGTCGCTGGACATGGAGGTCGAGGAGCTCCCGGACGGCTCGTGGGCGGTCCTCGCCCCCTGGCTGGACGAGCCGGTGATCGCGCCGACGTTCGAGGAGGCCTACTGGCTGGCGAGGTCACGGCATCCCAGCGCGGGATGAACGAAGACGCCTGGTGGTTGCTGGGGATCCTGATCGTCTACGGGTCGCTGATCGCGCTCATGACGCGGTTTCGCGTCGAGCACGTGCTCGGGAAGCGATCGCTGCGGGAGCGCGTGCGGGCGTTCCACCACGCATTCGACATCCCCGACCCACCCGAGCCGACGGTTCGCGAGGACGAGGTCGTGCGCCATCGCCTGCGCCTGATCTTCGAAGAGGCGTTCGAGCTCCTCGACGCGTCGATGGACCGGCGCTTCTGCGGGAAGCAGGTCGACGACGCTCGCGAGATGATCGAGTGGCTGCTGAAGGAGACGACCGAGGCGCCGCCCTACCCGTGCAAGGTGGACCTCGTCGAGGTCGCCGACGCCCTCGCGGACATGGACTACGTCGTCGAGGGCACGCGGCTCGCGTTCGGGATCGACGGCGAGCCGGTGATGGCGGAGGTCCACCGCACGAACATGGCGAAGATGGGGCCTGGCGGTAAGGTCGTGCGGACGCCCGAGGGTAAGGTCTCGAAGCCGGAGGGCTGGAAGCCGCCCGACATCGCTTCGGTGCTCATCGAGCAGGGCTGGAAACCGCGCGGCATCGTCGAGCCCGAATGAGCATTGGAAGGCGCTTGGGATTCGACCAAAAAACAATTTGGAACGCTTGCAACGGGGGTTGGAAGCATGTCGCCTCCTAGACAAAATCCAGGCAAAAGTCGTCAAGACTACGAAACGCCGCCCGAGTTCATCAAGGCGATCGAGTCGCGCTGGGGCCCCATCGACTGGGACCTCGCTTGTCGTCGCGACAACTGCAAGTCGCAGACGCAGCTCGGGTACTTCTTTCCCGAGGTCGATGCCCTGAAGCAGCCGTGGGCGATCGAGCTCCGGGACATGAACGTCTGGCTCAACCCGGAGTTCGCCGACATCGAGCCGTGGGCGGCGAAGTGCGCGCTCGAGGGCCCGGCGATGAGGCGCGGCAGGATCTTCATGCTCACGCCCGCGGCAGTGGGGTCGAACTGGTACCATGACCACGTGAAGGGGAAGGCGATGGTGCTCGCGCTCCGCTCGCGGATCCAGTTCGTGGGCACGACTGCTGGGTACCCGAAGGACCTCGTCCTGAGCGTGTTCGCGCCCGGGATGGTCGGCTTCGACGACTGGGATTGGAAGGGAAACAAGCGATGAGCCAAAATCCCGCGGGCCTGCCATTCGATCTGCTGCCCTTTCCGGCGCAGGAAGAGCCCTCGCCGGCGTCGGTCGCGCAGACCGAGCGCCCTGTCGACTTCAAGCAGCTCCTCAAGGGCGCGGCGGAGTGCATGTACCTCGCTGTCAAGCAGCTCGAGGAAGCGGACGCGCTCGACAAGGAGGGGACAAGCGCGTCTTACACTCGCGCGGACGAGCTCCGAGACGCCGCGCACGCCGCGCTCCTCTCCAACGCCGAGGCATTCCAGGAATGCCTCGGCCCGCGCGTCCATCGTCTGAAGGCGGACCCGCAGCCGTTCCAGGCTATGTGGTCGGGGCTCAAGAACTTCGAGGTCCGTCGCTTCGACCGCGACTTCCGCGTCGGCGATGACCTGAAGCTCTCGGAGTACGACCGCGAGACGCGCGCCTACTCGGGGCGCTACATCCGGGCACGGATCACGTCGATGGTGCGTCCTGGCGAGTACGGGCTGCCGGGCGACGTCGGCGTCCTCGGGATCGACGTCGTGGAGCGATTCGATTGACGCTCGACTCCTTCGTGTACGGGTCGCGAGGCCCCGGCTACTCGCCGCGATACCTGCGCCTGGTCGGGCCTTTCGCCTACCCGGAGTGGGTGGACAGCCCTTACCAGGCGACGGCGCTCACGAAGGCGCGCGCGAGCGCGTGGGCGAACGGTCTTCACGCCCCGCCGGGCACGATCGGGCACGGTGCCAACGTCGGCGTGGTCGAGATCGCGAGGGTGGCCAGCGATCTCGTGCGCAAGGAGCAGGAGCCCGCCCCCGACACGAGGCGGGAGGCGCGCGCGCCGGAGAGCGGAGACCCGGGAATCATCCCCTTCGGTGGCATCCTGGGATTCGGAGGCTGAAGTGAAGCGACCGATCACCAAGGAAGTGCGCGAGGCTCGGAGGAAGAGCGCCGAGGCGCGGAACGCCGCGTGGCAGGCGAAGGCACCGAAGCAGCAGCTCGCCGAGCTCGATCGCCGGCTGGGGGCGGGAGTCGGCGCGAAGAAGCAGCGCGCTCGGATCGCGAAGAGGCCGAAGTGATCCGCGAGGTCCTCTCGTTCGTCGCCCGCCAGCTCCCGAAGCGCCTCATCACGCGCGGCGACGGGAAGCCGTACCTCGAGCGCTACTACCTGCTCGGCGAGCCGGGCGGGCTGAAGTACTTCGACGAGGGGAACCGCGAGCAGCGCCGGTGGCAGCGGCTCACGAGCTGGCTGCCCTGCATCTACCTGCACCGGTTCGTCGCGAGCGACGACGAAGAGGAACTCCACTCACATCCGTGGACCGCAACGAGCATCATTCTGGCTGGTGGGTACCGCGAGTTCCGAGTGGAAGATCCGATGCTGATCAAGCCTGTTAGGATCCAAGCGAAGACCGTGCTTCCTTGGCAGGCGAATCGCTTGAATCCGGAAACTTACCATCGTGTCCTCCTCCTCGAAGAGGATTGCTGGTCGGTGATTCTCTTGGGCAAGAAAGTTCAATCGTGGGGGTTCTGGTCTCCGGCGACTGGAGAGTTCCTTCATTGGAAAGCGCACCTCGCGCTGCGGAAGCAGAAGTGAAGGCAAGGATCTACAAGATCGTTTGTCTCGTGAATTGCAAGGTGTACGTGGGACAGACAAGAAAGACGTTGGAAGAGCGCTGGCGCGTTCATCTGGCACATGCCCGTAACGGAAGGAAGTGCGTTCTTCACAACGCCATTCGGAAGCACGGGCCGAGTGCTTTCGAGATGTTCTTGCTTGAGGAGTGCGAGAACGAGAAAGCGAACGAACGCGAAACTTACTGGATCGCAGCTCTTGCATCGCACAAGCGCGATGTTGGATACAACCGGACGATGGGAGGATGGGAACCTCTTTCTCAAGACGTTCGTGATGCGCTTTCGAAAGCTCGTCGTGGCAAGAAAAACCCCATGTTCGGGAAGACGCACACGCCGGAGGTTCGCGCTCGGATGTCCTTGAAGAGGAAGGGCCGACCGCATTCACCCGAACACGTTGCAGCAGCGCGCGCGGGTTGGTTGGCCGCAAACGTGCGCCGGAAGGCCGGGCGCGAGTGAGCTTCGACCTCGAGGCGGACAACTTCGAGTCCGCCTACGCACGGCTGCTCCTCGCCGAGGCGCGAGAGTGCGTCCGGGACTCGATGGAGCTCCTGCGAGAGGCGCTGAACGTCACGGGGATAGCGGACCCGGACTACGCCACCAAGCAGGACGTCGAGCTCTGGCACGAGGTCTTCGACAAGTACCGCAGCGTCTTCGAGGACTACGGGATGGTGCTCAAGGGGAAGGGTGACCCGTGAACTACGTGACGAAGTGCCAGCTCTTCCTCCGCGCCATGGGGTCGCCGGAGGCTCGCGCCGAGGCTCGCAAGTACGTCGGGCGCCACATCACGCCGGAGCTGGGGCGCGAGGTGCGTGCCGCGGTGCTCCCGAAGATGCGCGAGTACCTCTTCGACATCGGGTCGGAGGACGTCGCCGACGAGGTCGTCGAGGAGCTAGTGGTCGTCCAGCACCGCTTCGAGCACAAGAGGTTCGCGCTCGGGATGAGGAGCTCGCTGCTGCCGAGCGGCGAGAGCCAGGACGGCGAGTGGGAGCGCGTCGACGACGTCCCAGCGCCCGTGGGGAACTTCGAATGAGCGAGCCGGAGCACTACGGAGACTTCCGGCTGCTGCCGGTCGAGCGCGTCCGCGAGCTCGAGCGCTCGGAGAACCTCCTCGAGCAGGTGGTCGGCGTCGGGAACATGCAGCTGCGCGAGCTTCGCCAGCAGGTGGTCGAGCTGCAGCAGGCGCTCGCATGGTACAGCGACCGCGCGAACTGGCGCCC
>Ga0307479_10002685_pt1 | contig 16153 bp, 15 predicted proteins | sample atmos_gasesECM4C_FD_203743 | JGI IMG/M metagenome (GOLD analysis project Ga0307479, IMG submission 203743) | Hardwood forest soil microbial communities from Morgan-Monroe State Forest, Indiana, United States - atmos_gasesECM4C_515 | ecosystem: Environmental > Terrestrial > Soil > Temperate... | reverse complement strand
TGGTGTCGTACGCGCTGTACCGCTGGGAAAACAACATCCGGGCCGCCTCGATCCTGGGCGTGGTCGGCGCCGGAGGCCTGGGCCAGCTGCTGTCCTACCACCTGGCGCTGTTTCAGATGGGGCGCGTCGCCACCGTGCTGCTGGCGATGCTGGCGCTGGTGCTGGCGGTCGATGCGGCGAGCTACTTTGCGCGGCGCGCGATGACGAGATAGCGCGACGCGCTCGCCATGCGCAACGCCGACTACGTACACGCCCAGAGTCAGTCGCGAAAACAGCTCGACAATCTCACTCATGTTCAAAGCCTGCCGACTCACCACCGAGTGCCATCAGCGCGGCGCGCGATGACGAGACAGGATCCTGCGACCTCACTGAATTTCCCTCCACGCCCTTTCGGGCGAGCGCTCGCTCCACCAGACCAGAAAAACCCGGCCTGCGATGTTTCCGCTCGGAACAAACCCCCAGTAACGGCTGTCTTCGCTGTTGTCCCGGTTGTCGCCGATCACGAAGTAGCTTTGAGGCGATACCGTGCACGACACGCCGCCGTCCGCATAGATGCACGCCTGGCGGTCCGTGTGGCGCGGAGCCGGTCGCACAGGCGTGGAAACACCGTCGCTGTAAATCACCGGGTAGCTGTGATCGCCGAGGTGCTCCTGGAATTGAAGGTAGCGCTGAACTCTGGAGTGATCGAAGAAATCCTCCTTGGGCTGCCGCTCGACCGGCACGCCATTGATGATAAGGGCGCCATTGATGTACTGGACACGATCGCCGGGCAAGCCGACGATGCGTTTGACGTAGTACTGGCTGGGTTCGAACGGGTATCGGAACACGATGATGTCGCCACGGCGCGGCGAACCACGCTCGATCAGCATCGTGTAAGCGAAGGGCATGCGGATACCGTATTGCCACTTGTTGACCAGAATGAGATCGCCGATCCGCAGCGTCGGAATCATCGCGCCGCTCGGAATCCGGTAGGGTTCGACCACAAAGCCGCGCAGACATAGGACGAATGCGACGATAGCTGCCGCGGACGCGGCTATCGCATATCCGCGCGAATACCATGGGCCCGAGAATTGCTCCGAAAGACTTCGTGCAATCCGGTAGCAATCGACGATCCCTGTGAAAAATAGGATCTGGGTCGGCACGGCAACGCCGACGCCCTCTTTCCAGTAACCATGTGCCGCCAGCGCGATCGTGACGGCGAGCAGCACGAATGTGGCGACGAAGTAACCGAGCGCTCGCCAACCCCGGCCAAGATACATCATGCCCAGGGCGGGGGAAAACAACGCCAGGACGACCGCAGCCCAGGTCCGCCGCCCCCGCTGCGTCGATACCGGTGGGATCGTGATCATTTATGTACTTGGCGTGAGATCCTGGCTAGCTCCCGCCGGTCGCGCTTGGTCGGCCTGCCTTTGGTCGATTGAGCCGGCTCTGCAGCACGTTGCTCCTCGCGCAGCTTGCGGCGCGCAATGCTGTCCGCAGTCTCCAGGTACAGCTCACGGGCGACGCTGGCCGGCCCGCGCTGCGCCGACAATGCCCGTATCACGACCTGGAGCCTGTGGTCGCCGACCTGAAGGTCGAGCATCTCGCCGACCTTCGCTTCGCGCGCGGGTTTTATCCGTTCGCCGTCGATGCGGACCCGGCCCAGATCGATCGCCTGGCTGGCCAGCGAGCGCGTCTTGAAGAAGCGAGCCGCCCACAGCCACTTGTCCAGACGAATTCGATCGGCGTCGGTCACCATTCCATGATGCTAAGAGACTTCAGTATCCCGCGGCCAGCACACGACGGGCGCGCGGCTAACGGCCAGGCTGCTTGACGACTTCGCCGCCCTTCATCACGAAGGCCACCGACTGCAGGGCGGTCACATCCGCGAGCGGATCGCCGGCAACACCGATCAGGTCGCCGAAGCGCCCGACCGCTATCGCGCCGACATCCGCGGGCCGGCCCAGCGCCTCCGCGGCGGTGACCGTGGCGGCCTGGATGGCCTGCATCGGAGACATGCCCCACGTCACCATGGTGACGAATTGCTTCGCGTTGTCTCCGTTGGGATAAACGCCGGCATCGGTTCCGAATATCATTTTCACGCCGGCCTTGAGCGCGGCACGGAACGTTTCACGCTGCTTGCGGCCGATCGCCCGTTCTTTCTCGAGCGATTCCTCGAAAACGCCGTTCTTCTTTCCTTCGGCAAGGATGTAGTCGTCGTCGTAGATGTCCATCGAAAAATACGCTCCGCGCTGCTTTGCCAGCGCAAAGGCCTCCTCGTCGGCGAGGCTGGCGTGTTCGATGGTGTCGGCCCCTGCCCGGATCGCATCCTTGATGCCGGTCGTGCCGTGGGCGTGCACGGCGACTTTCAGGCCAAGCATGTGGGCCTCGTCGACGAGTGCCTTCATTTCCGCAAGATCGAATTGTTGTGCGCCGACCGAGTCCGTCTTGGAGAGCACGCCACCGGTGCCGCAGAATTTGATCAGCTCCGCGCCGTACTTGTGAAGCTTGCGAACCATCGCTCGGGCCTCCTCGGGACCGTTGGCGATCGCGGCCATTGGAGTCCTGATCGAGGGCGGAAACCGGAGGTCATCGCAATGTCCGCCCGTCGATCCAATCGCGTAGGTCGCCGGAACGATGCGCGGGCCGGCGACGAATCCCCGCTCGATACCCTGCTTCAGCGCGACGTCGTCATAGTTGGCCGAGCCCACGTTGCGCACCGTCGTGAAGCCCGCTTCCAGCGTGCGCTTGGCATTTGCAACGCCCACCACGGTCCAGAAGTTGTCGGTGAATTCGAGGGACCTGTAGCCGCTGAACCGGGGATCGTGCGTCAGATGCACGTGCATGTCGATCAGCCCCGGCAGCAGCGTCATGCCCGGCAGATCGATCCGCCGCGCCTCTGCAGGGATGGCAGCTCCCTGCGCGGCCACGTCGCTGATGCGTCCGTCCGTGATCGTGATCTGAGGCCGTTCGACCACGCGGCCTGCGACCACATCCACCATACGATCGGCCGTGACGACAACCGGATCGGCCCGGGCGCCCATGGCGGTGAACACAAGCAATGCCGTCAGAACGGGCCCGTAATTCAGCACGTTGCTCATCGAGATTGATCCTTTCAGACGGTCCGCAGTCTTCAGAACGAGGGTGGATACAGCGTGCTGCTCCCGTCCATCGCCCCGGTCTCTGCATAGGTCATCGGCGCGGCATCGAAGTCGAGAATCCGCCCGCCGATAACGCGCCCGATCGCGATTTCATGGTCACCGGCCGGCACGCGATTGGCCAGCTCACACTCGAAGTACGCCAGCGCCCCCTGTAGAACCGGCGCGCCCTTGTGACCCGGCCGCCAGGCAACGCCTGCGAGCTTGTCGTGCCCTCGCCCGGATCGGGTGCCGAAGTGCCGGGCCAGTTCGAGTTGACCTGCTTTCAGCACACTGACTGCAAAGCCGCCGCTGGCCTGAAGGATTGCGTGGGACGCGTTGTCCGGATTGATGCTGACGGCCAGCAGCGGCGGATCGTACGACACTTGCATCACCCACGCCGCGGTGAAGGCATCGCGGCGCGAGTCGTGGGCGACGCCGATTACGTACACGCCCAGAGTCAGCCGCGAAAAAAGCTCGGTCATCTCACTCATGGTGCAGCATCACTCCCCGACCAGCTTGCGGTTGAAGTAGGTCCACTCGAAGGCGTTGGTGCGCGCCGTTTCACGAAGGTTGGCGCCCGCTCCGTGCCCGCCTTCCACCACTTCGTAAAAGAGGTACGGGTTGCCGAACTCGGCCATGCGCGCTGCGAATTTGCGCGCGTGTTGCGGTCCGACCCGGTCGTCCTTGGTGGTGGTCCAGATCAGCGGTTCCGGATACTTGACGCCCCGCTTGAGCTGCGCGTAAGGCGAGATCGACGCGAGGAAAGCGCGCTCGTCCGGGTTCGACACGCTGCCATATTCGCCAACCCACGACGTCCCCGCAGCGATCTGCTCGAAGCGCACCATGTCCAGCAGCGGCACAGCGATGTCGACCGCGTTCCACAGTTCCGGATGCTGGGTCATCTCGACCCCCATCAGCAATCCCCCGTTCGAACCGCCCTGGATGCCGAGGCGCCGGGGGCTGGTGACCTTGCGCGCGATCAGATCGCGCGCCACCGCGGCGAAGTCGTCGTAGATGATCTGACGACGGGTTTTCAGTCCGGCCTCGTGCCAGGCCGGACCGAATTCACCGCCGCCACGGATATTGGCCAGCACGAATACCCCGCCCTGCTCGAGCCACAGCTTGCCTACGATCGCCAGGTAGCTGGGCGTCCGGGCCACCTCGAATCCGCCATAGGCATTGATCACCGTCGGGTTGCTGCCATCCAACGGCATGTCGGCCCGGTGCACGATGAAATACGGGATCTTCACGCCATCGCTGGAGGCGACCTCGTGCTGCTCGACGATGTCGCGCGACGCGTCGAACTTGGGCTCGAGCGCCTTGACGCTGGTTGCGCTGACCCGCTTCGCGTCGATCGCCCACAGCGTCGATGGCTGCAGAAACCCCGAGACCGCGGCGAATGCCCGGTCGCTGTGCAGGTCGGTATCGACCAGGGAGATCGTCGAGTTCTCCGGCAGGGCCGATTGCTCGCGCACCCATGCCCCGGATCTCAGGCGGTAGATGAACAGGCGGCCCCGCACATTGTCCAGGGCACCCACGATCAGAGCATCGCTCGTTGCCGACACGGCCTGCACCGCCTCGCGCGGTCCGGGCGCGTACACGACGCGCGGATGCAAATTGGCCGGGCTGCGCACCGCCGCAACCAGATCCAGATCAACGATCGTGCCCGGTGCGATCGACACGCCGCCGGCTGTCCAGTTTTCCTTCACCGTGACGATCAGGCGACCGCTGACCAACGCCTCCACCTGAGCCTTGCCCGGCAACGCGAGTCTTTCGACCCCTCTGCCCGTCACCAGGTAGTTCTCGAACTCAAAGGTCGAGATCGGGCGCACGATGACGATCGCTCGATGACCGGCCCCATCGTGCAAGACCACCGGATCGACCCCGTAGCCGCCATCGTCCGCGCTGCCGCGGAAAATCTCGCGCGCGCGCGACAGGGGCTCGCCACGCTTGAGCCTCTTGACGATGAACGGGTAGCCGGACTTCGTCAGTTCGCCCTTGTCGAACTCTCGCGATATCAGCAGCGTGTTCTCATCTTCCCAGGCGACGCGTTGCTTGCCGTGAGGCAGTGCAAAACCGTTCGGTACGAAGTGGCCGGCGCTGAGTTCGAATTCGCGTGCCGTGATCGCGTCTTCACCGCCGTCCGACAGCAGCACCAGGCAGCGTCGCTGGCTGCGCTCCTCGCAGACGGTGCCTTTCCAGACCCAATTTGCTTTTTCGGTCTGCGCCAGCGCGTCGATGTCCAGCACGGTCTTCCAGTGCGGGGTCTTGTTGGCGTAGTCGGCCACGGTGGTACGGCGCCAGATACCGCGCACGTGATCGGCGTCCTGCCAGAAGTTGAAGATGGCCCCGCCGATGATCGACGGCGTCGGGATACGGTCGTGCGCCTCGGCGATCGACAGCGCATCGCGGTAGAAGCGCTCGTAGTGTGGATCCTGCTCGAGCACCGCCTGGGTTTTGGCGTTTTCGGCATGGACCCACTTCATGACATCGGGGTTGTCGAACGGCTCGAGCCAGATATACGGATCGTCGGTGGTCGGTTCTGCCATAGCCGTGGAACCCAGTGCGAGCGCGAATACCCCAAGAACAAACAGATGCATTGTGAAGCTCCTAGCAGACCGTGTCAGGCTGGCGGCGCGCGGGAGGGCAAAGCCGAGCACGTGGTGCGACAATAGCCAGCGATCCAGTTCGCACCGCTCGGCGGACCGAATGATATCTTCAGCTCGGATCGCGTCTGTCGTTGGATTCCTGCGGGACCATCGCCGCCGCGTTGTGGCTGCGGCGGGAGCAGTGCTGGCGATCCTTATCGCGGCCTGGTGGTCGGGTCCGCCGCGAGGCGCGGCGGCGCCGGCAAAGATCAGCCCTACCGGAATAGCCGCGCGATCACACCCTGTCCCAAACCCGTTTGCTGCACTGCTCGAACTGCAATCGCGGCCGCCAATGGCAAAGGGCGACAGGCTGTGCGGCTATGGGCCCGTCCCGATTGTTGACGACGTCCCGCAGGTCCCGGCGGACATCCAAACGGCGGCGCAATCGGCTCTGGCCAGCCTCGCGGCCAGTCTGGCGAAGCGCTCCAGTGAACGCGAGCGCGCATTAGGTTTGTTTCTTCAAAGGTTTGCGTCCTCTTATGGCGACTGTCCCGAAGACGATACAACATGCCAGTCCGCCCTTGCGGAGGCTGTGAGAAACGGCGTAGCGCAAAGTCGGCGCGACTTGATCCGGCTCGCAATGACCACCTCCGACGCGGATGCCTACGCGCTGGCTGTTTCTTCGTGTCGCGAGGTCAACAAGCCTGGCAAATCCGAGAGCGGGGAGTGCGCCTTAGTGAGTTACGCCCAATGGGCCAGGATCGAACCCGACAACGCAGTACCCTGGCTGTATCTTGCCGCCGAGGCGGTGCGGCGTCGGGATGCGAGCGGTCTTGACGCGGCGTTGTACCGCGCGTCACAAGCCCAATATAGTGACCGGCATCAGGATCTGATACCCGCGTTGGTCGCTTCCGACGAGATGACGGCGTTGCCGCCGCCCATCCAGGTTGACCTCACGATCATGTTGCTCGGGATACAGGCGACGTCGCCGGCTCCAGGCCTCTTCCTCTTTCTCCCCTACTGCGGCCTGGACGGACCAATCGACGCGAACCGAACGCAGATCTGCGGCGATCTGGCCGCCATGCTGATCGAGCGTGGTCGATCGGAAATTGACGGCCATTTTGGTACCAGGATCGGAGAACAACTCGGCTGGTCGGCGCCGCGCCTGGCGGCCCTGCGCGACGCGGCCGAAGCGATGGAGTGGCAGAAGTGGCAGAGGTCTCAGAAATGGCAGAGGGAGGATCTGCGTCACCTCTACAGCTGCGAGATGCTGCAATCGCTCCGCAAAAATTCGCTCGCTCAGGTCCAACTCGGCCAGTCCGGCCGCTTGCGGCAGGAGTTTGCGGCGAGCGGCCTCAAGACCTCGCAGGCCGCCGAGCAATGGCGCGCCGAAAAACAGCGGCGGCTGCAGCTCAGCCAGGCGCAAAAGCCCGCTCAGTAGCTCCCCGACACACCAGGCGCCGGCTAGTCGCTCGTGATCGTCTTGGCGTAGACATGCTGGGTCTTCTTGCGCGCGTACCCGGCGCGTTCGTAGAAGGGGTGCGACTCCAACCTGGCCACATTTGAGCGAACCGCAATCGAAGTCATTCCCTGCCTTGCGGCCCACCGCTCGGCGGCCGACACGAGTGCCAGGCCGACGCCCGTCCGCCTGGCGCGTGACGCAACCACCAGCCCCAGAATTTCGGCCCGTCGACCCGACTCCAGCGTCATGCGCGTTGCGACCTCGATCCAGCCCACGACCTGCGAGGCGCGATCAACGGCGACATAGACCATATCGATCGTCGACGTGAGCAACGTCGCGAGCCTTTCACGCACTTCGGCGACCGACGAGGGATAACCCAGCTCGGCGACGAGCGGCGCGATTTGTTCGACATCATCCAACTTCGCCGGCCGGATTCGGTGTGGTTCGCTCATGTGAATCACGCCGAATCGAGCGCCTCGATCGCCAACGCCGCCAGCCGCTCCCCGATCGCGGGCGCGAATTTGAACCCGTGCCCGGAGCACGCCGAGCCGATGACGACGCGTCCGCGCCGCTCCAGGATGAAGCCCTCGTCGGCTGTCGACGTGTACAAGCAGGACTGCGGTTCGACCGGTCGCGGATCGGCCAGCGATAGGTGCTCCCCGATCCAGGCCGCCAGCGCATCGACCACCCCGGCGTCCGGGCCCCCGGCCTCATTGGGATCGGCTTGCGGCCCCGCGTGGTGCGCGGCGGCCTTCAGACCGTGCAGCGGATCGGCCAGCGCGTAGAACGGGATCCCGCCGGTTCGGGGGTCGACCGACACGAAGGCGGGCATGGGACGCGCATCGTTGCGCCGGAAATAGCAGACGGTCTCGCGCGTCACACGCACCGGAAGGGGCGGCTCGACCAGATCGTTGACCCATGCGCCCGCCGTGACGACCACGCACGCCTCGTCCAGCTCGGCCGGCGAGGCCACCCGCGCTCCGTAGCGCACCTCGACGCCGCGCCCCAGCGCTGCGAGCGCGCGATCGGCGAAAACGATGCCCGCCTCCGGCTGCAGCACCGCGAAGGTTCCCGGCTGCAGTCGAAGCGCGAAGCGGCGCTCGACCTCGTCGCGCTCGAGCCTTTGCCAGGCGGCTCCGCAAGCTTGCAGTGTCGCTGCCGAACTCCTTTCCAGGTCCGTGACGATCTCGATCAGCCCATCCAACTGCAGCAGCGGCTCGCCCGCCTCGGCTTCCAGCCGCCGCCAGCCCGCGAGCGCTTCCTGCGCCAGCCGCACCCAGTGCGGCTCGCCGTAGGCCAGCCGGAATACCCGCGATCGGCCGTGGCTCGAACCCCGGACATGCCCCGGCTCGAATTGCTCGTACACGACGACCCGCCGGCCGGCGCGCGAGAGCGCTCGCGCCGTTGCCAGGCCCATCACCCCGGCGCCGATGATCGCAACGTCTGCCATCGGTGCGTTTCAACCCGTCTTACTTCGGATACGGCGTTCCATCCAGGTGCCTGAACCCATCCACCTCCGGATCGAACACCAGGTCGATGTCGGGATAGAACGCGCCATCGTCCTCGAAGCGCGAACCGATCTCCAGGCACACGGCCACGGCGCCGCTGCGGTTGATCAGATGATGGCCGTCGGGCACGTTCGCGGCGAACGCCGCGAAATCACCGGCGTGCAGGATCTCCTCGCCCTTGTCGGTGACCAGCACGACCTCGCCCGACACGACATAGACAAACTCGTCCTCCGCCGTATGCCAGTGGCGCTGGCTGGACCACGCGCCCGGCGGCAGCTGCAGCAGATTGACGCCGAACTGGGTGAGGCCGCCCGCATCGCCCAGGCGCTGGCGAATGCGGTCGGCAGGCTCCCGGTCGAACGGCGCGGGGTACGAGGAGCCCTTGCGCAGAGGAATGGATCCGAGGTCGAGCTTGGGCATCGTTTGCCTCCGTGAACGCGCTTATCCTAAGGCGAAACCGCGCGGCTCGGTTGCGCTTGCCGTCGCCCGCCGTAGCGCCGTCAGGCGCGAAGGCGGGTCGGCCGACGCGCCAGCCATTCCAGCGTGCTGAACGAGGCCTCGAACGCCAGGGCAAGGGCGGCAGCGGGCAAGGCCCCGGCCAGCATCATCCGACCATCGTTCAGTGCGAGGCCGATCGAGATACGCTCGCCGAATCCGCCGGCGCCGACGAACGCGGCGATGGTGGCCGTGCCGACGCTGATCACCGCCGCGGTTCGGATGCCGGCCAGGATCACCGGCAGGGCCAGCGGAAGCTCGATCAGCCACAGACGCGCCAGACTCCTGGCGCCCAGCGCCGTGGCGGCCTGGCGCAGCACTTCCGGTACCTGGGCCAGGCCGACCGCCGTGTTGCGGACGATCGGCAGCAGCGCGAAGATGAACAGGGCGAGCAGCGCTGGGCGCGTGCCGATCGCCCCCAGCAGCGGAATCAGGGCGGCGAGCAAGGCGAGCGCCGGAATCGTCTGCAGCGCGCTGACCACACCCAGAATCAGGCTGCCCAGGCGCGGCCGACGGGCCGCCGCCACCCCGAGCGGAATGCCCACGGCGCTGGCCGCCAGCACCGACAGCACGACCAGCACGACATGCTGGCGCGCCAGCCGCGCGAAATCCTCGCCGAACAGCAGGTCGCGAAATCCGCGCCGCGCCGCAGGCACGTCCGATCGCGCCAGAAACGAGCGCGCGATGTCCCGCGCCGACCGGTGATCCAGCTCGGCCGCGCCGTTCAGCGCAATCATCCGGCCCTGATCGATGCTGCCGGCGAGCGCCTTCAGCGCCGCCCAGGCCTGCGGAAAGCGCTGCGGCACCGAGCGCCGGTACAGCACGACCGCGTCGTAACGGGGAAAAAAGCCCAGATCATCGACCAGCACCTGGATGTCGTAACGGGCGATCTTGGCATCGGTCGTGTACAGGTCGATCGCGTCGACCTGGTGCGCGGCCAGCGCTTCGTACGCCAGGCCATGATCCAGTCCGCTGGCGCGGACGGTCAGTCCGTAGCGCCGCGCCAGCGCGGGCCAGCCGTCGACTCGCCCCAGGAACTCATGCGACAGTCCGATCCGCAGCTGCGACCGGTTCGCCAGATCGCTGATGGTCCGCAGGTGCAGGGCCTGCGCCGTATCGCGCCGCACGCCGATCGCATAGGAGTTCTCGAAGCCCAGCGGGATGTCCACTGCGAGTCCGAGCGGCGCCAGCTCCCGGTCGACCTCTGCCAGGCTCGCCCCCGCGCGGTCGTGGTGCAGGATTTCCAGCTCGATCGTTCCCAGGTACTCGGGATACAGGTCGATGGCGCCGCTGCGCAGCGCCTCGAACAGGATGGCGGTGTTGCCCATGCCCTCGACGTGTTCGGCCGGGGTCGTGCGCTGCGCGGTCTGGGTCAGGATCTCGCCCAGGATGGTCGATTCGGTGAAACGCTTCGATCCGACCCGCAACGTCTCCGAACGTGCGACCGGCACCGCGATCAGCAGCGTCGCCAGCACCAGGCCGGGGCACCAGGCTCCGGCGCAGCAGCGGCGCACGCGCTCAGGTCCCGGTGCGGCGCGCAAAGCGCAGTGCGCGCAACTCGCCGACGATGCCGCGGCGGAACAGCAGAACGCAGACGACGAAAATGCCGCCCATGATCACGGTCACCCAGGAGCCGACCTTGTCGGCCAGCAGGTTCTCCAGGCCGACGATCACCAGCGCGCCCACCGACGGCCCCAGCACGGTGCCCAGCCCGCCCACCAGTGTCATCAGCACGACCTCGCCCGACATGTGCCAGTGGGCGTCCGTCAACGAGGCGAGCTGGAACACGATCGACTTGGTCGCGCCGGCCAGCCCGGACAGCGTCGCCGAAATCACGAACGCCAGCAGCTTGTAGCGCTCGACCGCGTACCCCAGCGATATCGCGCGCGGCTCGTTCTCCCGGATCGCTTTGAGCACCTGTCCGAACGGCGAGTGGATGGTCCGATGGATCAGCCAGAAGCCCGCCAGAAAGATCGCCAGCACGAAAAAGTACATCGGCAGGTTGCCCGACAGGTCGATCAGGCCGAGCAGGCGCCCCCTGGGAATTCCCTGCAACCCGTCCTCGCCGCCGGTGAACGGCGACTCGAGTTCGACGAAATACACGAGCTGCGACAGCGCCAGCGTGATCATCGCGAAGTAGATGCCGGAGCGTCGGATCGCCAGCAGGCCGAACAGCGTGCCGAGCAGCGCCGCGAACGCGGTCCCGGCCAGGATGCCCAGCTCCGGGCTCACGCCGAGCGACTTGCACAGATATCCGCACACGTAGGCGCTGGCGCAGAAGAACGCGGCGTGCCCGAACGACAGCAGGCCGGCAAAGCCCAGCAGCAGATTGAAGGCCGACGCGAACAGGGCAAAGCACAGCACCTTCATCAGGAAGGTCGGATACATCAGGAACGGTGCGATCACGCCGGCCGCGGCCAGCAGGGCGAACATCGGCCAGCTCGACCGCTGCACCGGCGCCGCGGCATCTACCCTGATCTCGAGGCCGGTCACGCGCTCCGCCCGAACAGTCCGGCCGGCCGCACCAGCAGCACGATCACCATCACCAGGAAGATCACCACCGCCGATGCCTCCGGGTAGTAGACCTTGGTGAGCGCCTCCACCAGCCCGAGTCCGAGCCCGGTGACGATCGAGCCGAGAATCGAGCCCATGCCGCCGATCACGACCACCGCGAACACGACGATGATCAGGTTCGAGCCCATCAGCGGATTGACCTGCACCATCGGGGCCGCCAGCACGCCGGCGAACGCCGCCAGCGCAGCGCCGGCCGCGTAAGTGAGCGTCATCAGCAGCGGCACGTTGATGCCGAGCGCCTGCACCAGGTCCGGTCGCTGCGTGGCCGCCCGCAGCGTCGCGCCCAGGCCGGTGCGCTCGATCGCGAACCACACGGCCAGGCACACGCCCAGCGCCGCCACCACGACCCAGCCGCGATACAGCGGCAGGAACATGAAGCCCAGGTTCACTCCGCCCCGCAGCTGGTCCGGAACGTCGTACGACTCGCCCGAAACGCCGTAGAAGTTGCGAAATACGCCCTCCGCGATCAGCGCCAGCCCGAACGTCAGCAACAGACCGTACAGGTGGTCGAGCTGGTACAGGCGCCGCAGCATCAGCCGCTCGATCAGCACGCCCAACAGCCCGACCACGAGCGGAGCCAGCACCAGCGCCGCCCAGTAGTTCACGCCGAACTCGGTCAGGCCGATCCAGGCCACGAAGGCGCCGATCATGAACTGGGCGCCGTGCGCGAAGTTGATGACGTTCAGCATGCCGAAGATCAGCGCCAGCCCGAGGCTGAGTACGGCGTAGAACGAACCGTTGATCAGGCCCAGCAGCAGCTGCGGGAGGAGCTCGTGCAGGGAATGGCCGAAGATCGTCATGTGCCGCCCTCATCCGCTCCTGGGTCCGCTGCCAGCATCACTTCTTGATCAGGGGGCAGCGCGACGCGGACAGAGGCTGAAAAGCCTCGTCGGCGGGGATCGTGGCGATCAGCTTGTAGTAGTCCCACGGTCCGAACGACTCCGAGGGCTTCTTCACCTGAAAAAGGTACATGTCGTGCACCATGCGGCCATCGTCGCGGATGCGGCCGTTCTTGGCGAAAAAGTCGTTGACCGGCGTCTTTTTCATCTGCGCCATCACTTTCTGTGCGTCCACGCTATTGACCGCCTTGACTGCCTTCAGGTAGTGCATCACCGACGAATAGTCGCCGGCCTGCGACATCGTTGGCATCCGCCGGTGCTGGTCGAAAAAGCGCCTGGACCAGACGCGGGTCTCCTCGTTCAGGTCCCAGTAGAAGCCCTCGGTCAGGTACATGCCTTGCGCCATCTTCAGCCCCAGCAAATGCACATCGGTGATGGACATCAGCAGGCCGGCCAGCGTCTGCTTGGGCGTAACGCCGAACTCGACGGCCTGCTTGATCGACTTGGTCGTGTCGGTGCCGGCGTTGGCCAGACCGATCACCTGAGCGCCCGAGCTCTGCGCCTTCAGCAGGAACGAGGAAAAGTCGTTACCCGGGAACGGGTGACGAACCGAGCCCACAACGGTCCCGCCATTGGCCACTACGACGTCGGAGGCGTCCTTTTCCAGCGACTGGCCGAATGCGTAGTCCGCGGTCAGGAAGAACCAGCGCTTGCCGCCCTGCTGCACCACCGTCCTGGCGGTTCCGTGTGCCAGGGCGTAGGTGTCATAGGTCCAGTGCACGGTGACGTCGTTGCAGTCCTCGTTCGTGATCCGGGTCGAGCCTGCGCCGGACACCAGGACCACCCGGTTCGCCGCCTTGCCGATCTTCATGACGGCCAGCGCGGCCGTGGTCGTGACAAGGTCCGACACCATATCGACACGGCCCTGCTCGAACCACTCGTGGGCCTTGTCGGCGGCGATGGCTTCGTTGTTCCGGTGGTCGGCGTAGACCATCTCGACCTTGAAGCCGGGCTTGTCCTTGTCCACGAAATCGTCGATCGCCATCCGAGTGGCGACCACGGCACCCTGGCCGGACAGTTCCGAATAGGCGCCGGACAGGTCGGTCAGCACGCCGATCCTCACGACCCCGTCCGGAGTCTGGGCGCTGGCCGCGCCCGCCAGCATCATTGCCAGGCCGGACCTCAGCAGCAGACCGAACCAATGGCGCGGCCCGAACCGGACCCGCAGCGCAGCTCCGATCATCGTCATCCTCCACCTCGCTTGGCGTGCATGTCACTTCTTGATCAGCGGACAGCGTGAAGCCGACAGCGGTTGGAAGGCTTCTTCGCCGGGGATCGTGGCGATCACCTTGTAGTAGTCCCATGGGGCGGTCGATTCCGACGGCTTTTTCACCTGGAACAGGTACATGTCGTGCACCATGCGGCCGTCCTCGCGGATCCGACCGTTCTTGGCGAAAAAGTCGTTGACCGGAGTCTTCTTCATCTGCGCCATCACCTTGGGCGCGTCGTCGCTGTTGATCGCCTTCACCGCCTTCAGGTAGTGCAGCGCCGACGAATAGTCGCCGGCCTGCGCCATGGTCGGCATCCGCTTGTGCTTCGCGAAAAACCGCTTGGACCAGGCGCGCGTGTCCTCGTTCACGTCCCAGTAGAAACCTTCGGTCAGGTACATGCCCTGGGCCGTTTTCAGTCCCAGCGAGTGCACGTCGGTGATGAACATCAGAAGCCCCGCCAGGGTCTGCTTCGGCGTGATGCCGAACTCGACGGCCTGCTTGATCGAGTTGGTGGTGTCGGTGCCCGCGTTGGCCAGCCCGATCACCTGCGCGCCCGAGGTCTGGGCCTTCAGCAGGAACGAGGAGAAATCGGTGCCGGGAAACGGATGGCGCACCGTCCCCACCACAGTGCCGCCATTGGCCTGCACCACGTCGCTTGCGTCCTTCTCGAGCGACTGGCCGAACGCGTAATCGGCGGTCAGGAAGAACCAGCTCTTGCCGCCCTGCTGCACCACCGCCTTGGCCGTGCCGTGCGCCAGCGCGTAGGTGTCATAGGCCCAGTGCACCGCGAGGTCTGTGCAGTCCTCGTTGGTGATGCGGGTCGAGCCGGCTCCGGACACCAGGACGATGCGGTTCTTCTCTTTGGCGATCTTCATCACCGCCAGCGCGGTGGAGGTGGTGACCAGGTCGGTGACCACGTCGACGTTGTCCCGCTCGAACCATTCGCGCGCCTTGTTGGCCGCGATGTCGCCCTTGTTCTGGTGATCGGCGTAGACCAGCTCGACCTTGAAGGCGGGCTTGTCCTGGGCCATGAAATCGTCGATCGCCATCTGTGTGGCCACCACGGCGCCCTGGCCGGACAGGTCCGAGTAGGTCCCGGACAAATCGGTCAGCACGCCGATCTTGACGACCCCGTCCGATACCTGGGCCTGGACCGCGCCCGCCAGCGTCATTGCCAGGCCGGCGGCCTGGATCAGCAGTCTCGCTTTCATCGAATCTCCTCGCTTCAGGTTAAACGCCGAGCAGGGCATGCAGCCGCTGCGTAAACGATGGCAGCTCCGCGCGCGTGACCGTCTGCACGATGCGCCCGTGCTCCAGGACGTAGTGCCGGTCGGCCAGCGGCGCAGCGAAGCGGAAGTTCTGCTCGACCAGCACGATCGTGAAGCCGCGCGTCTTGAGCATATTCAGTACCTCGGCCAGCTTCTTGACGATCACCGGCGCCAGGCCCTCGGTGATCTCGTCCAGCAGCAGCAGGCGGGCCCCGGTGCGCAGGATGCGCGCCATCGACAGCATCTGCTGCTCGCCGCCCGACAGCCGCGTGCCGGGACTGTGGCGCCGTTCGAGCAGGTTGGGAAACATCGCGTAGATCTCGTCCGTCGTCAGGCCCCCGCTGTTCAGCCGGGGCGGCAGCATCAGGTTTTCCTCGGTCGACAGTCCGGCAAAGATGCCCCGCTCTTCCGGGCAGTAGCCGATGCCCAGGCGGGCGATGCGGTGCGGCGCCAGCGAGGCGATGTGCTCGCCGTTGAAGGTGATCGTGCCGGTGCGCCGCCCGACCAGGCCCAAAATGGCCTTCAGCGTGGTGGTGCGGCCGGCTCCGTTGCGACCGAGCAGCGTCACCAGCTCGCCCCGATTCACCTGAAGGTCGATGCCGTGCAGCACGTGCGATTCGCCGTAGTACGCGTGCAGGTCGGCCAGCCGCAGCATCTCCCCGGTGGGAGCGAACGCACTGCTCACGCTTCCACCCCGACGTAGGCCTCCAGCACCCGCGGGTCCCGGGACACGACCGGATACGGCCCCTGCGCCAGTACACTGCCCCGCTGCAGGACCGTGATGACATCGCTCAGCGTCTCCACCACCGACAGATTGTGCTCGACCATCAGGATCGTGCGGTCCCGCGCCACCTTGCGGATCAGCTCGACCACGCGGCTGACGTCCTCGTGGCCCATGCCCTGAGTCGGCTCGTCCAGCAGCATCAGCTGCGGGTCCAGCGCCAGCGTGGTGGCGATCTCGAGGGCGCGCTTGCGTCCGTAGGGCAGCTCGACCGTGACCCGATGGGCGAATTCGCGCAGGTCGACCGC
>Ga0307479_10002684_pt1 | contig 16158 bp, 11 predicted proteins | sample atmos_gasesECM4C_FD_203743 | JGI IMG/M metagenome (GOLD analysis project Ga0307479, IMG submission 203743) | Hardwood forest soil microbial communities from Morgan-Monroe State Forest, Indiana, United States - atmos_gasesECM4C_515 | ecosystem: Environmental > Terrestrial > Soil > Temperate... | reverse complement strand
CGTGCCGATGAGCTCGAAGCGCACCCGGGCCACGATCTCGCCCCCCCGCTGTCCGCGCCAGCGTTCCAGGCGGTCGAGATGGAAGCCGGCCTCCTCGATCTCGTCGAAGCCGTCGAGGTAGCGCCGCCACTCGGCGAGGGCCGCGGACCGGTCCTGCCCGCCGGCGGCGCCCGCCGCGGCCGCGCCCTCGCCCGCCGCCCCGAGCGGCAGGATGCGTACGCCGTCCTTCTCCACCGCCGGCCCCAGCGCGGTGAGCCCCAGCGGCTCTCCCGCGTAGCCCGCCGCAAGGATGCCGCCGATCCGCCCGAGATCGCGCGCCGCGACCGCCGCGCCCAGCTCGTCGAGGGTGCTCACCACCGAGTGTCCGGCAGCGTAGAACTTGCGCCCGCGCCGGTCGAGCGCGTCCAGTCCCATCCAGCCGGCGGCGACCGCGGCCGGGGTCAAGGCGAGGCCAATCCCTACACGTCGTCTTACGGGCATCGGTCGGGGTCTCTCCGCGCCTCCCCCTACCCCGCGGCACCGCGGGGCCTGGCTGGAGACTGATCCAGGCTCTTATCTAACGAAGGACGAAGCCAGTAGGTATAGGCACGCGGGATCAGAAAAGGTCCATCCCGCCAACGCCTCCGTTGCCTGCCGCTGGTCCGCTCGCGGCGGCGACTCAGCCGCCGCACTGAATGCAGCTGTTCACGCCTTCGATGCAGGTGACCGGACAGGTGATCTGCCAGGTGTTCGGGCAGGGGATCCCCGTTCCTCCCGCCACGCGCGCGCTCTGCGGCGCCTCGAGGTTCTGCAGCGTCTCGCGATGGATCGTCAACTTCCGGACCTGCCGTTGCTTTTTCATCGGCCTTCTCCTTCGTCGTCACCAACGTCAGTAAGAGCGGCGCGCGCGCTGGCGCGGCCGCGGCAACTCAGCTCGAGCGCCGCCGGCGGGACCTGGCTGGGAACAGTCTAAGCTCTTATCTAACGAAGGACGAAGCCCGGAGGTATAGGCAGGCGGGATCAGATAAGGTCCATGGGGCGCCGCGCCAAGGCGGCGACCGCACCGGCGCCCTGCCCGCTCAGCAGCGGCGTGGAGCTGGCGGCTCGCCTCGACCCGGCGGCCGGCAGAGCGTCATCTCACCCTTCGACGATCTCGACGTCGAGCCCGGCGAACCGACGGAAGCCCCGATCGAAGGTTACCAGGCGATGGCCGCCGGCAAGGGCGAAGGCGGCGAACCAGGTGTCGGTCTCCGCGCACCGTCCCACCGGCAACGCCCGTGTCAGGAGCCGCCACTCCTCGTCGAGGTGGGTCGGTTCCCGCACCTGTGCGAAGCGGTCGTCGGTGAGCAGCAGGTCCCAGGCATCCCAGACGGCCGCCGCCGGGAGAACGTCTTCTTTCAGCCAGGCAGGGTTGGTCAGGACCCGCAGGGCTGCCATCTGCGCCACGCGGCAGAGGAGGATGCTGGCAGGCTCGTCCTGCGACTGGAGCCAGGCAACCGCCCGCCCGGAGAGAGCATGCCGGGCATGCAGGAGAGCGATCAGGACGTTGGCGTCAGCGAGATAGGCCAAGGCGGCGCAGGTCCTCTTCCGCCTCGGCGCGGGCGAGATCGGCGTTGGTCAGCTCCAGGCTGCCTGGCCGTGACGACGAGAAGAGCGGGAAGTGGACCCTTTGCCTCGCCGGCTCCGGCGCCGCACCGGTCGCCAGCTCCTTCGCCATGGCAGATCCGATCAGCTCGCGCAAGGTGACGCCCCGCTCGACGGCAACGATCTTCGCTCGTTTCAGCAGCTCGTCGGGCAGGTCTACGGTCGTTCGCATGAAGCCATCTTTCTGTATTGCTGCCTTTGTGTCAAATCATCCCCTGCGCCGGCGGCACGGGGAGCTCGGGCCGGTAGGCGGCCGAGAACTGCTCCTTCCTCTGGGTGATGAAGGGCTGGTCCCCGAACACCAGGTCGGAGACGTACAGGAGGCCGCGGCGGCGCAGGAGCCTGTAGAGGATCAGGTTCACCTCCAGCTGGGTGCGGGGCACGTCCTGGCTCTCGTCGGGGCCGGGCTTGATCAAGTTGGTCACCTCCGCGGGCGTCAAGGGGTAGGGTACCGTGCCTTCACGCCGCTCCCGCTCGAGGCGCTCGGCCACCGCCGGGCCGAACTTGCGGGCGGTCTCCCGGAAGCTCGTCGCGCGCGCCTTCGCTTCATCCCGGAAGAGCCACAGGAATGCCCGCAGCTGGACCAGCTCGGAGTTGATCGCTTGCGCGAGCTGGATCGCTTCCTGCCGGAACACCGACCGGGCGATCGTGTGCTGGTCGATGATCTGGCCGGTGACGCTCCTCCTGAGAGCCCGGTCGGCGGGCGTGCCGTTGAAAGGCACGAGCAGCGGCACGTAGTACTCGAACTCCACGGTGGCGTTGCCGGCCGTCTTGCGGAGGCGCTCCATCGCCAGGAGCTTGTCCTCGTCGCCGAGGTGGCTGTCGACCACGGCGAGCTCGCAGAGGGCGTAGTCGAGCGTGTCCTCTACCTGCAGCCACGCCTTGAGGATGAAGACCAGGACGTCATAGGTCACCTGGAAGGCGGTGAATGGATAGAGGCTCAACATGGTTGCGATCTCGCCCGCGTCCTCGCGCAGCGCCTTCACCACGCGCACCGGCTCGCCCGATTCGAGAGCGGCCACGAAGGGCCGCGGGAAGCGCTGGATGATCTCCTTGCCTTCCCGCGCGAGCAGCTCGCCGATCGGGAAGTCCGACTGCGGCTGGGTCTCGGCGGCGAGCCACTTGTCGTAGACGTATTCCATCGACGCCCAGTAGTGGTGGGACGCCCTGGCAAGCCAGTTGAAGTCGCCCATACCCAGCGCCAGGACGCCACCCACGATGCCGCGAAAGTCGCGGCCCACCGCCTGCAGCGGCCCCATCAACGCCAGCTTGAGGAAGCCCAGCCGCAGCAAGGCGTCGGTGTCGGCCTTGATCGGTTCCCGGCCGTACAGCACGCCGTGCGAGCTGCCGGTATCCACGAGCCTGCCCATCCGCAGCCAGAGGTCGAAGACCGCCTCGCCCAGCGCCGGGACGTCCTCGAACATCGCGCCCATGGTGTCCAGACCCATGGCCATGGGCAGGGCGCCCATCGCCAGCCCCTTCTCGAGGACGGTCGAGGCGAGGAGCTCGTTCGACCCGGGACCGGTCATGGCGCCGCCCGCGTTGCGCACCGACTGCAGGCAGGCCGCAGCCGAGTCCTTCGCGGCCTCCAGGCTGCGGGCGGCGACCGCCGCCGAGACCTGCTGGGCGAGCTTGCCGGGCGTCCCGAGCGCCCCTCCCGCGGCCTGCATCGCCCGCTCGCCCAGCCGCGCGGCCGCGCCGATCGCGGCGTTGACCGCCGCCATGCCCAGATTGGGCAGGGCCACCAGCGGCGCCAGCGCGACGCCGTTGACCCGGCGCCAGGCGCCGGCGAAAGAGCCATTGCCGTTCATCGACGTTCTCTCCCTGCACAGCCGCCGCGAGCTGGCGACGGCCGGCTTTGAAATCTACCCACCCTCTTCACCGCCGCCGCCGCGGCCCGGCTCCCCGCCGAGGGCCGCCGCCAGCTGGTCCTGGTGACGCTGCTCGTGCAGGGTCATGAAGCGCAGCATCCTCGGCACCGTGTTGCTCCCGAGCAACGGGTGATAGTGGACCATGCGCGAGAAATCCAGGCCGGGGTTGGCCGCGAACAGGGCCCGGGTGGCCGCGAGCGAGGCGGCCAGGTCGGCGCGCAGCTCGTCGCCCGGCCGGCCCCGCCGCGGCGTGGCGACGGTCGGGTTCTGGGCCGGCACCCAGGCGTGGCGGGTCATCAGGTCGCGCAGCGCCGCGGGCAGGAAGAGGTTCGCCACGGCCAGCGGCGGCTCGAGCAGCGGCAGCAGCGGCCTGGGGATGAACGCCACCGAGATGTCGAGGTCGGCGAAGGAGCGCCGCAGCTCCGCCGGCCTGCCGGACCTGGCGAGCTCGATCAGCCGCTCCATCTCGCCGCGGTAGAAGCGCTCCGCGAGCAGCAGGTGATCGAGCACCTCGCCGGGCGACCATCGCCGCCCGCCGACCGCCGAAGTCGCCGCTGCCGCCGCTGCCGCCGCTACCGCCGATGTCGCCGCAGCCGCCGCAGCCGGCCCGGCCGGCCCGGCCGGCGAGACCGCCGGCCCCGGCGCGCGGTCGAGCCGCTCCTGCGAGACCCCCGCGGCCATGGCGAGGGTGCGCTCGCGGGCGCCGGCGAAGCGCGCGAGCTCCTGCTCCGCCTCTCCTCCGCCGCCGGCGGCGGCATCTCGTGGCGCAACCACCTCCTGTTCCCGGCGTCGTCAGGCGCCGGCCCTCCTGCCCTCTAGTGGCCTGTAACGTCCGGTTCGATACCATCTGGCTGGTCCTCGGCGGCATGGGCGGCGTTGCGGCTCCTCGACGTACTCCCTGGTACGCCTGCGGAGCCGCGCCTTGCCCCTGCCGCCGAATCCTGCGCCATCTGGTATCGAATCCTCCGTTGCAGGCCACTAGCGCAGCGCCGCCAGCATGCCCTCGACGATGTGCTCCGCGAGCGCCGAGATGGTGTTCAGCGGGTTCACCCCCAGCGCCATCGGCACCAGCGAGCCGTCCACCACGTAGAGGCCATGGTGCACCCCTCCCTGACCGTCGAACACCCGGCCCGCGGTATCGACGACGCCGCGGTCGGCGTCGTCGCCCACGTGGCAGCCGCCCAGCGGATGGGCGGTGACCAGGTTGTCCTTGCGCGTCCAGATGTTGGGCCGGCCGAGCTGGGCAAAGGTGGCGCCCAGCGTGCGGGCGTGCACCAGCAAGGCATCCTTGGCTTTCTCGTAGACCGGGTCCTCGAGCACGTCGTCCCACACCACGGTGAGCTTGTCGTCGTCGCCGAGCTGCATGCTGCCGCAGCTCGAGTCCAGCGCCATCACCAGGTAGACCAGCGAGTGGTTGGCGGCGCCGTCGGGGGTCCAGAACACCTGGTCCTTCGCCACCCGCCAGAGCTTCGCCAGCCATTCGCCCACCCCCAGGTGCGGGTGCGTGCCGAGCGCCGCCAACCCTCCCAGCGTGTGGCGGAAGGTGTTCACCAGGCCGCTCGGAAAGGCGGTGAAGTCCTGCAGCGTCAGGCGCTGGCCCACCGGCTGCGAGCGGTCGTACTGGATGCCGCTGACGATGGTGGGGCCCGGCTTCACCTTGGCGCGGGGCGAGTCGGGGTGATTGCCGTACCCCAGCACGTTGATGCGCTGCGGGGAGTTGTAGGCCAGCCCCAGGTAGTCGCCGTTGCCGCTGAAGCCGAAGCCGAGCTTGCTCGAGGCGGTCAGGCCGCGCTCGCGCACCGAGCGCAGCAGGATCTCGGTCGAGCCGAGAGTGCCGGCGGAGAGCACCACGTTGCGGGCAGAGAGCGTGCGCTCCTCGCCGAGGCGGTCGTCCCGGTTGTGGCGCCAGGTCACGGTGTAGCCGCCGCCCGGCGCCGCGGCGATGCGGCGCACCTCGACCTGGGTGAAGATCTCCGCCCCGCGCTGCCGGGCGTAGGGCAGGTAGTTCATGTACAGGGTGTTCTTGGCGCCGACGTTGCAGCCGGTGATGCAGTCGCCGCAATCGATGCACGGCTTCTGCTCGACCCCCACGTGATTGCGGCCGTCGACGTCGAAGTTGACACAGATGTTCATCAGCCCGAACCTGCCGTCGCGCAGCGTGTCGGCGACCTCCTTGATCTTCTGCACCTTGGTGAGCTGCAGCCCTCGCGGGTGCTGCTTGGCCGCCAGCATCGTCTCTGCCTTCTGGTAGTACTTCCAGATCTCGCCGGAGGCGGCGAGCTCGCGGTAGCGCCGCGGCCAGCGCGGGTCGGCGAACACCTCCGGATCGGGGCGAATGGCGACGCCGGCGTTGACCAGCGAGCCGCCGCCCAGGCCGCAGCCCTTGAGCACGTCGATGTCGCGCATCAGGTAGTAGTCGAACATCCCCAGCGGCTTCTTCGAGCCCCGCACGTTGTGGGCGAGGTTGCCCAGGGTGTCAGGGAAGGTGCCCACCGGGAACTCCCGCCCGCGCTCCAGCAGGCAGACCGGCTGGCCGTGCTCGGCGAGCCGCGCCGCGGTGACGGCGCCGCCGTAGCCGGAGCCGACGACGACGGTCCTGTAGTTGTCCTTGAGGTCGCCTTGCGAGCTCGAGAGACGTTCGGCCATGGCCATCCTCCTCCGCCAGGGACAGGGATGGATGGCCCTGCCGCCCTGCGGTGCTCCCTCAGAACCGGAACGCCAGCGACGCCAGCACCGAGGTGATCTTCTCCGAGATGGTGAAGGTGCCACCCGGGACCCTCTCCTGGTCGAGGTTCTGCGGCGCCGGCACGAGGAACGCGCTGAGCAGGGGTCCCGTGACGTCGTGCCGCGGCGCGTAGTAGGCGCTCAGGTTGGCCTCCAGGTGGTTGGTCAGCTCGAGGCCGACGCCCAGGCAGTAGTGGTCCGTGAAGGTGGGCGGCGTCCCCAGGCTGGTGAAGGCCACCTCGTTGCGGATCGGGGTCTGGCTGTAGTTGAAGCCGGCGCGGAGCGTCAACTTGGGGGTGGCCTTCCACTCGGCGCCGATGGCGCCCACCCAGATGTTGCGCCAGCCGATGTCGTTGAGCGAGCGGTCCGGCTTGAAGCCTCCCGGCCCGCCGGCGCCGGCGGTGTTTGCATAGTTCACCCAGCGCACGTCCACGCCGACCTTCCACTGCGGATTGGGCTGGTAGCCGATGCCGCCGGCGACGATCTGCGGGCCGTCGAGCTTCCACTGCACCGTGCGCGCCTTGTCGAAGTCGGGGTTGCGGACCTGCTGGCCGGAGGGCAGGGTGAGGTACGGCAGGGCATTGAACGAGTTCCAGGTGTAGGTGGAGAAATGCTGCGGGCTGGTGTACGACAGGCCGACGCTCCAGACGCTGTTCAGGTGGTAGTAGAGGCTGGGCTGCACGGCCACCGCGTAGGAGGTGACCTGGTTCTCGGCCGGCGCGTAGAAGCAGTCGACGGCGCGGCCCGAGCCGGGCGTCGGCAGCGTGCAGTCGGGCACCGCCGGCGGCAGCGGCGAGATGGCGAGCGCGCCCTGGTAGAGGTCGAGGTTCAACCCGAGCGAGAGCCGCGGCGTCGCCCGCCAGGCGAGGCCGAACGGGATCTTGAGGATGGCCAGGTCGGTCTTGACCGCGCCGAAGCCGTCCGGCTGCGGCCGGAAGATCGGGTTGCTCGAGTCCTGCGGCCAGTCGGTGCGGAAGCCCGCCACCGCCAGCAGGCCGAAGCCCGCCCCCCAGTCCGCGCCCTTCGGGTGATAGGTGAAGCCGAACGCGGGCAGCACGCCGAGCTGCGAGTGCCCCCGCGTGGTGAAAGAGCCGTTGGCCGCGACGGGCGAGTTGTCGAACGTCGCGGTCGCCCGCGGGCCGTCTTTGAAGACCTCGGCGCCGAAGACGACCTGGTAGTCGTCGAGCTCGGTCAGCAGCGCCGGGTTGTCGTTGAGCACGCCGACCGGCTCCACCGGCAGCCCGGTCGAGACGCCCCCCATCGAGCTGTTGACGGCACCGACCCCGTGCAGGAAGTGGCCGTTGCCGGCAAGGGCCGGCCCAGCAGCCACCAGCAGGCCACAGGCGGTGAGAGCCGGGGCCAGGATGCGTCTGCCCATCGTCATCATCGTTCTCCCTCCGTCAGGCTCCCGGCCCAGCGCCCGGTCGCCAGCGACCGGAGAGCTGCCGTGCGCACCGGCACACATCCCCCGGCCCCGGTCGCGGAGCACCTGCGTGACGGACGCTTACTCTCTTTCTAATGAAAACGGAGCGGCAAGGGCATAGGCAGCCGGGACGAGAAAAGGTCCAGGGGGCTGCCCCCTATCGACACCCTGGCGGCCCTGGTCTCGCTCCTTGGTGTCGAGCGTCGGGGCCTCGCTCGCCTGCGCTCGCTCCGCCCCGCCGCGCCGCCTGCCCGGCCCCGCGCGCCGGCGTGCGCCAGCGTCCTCCGGCCCGAGATGCCGGCTGCCGGCCAGGTGCTATCCTTGCCCCGTGGCCGAGCCCCGCCATCGCCTGAGCGCCGAGGAGTACCTGGCCTTCGAGCGCCAGTCAGAGGAGAGGCACGAGTACCTGGACGGCGAGGTCTTCGCCATGACCGGCGCGAGCCTGCGCCACAACCGGATCATCTGGAACCTCGTGGGGACGCTGGCTCCCCAGCTCCGTGGCCGCCCTTGCGAGGCTTTCATTGCGGACATGCGTATCCAGGTCGCGGCGACCGGGCTCTACACCTACCCCGACCTGGTGGTCGTCTGCGGCGAGCCCCGCCTGGCCGACGCCTATCTCGACACGCTCCTGAACCCCACCCTGATCGTCGAGGTCCTCTCGCCCTCCACCGAGGCCACCGACCGCGGCAGGAAGTTCGCCCACTACCGCACGCTCGAGTCGCTGGCGGAGGTCGTGCTGGTGGCCCAGGAGCGGGTGCAGGTGGAGCGCTACTCGCGCCAGCCGGAGGGAGGCTGGCTCCTCTTCGAGGCCAACCGCCTCGAAGACCGGCTCCTCTTGCCGGCGATCGGCTGCGAGCTGCCCCTGGCCGACCTCTACGAAACCGTCTTCGACGGGACCAGCCCTCCCGTCTAGTTCCAGCCGCCGACGCCTGCCGCGACTCAGACACCCTCGGGAAGGAAGACTCCTCAGGAGAAGCCCTCCGGGGAAGGCCCTCCGGGGAATGCCCTCCGGGGAATGCCGCCCGGCCATCACCGGGCGGGCGGCGGCCGCCCGGCCATCACCGGCCATGCAGCTCTCTTTCCAGGCTGGGCGGTCAGACGTCGTCCGGGGTCTCCAGGACCAGGGTCACTGCGGCAGGCCCGCCCGTTCGGCGAGGTCGGGCGGCAGCACGCACTGCGAGTCGCCGCAGTCGTGCGCCAGGGCGTCGGCATAGCCCTGGTCGATGAAGGCGTCGATGCGCTCCGCTCGGAAGTCGAGCATCGACCCGGCGCCTTCGCTGCCCAGCGGCGTCTTCGGGCGGTACCGGTGGATGACGAGCGGCCGGTAGGCCTCTCCCAGGCGCTCGTGCTCGAGCACGCGCCGCACCCGCCGCAGGCCGAGGTCCGCCCCGGCGCCGCGCAGGCGTTTGACCAGCTCCCGGTCCTCGTTGACCAGCTGGGCCATGACGATGTCATTGTTGGTGTTGTTGGCGATGACGATGACGTAGACGCGATACAAGGCGTCGACCGTATTGGGGAGATCGGGGAAGGGAATGCTGGCGACTACCGGATCCAGGTAGATGACGTGCAGCACGTCGGCGCCGGCGTCGATGGCCGGCTTGATCGGCGTGTTCATCTGCAGCCCGCCGTCGACGTAGGGGGCGCCGTCGATGGGCACCGGCGGGAAAATGCCGGGGATGGCGGTGGAGGCCTGGATGGCGGCGAGGCCGACCCCGGAAACGATGTCCGCCTTGCCGAAGACCCGGGCGAGGCCCGTGTGCCAGTTGGTGGCGGCGACCTCGAGCTCGGCCGGCGCGGCGGCCAGGCGGCGCAGGTCGATGGTTTCCTCGATCAGCTCGAGCAACGGGGCCTCCGAGAAGAAGGCTCCGAGGTCGAAGAGCTCGGCAGTCCGCACCGCGAACGGCTCGTCGGAGGTGAGGAAGTTGAGCCCGCGCACCAGGCCGTACCGGGCCCAGAAGAGCGCATCGTCGACCGTCGCAAGGACGTTGTCGACCGGGTGCGCCAGGCAGCCGGGCTCCAGCCAGCGCCGCGGGTCGGCGCGCACCCGGTAGACGCCGTTGCCGCAGCTCGTCAGGGTGTTCGCGACCCGCCGCCGCCAGATCTCCTCGAGCCATAGGGCGCCGCCGCCGGCCTCGCCCGCCGACTGCGCCAAAAACGCCGCGTTGTAGGAGCCGACCGAGGTGCCGGAAAAGACCCGCGGCGCGAGCGGCACGCCGCCGGTGGCCGGCGAGGCGCCGGCGAAGAGCGCCTTGACGATGCCGACCTCGTAGGCGCCGTGGGCGCCTCCCCCGGAGAGGACGAGAGCGTTACGGCCCTCGCGCGTGGTCCGCGCCAGGATCTCCTGGCGCGCCGCCGCTCCGGGGGAGGGGTCCATCACCGCTCACCGCAGCGGGCCGCTGATCGCGCCTGCCACCCGCTCCTCACCGGATCTCGCCGCTGATCGCGCCCGCCGCCGCGGCGACGATCACCGCGAGCTGCCCCTTCTGCAGCGCGTCGAGCTGCGATGCCGTGAGCGGGCAGACGTTCTGGATCGGGCTCGCCGCCGAGCCGAACGTGCAAACCACGGTGGCCCCCTGCACGATCTCGGCGATGGTCGCCCCCGCCAGGTCGTGGATGCAGGTGACCGTGAAGTCGGCCAGGTCCGGCGTGACCAGGCCGGTGCAGGTGCCCGTTGCCGTGCCCACGCCTGTCAGGTTGGCGTTGAACACCCGCGTCGGATTGGGCGACCCCGGGATCGGCGAGTCGAGGTACGGGAAGACCGACGGGAACTGCGTGGCGTCCACCCAGGCCTGATCGGTCAACGGCACGCTCCCGGACGGCGCGTCCGCCGGCTTGCAGAGTCCGAGGTTCTCGTAGCAGAGCGCTCCCTCGAGCATGCGCAGGGTGCTGCTCACCACGTCGTCGCCGGGGCGGCGGCCGTTGGGCCAGCCCGCGTTGTCACCCCCCAGGAAGCCGAGGTTGCTCTGACTCGCCGCGGGCACCGGCGCGGTGTTGGTGTTGAGCCGCAGCACCTCGGCCCCCGAGTTGTCCTGGTTGAGGCCGGGCAGGCCCTTGGTGTACAGAGCGAGGAGATCCTGGCGCGGCAGGTTGGTCGGGGGCAAGATGCAAACCGGCGTGGGGGGAGGCGAGGGGGGGAAAAGACAGGTCACGATCTGGATGCCCACCGGCACGGAGGGCGTCTGGAAGAAGACGTTGAACTGGGCGTCGTCCTTCGGCTGGCTGGCCTCGAAGAGGTTCTTCTGGGCCAGGCCGATGGCGGTCATCGCGACCAGCGGATTGCCCAGGCGCGAGACCTGCACGTAGGGCCCGGACTCGGTGTAGGGCACGTCGAAGGTCGGGGTCGTGGTCAGCTGGCGCGTCATCGGCAGGCTCGACGCGGTCCACGCGCCGATCACGCCGCCGCTGCCGGCGCCGAGGCAGGAGATGGGCACCTCCAGGGCGAGGCTGGTGACGTTCTTGCCCGCCATGCTCGGCCGCGCCGCCGCCGGCGGGCCCACCAGGTCGATGTTGACCAGGTCGAAGAACTCGCCGATGTTCATGGCGAAGGGGTCCCGGCGCTGGCCGACGAAAAGGCGCCCATTGCCGGTCGTGCAGCCCGGGATGTCGACGTCGGTGACGAATTGGGCGGCGTAGGCGTTGTACTCCGGGATGGTCCCCCGGCCGATGTAGTCGAACGGCACCCCGAAACGCGCGCTGCCGTTGGCGGCGTTCTTCAGGTAGCCGACCGAGGTCGGACTGGACACCGGCCCGCGGATCGCCCGCACGGTGTAGGTGCGGATCCAGTTGAGGTTGCCCAACGGCGCCGGCGGCGTGCCCGGGCCGAAGGGAGCGATGGCGACGATGCCCACCGGCACGAAGACGCTGCCGGGAGCCGGCGGAATCGTAAACGGCACGAACACCCCGAGGCCCTCTCCGCCCACCGCGTTGACGGGCAGGGCGTTCCTGAACAGGAAGCGGAAGGTCAGGTCCTCGACGCCGTCGCCGTTGGTGTCGATGCGGATGTCGTAGTAGGCGTTCTCGCGCAGCGGGAAGTAGGTGGGACCGCCGAACGGGTCCTGCATCGGGTTGTAGTCGGCGAGGAAAGTGACGTAGCCCGCGCGTCCGGGCTCGTAGCTGCGGAACATGTAGAAGTCGGCGGCGGCGACCTCCGGCATCTCGACCAGGGTCGGGGCATCGCCGTGGCTGGAAGCCAGCGCCGGCAGGGCGCCGGCGCAGAGGGCCAGCGCGACGAGGACGGCTGCCAGGGGACAGACGGCCAAGCGCGGACGGGGGCTGCGCGAGAGCATGTCGTTTCCTCCCTATGAGAAGTTCTGACGATTATGGAAAGCAGCTCGCGCCAAGACAAATAGCCATGAGCGCATACCTATGGCAGAGGGCAAGGCCGCGGCTCCGCCCGCCGACGGTCGGCCGCGGCTCCGCCGTGTGCCCGGCGGGGCGTCGCCCGGTTGCCACGGGGCGGCCTCAAGGCTGCACCTGGGCGATGTTGGGCGGCTTGGTGTCGACGTTCGAGATCAGGCCGCCGTCGATCTGGATGCCGACGTAGGGCGCCTCGGGCGCGGTCGAGATCTGCACCGTGGCGGGGCGCAGCACCTCGACGCCTTCCTTGCTCCAGATGCCGAAGCCGGCGAAGGTGACCACCTCGTACTCGCCGCGCGCGCCGCGCGCGGTGCGCGAGTTGCCGAAGCGCACCCAGGTCAGGCCCTGCAGGCGGAAGGACCCCTGCTGGCTGTGATTGGTGTACTCGAACACCGCCGGCACGCGGCGCGGGTCCGCCGGTATGGCGTAGCGGTAGGAGAAGCGGTCGTCGGTCGCGGCCAGCACGTCGCTCGCGCCGCCCTGCTTGACGTAGCCGGAGGGCGGCGGCGCGCCGCCGTCCATGGCCTGGACGAAGAAGTAGGGGTCGAGCCTGGACCCCATCTCGACGGGGAAGCCCGTCGCCAGGTTGGGATAGGGGAAGAGGAAGGTCGGGGGATAGAAGATGTACACCTTGCCGTCGTAGCGGTAGACCGTCTCGCCCGACGCGGTCTTCTGGAAGATGGCCGGGCCGCGGAACTGGAACGAGGCCTGCGGCGTCCTGGGCTCGACGCGCACCAGGGCGAAGAACAGGTCCTGGCCGATCAGGCCGCGATGGAGCTGCTGGCCCAGGATGGCGCCGCTGCGCACGTCCACCGCCGCCACCGACAGGTCGAAAGGATCGCTCAACAGGTAGACGTCGTCGAGCCCGTAGCTGGCCAGCGGGAAGCGCAGGGTGGCGTTGAAGCCGAGCGGCCCCGGGGACAGCCGCCCCTTGCCTCCGGGCGACTGGGAGGCGAGCTCCTCGGAGAGCGGCGAGGGGAGCATCGGCGCGAGGTCGCCGCCCGGGATCATGGCGGTGACGTAGATCGGCACCGAGTTGCCCTCGCGCTCGCCGAACTGGACCTGCATGCGGCCCACGAGCTGCGAGCGGCCGGTCGCCGGGCCGCCCAAGACCGGGCTCACCAGGCCGAAGACGTCGCCGAAGGCGGTGTTGTGGGTGAAGCAGGTGAACTCGCGGACGGTGTTGGTCGGGATCTCCGGCACGTCCGCCGCCGGCGGCTGCGGCTCGCGCGTGCTCAGGTAGATGTGCGGATGCAGCGCCAGGCCGCGGGTCGGGACGCTGGCGAACTGCAGCCCGGGGCCGGCGAACGGCAGCGGGAAGCGGACCACCTGGCCGCCGGGGCCCGGGGGCAGGCTGGCGCCCAGGGGCAGGAAGGTGGTGCCGAAGAGCTCGAAGTCGAGCTGGCCATCGGGGCGCTGGCCGAAGCAGGCCCAGGCCGAGCCGTACTGCCCCGGGAAGCTGATCGGCACCTTCGGGAAGTTGGGGTTGACCCGGATGAGGGCGAGGAGCGCCGTGTTCAGGAAGCTGAAATTGAACTCGGGATAGGTGCCGGGCCCAACCCCGGTGACCATCCCCGTGCTCAGCTGCAGGACGCCCCAGGAGACCATGCCGGGGAAATCCTGGACGACCTGCTGCTGGCCGGGCAGCTTGTAGAGCTGCGGCGCGGCCAGGATGCCGTCGTCGCCGCGCAGGGCGCCGACGGTGAGCTCGAAGCGGGCGAAGTCGCCGACCGGCGGCGAGAAGCGCAGGCGGACCTGCCCGTGCAGGTGGCTGTCCATCAGCGCCAGGCCGCCGAACAGCACGCCGCCGCAGCTCCCCGACGCCGCCACCGCGGGGTCCAGGCAGTCCACGGCGCGCAGGGCGTCGCCGAAGTAGCTGGTCTCCGGGTTGAGCTCGAGCACCACCTCGAGCCCCGGCGGCAGCACGATCGGCCGCGGCAGCGGCGCGGCGTCGGTGCACCCCGCGGGCGGCGGCCAGGCCGCCGCTCCCCGCGGGCGCCGGCGGCCATCCGCGGCGTGCCCGGCGGCCAGGCCGCCCTCGCCGCCCGCATCCCCCGCACCGCCCGCACCGCTCGCGGGCGTGGCCGGCGGCGCCATGCCGCCGATGGCCCCCGGGGCCGGCGGCGCCATACCGCCGCTAGCGCCCATACCAGCGCCCGGGGGCGAGGCTCCCGGCGCCGCGCCCGGGGGCAGCGCTCCCGCCGCGGGCCCGCCCGCAGCGGCCGGCTGGTAGAGGACCACCGGATCGGTGGCCGCCACGCGGGCGAGGTCGATGAGCGGGAACTCGGCGCCGAAGGTCTGGTTGAGCAGGCGCAGCGCCTGGTTGGCGATCAGGGCGTGCCCGGTCTTGCCGGGGTAGTAGCCGTTGAGCGAGTAAAAGCCGCCCAGGTAGCCGGCGGTCAGGTGGCGGGGGCCGGCGGCGACGCCCTCCGTCTGCACCATGCGCCACAGGGCGTGGAGGTCGCAGACCGCGGCGCCGTGCTCGCGGGCGAGGGCGGCCACCTCGCCGTTCCACTCGCGCACCCGCTCGCCGATGCGCGCCGCGGTCTCGGCGCGCAGCACCGCGCCGGCCGGCAGCGGCCCGCCGCCGCGCGAGAGCAGTTGGTAGCCGATCTCGAACAGGCCGCGCGGGGTGATGCGGTCGCCCGGCTCGAGGCCGTAGGTCGAAACGAGCACCGCGGGCGGCACGTTGAGGACCTCGGCCGCCGCCGCGACCGAGGAGGCGCAGGCCGCGTCGACGGGGTCGGGGACGTTCATCACCAGCACCGCGGCGCCCGCCTGGCGCAGCTCGGCGAGCAGCCGCCGCAGGTCGCGGCGGAAGTCCTCGACGCCGGGCAGGCCGGCGGCGTCGCCGCCCACCGCCGCCTCGACGGCCTCGAGATAGCCGAGCTCGACCAGGGCGAAGGTGGGCCGCCGCGCCAGCGCCGCCTCGAGCTGGGTGGGCAGCTCGCGCGCGCCCTGCAGCAGGCCCGGCATGCCGAGCACCAGGTTGGCCGCGGTCTGGCGGGCGTCCTCGCGATGGACGAGCGGCGCCGCCGGCCGCAGGTGGAGCGCGTCGGCCAGCCGGAAGCCCGGTACCGCGAAGTTGCCCAGCGCGGCGGTGCCGACGTCGAGCGACTCGAGCACCGTCGTCTGCAGCCACGCCGGCACCAGCACCGGCAGCGGCGCCATGCCTGGCAGGTTGCCGATCCCCGGCGGCTGCAGCAGCGCCTGCGCGAAGCCGGTCTGCATCTGGCGCGCCATCTGGGCGGGGAAGCCCTCGCGCTGCAGGTCGCTGCTGGTGCCGAAATCGGCGGTGCCGGCGGCCAGGCCCTCGCCCAGGACGACGAAGGTGGCGGTGTCGAGGCTGCCGCTCGGCGGCGGCGGCCCGGCCGGCCGCTCGCCGGCGGCGGCGCCGGGGCCGCCCGCACCGCCCGCGCCGCCCGCGCCGGGGGCCATCCCTCCCCCTCCGCCCGGTCCGGGCGCGCCGCCCCCCGGCACCACCGCGAAGACGCCGTCCACCACCTGCCGCTGGATCTGGTCGGCGGCCTGGAAGGCGCCGCGCAGCCCCGCGCCCAGCTCGCCCGCCGCCGCCTGCTTGACCGCCTCCAGGGACGCGGCGGCGCGCGCCGGGGCCAGGAGGTTTGCCAGGCTGCGCAGGCCGAAGAGCGACATCGCCCACGAGAACCCGAGCACCGATTTCACCAGCTCGCGGAGATCGCCCGCGGCGGACCTTGCCGCTCCGACGTCGCCATCGCTCATGTGCCGGTCCTCCCGGTCACGACCCACAGGGGCAAGTTCGCGGTGTCGAGCCAGTTGGGGATCTGGCGCCACGTCTGGACGGAGCCCTCGAGGGTCTGATAGTGCTGCATGAAGTGCTTGACGAGGAAGATCTTCTCGAACTGCTGCATGGAGATGCACAGGGTCTGCGCCGCCAGGCCGCCGCTCAGCAGGTTGAGCAGCGCGATGGTGGCGGAGACCGGATCGAACGAGGCGTCGGCGAAGGGCAGGCGGCGGATGGTTTCGGCGAGCGGCCCCAGGAAGTAGCGCGAGGTGCCGAGGGTGGCCAGGCTCGCCGCCTGCTCGGCCAGGACCAGCGGGTTCAGCGGAATCGCGGCGATCTGCGTCGGCCGGTTGACCACGAAGATCGCCTCGGAGCGCACCCTGCCGTCGGCGTAGATG
>Ga0307479_10002683_pt1 | contig 16162 bp, 12 predicted proteins | sample atmos_gasesECM4C_FD_203743 | JGI IMG/M metagenome (GOLD analysis project Ga0307479, IMG submission 203743) | Hardwood forest soil microbial communities from Morgan-Monroe State Forest, Indiana, United States - atmos_gasesECM4C_515 | ecosystem: Environmental > Terrestrial > Soil > Temperate... | reverse complement strand
CTCCACGGCTTCCACCACGATGATGGCATCGTCGACAACCAAGCCGATGGCCAGCACCAGGCCGAAGAGTGACAGCGTGTTAATCGAAAATCCGAGTGCTGGAAAAATGATAAATGTTCCGACGAGCGAAACCGGAACCGCCAACAACGGAATTAAAGTGGCGCGCCAGCCCTGCAGAAATAGGAACACCACCAGAACAACAAGACCTAAGGCTTCCACAAGCGTAAAAACAATCTCCCGGATTCCCGCCGTAACCGCCTTGGTGGTGTCGAGCGGCACGTCATAAGTAATCCCGGGTGGGAATGTCGCGGAGAGTTCCTTGATTCGCTGGTTCACCGCGACGGCGGTCTCCACGGCGTTGGATCCAGGGAGCTGGTAGATAGCCATAACCCCAGAGGGCGCTTGGTTGTAGCGGCCGGAGATGGCGTAGGCCTGATCGCCCAGCTCGATACGAGCGATATCGCTAAGGTGCAAGATAGAGCCGTCGGCGTTCGCGCGAATAATGATGCTGCCGAACTCCTCCGGTTTTACGAGGCGCCCTTGGGTACGCACTGTGTAGGTGAATTGCTGACCCTTGGGAATAGGCTCGCCGCCGATCTGCCCAGCAGGATTTACGTTGTTCTGAGTCTGGATAGCCGCGATCACTTCCGGAGCGGTCACTCCCAGCTTGGCCATCTTGTCCGGCTGAACCCAAACGCGCAGCGCATACGTGCCGCCAAAGACCTGCACGCGCGAAACTCCCCGCACACGCGCGATCTGGTCTTGCAGATTGATGACCGCATAGTTGGTGAGAAAATCCTGGCCCAATTTTCCGCCGGGAGAATTAATGGCAATTAACATCAATGGAGAGGTGAGTGACTTCTGAACGGTTAGCCCGGCGACAGTAACCTGCGAGGGAAGTTGCGACTGTGCCTGGTCGACTCGAAGCTGCCCAAGTACCTGGTCAATGTCTGGACTGGTCTTGATGTCGAAGTCCACGAACAGTTGCACTACTCCGTTGTTGGCGCTCACGGAGTCCATGTAAATCATATTGTCGACGCCATTCATCTGCTGCTCGATGGGCGTGGCGACCGCTTGCGTAAGCGTCTTGGCGTCGGCCCCGGGATACGTGGCGGTCACCAGAATTTCCGGCGGAACGATATTGGGAAACTGTGAAGTGGGCAGCGATAGGAGCGAGACTACCCCGAGAATGACCGTGACGATGGCAATCACAATCGCCACAATCGGCCGGTTAATGAAAAATTTCGACATGAATTACCTTCCCGTCCCATTAGCCGTTGGAGCGCTGGCGTCGGCAGCGGTAGATTGCTCATGCGCGTTGATGGAAGCACCATCGCTTAGCTTCTGGAGATTATCGACAATCACCAGCGCTCCGGCTGATACGCCGGAATTCACAACCCAGTTGGTGCCTATTTGCGGACCGAGCGTCACGGTTTCAACGTGAGCCTTCCCGTCCGGCCCGGCCACATAAACTTGTTGCATCCCTTGGAACTCCTGCACCGCGACTTGCGGGATGAGCAGCGCGTTGCGCCGAACTTCGGTCTCCGCCTTGACGCGCCCGAACTGTCCGGGACGCAGCAAATTTCCGGGATTGGGAAACGCGGCAGCGATGCGAATCGCACCGGTCTGGCTATTCATCTGCCTGTCGACGAAAGCGATGCGACCCTTGTGCGGGAAGTTCTCACCGTTTGAAAGCGTCAGCGTCAGTGGAATCGCCGAAGCGTTCTCCAATAAATCTCCACCTTTGTGTTTGGCATGTTGCGTGAGTGCCAGATACTCGCTATCGCTGATCGAAAAATAAGCCTTGATGGGATCGAGCTGGGAGACCGAAGTCAGCACCGATTGCGTGTTAACCAGGTTACCAACCTGCACAGTCGCCTGTCCGGCGATGCCAGTAATGAGTGATCGAACGTGGGTAAATCCGAGATTCAATTCCGCGTTTGCAACCGCGGCTTCCGCGGCAGCAACGGAAGCTCGAGCCGATTCCACCGCGGCTTCGCTCTGGGCCTTTTGTTGCGTCTCGTTGTCGAGCTGACTTTGTGCAATAGCGCGTGCTTCCGCGAGCGGCGTGTCGCGATTGACGTTGATCACCGCAAGCTGAAGCTGCGCTTGCGCTTGTTGGACTTGTCCCCTGGCCTGTGCGAGTTGGCCTCTAGCCTGATCGAGTGCTGCCTGAAATGGGCGAGGGTCGATCTCGAAGAGTATCTGACCTTTGGAGACTTGCGCGCCTTCTTTGTAATTCTGCTTTATAAGGTATCCGTTCGCCTGGGGCTGAATCTGCGCGTTCACGTAACCATCCAACGTTCCGACCCACTCGTCGGTGAGCGACACATCTGTCTGCTGGATCTTCACGACAGTGACGGGCATCGGCGGTGGTGGGCCGCCAGCAGACGTGCTTTTGTTGCCACAGCCACAAAGCAATACGGCACTAAAGACCAGCACCGTGGCAATGCCAACAGACCTCCGTACCTTGCGTACTGATATACCTGTAACACTTGCCGGCCGCGCGTTCATAAACCTCCCCAACAACACACCGAGTATATTTTGCTAAGCTCCGGATCTTTACATGGAGCCGCAAATGACGCCATCTGATAAAACCGAGCTCTCGTTTGAGGCTTGTCACTGCCGTAGAAGCTTACTCGCTTCCAACGTGCGGATGAACCAGCGATGCCGTCATCTACAAAGCGAAAGTCGGGTACCGAATTAGATTCCCGCCGAGCGTTTTTATATACATGCATCCCGCGGGTATTATTGGGCCTGGGAATGACAGGTGCTCTGGAAAGCCAAAATTTGTCAGCTGCGGCCGTTAAAAGTGGTCACGCCCTTCCTCAACCCCGGACTTGTGGTGCGAGGTGCCGTGAGTCCGTTTTTGAAACCCAGCCCAGTTGGAGTAGTCTTTTCGCGGCTAGACGTGGAAAGCAGAACGATACTGCTGAGTCGGATATCGCCAGTGTACGGATTAGTATTTTCGATGGTTCTAATTAGTATATTAACTTAGGTTTTGTCTCAGTATCACTCTGGTGAGCCATGAACGAAAAGCAAATCGCTGCGGAATCCGCCGCCGAACTGGTGAAAGACGGAATGGTCATCGGCTTGGGCTCTGGATCGACGGCTGAGATCGCCATTCGCATTCTTGGCGAAAAAGTGAAAAACGGCCTGCAATTTATAGGCGTCCCCACTTCTCATAAATCCGAGGGAATTGCCAGTGCGTTGGGCATGCGCTTGGCGACGCTTGAGGATTATCCCGCGCTGGATCTAACGATTGATGGTGCCGACGAGGTGGAACTCGGCTCCCTCGATCTGATCAAGGGCCGCGGCGGCGCGCTGCTCCGTGAAAAAATTGTGGCCAGTTCCAGCCGCCAGCTGATCATCGTTGTAGATGAAAGTAAAATTGTAAAGAAGCTTGGTTCTCATGGTGAAGTTCCGGTTGAAATCGTTTCCTTCGGATGGCAGTCCACGGCGCACCGCCTGGAGAAACTTGGGTGGAAACCGGTGTTGCGTTCGCAAGCTGGCGGCGGGCCGTTTGTGACCGATGGTGGTCACTACATCCTGGATTGCTCGTTCGAAAAAGGTCTCTCGATCCAATCGAAAGCCGCGCAATTGCACGACACCGTGGGCGTCGTCGAACACGGGATGTTCCTGGGCATGGCTACGGAGGTACATGTGGGGAGCGCGACAAGTGTTCGCGTACTCCGAACGGTGTCGACATAAATCTTCCGAGGCTCGCCTAGGATTCGCTTAAGTGGCCCATCCTTGCGGTCTTTGCAAGGGTGTCGATTTTCTGGGGATTCTTGTCTCAGTTTCAAGGCAGGAAATTGCTGCGCAGTCGCGTCGCTCTGGAGGTGCCTTACCCAGTTCGCGACTCGTTACCTATGCGCGGCGCTAACCGTGTCCGGAGTTTCCTGCACTTTGCCTGCAAGCCTGGCGAGCAGTTCGTAAGAGTGAAGACGGTCCTCGAAGTTGTAGGTATTCGTAACCACAATCAACTCATCTGCCTCAGTCTCTTCCAGGAACGTGTTCAGACGTACCGCAACTTTTTCAGAGCCTCCAAAAATCGCCGCTCCGAGTTTCGTGGCAACTGCTTCTCGTTCTACGCTAGTCCATTCGAGAGTTTTTGTCGGTGGCGGCAGCGGTCCCGGAACACCACGGATCAAGTTCAAAAACATTTGAACCGGAGTGGTGGCGAGAAACTGCGCTTGTTCGTCGGAGTCCGCCACAATGATCGGGACGCCAACAATGGCATACGGCCGCTCCAGAACTGCTGACGGGCGGAATGAGGCGCGATAGATTCGCAGCGCTGGCAGCAGCGGTCCCGGCTGAAAATGGGCAGCAAAAGCAAATGGCAAACCGAGCTCCCCCGCCAGGCGCGCACTAAAATCGCTAGAGCCAAGAAGATATATAGGAACGTTGGTGTTTTCGCCAGGTTGAGCATGGACCCGTTGCGAGGGTTGTGGCTTGCCGAGATAACCGCGAAGCTCCTCGAGAAGTTCAGGAAAATCCTCGCCCGCAGTCATCAATGGGCCGCGCAGCGCCCGCGCTGCTGCCGAGTCGCCGCCCGGCGCACGGCCGACACCCAGGTCAATGCGGCCCGGAAACAGCGATTCGAGTGTGCCGAATTGTTCGGCTATGGCCAGCGGGGAGTGGTTCGGCAGCATAATCCCGCCGGCGCCGACACGAATCTTCGATGTAGCGTTCGCGATGTGGCCGATCAAAACGGAAGTCGCCGAACAGGCCACTCCGCGAATGTTGTGATGTTCGGCCAGCCAGAAGCGTTTGTAATTGAGCGATTCCGCGCGTTGAGCCAACACCCGCGAGTTGCGAAACGCTTCGCCGGGAGTTCCGCCCTGTCGTACATGTGCCAAATCCAGAATAGAAAGCGGCGTACTTGTGAGACCCGAATTATCGGTCATGGATATCTCAATTCTCGCCGCCCGGAACGAACTGGATCACAAGCAGGCATGGTTATTGGATGACGAAAATGTTTCGATCGGTACGCGCATGCGCCAGATGAATATTCCGTGGCGCGCGCTTACAATCCCTAACGCAATTGTGTTGGCAATATGCCGCGCCAACCTGTAATATCAGCCGCCTCCGGTCATGATCGTCGGCTGTCAAACCAACAGGCCTGTCGGCCAGTTCTATCTCTCACAAAAGGGCAAGTTGAAAAAGGTTCGGGCCGCTGCCGGGGTGTGTGTGAATTATTTTGGGGTGTGAATATTGGTGAACCGTTGATCGTCGCAATCGCATTGTGGCCGGCGTAACTTAAATTTTTTATCAAGGAGAAAGTCGCATGCCAACCATCACAATCAAAGACGGCACACAAATCTTTTACAAGGATTGGGGCAAAGGACAACCCATCGTCTTCAGTCACGGCTGGCCGCTGAGCGCCGACGATTGGGACGGACAAATGTTATTTTTCGGCCAGCGCGGTTATCGCGTAATCGCCCACGACCGCCGAGGTCACGGCCGTTCCACTCAGACGTGGGATGGCAACGACATGGATACCTACGCGGACGACCTTGCCGAGCTTTTCAAACACCTCGACCTCAAGGACGTCATCATGGTTGGACATTCCACGGGAGGTGGCGAAGTGGCCCGCTATTTGGGCCGTCACGGCGCAGCACGCGTTTCCAAAGCAGTGCTCATCAGCGCCGTGCCACCGCTTATGTTGAAGACTGACAAGAATCCGACCGGCCAGCCTATTTCTGCCTTCGACGAACTCCGCGCGGCAATGGCAGCAAACCGCGCGCAGTTCTACCGAGACATTACCCTTCCCTTCTATGGCTACAACCGCCCGGGCGCAAAAATTTCTGAAGGCATCCGCGAGCACTGGTGGCTGCAGGGAATGTTGGGCGGTATGAAGGCTCACTACGACTGCATCAAGGCGTTCTCGGAAACCGATTTCACCGAGGACTTGAAGAAGATCGATATCCCGGTGCTGGTAATGCACGGTGATGATGATCAAATTGTTCCGATCGTCGCTGCCGGCCCGTTATCCGCAAAGCTGCTAAAAAAATCGACACTTAAAGTTTATCCGGGCTTCCCGCACGGCATGCCCGCTACCAACGCCCACACAATAAACGCCGATTTGCTTTCGTTCTTCAAAGGCGCCGCGACAGCCACGGCAGCCTGACACTTCCGGGCAGGTTGCGTTGGAGGACACAAAACCTTCCAACGCAACCCGTGCCTCTCGCTTACGCCATCGGCTCATCAACGGTAGCCATCGCGATGTACCAGCGTGGGCGGCTTCATTAAATTTCAGCAAATCTCTAGTTATCGCGCGATTGTTTTCGGAGCGTTCTTAACGTGATGGAATAGCGCAATTCCTGGATTGGCGCGATGCGATGCTGCCATAGATCGCGGGCATCTCCAGTTAATAGGTAGACTGATCGCGATGGCAGCTCCACTGCAGCCGTCTTGCGCTCCTCGCCGCTGCCATGTTGAAACCGCATCGTGCAGGTCGCTCCGAGCGATATGCCCGCCACGATTCCAAAAGCGGGTGAGTCGTGATGCCAGCCGATACCTGCGCCCGGCCGGTATTCGTTTACTAAAATCTGCGAGAAATCATCGGGAGCTATGCCGGCAAATTCCGCGGCCCGGCGCCGAATCGGTTCAAACTCGCTCGGAATTTCCGGCGCGGTACTCAACACACGACTCTCCAGCGCATACCGCAAACCAAAATCCAGGACTCGTCGCTTCGCCGCCACGCCATGAAGTTTAAATTCGTAGAATGGCATTGTCTGCAGCAGCGCAAGCAGGTCACCTTCTTCCTGAACAGTCAGAAAATCCGGTTTGAATATCAGCCCGTCGGGAATTTCACGAACGGCAAATAGCGATTGCTGGCGCATTGTTATTGGATGCCAGCATAATGCTCGCAGTTTGGCTAGTTCTTCACGCCGTGACGGCGCCAAAGAACCTCGATGTTTCTCGCAAAAGTAAACCTCGACTTATAACCGCAACTTCAATGTGTTTTCACGACAAAAATTCCTCCGTTTGGTGATAGCTTTAACGCGCGTCAATAAACCCACAAGCAGGCAGGTAAATGAAATTAAATTCCACGCTGTTAAAAGCGACCGCTGTTGGCGCCTTGGGCGGCCTGTTATTCGGATTCGATACCGCCGTCATCTCCGGGACCATCAATTCTTTGACGCTTACCTTCGGCCTGACCCCACGACAACTGGGCCTCACCGTAGCCATGGCCCTGATTGGCACTATTATCGGCGCCATGTCCGCGGGCATTCCCGGCCAGCGCTGGGGTGGGCGGGAAGTGTTGCGGGTCCTGGCTATCTTTTATGTGGTGTCGGCCCTCGGATGCGCTTTCGCAATGAATTGGCCGATGCTACTCATCGCGCGCTTCATTGGCGGCCTGGCTATCGGCGGGTCTTCTGTACTTGGTCCGGTCTATATTGCCGAATTGGCACCGGCAAAACTACGCGGCCGGCTGGTTGGCCTATTTCAGATCAATATCGTGCTGGGAATTTTACTGGCGTATTTCTCCAATTATGTGATTGGTACGTTCGGCTTGGGCGTTAACGAATGGCGTTGGCAATTCGGCGTGGCGGCGGTACCGGCGATACTTTTCCTGGTGATGTTGTACGGGATTCCGCCGAGCTCGCGCTGGCTAGTAACCCAGAAGCGCGTGGATGAGGCCCGCGCCGTTCTTATTTCCATGGACGCCGAAGATCCCGAAAACGAGTTAAGCGAAATCATCGCCTCTGTACACCTCGAACGAGCGCAAACCTCGGAACCACTCTTCGTCCGAAAGTACCGGCTGCCAATTTTTCTGGCCATCAGCATAGGAATGTTCAACCAGCTTTCCGGTATCAACGCCATTCTTTATTACGCGAATGACATTTTTGCGGCAGCAGGGTACAGCAAGATTTCTGGCGACCTGCAAGCCGTGGCCATCGGAGCGATGAATCTTGTAGCCACCCTGTTCGGCATGTCTTTGATCGATAAATTAGGGCGGAAAACGTTGCTACTTATCGGCTCGGTAGGTACAGCGCTCTGCCTGGCGGGCGTAGCCGAAATATTTTTTACCCGTACGCACCAGAATTATCTGCTCTGGCTGCTGGTTACCTACATCGCATTCTTCGCGGTATCGCAAGGCGCGGTGATCTGGGTCTATATCGGCGAGGTCTTTCCCAATCGTGTGCGCTCCAAGGGCCAGGCACTTGGCAGTTCTTCGCACTGGATCATGAATGCCCTCATTGCTTACACCTTCCCGCAAGTGGCGAGGTCTTCGCGTGCCTATCCATTTTTGTTTTTCGCCGCCATGATGATGCTGCAATTTTTTGTGGTGCTGTTCTTCTATCCTGAAACCAAGAACGTCACCCTGGAACAGATGCAGCGCCGCCTGGGAATTGATTAACAATCTGCCGTCGAACAAAATTCCGCGCGAATCGCGGTTACGGGCTGCGACTCTCTAAATCGACCGAGTGGTTTGATGTGACGTTCGCGGTCTTGGAGACGAAACCACCTCTCCGCCTGACATTCCTAATTCAAAACCAGCCGCCCGGCGCCCACGTACGCTCTCAATCTGTATTTCCCGTTCCCGGATTTTTCCAGCGACCTAAACAGCCCGCCGTGCGATTCGCCAAAAGGTTTCGCGTCGATTTCACCTGACGACACCGAAGCCTTCACCGTCGAGTAGCCAGCCGCGTCGCCCACGCCAATTTTCAAAGCGCCGAAATTTAGCTCCACGTCCTTATCACCGACAATATTTCTGACCTCCACGTCCCCAGCGAATACCCGCACCACGAGATTCGATTCTCTCGGAACTTGTACGGTAATGCTCACATCGTTGCGCGGTCCACCGGTAATCTCCAGCATCCCAGAATTGCCGTGTTTTTCGAAGCGAGCTTGTATATCTCTGGAAACGAGCCCTTGCCGTCCTGCCACCCGCACAACAACTCTGTTTTCATCGCTGCCGACGATGAGAATCTGCCCAGGCCGGATACGTAGATCAAGTTGCCCTCGCGACACGAAGTCAACATAAAAGGCATGGTGCGCGAGATCATTTTCGACCTCAACGTTGTTTTGCGGAAAACTTGAAACCGCCCAGAAAAGACACACAGACATAACCGCGATGCGGAAACGCATAGTTCACCTTCGATCTGCACGATAATACGCAAAAAGCCGCAAGAAAGTTCCAGCCGTCACAGTGGTTCCGGTCGCCAGCCCCTCCGCAAACTTGCCATTTCGACCGAAGCAGGCCGACGCCTTTTCTTCCACCTTCGCTCCTGCGAAGGTGTCGGTCTGCGCAGCGGAGAAATCTCTTTTCGTTCTGTCGAGCAACTCCGACGCCTTCCCCCACTCTGGATTTTTAACGCATGCTGTTTCCTCCGCGCCTGTGTCAATCCACAATTTCCGGCGCTCACCCAACCGTACTGTAAATGATGATTAGTTGGCGGAGGCGTGTGGGAGTCGAAAGTCCGACCCTACTTCAAATCGCCAGTGTTTATGCGGTGTTGCAGCCGCACGCTGCCGCCAATCAGTATCACTCAATATGTCAGTTAGCGCTTGCGGCGATTGACGGGTCCCGACGGCGTCTATAGGATGACATTATTTAGCAGGAGGCTAGATATGGCCAGAAAGAGTAAGCTAACTGAAGCTGCAGTGAAAATCGGAACGGCTATCGGAAAAGCAGACCGCACCGCGCACCAAATTGCAAAGGCCGGCAAGGCGGCGAAGGATGAACTGGCCGACATCGGCGCACAGATTAATACGCTAAAACGTCAGCTCTTAAAAACGAAGAAACGTTTGCAGCGCGCTTTGAAGTAGGCGCAGTCATTATTTTATCCGTCGCATCTTTCCACTCCAATGCCCGTGCTGGTATTGGGGCGGTTTCTCCCCTATGCGTTTGTGCCCACCACCACGGCACAACTCAGCGTCTTCAGTATTTGGAAATTTGACGCATTCTAAAGGATATCTAGGATAAGCAAATCACTGCAGAAAGTGTAGCAAGAGTAGCAAATGAGGGATGGATTCGAATAAAGATTTGCGTTCATGTTCAAGTGTGACTCGTGACCCGCTGGGTTCATTATAACGATGTGCAGCCGCCCCTCGGGTTGAAAGGCGGCCCTCTCTTCTGGAAACGGAGAATTTATCCTACTGGGGACACATCGAGTCGACTTGAGCGGGGGCTATTCCTTCAGCGATACGGGATCGGATTCGTTCTTGGGAGACTGCTTATTTAGCAAGGAGATTAGTTTCCGACCGGAAGCCGGAATGCCGACTTTGCCTTGACGAACAATCTCCTTAGCACTGAGGCTTCGGCCATACAGCTTTCTGTTCGCACTGCCGTCAGAACGAAGCGTCGAGCCCTCAAGTGAAATGCCGGCGAACAAGCCGCGTGAGCGAGAATAACTGAGGACTTCTGCCCTCATCACGATGTCGGTATCCGCCGCCGCTGTACGGCCCTTGGGGCCTGCCGCTGCAGAGGCATCGGCGCCGAGCTTCACTTTGCTGCTCAAGATTGAGTTCGCCCCTTTGTTGTTCATCACCAGGAGTACGAAATCCGTGGCCTGACCGCCCAATTGAAATCCGATGTTCGCCCCTTCCAGTGCGAACAGTGCAGGAGCGCTCCAATGTCCAGTAAAGTGCTCCCCAGTTCGGCACGTGATCGCACCACGGCCAAAGTCTCCTCCGATCCCGATTGCAAACTTTAGAACCGTAGGAATTACAATGACGCATTCGGCCTTGTTGAGCAGATCCTTCGGAATACCGTCAGGGATGTCCAAAATTTCAGTGAAGACTTGGGCGCAGGCGTCGAGGCGCTTTTGCTCCCTGGTTTCATTGGCTGCGAAAACGGAACAAGCCAAAAAAATGACCATGACAAAGACACTAACCTTTCTCATGACACAGCTCCCAAACATCTGCTCTATTCTCGCGCAGTCAGCATAAGACACAAACGGCTTTGTGGACGGTCTTGTCCTAAGTGAAACTTGCGGGTGCCGACGGCGTCTATAGGACGAGATTATTTAGCAGGAGGTAGATATGGCCAGAAAAAGCAAGCTGACTGAAGCTGCAGTGAAAATCGGAACGGCTATCGGAAAAGCAGACCGCACCGCGCACCAAATTGCAAAGGCCGGCAAGGCGGCGAAGGATGAACTGGCCGACATCGGCGCACAGATTAACACGCTAAAACGTCAACTTTTAAAAACGAAGAAACGATTGCAGCGCGCTTTGAAATAGGCGCGGCCATTATTTTATCCTGCGACGTTCGGAAGGATCATTCATATCTCAACGCAACGGTGGGTTCGACGCGCATGGCGCGACGCGCAGGGACAACGCAGGCAGCTAGCGTCACAATCGCTAGCAACATCATGACGCTTGCTAATACAAACGGATCGAGCGGCCGCACTCCATAAATTTCGGTGGCCACAACTCTTTGCAAGGATGCCGCGCCTACAATTCCGAAGACCAAGCCGACTACAACGAGCTCTAATCCCTCCCGCAGTACCAGCCTCAAAATTCCTACACGCGTGCTGCCCAGCGCTACCCGAATGCCAATTTCGCGAGTGCGCTGGGCGACCAAATACGCAAGCACGCCATAAATCCCGAGCGTTGCCAGAAATAGCGCCACTCCACCAAACGCGTTGGCCAGCAGCATGGAAGTTCGGCGGGAAGCCAACGAAAGGTCGATACGCTCTGCCATGGAATGGACGTCGAAAACCGCCAAGTCCGAATCCAAGCGGAATATCTCGGCACGAAGCGCCCGCAAGGCGGAGTCCTGATCGCCTGCAGTCTTCAAAGCAAACGTAAAACGACTGGCCGGACGCTGAGAGTTCGGAAAATAGTAGGCACCGACCGTCGCGCCGGAATCGTCGAGGTTTTCATAACGCAGCGTGCGTGCCACACCGACAACGGTCAGCCAAACTGTATGCTCGTCAATTTTCATCAGATCTTTACCGTTTCCAGGCTCGTACATACGACGGCCAACGGGATCACGGTTCGGCCAGAAATGTTGGGCCAGACGTTGGTCTACGATCACGACATGTGGAGCGTTCTCGCTGTCATGGTCATTGAAGCTCCTACCCTTAACGATCGAAATTCCCATGGCTTCGAAATAGCCCGGCGTTACGGACATGCTCAAGGGAGAAACCAGTGATTCGCCAGGCTTCATCTGATAATCCTCGGCCAAAATGACGCTGTCATTATGGTCGTTGCCCAGGGGAATCGCTTCCGTTGCGCCTGCGAGGGAGACTCCGGGAATGGCGCGAACGGTTGGGAGCGCGCGGTTCATGAAGTTGCGCCAGGCTTCAGCATTGGCATATTTGACGCGCGGCATTGCGACGGACGCGGTAACCACGCCATCGGGCTTGAATCCCGGGTCAACTTGCAACAGCAGTCGAAAACTGGCGAGAAACAGAGCTGCACCCACGAGCAAGGCGAACGCAAACCCGATTTGCGCCGCGACGAGAACCTGGCGCATGCTTCGTGTTTTTTTACCGGTCGTCCCGGTGCGGGTGTCCTCATGGAGTGCGTCGTTGATGCCGATTTTTGAAACGCTAGCGAGAGGAAAAAGTCCCACAAACAGTCCGGCGGCCAACGCTAACACCAGTGAAATGACAACCACGGTGCCATCCATGTGGACTTCCCGGGCACGTGGAAAGTGCTCGAGGCCAATCAGGCTCAGCGTTCGCAACAGGCCCGCGCCGAGAACTACGCCGATCACGCCTCCGAGGAAAGCTAATCCCAGGTTCTCCAGAATTAACTGCCGCATCAGCTGTGTCCGGCCCGCGCCCAAGGCGATGCGAGTCGCCATTTCCTTGCGGCGCAGCGCCAGTCGCGTCAACGCGAGGTTGGCGATATTTAGCCCGCCGATCAGAAGCACCAGGAACGCGCCGCCCCACAAAAGATAAAGCGTCCTTTTGACGCCCCCGGTCAGCATGTCCTGTAACGGCGTGAGTTTGGTGGTGAATCCGGCGTTGATCAGGATTTCTTTAAGCTCCGGGAAACGCTCCAAGTTCTCATTGTTCAGCGCGCTGATCTGCGCCTGAGCCTGCTCCAAGGTGGCGCCAGGCTTCAATCGGCCAATGTCATACCAATTATTGCTGTGATGAACGTTCTTTTCTTCCGCAGTGAATGCGACCGGCATCCACAACCGAACGTCGGGGTCGATGAAATCAAAGTTAACAGGCATTACGCCGACGATTGTGAAAGGCTGGCCGCTTATCCGCAGGTCACGTCCGAGGACGGATTTGTCTCCGGCGTAGAGCTGGTTCCACAACCCGTGGCTGAGGATCACCTCTCGCTCGTGTCCGATTTCGCCCTCTTCCTCCGTGAACGGACGGCCCAGCGCGGGAGACACGCGCAGCAGTTTGAACCACGATGGAGTGACCACCATTCCGTGAATCCGCTGCGGTAATCCATTCAGTTCCACGGTCTGATCCCGCTCCCGGAACACGGCCTGGCTCTCAAAAGCCGTCACTTCGCGCAGCCGGTCGAAGTAGTCACCGGAACTGCTGTTGTTAATCCCGATGACGCCGGCTTTGGGGTATTCGTTGGACATCAACAAGATGGAATTGGCATCGGCTACCGGCAAAGGTCGCAAGATGACGGAGTTTACGACGGCGAAGAGAGCGGCATTGGCTGCGATACAGATGGAAAAAGTGAGAAGGACCGTTAAAGTGAAGCCCTTGGCGCGCCGTAAAGAACGGGCTGCATATTTCAGGTCGAGGAAAAATGCATCCATGATTTGCGATCCCTCCGTTGCGGATGCGGACGCGAGACAACCGAGCACCTAGGATTCAGTACGCATGGACGAAAGACAAAGTTCAAATTTTATTAGGTTGCTGCCAACCCATAAATTATCTTGCAACGGGATGTTGGAACAAAATCAGATGTGGCGGAGGCGTGTGGGAGTCGAAAACAATACCGTCCGGAATCTAAAGGACTTAGAAGGAATGCTGGGGAACACTAAGTCATTGAATGCAATAGGAAATACAAAGGAATTCTTATTGTTCCCTCAATGGCCCCTCGCTTTTGTTTCGAAGTCCAAGGTTCCGCCGTTGTATATCCCACCCACTCTCCAAATCGTGCGGTCGGCTTTAGGCCCAAATTTCGTGGCGCGGATGGCAAGCCGACCACCGAACCTTTCCAAAGAATGAGAGTCGATCTGAACACCTTGAGACAGCGTGCATTTAAGTAACTATATTGTGTATATCCTTTGTAGTTATACACCGTTTCATCTTATAGTATGGCGAGCATGGAATCTTGGCAAGTCGCAGGGGACGGAGTGTCAACAACTTACGCCCCCCCTTTCAGGAGCACTAAATAGCATTTAGAACGGTCAGAAACGCTTAATGGTCCTACAGTTTGTCCCACCCGGAAGGCGGGTTGGCACCCTTTATTGTTGAACCGCAAATGGGTTGAGGATTCCAACTCGGATCCTATATCGTTGGTCCGCGAGTCCGTGATTGTTTCCGAGCAGGGAACAAGGGAACTTACCGAGCGATCCCTGGGCATCTCGCTTCTTCCAGTTCGTCGGCAAAACACTCTTGCCAATCAGCCTTGGTGAGCTTTCGCTAAAGACATTCCAACCACCTTCCGGAGCTGAATCCGTTTCGCAACGCTTCGACCAGACCGAGATTCCGTCAGTCCTGGTGATTCTGCTCGTGCGCGCAATACGCGCACCGTCCCTTCAAAGACGATCTGCAGGTTGATCTCTCGGGATACTGAGGGAAACTCAAGCGCTTTCGCGACTAATCCCTCAGTCAGAAGCTCTCTCAACGCGCGATCCGTCGCCAAGCCGCCGCCCTGCTGATTGTCGCGGCGTCGAAATGCAGGCACGTAACTACCGGGGCGATAATAGATAAAGACTGAGTCGTTTCTTCCCACTGACTCGTAATATTCCTTTAATTTGCTGCGGAGCCTCCGGGCCTCGCTGCGCACAATGGAGTCCACACTGGGATGGTAGGGAGGCCTCCGCTCGTAAACCTCCGTGCCGATCAGATACTCCTTCAATGTTTCCGCATCGCCTGCCAAGGTTGTTTCAACCGTGTAGCGAAGAAATCGGCCTAACCGATCCGATTGAACAAAGATGGAGCTCTCCAGAATGCGCGAGAGTTCTTCACGAATCGCTTCTTGAGCAATCTCGCCTTCGCTTGTAGGTTCACTGATAACAGCGTATTCCCTCATAACCATCCCATCCCATTCGTTAGTTTAATTCCCACTTCCGATCACCCGATCCTATCGAACCTGCTTGGCTTCCCTAGTAAGTGATGCGCATTTAATTATTTCCTCGCCAATTTCTTCGACCTTTTCCTTTGTCAATCCGTGCCCCAACATAGGCAGGACAATTTTCGAGCTTGACGCTGTCTGCCTCGCAGCCGGCAAGAAATTTCACCGCGAATCCATCACTGCACTGCGGAAGCTTGACATCAGTCCTGCCAGTGGTCCGCGGGTCGCGCTATACCAAGGCGCTTCATCTTGTAAAACAGCGTGGTGCGCTTCAAGCCAAGCCTGGCAGCTGCTCCGCGCGGACCTCCCAGCTTCCAATTAGCACGCTGGCAGGCAACGAGGATCTCTCCACGCACCTTATCCTCTAGCGTCGGATTCGCATTCTCTGGCTCCAGCCGCTCGTACTTCTCGAGTGGCCCTGGTTCAAAGATGCCTTCATTGGAAAGGATGACGCCTCGCGCGATGTAGTTTTGCAGCTCTCGAATGTTACCGGGCCAGGGGTGGCGAACCAGCGCACGCATGGTTTCCTCAGGGATGGTTTCGATCGTTCTGTCCATGGAGTCTGCGAACTGTTGAACGAAGTGTTCCACGAGCTCGGGGATATCGGCTTTCCTTTCGCGTAGCGGCGGGAGATAAATCGGAAAAGCATTCAGGCGGTAGTACAAATCTTCGCGGAATTCACGGTTCCGAACCATTTGTTTCAGATCCTGGTTGGTTGCGGCAACGATGCGAACGTCCACGCGCTGTGGGCGGTTGCCCCCGAGGCGTTCGAATTCCTGTTCCTGAAGAACGCGCAAGAGCTTGGGCTGAAGCTCGAGGGGCAGATCGCCGATTTCATCAAGGAAGAGCGTGCCACGGTCGGCGAGCTCGAAGCGGCCGATTTTCTGGTTGATGGCGCCGGTGAAGGCGCCGCGTTCGTGGCCGAAAAGTTCGGACTCGAGCAGGCCGCTGGGAATAGCGGCGCAGTTGATTTTGA
>Ga0307479_10002681_pt1 | contig 16165 bp, 12 predicted proteins | sample atmos_gasesECM4C_FD_203743 | JGI IMG/M metagenome (GOLD analysis project Ga0307479, IMG submission 203743) | Hardwood forest soil microbial communities from Morgan-Monroe State Forest, Indiana, United States - atmos_gasesECM4C_515 | ecosystem: Environmental > Terrestrial > Soil > Temperate... | reverse complement strand
ACCATTGACTTGACCCTTAGCGCCGATGATTTCATCGAGTTGCGCACCGGCGAGATCCATGGCGGGCGGGGCCGCCGGCGGCGATGGCGGGGACAACGGCGTCTTGCTTTCGGCCAAAGCCATTCGAATTGCAGCGGCCATTTTTGCCGGATCGCCGTGCCCGCCGACATGCGTGTAGAAAGTCGCCGGATTGGCGCGCAGCAGATGATTGTGAACCGCAGTGATGTCGAGACCGCCCTCGATGAGCTTGGTCATCACCGGCTTGATCTCGGTTTCAAGCAGGACCAGATCGCCCATCACCATGGCCTGGCCGTCCATTGCTTGGCCACTCATCCCCTTGAATGCGACCCAGCCGCCGAGCGCTAACGCCGGTCTGATGCCCACACCATCAAGTGTGACGCTGAGATCGGTGCGCGGAAAACCGTAGCGATGAACGTCGCCGGACACGACCGCGGGCTTTCGGCCGATCGCGTCATCGACTTTCTGCCAGTCAATTTCCTGGCTTTGCGCCGCCGTTGCCGCAATCAATCCAGCACCAATCAAAAACGCGTAAGCAAGCCGCATCATCTTCTCCTTAATCTATGCTCGATCGCTCCTCACCCCACTCGGCTACCATCCGATCCGATCGCTTATTCCCGCAAAACCTCACGCAATCGCTCCGGCGAGATAAAGAAGGATACCCGCTGCGCAGCACGCTGCGAGTGTCGGTATCATTCCAATTTTGAAACGGAAGATTGCGATCGCGGCGGCTACAGCCAGCACCAGCGCCCACGGATCGACGCTGTTGAAGACCGGCGCATCGAACGACAGCGGGAACGCGCGAACCGGTACGGTCGCCCTGAACACGCTGTGGATTGCGAACCAGGTCGCCAAATTGAGAACGACGCCGACGACCGCGGCGGTAATCACGGATAGTGCGCCGTTAAGCGCCTTGTTGCCGCGCAATGTCTCGACAAACGGTGCGCCCAGGAAAATCCAAAGAAAGCACGGAATGAAAGTGACCCATGTTGCCAGTAATCCGCCCAAGGTCGCCGCGACCAACGGCGATAACAAACCGGGATCGCGGTAAGCCGCCATGAAGCCCACGAATTGCAGAACCATGATGAGCGGTCCCGGCGTTGTCTCGGCCATGCCGAGGCCATCCAGCATCTCCCCGGGCTTGAGCCAGCCATATTGCTCGACCGCGCCCTGCGCGACGTAAGCCAGCACAGCATAGGCGCCGCCGAAGGTGACGACGGCCATCTTGCTAAAGAACACGGCGATGTTGCTGAAGACATTGTGGTTGCCCAGCGTCGCCAAGAGCGCGATCACCGGAATGAGCCAAAGCGCCAGCCAGACCGCGGATACCACAGAGGCGCGCGCGACGCTGGGGCGCGCGTGCTCCGGGAGCTCGTCGCCCAATAGACTTTTGTCTTCGTCGTGTTTGTCCGCACTTTTGCCGTGGCCGCCGTCGCTTTTGAAAACCTCGGCCCCGCTCGCGGCACCCAAAAAACCAATCGCCGCCGCTCCGAGTATGATGACGGGGAACGGGATATTGAAAAAGAAAATGCCGATGAATGCCGCCGCCGCGAGCAATCGGAGTGCATTGTTTTTGAGTGCACGCTTGCCGATGCGCACGACCGCTTCAACGACAATCGCCAACACGGCCGCTTTCAGTCCGAAGAACAAGGCCACCACGACCGGCACCTTGCCGTAGATCGCATAGACATAGCTGAGCGCCATGATCGAAATGATACCGGGCACCACGAAGAGGCTGCCGGCAACGATCCCGCCAAGCGTCCGGTGCATGAGCCAGCCGATATAGACGGCGAGCTGCTTTGCCTCCGGGCCTGGCAACAGCATGCAGTAGTTGAGCGCGTAGAGAAATCTGCTTTCCGAAATCCAGTGTTTTTCATCGACGATGATGCGATGCATCACGGCGATCTGCGCCGTCGGTCCGCCGAAGCTTAGGAGCGCCACGCGTGTCCAGACGCGCAATGCTTCGGCGAAGGATACCCCGTGCGCCGGCGCAGATTCGGCGTTGGCGGCGGTCGATGCTTGCGTCATGGCCGATCTCTAAGCGCGTTGAAGACAGTGGTTGGGTGCCGTGCGCCAAGAGGCAATCGATCGGCGCGGCCACAACAGATCTCCGCGCCGCGCCAAGACGGGCACAAAACGTGTCGGGTGAAATCGAATTTTATTTTTCCGTCCATGCGCAAGCTGCTCGCCAAAGCGAGTGATGCGCAGAGCTTGGACGGACCGCGTCTGACGGGGAGTCTGCTTATCCCCAAGCGCGGAATCTAGATTGCGCGCGCGGCGAGCGCAAGCAGGGTTTCGGTTCGGCGCGTTACGGTTCCCGACGTGCCGTCATGTAGCGACGCCGATCCGCGCGATTTCCCACTCGAGCTTGACGCCTGAATGCTCCTCAACCCTGTGCCGCACCAGCTCACCGAGGCTTTCAATCTCGGCGGCGGTTGCATTGCCGCGATTGATCAAGAAATTGCAATGCATCTCCGATACCTGCGCGCCGCCGTTGATCAATCCGCGGCAGCCGGCGGCATCGATCAATTGCCAGGCTTTGTTGCCGGGCGGGTTTTTGAAGGTCGAACCACCGGTGCGGCTCTTGACCGGTTGCGTCGATTCCCGCGCTTCGGTGATTTTTTCCATTTCGGCGGCGATGAGTTTTGGATCGCCGCGCTCGCCTGCGAACAGGGCTTCGGTAAAGATATAGTCGTCGGGCGCACCGCAGTGACGATACGTGTAGTGCATGTCCGCATTACTGAGCACATGCAGGCGGCCGCGCCGATCGACCGCGCGGGCCTCGACCAGGACGTCTTTGGTTTCGCGCGCATAGGCGCCGCCGTTCATGCGCAGCGCGCCGCCGATCCCGCCGGGAATGCCGCGCATGAACGACAAACCGCCGATGCCGGCTTCCTGCGCCGCGCGTGCGACCTTGACATCCGGCACGGCGGCGCCGGCGCGAATCCGCGTACCTTCGACGGCAATACCGTTAAAGCCGCGTCCCAGCCTCACGACCGCGCCACGAACACCGCCATCGCGCACAATCAAATTCGAGCCAAGCCCGATCACCGTCACGGCAAACTCATCCGGCAAATGGGCGAGGAAATAGCCGAGGTCGGCCTCATCCTCTGGCATGAACAGAAGCTGCGCCGGCCCGCCTGCCCGAAACCATGTCAATTCGGCAAGCGGCTGATTGGGCAAGGCGCGGCCGCGCAGTTCCGGCATCATGCTTTTGAGCAAAGGCGCGAGATCGGGAAACGCCATTACCCCGCCCCGAGCGCCGCAAGTTCGGCGGGCAGCGCATAGGCCCATTGCGTGATCGAGCCGGCGCCCAGGCAGACGACGTAGTCGCCCGGTTCGACCGCGGCGGCGACTAGTTCCGCCAGCATCTCCGGCCCGTCGAGCGCAATGACATGGCGATGGCCGTGGGTACGCAAGCCTTGCACCAGCGCGTCGCGATCGATGCCGGCGATCGGCGCCTCACCGGCCGGATAGACATTGGCGACGATCACCGTGTCGGCGTCGTTAAAGCAGGTGCAGAATTGGTCAAACAATGCCGCGAGCCGCGTGAAGCGATGCGGTTGCACCACGGCAAGTACATCGCCTTTGGTCGACTCACGGGCGGCGCGCAGCACCGCGGCGATTTCCACCGGATGATGTCCGTAATCGTCGATAATGGTAACGCCGTTCCAGGTTCCGGTGCGGGTGAAGCGCCGGCGCACGCCGCCGAACTTGGCAAAAGCCTGGCGTATTGTTTCGTCCGAGAGGCCGAGTTCATGCGCGACGGCACTGGCGGCGGTGGCGTTTAACGCATTGTGCCGGCCCGGCATCGGCAGCGCTATGTTCTTGATCTCGTAGGCAGGCCGCGTGGCGGTTTCGCGCATCAATACGGTGAACAACGACGTGCCACCGGCATGCGACACATCGACCAGGCGCACGTCGGCCTGCGGGTTCTCGCCGTAGGTGACGATGCGGTGATCCTCAATGCGGCCCACCAGGTTTTGCACGACTGGATGATCGGTGCACATCACCGAGAATCCGTAGAACGGCACGTTCTCGACAAAGGCGCGAAACGCGTCCTGCACTGCGTCGAAGGTTTTGAAGTGGTCGAGATGTTCGGCATCGACATTGGTCACGATCGCGATGTCGGCCGGAAGCTTGAGAAAGCTGCCGTCCGACTCATCGGCTTCGACCACCATCCAGTCGCCGGCGCCGAGCCGCGCGTTGGTGCCGTAGGCGTTGATGATCCCGCCATTGATTACGGTCGGATCGAAACCGCCGGCCTCGAGCAGCGTCGCCACCATCGACGTCGTCGTCGTCTTGCCGTGAGTGCCGGCAATGGCGATGCAGCTTTTCAGGCGCATCAGTTCAGCCAGCATTTCAGCGCGGCGGACGACCGGCAGCCGCTGCGCGCGGGCGGCCGCAAGTTCCGGGTTGTCGGACTTGATCGCCGACGAAATCACCACGACTTTGGCGCCGTCGAGATTTTCCGCCGCGTGACCGATCGCAATTTTCACGCCCTTGTCGCGCAGCCGTTTGACGTTGGCGCCATCGGCCTGATCGGAGCCTTGAACGGTATGGCCGAGATTCACCAGCACCTCGGCGATGCCGCTCATGCCGATGCCGCCGATGCCGATAAAATGGATCGGCCCGATATCGCGCGGCAATTTCATGCGATTCTCCGGTCTTGTCGTTCCGGCATTCCGGCCGTTATTTCAAGTTTATCAATGAATGAGCGGGATGGCAGGAACAAGTCCGCAATTCTTTTGCTGGCGTGCTGCCCGCTAGCGCTTGGCGATCCCCGCCACGTCGAGGACCAAATCGGCCAATCGCGCCGCCGCATCGAGCCTGCCTAACGATCGCGCCGCCACGGCCATGGCCGTGAGGCGTCGCGGCGCCCCGCCGAGCGTCGCAATTTCAGTGGCCAGCCTCTCGGGTGTGAAAGCCTCCTGGACAAGCCGAAGTGCGCCGCCGGCGTCGTCGAGCACGCCGGCATTGGCAAATTGATCTTGGTCGATCGCGTGTGGCAGCGGCACGAGGATGGACGGCCGGCCGATTGCGGCCAATTCGGCAACCGTGGAAGCGCCGGACCGCGCCACGACGAGATGGCTCGCCGCGATGCGCGCCGGCAGGTCGGGAAAGAACGGCGCCACCTCCGCAGCAACCGAGAGTCTTGCGTAAGCGTCGCGCACGCGGGCGAGATCCTCCTCGCGCGCCTGCTGAACAATCTGCAGGCGCGCCCGCACACCGCCTTCGAGCAGCGCAATCGCCGCCGGCACGATATCCGCCATGACGCGCGCGCCTTGACTGCCGCCGAATGTCAGTAGCCGCAGCACGCCAGAAGGCGCGCTGTAAGGTATGGCCGCCGCCGCGATCACCGCGGCTCGGACCGGGTTGCCGGTAAGCGTCGCCTTGGCCGCCAAATCCGGCGCGTCGCGGAAGGTGTCGGGAAAAGTCGTGGCGATGGCGGTGACGCGCGGCGCTAGGAGCCGGTTGGCGCGGCCGACGACCGCGTTGGCGTCGTGGATCACGGTAGGTACCCCCCGCCACGCCGCAGCAAGCACGGGCGGAAGGCTCGGATAGCCGCCAAAGCCGATCACGGCCGCGGGGTGCAACCGCCCGATCAGCCGCCAAACCTGCAACAAGCCGAGTCCGAGTGCGGCTGCCGTTTGCGTCAGCGCGACTGGATTACGCGAGCGAATTGTCGCGCTGGCGACGACATGGACGGCTTCCTCCGCGAATGTTTCGCCAAATCGTATAGCGCGACGATCGGTCGCGAGATGGACTGCGAAGCCGCGTTCGGCGAGCACGCCAGCCAGCGCCACTGCCGGGAATAAATGACCGCCGGTGCCGCCGGCGGCGACCAGCACCGGCGGCGATTGCGATTTGTGCATCAGGCCGGACTTGCAACGAATCCATGCGCGCTGGCAAGTTTGGCGCGCGGCCGCTCGCGGGTGAGCGCCACCAGCATGCCCATCCCATAGGCAAGCGAGATCAAAGATGAGCCGCCGTAGGAGATGAACGGCAGCGTCATGCCTTTCGCCGGCATCAGATGAAGGTTGACCGCCATGTTGATGGCCGATTGCAACCCGAACAGCATGGCGAGCCCGGCGGTTGCAAAACGAATGAACGGATCGTCGCTGGCCATAGCCTTTGCCAGCGCGCGAATCACGATAAACGCAAACAGCGCCGCCAAAATGAGGCAAAGCACCACGCCGAACTCCTCGGCCGCGACCGCAAAGACGAAATCGGTGTGACCTTCCGGGAGCACGCGCTTGATCGTGCCTTCGCCCGGGCCGCGGCCGAACCAGCCGCCGCGAATAAATGATTCCGTGGCGATATCGATATTGAAAGTGTCGCCCGATGCCGGATCGAGGAAGCGGTTGATGCGCTGCGCGACGTGCGGGACGGTGAAGAAAGCCGCGATCAGACCGGCACCTGCCGCGCCCGCCAATCCGATGACCCAGATCATACGCATGCCGGCGATATAAAACAGCGCCCCCCAGACCAGCGCGATCAGCATGGTCTGGCCGAAGTCGGGTTGGAGCACCAGCAGTGCAACGACGACGATGAGCAGTGCGAGCGCGATCGAATTTGCCGGCATTTCGGGCCGCTTCGCGCTTTCCGCGAACAACCAGGCGATGAGAATGACAAAAGCGGGCTTGAGGAATTCCGAGGCCTGGATATTCACGCCGAGAATGACGAGCCAGCGCCGGGCGCCCTTGATCTCAGCGCCGAAATAGGGCGTCAGCGCGGTCAGAACCAAGCTTGCCGCGAATACGACCAGCGCCACTTTGCGGATTTCGCGCGGGGATAGGAATGAGGCCGCGATCAGCACCAGCGCCGCGGGGATGAGAAACAGGACTTGGCGGTTGACGAAATGAAAGGGATCAAGCCCGATCCGCGCCGCGACCGGCGGACTTGCGGCGAGGCACAGTACAATGCCGCCGAGCATCAGCGCCCCGAGCGCGGCCAGCGTCAGCCGGTCGACGGTTCGCCACCACTCGCTGAACAAGGTCGGTTGCGCGCGCGAAGCCATGATGAAGCGATGTCGGTTTCGCAAAATTCCCCACCCAGTCCTGCATCGGACATGGTTTCCAGGCCATTAAGATCGTGTCCGGCCGCGGATCGTGACCGGCGTGCCTTATTTTTTCTGCAGCCCGGGCAGCGCCTGGACCAGCGCCCGAAAGACATCGCCCCGCACCTCGAAATTCCGATACTGATCGAACGAAGCGCAGGCGGGCGACAGCAGGACGACGGGCTCCTTGGCCGACGAGACAGCGGCATCCCGCGCGGCGGCGGCCAGCGCCCCATTGAGCGTACCGGTGGTCTCGTTGGCCACCGTGTCGGCCAGCGTGGCGGCAAACTGATCGGCCGCCTCGCCGATCAGATAGGCTTTGCGGATGCGCGGGAAAAAAGATCTTAGGCTTTCAATTCCTCCGGTCTTGGGCCGCCCTCCGGCGATCCAAAAAATGTCGTGAAAGCAGGCCAGCGCCTGGGCCGCCGAATCGGCATTGGTGGCCTTGGAATCATTGACGAAGAGAACGGCGCCCCGCTGGCCGACCTCTTCCATCCGGTGCGCCAGTCCGGGAAACGATCGCAGTCCCGCCTGAATCGCCGCCGGCGCGAGGCCGAGCGCGAGCGTAGCGGCTGCTGCGCAGGCAGTGTTCTGCGCGTTGTGCAATCCGCGTAAAGAGCCGATGCCGCCGAGTTCGGCTATGAGCGAGGACTGGCCACCCCGTGCGCGCAGGATTCGGCCGCTTTCGACGTACAAACCATCGTTTAGTTTGCGCCGCACCGAAATCTGCACCACGCGTTTTCCCGCTTGCGCAAGCCGCGCCGCGATCTTCTCGCACAATGCGTCGTCAACACCGATAATCGCGGTGCCGTCGGCGGGCACGCCGCTGACCAGGCGCTCCTTCACCGCGGCGTAGTTTGCCATCGTGCCATGGCGGTCGAGATGGTCTTCACTGAGATTGATCAGGATCCCGACCGACGGGTCGAGCGAGGGAGCGAGATCGATCTGATACGACGAGCATTCGATCACATGGACACGACTGGGCTGCGGCGGCGGCAAAGAGAGGATGGCGGTGCCAATATTGCCGCCAAGCTGCGTATCCATGCTGGCCGAGGCCGTCAGATGAGCGATCAGCGCGGTCGTGGTCGATTTGCCGTTAGTGCCGGTGATAGCGACAAAGGGAGCGCCTGGCGCATGGTGCCGCCGCTCGCGGCAGAAGAGTTCGACGTCTCCGATCACCTCGACATTCGCTTTGCGGGCGAGCCGTACAACCCAATGCAGCGCCGGATGGGTGAGCGGAACACCAGGCGCGAGCACAAGCGCGGCAATCCTCGACCAATCGACCTGGCGCAGATCAGCCGTGGGAATTCCGCGCGCATTCGCCTTGGCGATGCTCGCCGTATCGTCATCGAACGCGATGACGTCAGCGCCGCCGGCCAACAGCGCACTGGCGCTGACCAGGCCCGAAGCGCCGAGCCCAAACACCGCGATTTTTTTGCCGGCAAAGGTCGTGATCGGAATCACGCCGCCTATCTCAGCTTCAAGGTGGAAAGTCCGGCAAGGGCGAGCACGACCGATACGATCCAAAAGCGAATCACGATCTGCGGCTCGGTCCAGCCGAGCTGCTCGAAATGATGATGGATCGGCGCCATCTTGAACACGCGCTTTCCGGTCAGTTTATATGACACCACTTGCACGATCACCGAGACCGCTTCCAGCACGAACAAACCGCCGATCACCGCCAGCACGATCTCATGCTTGGTGGCAACAGCGACCGCGCCGAGCATGCCGCCGAGCGCGAGCGAGCCGGTATCGCCCATGAAAATCGACGCCGGCGGCGCGTTGAACCACAGAAAGCCGAGACCGGCGCCGAGCACGGCTCCGCACAGGACCGACAGCTCGCCGGTCCCGGCGACGTAGTGAATTTGCAGATAATCGGCAAAGACGGTGTTTCCGGAGAGGTATGAGATCATCCCGAAGCTTGCCGCTGCGATCATGACTGGAACGATGGCGAGGCCATCGAGTCCGTCGGTGAGGTTCACCGCATTTCCCGCGCCGACGATGATGAACATGGCGAACAGCACGAAAAACCAACCGAGGTTGAGCACCAGTTCTTTGAAGAAAGGAAATACCAGCGAGGTGGAAAACGGCGCGTGACCGAGGCGCACCAGCGCGAAGCAGGCAAGGCCGGCAATGCAGGCCTCGATGAGGAGCCGGGTGCGACCGCGAAAACCTTCATGCGATTGCTTGGTGACCTTCAGATAATCGTCGTAGAAGCCCACCAAGCCGAAGCCGAGTGTCACCCAAAGCACCACCCACACGTACGGATTGGTGGGGTTTGCCCACAGTAACGTCGAAACCAACATCCCGGACAGAATCATCAATCCGCCCATCGTCGGGGTTCCGGCCTTGGCGATGAGATGCGTTTTTGGACCGTCGGTGCGGATCGGTTGCCCTTTGCCTTGGAGGAGCCGCAGCCGGTCGATGATGTTTTGCCCGAACAGGAATACAAAAAATAACGCCGTTATGACCGCCCCGCCGGTGCGAAAGGTGATGTAGCGAAAGACATTGAGCACTGACAGCTTGTCCGACAGATCGACCAGCCAATACAGCATTGCCATCAACCTTGTACGGAAGCGTCTGCCATCGTCTCGTGGCGCGGATAGGCGCGCTGCAAGGCTTTGACGATTGGCGCCATGCGCGAGCCCAGCGAGCCCTTCACCATAACGACATCCCCAGCGCGGATTGCCGGCAGCACTTGCGCTTCGAGCGCTGCAGAGTCCTCTGCATAGCCGCCGCGGCGGTTTGCGGGAAGAGCGTCCCAGAGCGCGTGCATCAACGGACCACAGCAAAAAACCAGATCGATGTCATTGGCAACGACTGCGTCGGCCAGCCCACGATGCAAATCCAAACCCGTCGGGCCAAGTTCCAACATGTCGCCGAGCACGGCGATACGACGGCCCTGCGGTCCGATGCCTGACCGGCCAAGCACCGCCAAGGCTGCCGCGACCGAGGCCGGATTGGCGTTGTAGCTCTCATCGAGAAGCAGCGCCGCGCCGCCGGAAAGCTCGATCGTGATCGGCGCGCCGCGACCGGGTGCGGCTTGCAGCTCGGCAAGCGCCAAAGCGGCAAGCGCAATATCGGCGCCGACCAGTTCGGCGGCGACCAGCACCGCAAGCGAGTTGATAACGAGGTGCCGTCCCGGAGCGCCGATCTTGTAGCTGAAGCGCGTGCCGAGGATTTCCGCTTCGACCGTCGAGCAACGCGCGTGCAGCGCGCATTTGATCAGGCGCGCGTCGGCTTGCTCGTGTTCGCCAAAGGATATCACGCGTTCGATACCGGCTTGGTGGGCACGCTCTTTTAGCTGTGCGAATTGGGCGATGTCGCGGTTGACGACGGCGGCGCCCTTCGGCGGCACGCCGAGAAATATTTCCGCCTTGGCGTCGGCAATGTTGGCGAGCGAACCGAGAAATTCGAGATGCACAGGCGCAATGGTGGTGATGACGGCGACATGCGGCCGGACCAAGCGAGCCAGCGGCGCGATTTCGCCCGGGTGATTCATGCCCATCTCGAATACCGCGTACTGGGCGCTCGACGGGCAACGCGCCAGCGACAATGGCACGCCCCATTGATTGTTGTAGGACGCGACCGACGCGTGGGTTTCGCCATCTTTGGATAACGCAAGCCGCAATGCTTCCTTGGTTCCAGTTTTGCCGACCGAGCCGGTGACGCCGATCACTTTGCCCCGCATGCGTGCCCGAGCGGCCACGGCAAGCTCTCGCAACGCGATGAGCACGTCGGGTACAACCAGCAATGGCGCGTCGCCAGGAAATTGCGCGCGTTTGTCGGCAGCCACCACGGCCAAAGCCGCTTTCGCCAAGGCGTCGACGACAAAGTCATGGCCGTCGCGGCGATCGCCGCGGATGGCAAAGAAGGCTTCTCCCGACCCAAGACTGCGACTGTCGATCGAGAGGCCGGCGACTGACGCCGGAAGTTGTCCCTGGCGCTCCGCGCCCATCGCGCTCGCCATCGCTTCGACGGTCCACAGCGCGCGCGCGGTCATGCGGCAAGTTCCTTAAGCGCGGTAGCGACCGCTTCGTGATCGCTGAAGGGCATGATCCGGTCACCGATGATTTGGCCGGTTTCATGACCCTTGCCGGCGATCAGCAAGATATCGCCCGCCCGCAACTCGGCGATGACGCGCCGGATCGCTTCGCGCCGGCCGCCGATCTCGGTGGCCCCCGGCGCCGCCGCCAGAATCGCGGCGCGGATTGCCGCGGCATCCTCGCTGCGGGGATTGTCGTCGGTGACGATCACACGGTCGGCTTTAGCGGCCGCGACCGCGCCCATCAATGGCCGCTTGCCGGGATCGCGATCGCCGCCGGCGCCGAACACGACGAGCAAACGTCCGCTCGCGTATGGACGCAACGCCTCGAGCGCCTTTGCCAGCGCATCCGGCTTGTGTGCGTAATCGATGAAGATTTGCGCGCCGCGGCTCTCTCCGACGCGTTCGAGACGCCCCTTGGCGCCATCGAGGCGTTCCAGCGCGGCGAATACCGCGCCGGGATCGTCTCCGGTGGAGATGGCGAGACCGGCGGCGAGGAGTGCATTTTCCGCCTGGAACTCGCCGACCAGCGGCAACCGGATGCGATAGAGTTTGCGCTGGTGTTCAATCCGTAACTTTTGGCCAAAACCGTCGCGTACCGATTCAAGGAGACGAATGCCGCTTCCTTTGCGGCCGACCGTCGTGATCGCAAGGCCGCGCGCTTGCGCCGCGCTTTGCACGGCAGCCGCATGTTCGTGATCGACATTGATGATCGCTGCTGCGCCCGGCGGCAACAGTTCCGCAAACAGCCGCAGCTTGGCGGTAAGGTACGCCGCGAAGTTTTGGTGATAGTCGAGATGATCGCGCGTGATGTTGGTGAACCCCGCCGCCGCGATTCGCAAACCATCAAGCCGGTATTGGTCGAGGCCATGCGACGAAGCTTCGATCGCGAGATGACTGACGCCGTCGCCGGCCAGCGCGTCGAGCGAGCGATGCAGTTCGACCGGGTCGGGTGTCGTTAGTGCGCCGTATGTTTCGCCGCGCGGCGATACGATTCCGATCGTGCCAATACTCGCGGCGCGATGACCATGCGCCGCCCAGATCTGTCGCGTGAACGCCGCAACCGAAGTTTTGCCGCTCGTTCCCGTGACGGCCACGATCGTAGCCGGTTGGCGCGGGAACAATTTGGACGCGATCGAAGCGAGCGCGCGCCGCGCATTGGCGACTTGCACAAAGGTAATTCCGGACAGCAGCGGCGTTGCCGGCGCGCGCTCGGCGACGATCGCGACCGCGCCGGCAGCGATTGCCGGATCGATGAAACGCGCGCCGTCAGCCTTGCCGCCGGCGATAGCGACGAACGCATCGCCGCGTTTGACCGTGCGGCTATCCGCGGTCACTCCGCTCACGTTGAAGTCGGCATGACGCGCATCGAATTTCGCGTCAGCGGGCGCAATCTCGCGAAGCTTCATTTCAAGCTTCTGATCAGTTTTCCGCGGCTTAATTGACGGTGCTGCCTTACCTGCTTTCCTTCACGGAGGCCAGTATCAGCTGGTCGGCGCCGGGCAGGCCCGGACGTGGCGCAATCCCAAGCAGCGGAGCGATCCGCGCGACCACCGCGCCGCCGGTCGGAACAGCGTTCCAGCCTGACGTGGTGAAACCATGCGTTTCAGGCGTCGCGTGCGGCTCGTCCAGCATGATCAGGAGCAAATATCGCGGTTGATCGGCCGGCAGCACCGCCATGAAATCGGTCAGCACCTTGGCTTTCGAGTAGCGGCCATTGACCACTTTGTCGGCGGTGCCGGTCTTGCCGCCGATATAGTAGCCGGGCACGTCGGCTTTGGCGGCGGTTCCTTTTTCCACATTCAGCCGCATCAGATATCGCATGATAGCGCTGGTTTCCGGTTTGATCACGCGTTTGCCGAGCGTTTGCGCATCGGCCTCCGAGCGTTTGAGAAATGTCGGCGGAATGAGAATGCCGCCGTTCATCAGCGCCGCGATGCCCATCGCGGCTTGCAGTGGCGCGACCGAGAGCCCGTGGCCAAAGGCGATCGTGGCCGTATTCAGATTCACCCAGCGCTTGGGCACGATCGGTTCGGCGCTCTCCGGCAGTTCGGTGCGCAAGCGGTCGAGCTGGCCCATTTTTTTCAGGAACGCCTTATGGCCGTCGATCCCAACCGCGAGCGCTATGCGCGCCGCGCCGATATTCGAGGAGTAGGTGAAAATCTCTGGCACCGAGAGGATGCGATGCTGCGCTTCGAAATCGTGGATGTCGAACCGCCCCATGTGCAAGGGCATGCGCGCGTCGAACGTCGACTTAAGCGTCGCCTTGCCGGAATCGAGCGCCATGGCGACGGTAAACGCCTTGAACGTCGACCCCATTTCAAACACACCGGTGGTCAGTCGATTGATGCGCGATGGATCGAGCGCCTGGCGTGGATTGTTCGGGTCGTAATCAGGCTCCGAGACCATCGCCAGCACTTCGCCGGTGCGGACATTGAGCACAAGGCCAGCCGCAGCCAAGGCACCGAACTTTGCGCGCGCCGCGGCGAGTTCCTCATGCAGAACGTGCTGAACGCGCAAATCGACAGCAAGGTCGATCGGGCTTTGCAGGCGATCGGTGGCAAAACCCGCCATGTGCAAGGCGGCCAATCCCTGACCGTCGAGCCATTTCTCGATTCCGGCGATGCCCTGATTGTCGATATTGACGTGGCCGATCAGGTGCGAAATCTCGGCGCCGTCCGGGTAATCGCGCTTGTTTTCGTTGAGAAAACCGATGCCAGGCAGGCCTTGGCGATAAATCTCGCGCTGCTGTTCGGGGGAGATATCGCGCCGCAGCCAGACAAATCCGCGCTTGGAGGAAAGCCGCTCACGGAGCTCCGTAGCATCGAGATCGGGAAGATCGGCGGTGAGCAATTCGACCGCTTCATCGACGTCGATCAGGCGGCGCGGTTCGGCATAGAGCGATGGCACGCGCACGTCGGTCGCAAGCACCGTGCCGTTGCGATCGAGAATGTCGGGCCGCGCGGTCGCGATCGCGTCGCTCGATACCACACGATGGGCGGCATGATTGTTGGAGGCCAAGCCGAACAAGACCAGCCGCGCTGCGATGATCGAATAGACGACAGCGAAAGCAAGAATGGTCAAACCGATGCGCGCCCGCGCTTTGGCCTGGCGATCCACCGTGGTGCCATAGAGGATCTTAGCGATCAGCCATTGCCGCCACTGCCGCCATGGCAGACGCGTTCGGCCGGCGATCGGCACGGCGAAGAGCGATTCAGCGGCTGCGCTCATTTGGCGATGCTCCAGTTGCGATGCCGCCGGCCGGACGAACGGCCGTCGCCCGGTTCGGATTTGCTGCCGGCACAGTCCCGGTCACCTCGATCCTGCTCGGCTGCTCGAGATTCTCGATCATTCCGCCGATCGGGTCGGCGCGCGTCGCGAGGTCTTGGGGCGGACGTTCGGGCAGGCGATCGAGCGCGTCGAATTGTGTCGGCGCAATCGGACGCAGCGGCAAGTACCGCTTCGCGAGCGTCTCGATCCGCGCCGGACTGTCGAGCTGCTCCCATTCGGCGCGCAGCGCTGCAATCTTGTCGCGCTCGTGGCGCAGTTCGCCGCGCAGCCTGGCAAGACGCTCGGCCTGGACCGTGGCATCGAATTTGATGCGGTGGACATAGGCGGCGGCGAGGACCAGGAAGCCGATCACACAGAGATTGAGCACGCGCAAGATCACGCCGCACCTCGCATAATGTCGGAGATCCGCGGCAGCCGTGGCAGGAGATCGTCGATGTCGCTTCCGCGCGCCGGCGCCTCGGTTCGCTCGGCGGCACGCAGCTTCGCTGAGCGCGCGCGCGCATTGGTAGCCAATTCGGATTCATCCGGAGTTTGCGGCCGCCTTGTCAGCGCGCGGAATGTTGGAGGCGCAGCCGCGGCTTCCGGGCGGTGCCGCGAACCGGCTGGCCTCCGGCTGTGGCTGGTCAGAAAATTTTTGACAATCCGGTCCTCAAGAGAGTGAAACGCGACCACAACCAGCCGGCCTGAAGATTTAAGCGCGCGCTCCGCAGCGGTTAGGCCACGGGCGAGTTCGGAAAGCTCATCGTTGACGAAGATGCGCAGCGCCTGGAAGGTTCGCGTCGCCGGATGGATCGCGTGACCGCGCGCCGGTATCACCGCGCTGACGATCTCGGCAAGCGCGCGGGTCGAGTCGATAGCCGCTTTTTGGCGCGCCCGGACGATTGCTCGCGCGATTGCGCGGGCATGCCTTTCTTCTCCCAATCCCGAGATGATGGCGGCGAGTTCGCGCTCACCGGCGCGCGCAATGACGTCGGCCGCGCTCGGTCCCGTGCCCGACATGCGCATATCCAGTGGTCCGTCGAAGCGGAATGAAAATCCACGCGATGCTTCGTCGAGCTGCATCGACGAAACGCCGACATCGAACACGATTCCGTCGACGCGGTTGGCGCCGCCGACGACCGTCTCCAGATTGGAGAACCGGTCCTCAACAAGCTCAAGGCGGCACCCCGCCGCGGCGACTAAGGATGCGCCTTGCGCAATGGCAACCGGATCGCGGTCGATACCGATGACGCGGGCATTCGCGGTTTGCAAAATGGCCCGCGCATAGCCGCCGCCGCCGAACGTGGCGTCGACATAAAGGCCGCCGGGCCTGACCGCGAGCCAATCGATAGCGGGGCGGGCGAGCACGGGAATGTGACGAGCCGGTCCGCCAGCGACAGCACCGCTGCCGCTGCCCGCTGTCATTCCCGTGCTCCGAGCGGTTTTGCCGCCGCCATCCGGGCGCCCAGCTCCTGCTTGAAAGCGCGGACCTTCTCGGTGGCCTCCGCGAGCTCCGCGCGAAAGCGGCCGGGTTCCCAGATTCGAAATTTGTGACCGAGACCGACAAAGGTCGCTGCGTCGGTGATGCCGGTATGCGCTTTTAGGCTTTCGGTCAGCACCACGCGGCCTTCGCCGTCGATCTTCAACGTCTCGCTCGTGCCGTAGAGCGACAGCGCAAATTGTTCGCGCTGTTCGGAATAAGGCGGATAGCCGGTAATCAACGCTTGGATTTCGGCGAGAAGCGCATTGCCGCCAGCATCGAGTGCCGGCCG
>Ga0307479_10002680_pt1 | contig 16166 bp, 16 predicted proteins | sample atmos_gasesECM4C_FD_203743 | JGI IMG/M metagenome (GOLD analysis project Ga0307479, IMG submission 203743) | Hardwood forest soil microbial communities from Morgan-Monroe State Forest, Indiana, United States - atmos_gasesECM4C_515 | ecosystem: Environmental > Terrestrial > Soil > Temperate... | reverse complement strand
CATCATGCCGTTAATGGTGAAGTCGCGTCGGGCAACGTCCTCGCGCGGATCGCGGCTGAAGCGCACTTCGTCGGGACGGCGCCCGTCTGAATATCCAAGGTCGCTGCGGAAAGTCGCGACTTCCACTGCTTGTGATTTCGGAAGCGCACTCCCACTCCTGCTGGCGCGTTGCTCTTCTGGCAGCGGCACCAGCACCACGCCGAACTGGGCCCCCACGGCATAGGTTTCAGGAAAGATTTCCATCACTTGCTCGGGCGTGCCGTCGGTTGCGACATCGTAGTCCGCAGGCACGCGCTTGAGCAGCAGATCGCGCACGCATCCGCCGACCAGGTAAGCCTGAAAGCCCTGCTGGCGGAGGTTTTGGATGATCTGGCTTGCGAAGGGCTGAAGCATCTAGCATACCTTACGTCAAATGTTGAAGGAAGTGTCTTCTCGATTCCCAAGAGAAGAAGAAGACAGCTAAGGGCCTTTTGGGGGCCAAATTGTATCCTTAGCCTTAGCCCAAGCGAAGCTGGGTATCCTTACGCGGTGCGTAGCGATACTCTTGTACTCTTACCGTCTAGTCAAGTATACTTTTAGATACAAAAGTATACTTATAATGAATTCGCAAATAAGTATACTTTATCCTTTGAAAGTATACTTAGGCAGTCCTAGAGCGAAGCTAAGTATCTTTACGGAGGCAAGTCGAATGAACCCAGCAAAGTTTAAGAAGGAAGGCGCTGGAAAGATACTTGAAATTGGACAAGAACAGTGGGCATTCTCTCCCAATCCTCTCCCACCCAAGCTGGAGATTACGTGGGAACTCGCAGAACGAGTCTCTGACGCCGACCGCGCACTAGGAGAGCTGGCGGGTGTCGCGCGCACGATCCCAAATCCTCACCTACTGATCGAACCGTTTACGCGTCGCGAGGCGATGCTCTCCAGCCGCATTGAGGGCACACAGGCCACTTTGACAGAACTGTTCTCAGCTGAAGCTGGCGCCCGGAAGGAGGGGCCTAATGAGGCCGTTCGAGAGATTTCCAATTACGTCAACGCGCTGGAGTATGGCCTGAAGCGGCTGAAGCAGTTACCAGTGAGCCTCCGCCTTATGAAAGAGCTCCACGAGCGATTGATGAAGGATGTTCGCGGCGAATCTCTATCGCCTGGGGAGTTTCGGCGGGCACAGAATTTCATTGGCCCGCCTGGCTGCAAACTGGAAAACGCGACCTACGTTCCTCCCCCAGTTCCCCACATGAAGGACGCGCTGGACCGATTCGAGAGGTACCTCCACGAAGGTCGGCGATCTCTCCCGCCTTTGGTGAGACTTTCGCTAATCCATTACCAGTTTGAGGCGATCCATCCTTTTTGGGACGGCAACGGGCGCGTTGGCAGGCTTTTGATTACTCTGCTCTTGTGCTCGGAAGGCTTGTTGCCGCAGCCTCTGCTCTACTTGAGCGCGTATTTCGAGCGCAATCGTGAGGAATATTATCGACTTTTGCTCGACATCAGTCAGACAGGAAACTGGATGGATTGGCTTCGCTTTTTTGTAAACGGAGTTTCGGAAGAATCCCGGGATGCTGTGGCCCGTTCCAATCAGTTGTTAGCGCTACGCCAAGAATATAGAGAGAGGCTCCAGGCGCAGAAATTGCCTGGACGCACTTTGGAATTGATGGAGAACCTATTTAAGGAACCAGTCATAACGATTGCCGGCGCGCGGGATCTATTAAAGTTGACAACGCGCAGTGCCCAAAAGAACGTTGACCGACTTCTTCAAGCGGGAATACTCAAGGAAGTCACGGGAAGGCAGCGTTATCGGGTATTTGTCGCGCAGAGAATAATTCAGATCGTCGAGGCCGATCAGGCACCCAGACAGGTCTCGTTATTTGGAAACGATGACTGACGCCTACATCCTCGGCATCGAAAGTTCCTGCGACGAAACTGCGGCGGCGGTGGTGCGCTCGGGCGAGCAACTCATCTCGAACGTAGTAGCGTCGCAGATTGCGACGCATCAGCCTTACGGTGGGGTTGTGCCCGAGCTGGCCTCGCGCGAGCATCTGAAGGCCATCGTTCCCGTCGTGCGGCAGGCGTTGGCGGAGGCCAATCATACCTACAATTCTGTTGATGCGATTGCAGTCACGCAAGGTCCCGGACTCGCCGGAGCGCTGCTGGTGGGCATCAGCTATGCCAAGGCTCTGGCCTTCGCCCTCGACAAGCCGCTGATCGCCGTCAACCACCTCGAAGGACACATCCATGCGGTTCTTCTGGAGGAGCGGCAGAAGGGCAATCACGACCTGCAATTTCCCGTGCTTGCTCTGGTAGTTTCAGGAGGGCACACGCACCTGTATCTGGCCGCGCAGAAGAACGAAGGCTGGACCTACGAGAACATCGGTCATACGCGCGACGACGCAGCCGGCGAAGCCTTCGACAAAGTTGCCAAGCTGCTTGGCCTGGGCTATCCCGGAGGCCCGGTCATCGACCGGCTTGCGCCACACGGCGATCCGACTGCTGTGAAGTTTCCACCGGCACAGATCAAGCACCGCGACCGCCGCGAGCATCGCGGAGTGAAAGAAGCGGAAAGCGATCGTCCGCGCTTCGACTTTTCTTACAGCGGGATCAAGACGGCGATCCTGCGCTACGTCGAGGTTCACGATATGCGCGCTTCAATCGAGGAGCGACGCAAAACGCTGGCGAATATTTCCAAGCCTACGATCGAAGATTACCTCGCGCATTGCGATAAGAAAATCCTCGGCCTGGTGGCGTCATTTCAGCGGGCAATGGTGGAAGATCTGGTGGGCAAGACTCTGGCTGCGGCCCGCGCCCACGACGTGGCTACGCTTTTCGTTACAGGTGGAGTTGCAGCGAACAACGAGCTGCGGAAGACCTTTGAGCAGCGGGGCGCAGAAGATGGCCTGCCGGTGTATTTTCCCTCGCGGCCACTCTCGACCGACAACGCCGCCATGATTGCAGCCGCGGCCTACCCAAAATTTATCGCTAGAGATTTTGCAGCGTTGGATTTTTCGGCCGAGGCAAGTCTGCAGTTGCGTTAACTCGAAACCTAACTACTTCCCCGCCTTCTGCCCCTGGCTCTTTCCCATCACCGTATCCAGCGCCTTTTCCAGCTGGCCCTGGATGTCGATGTCTTTATAAATGGCGAAGTTGGCGCGCTTTTCCCTCTCGTCGAAGCCGCTGGCGCGGCCCGCGACAATAATTATGGGAATGTTGGCGGTCTCCGGATTTTGTTTTAGGGCGGTAATCAGTTCGCTGCCCGACATTTTGGGCATCAGCATGTCGGTGACGATCAGGCTGGGGCGAACCCGCTCGAGAATCTGCAAAGCCTCCGCGCCGTTCGTGGCCGACTCCACCGCGTAGCCGCGCTCTTCGAGAAAGCGGCAGACGGTGTAGCGGATCAGCATCGAATCATCGACGACCAGCGCTACCGCAGGCATGAAGTTGTAACGTGCAGAATGCACGCCCCCGGGCTGCAGACTAGCAGAGCGCGATTGGTGGGGAAAGGTGGAATCGAGGTGAAGGGGTTACCAAGGTGCTCGAGAACGTTATTCCTGGGCTTCGCTTTCTGCCCTCTCTTCGATGCTCATGTCTTTGAGCTCGCTGGACTCGAAGATTTCCCGGCATTCCAGGCATTCCACGAACTCGGCATCTTCGTCGCGGCTAACGATTTGCACGCGCGGATGTTTGCAAGGTTGCTGGCCTGCGTTTTGAGGGTGCGAGAACGGCTTTGAGGTCATAGATCTGGAACAATGCCCTCATCGAATACGTGGAGGAACGGATTCGCGGGAATTTCCCGGTATTTTAGCCTTGCTTTGGCCGTTGTCAAGTCCTTCGACGTTGCCCGGAGGTTAATTCTTTCCGGTTCTCGTAAAATTGCAGCGCCGAAAATGCGGCGATTTCCAGAATTCCGACCAAATTTATCGCCAACCCCTAAATCATTCAAATACGGATATTTACCGTTCAATGCACGGGGCAACGATTCCCTGTAACCACTTGCGCCGGATCGTGGCATGGACGTAGAATGAATTACGACAGAAAAGGTCGGATTTCGGATTCGGCCAACCGGAGCTTTGGCGGCTCGATGGGCGGCCCTCGGCGTTTCGTACAGAGATGCTCAAATTAACCAAAAAAGCGGACTACGCGCTGATGGCTATGAAGCACTTGGCCGACAACGCCCGCGAGGGAACCGGTAGCGCCAGCGCGAAAGATGTTGCTGATTCTTTCGGCATTCCGCCCGAGGCCCTGGCAAAGATTTTGCAGCGGCTGGCCAAGGCTGGCTTGTTGCAATCGCAGCATGGTACGAATGGCGGCTATCGGCTGGCGCGAGCGGCGCATACCATTTCGGCTTTTGAGGTGATTCAGGCGATTGATGGGCCGCTATTCATCACCTCCTGCGTCACGGTTCGCGGCGCGTGCGGTCAGAGTAATCGCTGCAACATCCGCGAACCGTTGCGCAAAGTGAATGACAGCATCGAAGAAGTGCTGAGGCGCATCAAGATTTCACATATGCGGGAAGAGCCAGAGGCGGGCGCAAGCGCCGCTGCCAAGCCTGCGGAGTTAGTGACGATCGTCTAGAGCGATTTTGTTGGTAGACACGGTTCGTATCGGGTTTTGATTCGTATCAGGCATGGCTTTGGTCCATGCCGCCCGAAAAAATAAAAAATAAAGACGAGGGCTTTGGCCCCTGAGGTAGGAGACGCAATTATGAGCACGGATGTAAAGGTCCCCCAGCAACTCCCGGTCACGCAGCACACCGCTCCCCAGGGAGTGAAGCTGCCCATTTATATGGACAATCACGCCACCACACCCATGGATCCGCGGGTGCTGGAGGAGATGCTGCCCTATTTCATGGAAAAGTTTGGCAACGCTGCCAGCCGCAATCACTCGTTCGGCTGGACTGCGGAAGAAGGCACAGAAACCGCTCGCGAACGCATCGCCAAGCTGGTGGGCGCGACGACCAAAGAGATCGTCTTCACCTCGGGCGCCACTGAGAGCGACAATCTCGCCATCAAGGGCGTGGCCGAAATGTATCGCGAGAAGGGCAACCACATCATCACCGCAGTCACCGAGCACAAGGCGGTGCTCGATACCTGCAAGCGCCTGGAGAAATACGGCTATCGCGTCACTTACCTGCCCGTGCAGAAAGACGGCCTGATTGATCTCGAAGACTTGAAGCGCGCCATGGACGACAAAACCATTCTCGTCACCATCATGGCCGCGAACAACGAAATCGGCGTGCTGCAGCCGTTTGCCGAGATTGGCAAGCTCTGTCGCGAGCGCGGAATTATCTTTCACACCGATGCGACCCAGGCTGTTGGCAAAATTCCCATCGATGTGACCAAGCAGAACATCGACTTGATGTCGATCTCCGGCCACAAGATGTACGGGCCAAAAGGCGTGGGTGCTTTGTATGTTCGCCGCAAAAATCCGCGGGTGCAGATTTCCGCCATCATCGACGGCGGCGGCCACGAGCGCGGCATGCGCTCCGGCACGCTCAACGTCCCCGGCATCGTTGGGCTGGGTAAGGCTTGCGCAATCGCTTCGGAAGATATGCCTCGCGAGGCCGTTCAGTTGGCCGGCCTGCGCGATCGGCTGCGCGACCGCATCATGGGCAAGCTTGACGAGGTCTACATCAACGGCTCTATGGAGCATCGCCTGCCCGGCAACCTGAATATCAGTTTCGCGTACGTGGAAGGCGAATCGCTGCTGATGGGCATCAACGACATCGCAGTTTCCAGCGGTTCGGCCTGCACCTCGGCGACGCTGGAGCCATCTTATGTATTAAAGGCTCTCGGCACAGGTGACGACCTGGCGCACAGCTCGATCCGCTTCGGCATTGGCCGCTTCAACACCGCTGCCGAGGTCGATTACGTGGCCGACCGCGTCATCGAAACCGTCGAGCGACTGCGCGAACTTTCTCCGCTCTACGAGATGGCGAAGGAAGGCATCAATTTGAAGGATGTGAAGTGGGCAGGAGAGTAAGCGAGATCAGGTTTCAAGGTTTCAGAGTTTCAAGGTTTCAAAGACTCGAGACCCGAAACTCTGGAGCCTGGAATCATCATTGAAACTTTGAAACATTGAAACTTGGAGAAAAAAATGTCATACAGCGATAAGGTAATCGATCATTACAACCATCCGCGCAACGTCGGCTCCATGGACAAATCGAGCAACGACGTGGGCACAGGCCTGGTCGGCGCACCCGAGTGCGGCGACGTCATGAAGTTGCAGATCAAAGTCAACCGCGAGACCAGCGTCATTGAAGAAGCCAAGTTCAAGACGTTCGGCTGCGGCTCCGCGATCGCATCGTCTTCATTGGCCACCGAGTGGGTCAAGGGCAAGACGGTGGATGAAGCCCTCGCCATCAAGAACATGGACATCGTGAAGGAGCTTTCGCTTCCTCCGGTGAAGATCCATTGTTCGGTGCTGGCCGAAGACGCGATCCGCGCCGCCATCGGCGACTGGAAGAAGAAGCAGCAGACCGCGCAGCCGGTTGCCTCAACGGTAGCCCAGTAGTTCTGGGGAGCTTTGGAGACAAAAGCTCGGGAAGGGCACGACTTCAGTCGTGCCGTAAGCCTCGCGGATCCGTGGCGGCTTTAGCCGCTGAGGCACTGCGTCAGGAAACGAAATGACAACCGCAACCGAACAAACCGCGCAAACGGCGCAGACCGCAACGGCCAAGGGCATTCAGGTCACAGAAAAGGCCCTGGGCAAGGTGCGCGGCGCGATGGCCAAGGAGGGCATTTCGCCCGAGCAGGGCGGATTGCGCCTGGGCGTGCAGGGTGGCGGCTGTTCCGGCCTGAGCTACAACGTGCGTTTCGACACGCAGCCGAGGGAACGCGACCGTATCTTCCAGTTCGGCGATGTGCGCGTCTTCGTCGATCCGAAGTCGTTCATCTATCTGCACGGCATGATCCTGGACTACCAGGAAACGCTGATGCAGCAGGGATTCGTCTTCGTGAATCCCCAGGCCACGAAGTCATGCGGCTGCGGCACTTCGTTCTCGGCCTGAGTGTCGCTCGTGTGGCGCGGGCGCCTCGCCCGCGAGGTTTTGGCGCGACCGCCCTCGCCCAGTAATTCAGCGCCCTGGGCCAGTACCGTTGCAGGGTTGTGTTGAATTGCTGGTTGTGCAGAATTGAAGTGCAGGAAGAAATGACCAATTCGTCTTTAACCACGATTACCGCAAAGCCCGCACCCGCGGAAACTCAGACCTGCTGGTCCTGCGGCACCATGCGCGCCGTGCATTTCTGCGAGGCCTGCGGCAAGGTTCAGCCTCCGGCGCCAGTGGACTACTTCACTTTCTTCGGCCTACCGCGTAAGTTGAACCTAAATGTTCCCGCGATGGAGAAAGATTTTTACGAACTGAGCCGCAAACTGCATCCCGACCTCAACGCCCGCGCCGGCAGCCAGGAGCAGGAGTGGAGCTTGCAACAGAGTTCTCTGCTGAACGACGCGTATCGCACGCTGAAAGATCCGATCAGGCGCACGCAGTATCTGTTGAAGTTGGAAGGCGTGGAATTGGAAGAACAATCGAAGAGTGCGACAGAGAAGGCGCGCTCCACCGGCGAAGTCAAGAAGCAAATCGTCCCGCCCGATTTGTTGGAAGAAGTTTTTGAGTTGAACATGCAGCTCGAAGAGCTGCGCATGCAGAAAAAGATGGGCGAGGACGACCCGGCCCTGATCGAAGAAGTCGGCCGCCAGAAGCTGGAACTGGAAGAGAAGCAGGAAGCTCTGCTGCGCGAGTTGCAGGGGCACTGGGAGATGTGGGATGGAATGATCCAGCGCGAGCATAATGGTCAGCCGGTTTCGGAAGAAGAGCGCAGGCAGAAACGCGACAAGATGGTAGACGTGCTGAACCGGAGGAACTACATCCGGAATTTGGTGCGGGACGTGAACGAAGTGCTGGAGAGCAGCTAGCAATTAGCAATTGGCTTTTGGCTAACTGCCAACTGCTAATTGCTGGCCATCCAGTTTGAAGTCGGCATCTATGGCTACTGATCGCATCGTCGGAATCGACCTGGGCACAACGAACTCTCTCGTGGCCTTCATGCAAGGGGAGAACCCTGTCGTAATTCCCGGCGAAGATGGCTCCAATCTCGTTCCGTCGGTGGTCGCGCTTGACGAAAATAATCAGCCAGTAATCGGAAATGCTGCCCGGAAGTATTTGACCGAGACTCCGGAGCGCGCCGTCTATTCGATCAAACGCCTGATGGGACGCGGGGTTGACGATGTTCAGGAAGAGCTGAAGTTCTTCCCCTTCCGCCTCGCCGAAGACTTGCAACCCGGCGAAGTGCTCCGCATCAAGCTCGGCGAGAAAACCTTCACGCCTCCGGAGATTTCGGCTCTCATTCTTCGCCAGCTTAAGCGTAACGCCGACCGATTTTTCGGAGCGCCGGTCACGAAAGCCGTCATCACCGTGCCCGCGTACTTCAACGACGCCCAGCGCCAGGCCACGAAAGATGCCGGCCGCATCGCAGGCCTCGAAGTTCTGCGCCTGGTCAACGAGCCGACAGCCGCGTCTCTTGCCTATGGTCTCGACAAAAAGCAGAACGGCATCGTGGCCGTCTACGACCTCGGCGGCGGCACCTTCGATATTTCAATTCTCAAGCTGCACGATGGCATCTTCGAAGTCATCTCCACCAATGGCGACACGCATCTCGGCGGCGATGACATAGACAATCTGCTGATCACGATCGCGCTCGACGATATGCTCGGTGACCTCCGACTTGACCTCCGCCGCAACGGCGAAGCCGTTCAAGCCATTCGCAATGCCGTGATCGAAGCCAAGATTGCGCTCTCCTCGCAGCCTTCAGCCAGGCTCGAAGTTGAATTGTCCGGCGGCAAGCGCTATCTGCGCGAGATCACTCGCGAGCAGTTCGAACAGCTCATCCAGCCGATCATCGACCGCACCGTCGGCCCCTGCAAGCAGGCGTTGAAAGACGCCGGACTCAAGCCCGAACAGATCGACGAGGTCGTCCTCGTTGGCGGCTCCACGCGCATACCAAAGGTTCGGGCTCTGGTCAAAGAACTGTTCCAGCGCGAGCCCCACATAGATTTAAATCCCGATGAGGTCGTCGCCCTCGGCGCGGCCGTGCAAGCCAACATTCTCGGCGGCGGTTCCGAAGCCACCGAGAACATGCTGCTGCTCGATATCACGCCGCTGTCACTGGGAATCGAAGTCGCGGGCGGCGTTACCGACAAAATCATTCTGCGCAACTCAACCATCCCGGCGTCGGCCACACAGTTCTATACCACGCAGGTCGACGGCCAGGCCAATGTCGCTATTCATGTCTTGCAAGGCGAGCGCGAACTGGCCAAGGATTGCCGCTCGCTGGCGCGCTTCGATCTCAAGGGCGTTCCGCCGATGGCCGCGGGAATGGCGCGCATCGAAGTGAAGTTCCTCATCGACGCCAATGGCATTCTGCATGTTTCCGCGCGCGAGCAGCGCAGCGGCAAGGAAGCGGAAATTCAGGTGCAACCGAGCTACGGCCTTACCGACGAGCAAGTCGAGAGCATGATCCTCGATTCCTTCGACAGCGCCGAAGAAGATTTCCGGCGGCGCCAGGTCATCGAAGCGCGCAACGAGGCTGCCACCATTCTCGCCGCGCTTGAAAAAGGCAAAAAGAGTTCGGCCTGGGGTCATCTCACCACCGACGAAAAGAAGAAGATTGCAAAAATGGAGAAGGCGTTGATCGCGGTGAAGGCCGAAGACGACTATCGGGCAATCCGAAAAGCCATCGACGCGCTGAATCAAGGCACAACGCGCCTGGCCGAATTGATGATGGATAGCGCGGTGTCAACCGTGTTAAAAGGAAAAACCATGGACGAGGCGGACATGGGCGAAGGCCCGACAGCTCCGCATCCCATGGCGAAAGCAGATTTCGAGTAAAACCCTCGCGCCGCGCGAAATGCAGGCGGCATTGAGAACAAGCAGGAGGAAACATGGCAGCCAAACTGAGCTACGTGATCGAGTTCGTCGCTGATATGGACCGCGCCGTGAAGTTTTATCGCGACACCCTGGGCTTGCCCTTGAAATTTCAATCGCCGGGATGGAGCGAATTTGCCACCGGAGAGACCACGCTCGGCCTGCACCCAGCTTCGGATAAGAACGGCGCCGGCAAGGTTGAAATGGGCTTCAATGTGCCCGATCTCGGGAAATTTTATGACGAGATGAGGGCCGGTGGAGTGAAGTTCTCCATGCCACCAAAGAAGCAGGATTTCGGCGGCATACTTGCGCAATTCGAAGATTCCGAGGGCGCGCATGTCAGCGTGAGCGGCGATTAACCGGCTGTCGCGAGGGCGTCTCGCCCCTCGCAGCGTAAGGAGTGAAGAAGCTGCAGGTTCTTGAAGGAAGATTTATGGCAGAAGAAAAAACACAAGGCGCCGGCACAGCCACCGAAGAAGCTCCCGGCGAAAATACAGTACAAGTCACCTTCCTGCCCGAGGGCAAGACGGTGCAGTTCGAACACGGCAAACTTCCCTACGAAGATCACGGCAAAGAAGAATCGATTCTCGACGTCGCGCTCAACTACGGCGTCCCGCTCGACCACGCCTGCGGCGGCAATTGCGCCTGCACAACGTGCCACGTCTGGATCAAAGAGGGCGCCGAGAATCTTTCGCCCATGGACGACGACGAAGCCGACCGCCTGGACATGGCCGCCGACTTGCAGTTAAACTCGCGTCTCGGCTGCCAGGTGCAGATCACCAAGCCCGGCAAAGTTGTGGTCGAGATCCCGGCTTGGAACCGAAATTACATCTCGGAAGAGCATCACTGAGAAGCCAGCAATTAGCAATTTGCATTTAGCCAGGTTCGTTGCACCGCCGATACTCGGATCGCCGCCAATGCCGGTTGCTAATTGCCAACTGCCAACTGCTGCTTGCTAGGAGCTTCCATGTCTAAACCTCTAACCTGGGACGACGCCGAGGACATCGGCATCCTGCTCTCTGAAACTCATCCCGAGATCGACCCGCTCACCGTCCGTTTCACTGACCTGCATCGCTACGTCACCGAACTACCCGATTTCAAGGGCGATCCCGCAGCTTCGAACGAAGGCAAACTCGAAGCCATCCAGATGGCGTGGCATGAAGAATTCCAGGACCGCACGGTGGGATAGGGACGCCGCGACCTTCAAAGTGACCGCTCTTTTTACATTTTCATGACAACTTGGCGCCCGCCCAAACTTATCCTGCCTTAGATACGGTTGCAGCGAGGACTCTCAGAAATTCATCCTCGAACATCAACCTCTCTCTCCGTCCAACTGCAAAGGGCGCGGCTCCCAAGCCGTGCCCTCTTTTTCTCTTATGAGTGGACGCGCTTCCTCTTTACCCCACCGTAGCCGGAACCGGCTCTTCCACGCTGGCCTCGCGCAGAAATTTCGCTGCTTCCTCCGGCGGTGTGGGATTGATGTAGAAGCCCGTGCCCCACTCGAATCCCGCTGTCTTGGTCAGCTTGGGCATGAACTCGATGTGCCAGTGGTAGTGGTCGTTAGTCGGATCCTGCGCCGGCGAAGTGTGCACCACCAGGTTGTACGGCGGATTGTCCAGCACGCGGTCGGCTTTGATAAGCAGCGTCTTCAGCGCCTTGGCCAGATTCTCAAACATGTGCGACGACGAGTTCTCAAACGCCGACTCATGCTGCTTCGGCAAAATCCAAGTCTCGAACGGGAAGCGCGGCGCGTAAGGCGCGATGGTCACGAAGTTTTCGTTTTCGGCCACCACGCGGTTTCCGTTCTCAATTTCCTGCCGGATAATGTCACAGAACACGCACCGCTCTTTATATAAGTAATACTGCTTCGCGCCTTCCAGCTCCTGCACCACGTTGATGGGCAAAATCGGCAGCGCGATCAGTTGCGAGTGCGCATGCTCCAGCGAAGCTCCCGCGGCCTCGCCATGGTTCTTAAATAAGAGAATGTATTTGAAGCGCCGGTCTTTCTTCAGGTCGAGAATGCGGTCGCGAAACGTCCACAGCACGTCTTCAATCCGCTTCGGAGGCAGCGTTGCGAGGCTTGCCTGATGATCGGGGGTCTCAATGATGACTTCGTGCGCCCCAATGCCGTTCATGCGGTCGAACATACCTTCGGCCTGTCGGTTCAGTGTGCCTTCAATTCCCAAAGCCGGGAACTTGTTCGGCACCACGCGGACGGTCCATCCCGGCGTATCCCGTTGCGAAGCCGGACCGCCGTTCGATCCCGGCCGGTAAGCTTGAATCTCCGGCGGCGTCTTACTCTCGTTGCCGTAGCAGAAGGGACAGAATCCGCCCTTCAACTTCACGTTTTCCCGTGCAAAATCGGTGGGGCGCTTCGCACGGTCCGTGGAAATAATCACCCAGCGGCCCACGATAGGATCTTTTCTAAGTTCAGGCACTATTAGACCTCGTTGATTAGAATAACGATTTTTTTCATTCTAAGCCGTCAGGGAGGAATTCCTAAACACTTCAATCTGAGGCTGGCTGGCTTTGGACTCTTGATAGTATACGCTGACCACGTCGAAGCGCCACTGGCACGAAGGTGGAAAGCGGCGCAGATACTCCCGCACCACCAGCGCCACCTCCCGCCGCTTGTGCCGGTCCACTGCCGCCTCTCCGGGCTTTATGTCGCGGGTGGTGCGCGTTTTAACTTCCACAAAACAAAGCGTGTCGTCTTCCCATCCAATCAGGTCAATCTCTCCCCGGCAGCGCGGCGAACGAAAGTTGCGCGCAACCATGGTGTAGCCCAGCTTCCGCAGATGGAAGTATGCCGCCTCCTCGCCTTGCCTTCCGGTTCGATGATGCGGAGCAGTTTTTTGATGCGGCAGCGTATGGTCTGCCAGCCAGTCCAAAATCCCGAGCAGCGCCCGCGTGGGACGCCCTGAAAACATACGCCTGGAGAGTCTACGAGAGAAAAGCATGAAGGACTCCAGTCTAACTGTAGCCCTTAACCGCGTCTTTTGATGGGAGTTGTCTAACAAATAATCAGTCGGGGATCGCCGTTCCTCCCAAATCGGGAGTGAGCCATGCGGGGGGAAGCTTCGCGGCTGTTGCGAATTTGATAGCGAAGTCCGAAAGTGGTAGTCCGGTATTGAACGTGGCAGTGGAGCCTGTAAAGTCAATCGTCAAAGTTCCCTGCACATACTTCTGAATGTGCATGGGAACGGTGACCCCGGCAATCGCTTGGTAATTCGAGAAGTCGATTTCAATCGAGATATTGGACCCTGGATTGTCATCAGGATGAGCGTTGAAAGTGATAGCGGCCGGCAAAAGAGTCGCCACATCCAGGTGCAAGTCAATTGTGCTCAGTTGTTGAGGGCTGGGGGCCAAACCCGCAGAATTGGCCTGGTAAACGTAAGACTGGATGTGTTGCACGCGCCGTTTCGTGTCTCTTGACCGATGTAGGAAAGTACAACGTTCGGACCTGCCGCCAAGGACCCGAGCGCAGGAAAGAACCACACGGCGTCAGTCCAGCAGTTCTGGGAAGCAAAGTATCCTGACGTATTGTTCGGGGCAAGCCACTGGCCCAGTTGCACTCCTGTCCGAGCATCGCGAATTTCCGTGCGGACCCCGCTCGTTAGCGCTAGGTCCATGCGGCTTTCGCCGGTGCCGAGAGCCCGCAGCGTAGCGGTACCTGTATCGGTACTACCCCCATTCCACGTCACCGTGCCCGTCAGCGTTACATCGCTGATGGCCGTACTGCCACTCATGGCAGCGATCGACTGCGCGGCATAGGCAAGGGCTTGAGGATCACTTGCAGGTTGTCCCTGAGTAAATGCTGCGCAGGGGACAAGAAGGAAAATGGCAAGAAAAAGCCGAGTAGACAAGCGAGACATGGAGCGCCTCCTCCTAACGCAGCGACCCAGGTTACGCACAGCAAGAACCTCCAGGCATGTCTCCCATGTCCCACTGGCACACTAAACCCGAGCCAGTCTCGCTGACGCAATCTGTTCAACACTTCGGAGGAAGCAGCGATCAGAATCAGAGACGGAACTGAGAATCCGTCGCCCCCTTGCATGATCCAAACCGCCGGTTGCGAAATAAACTAAAACGCGAACAATGCGGATGTCAATAGGTAATTAGCTTTTTGTGCCTCTTATCACGCACACAGGTGATCTGGATCTCGGGGCGGGTGGCCCAGCTTTGATTTTCGCGTGCCAGTCGACGGATTACTGGCCGCCAGCATATTGAAGAACTATTGTTTTCGGGCGAAGTAGCCTTTTCGCGCTTGCAGGGTTAGTTTTGTTCCACCGTTCAGAGATACCGCGAGTTTGTGGAAGCGGCCGTCCAAGTCCTGATCCTGTGGCGAGAAACCAAGCACGTAGTAATACTCAGGAGAGTCAGCCACGCGGCTGAAGCCAGTGGCGAAGTCATTGCTGTTGTGAAATGACGTACCACCAGTGGCCTCCGCCAAGGTGGCCAAGATTTCCGAGTTGGCCGAAGCGCTTTCGCGGCGATACTGCGGCGGCACACCGGTTCTGGGATCGGCGGAGTCGACCTGGAAAAGGCCGCGGGTATCCAGAGTGCTGATGATGATGTCGGAGTGCAGGGCTTGATCGATGAATTTCCCAAACTCTGGTTCGCGGCCCGGCAGGAAGAATCCCGGAGAAACTAAGACAAGCGTACGCCGCCCCGGCGCAGCCACCAGTTGGCGCAGAGCGGTCTGGAAGGCTGCCAGAATTATCTGACCCTGCATCGCGGCGGACGCCAGCCGCTGCTGTGCGGTGTTTCTGGCCATGCTTTCCGCGGAGAACCCGGAGCGTGGGTTATTCGAGTAGGCGCACGCCAGAGCGTCGCCCGTAGCCGACCCCAGAGCATCCTCATCTCGTTTGTTCAAGATCAAATCAGCCATATAAGTGTCGATATCAGGGCAGTCGGTGCCGGTAGAAGTGGCCACCACGCGGGGCCGAATTCGAAAGAGGGCCTCGTGAAGTTTGGCGCGGTCGGCAGTGAAATCCAGCCTGGTCTCGCCTGAAGTTGTAAAGATTGCCGCCCGCGCGCCCGGTGGCTGCGACGACAGATGACGGTCGGCCGCGTGGAGCACTTGATCCAGGTCGGCGGCATGCAAGTGAATGTCGTCGAAGAGATAGGCCACGCTGCGTTCGATGACCGCAGCCGTATTAGCGTTCTCGCCTTGGACTGTGGCCAGGTTTCCGTTGGGAGCATTGGGCTGGGCGCTCACTCCTGCTCCAGGCTGTTCGAGGGAGAACCTGGTTATCAATTGGGGTTTCCCATTATCCAGGAGGCGGAAATCCTCTTGCCGCAAAGTTCCAAGAGCGCGTCCTTGTGGATCGCGGACAACCACGCGAACCAGAACCAGGTTGACATTGACCTTGAGGGTGGAAACTTGGTCAATATCACTACCGTTCTGATTTCCAGAACTCTCTGTTGCGACGGTAGTTTTGGCCGGCAAAACCGGCTTCGCCCGCGATGCATTAAATTGCATGGGCAGGGCCTTGGGTACATCCGGCGAGCAGTTGTTCGCCACCGCGCCCGGGGCGGCCGCTCCCTTGCGTTTCTCCGCAGTGCTCAGCCATTTGAGAAGCGGTTTCAACGAGCTTTCGTAGGGCTGGCGCGCAGACGTATCGGGGAAGGCAAAATTCTGGACTCCATCGTCTCGCAAGATAGAGGCGGCAATTCTTTCGGTGCTGTAGGCGTTTGCCACGCCGCGCGAAGGATAACTGCCCCGGAGGTCACGCACTTCCCTGGCAGACAGTATTGCTCTCAACTGCTGAAGAGCAGTGGTATCGAGCGAACTCTCGAAGATCTTGGGGCCGTGGGATACGGGTTGTGAGGAGTCATTAAGAGTTTCCTGTGGCCCCAGACCTGTCATGTCGGGCATACCATCAGGAACTTTCTGCTGGGGAACGGTTGGCGGTCCAGTCGCTCGTTCGTGTTGCTGTTCCTCCGCCCGGAATCGCCCATCTGCGCGGACCAGGATGCAGGTCTGGTGGGCGCCTGCATATCGGTCATAGATCGACCTCTCAAACCTCAGGATGTAAGGCATGGAAGAGAGGGGTGCGAATGTCGCCGGTTTCAGTGTCTGAGGTGCGGCGAGAGAACGAACCCGTTCGGTGAGACTGTTGGCTTCTTGCGATCTATGCATTCTCTCCAGAAGGGCCGCGTATCCCGTCAGCCCCGTGGTGAGGAGAGGGTCGGCCGCAGCCAGCTTGTGCTCTACGATCCGCAACCACCGTTCATAAAGTTTCTCTGCCTC
>Ga0307479_10002679_pt1 | contig 16167 bp, 12 predicted proteins | sample atmos_gasesECM4C_FD_203743 | JGI IMG/M metagenome (GOLD analysis project Ga0307479, IMG submission 203743) | Hardwood forest soil microbial communities from Morgan-Monroe State Forest, Indiana, United States - atmos_gasesECM4C_515 | ecosystem: Environmental > Terrestrial > Soil > Temperate... | reverse complement strand
CGACATGATGGTGCTGTCGGGCCCGGCGGTGGCCGCCCAGGACCAGGTGAGCCCGCTGATGGCATTCGCCGCCAAAGTCCTCGGTGTCGTCGCACCCGGACTTCCGGTGCAAGAACTCGACGTGAACGCCATATCTCGCGACCCCGCCGTGGTGGACGCCTACAACGCCGACCCGCTGGTCTACCACGGCAAGGTTCCCACCGGCATCGGGCGCGCGCTGCTGCAGGTCGGCGAGACCATGCCGCGGCGGGCACCGGCATTGACCGCGCCGCTGCTGGTGGTGCACGGCTCCGACGACCGGCTTATTCCCGTCGAGGGCAGCCGCCGCCTGGTCGAATGCGTGGGATCCACCGACGTGACGTTGAAGGTCTATCCCGGGCTGTACCACGAGGTCTTCAACGAACCGGAGCGTGGCCAGGTCCTCGACGACGTGGTCTCCTGGATCCTGAAACGGCTCTGAGCGGCTGTCGGCTCTGCCACCAACCGAGTGTCGTATCGCTCCCGTAGTTTGACGTTATGACCGACGACAAGATGCTGTCGCGCATCGCCGCACTGCTGCGTCAGGCCGAGGGCACCGACAATCCCCATGAGGCGGATGCGTTCATGAGCGCCGCGCAACGGCTGGCGACGGCGGCATCCATCGATTTGGCGGTGGCGAGAGCGCATTCGTCCAACCGTTCGGCGGCGCAGACCCCGACGCAGAAGACCATCACCATCGGGGCGGCGGGCACCAGGGGGCTGCGGACATATGTGCAGCTGTTCGTGGTGATCGCGGCGGCCAATGACGTGCGCTGCGATGTGGCATCCAATTCGACGTTCGTCTATGCCTACGGGTTCGCCGAGGACATCGACGCGACTCACGCCTTGTATGCCGGCCTGGTCGTCCAGATGGTGCGGGCGTCAGACGCCTACCTGGCCTCGGGTGCACACCGGCCCACGCCGACGATCACTGCCCGGCTGAACTTCCAGCTGGCGTTCGGGGCTCGCGTCGGGCGGCGTCTGTCCGAGGCCCGCGACGAGGCCCGGCGCGAAGCCACCAAGGACCGTCGCCGGCCGCCGGGTACCGCTATCGCCTTGCGCGACAAGGATGTCGAGCTGCACGACCACTACCGCAGTGCGTCGAAGGCGCGCGGTACCTGGCAGGCCAGTCGGGCCTCGGCCGGGTATTCGTCGGCGGCACGGCGCGCGGGTGATCGGGCCGGTCGGCGAGCACGGCTCGGGAGCAGCCCCGAGCTGCCCGGGGCCCGCTCCGCCCTGCGCCGGTGACCGCGGGGGATTCGCCACGAGACTCTCAGCGCTCGAAGGTTTACGCGGCTGAGGAGTTCGTCCGGACGTTGTTCGACCGTGCCGCCGAGCACGGATCACCCGTTGTGGAGTTCTTCGGCACGCAATTGACTCTCCCGCCGGAGGGGCGATTCGGGTCGGTTGCGTCGGTGCAGCGCTATGTTGACGAGGTGCTTGCGCTACCGGCGGTGCGGCAACACTGGCCCGAGGTGTCGCCGATGCGGGTACGGACACGGCGCGCAGCCACCGCGGCGCATTACGAAAACCGCGATGGCGCAGGCACTATCGCGGTTCCCGACCGTGACACCGCTGACTGGGCACTGCGCGAGCTGGTGGTGCTCCATGAGGTGGCGCATCACCTGTGCCAGGCGCATCCGCCGCACGGGCCGGAGTTCGTTGCGACGATGTGCACACTGACCGAGCTGGTGATGGGCGCGGAAGTCGGGCACGTGTTGCGTGTGGTGTATGCGAAAGAGGGTGTGCGATGAGCGAACTCGACGCTGACGTCCGGGCGCAGGAGATCGAGACGCGGATGACCGACGACGAGCGGTTTGCGCTGCTGGTCTGCCTCATCGGCCCGAGTGAGATGTGGCCGCTGCGCGACGAGCGCATCCCGGCCGACGTCGCGACGAGCACGGGCTACGCGCCGGGCGCTCCGCGCCTGGGTATCCCGGCGCTGCGCATGAATGACGCCGGGCTCGGTGTCACCAACCCCGGCTATCGCCCGGGCGACACCGCGACCGCGCTGCCCTCGGGCCAGGCGCTGGCCGCCAGCTTCAACCCGGCGCTGGCCCGCGCCGCCGGCGAGGTGATCGGCCGCGAGGCACGCAGCCGGGGGATCAACGTACAACTGGCCGGCGCGATCAATCTGGCACGCGACCCGCGCAACGGGCGCAACTTCGAATACCATTCGGAAGACCCGCTTTTGAGCGCCACCATGGTCGCGGAGTCGATCCAAGGCATACAGCAACAAGGCGTCATCTCTACCACCAAGCACTACTGTCTGAACTGCAACGAAACCAACCGGCACTGGCTCGACGCGGTCATCGATCCCGACGCGCACCGCGAATCCGACTTGCTCGCCTTCGAGATCGCCATCGAACGGTCGGCACCCGGCGCCGTCATGGCTGCCTACAACAAGGTCAACGGTCAATACGCCGCGGCTAACCACGTCTTGATCAACGACGTGCTGAAAGGTTCTTGGGGATATCGCGGTTGGGTCATGTCCGACTGGGGTGGGACACCGGGTTGGGAATGCGCGCTGCACGGCTTGGACCAGGAATGCGGTGCCCAGCTCGACGTGCTGTTCTGGCAGTCGGAGGCGTTCTCCGATCACCTGCGTGCCGCCTACGCCGAGGGCAGGCTTTCCAAAGAGCGCCTGTCGGACATGGTCCGGCGAATTCTGCGGTCGATGTTCGCGGTCGGAATCGACCGATGGAACCCCTCACCCCCTCCGGATATGAACGCGCACAACGAGATTGCGCTGCAAATCGCCCGGCAGGGCGCCGTGTTGCTGACCAACCGCGGCGCGCTGCCCCTGCAGCCGGCTTCGGCGGCACGCATCGCGGTCATCGGCGGCTACGCGCACCGGGGCGTACCGACGGGCTGCGGGTCCAGCGCCGTCGTTCCCCCGGGCGGATACGCGGACGTAATCCCGATCGGCGGACCCGGATTGACGGCCTCGTTGCGCAATCTGTACTTGCTGCCATCCAGCCCGCTCGACGAACTCAGAAAGCGGTTTCCCAACGCGCACATCGAGTTCGACCCCGGCATCAGCCCGGCTGAGGCTGTGCTGGCGGCGCGTCGAGCAGACATCGCCATCGTGTTCGCGGTCCGTGTCGAAGGTGAGGGCTTCGACATCGCTGACCTGTCGCTGCCGTGGGGACAGGACGCGGTGATCGCGGCGGTCTCGGCCGTCAACCCCAACACCGTTGTGGTGCTCGAGACGGGAAACCCGGTGGACATGCCGTGGCGAGACTCGGTGAACGCCATTGTGCAGGCCTGGTATCCGGGCCAGGCGGGCGGTCAGGCCATCGCGGAAATCCTGGCCGGCCAGGTGAATCCATCGGGTCGGCTGCCTCTCACCTTCCCAGCCGATCTCGGTCAGACGCCGCGCCCGGAACTGCCCGACCTCGGTGCCCCGTGGGGAACGCCGACCACCATTCACTATTCCGAAGGAGCGGATGTCGGCTACCGCTGGTTCGCGAGAACCGGCCGGACGCCGATGTTCGCGTTCGGTCATGGCTTGTCCTACACCAGGTTTGAGTACGACGACCTGGTGGTAACGGGCGGCGACACGGTGAACGCGACATTCACCGTCGTCAATACCGGCGACCGTGACGGAGCCGACGTCCCACAGCTGTATCTGACCGCCGCAGCCGGTGAGCGGCGCTTGGTGTTGCTGGGATTCGAGCGGATCGAGTTAGCGCCGGGCGCGACGGGCCGGGTGACCATCGAGGCGGATCCGCGCCTGCTTGCCCGTTACGACGGCAGCGTCGGAAGCTGGCGCATCGAACCGGGTGCTTACTCGGTGGCGGTCGGTGCGTCGGCGGTCGCGCTGCGGCTGGCGGCCGAGGTCGAGCTCGCCGGCCGCACGTTCGGACGTTGAGAACGCACGACCGGCGGGCGACGTCTACTGGACAGGGTTCAGTTCGTCGCCGCAGGTGCAGCGATACGGCTCGCCCGCGCCGGAACAGTGGCATGGGACCTCAATGCGAACGCGACACCCGCAGCCCTCGTGGCCGCAGGTCAGCAATGTTCCCGCCTCGTAGTTCGCCATGTGAATCACCCTTATCTGTGTTTGGACTCCTTCGGAGCCGCAATGGTTAACTCCGTCCGGGTTGCCCGTGATGTGCCGGCCAACCACGCCATCACTATATACCCCATACGGGTATCTGGTAAGTGCCCCGGCCCTACCGGGTGCCGACTGAGCCGCTCCTGCGCAGGCGAAGGCGCGCGGCTAGCGTGGGCGACATGACCGAGAAACCAACCCCGCAAGACGTCGATGCCTTCTTGGACAGCACAGTGGTTGGCCACGATCCGGCATTGGCCGCGGCGGTGGAGTCCAGCAACGCTGCCGGGTTGCCCCCCATCGCCGTTTCGGTGCAGCAGGGCAAATTCCTGTCCCTGCTGGCCGGCGCCATCCAGGCGCGCCGCATCCTCGAGATCGGCACATTGGGTGGCTGCAGCAGCATCTGGCTGGCGCGTGGTGCGGGTCCCGAGGGACGGGTGGTGACGCTGGAGTACGAGCCCAAGCACGCCGAGGTGGCACGGGCCAACCTGCAACGGGCCGGTGTCGCCGACCGGGTGGAGGTGATAGTCGGCGCCGCGCTGGACACGTTGCCGACCGTGACCGGTGGCCCCTTCGACCTGGTGTTCATCGACGCCGACAAAGAGAACAACGCCGCGTACCTGGAGTGGGCAATCCGGCTGGCCCGTCCCGGATCAGTCATTGTGGTGGACAACGTCATTCGCGCCGGCCAGATCCTGGACCCGGAATCCGACGATGCCAAAGTGGCGGCGACGCGCCAGACGCTGCAGGCGATGGGTGAGCACCCTCGGCTGGACAGTGCGGTGATCCAGACGGTCGGGGCCAAGCACTGGGACGGTTTTGCGCTCGCGTTGGTGCGCTAGCGTCAGCGCGGGTGCAAATCCTTGACCGCCTGCTCGGCAGACGTGATTTCGCTGATTCGCAACGCCGTCTCGCCGGCGTACAGTGCTGCGCTGTCCACCCACGAATCGGGCATCCCGGCGAGCGGCGCCAGCGGGGTGAAGAACGGACGCGCCGGTGACTGCAGACGCATCAACGCGCCGGCGTCGAAATAGCCCAGCGCAGCCAGTGGGCGGCTTGCCGCGTTGAGGGCGGCCGGTAGCGCTTTGGCTTTCCCGTCGTCGCCGCACCACCGCCGAGTGGCGGCGTTGGGTACGACGCGGTGGCGCAGCGGTCAGCTGAGACCGAACAGGTTGGTTTCGATGGTGCTGTCCGCGTGGATGATTCGCTGCTGGTACTCCCGGCTGGCATTCGCCTCGCGCGTCAAGAGGAATCGCGTACCGGCGATGACACCGCTGGCTCCGGCCGCCAGGGCGGCGCGGGTGTCGGCGCCGGTGGCGATACCGCCGGCCAGAAACACTGGACGCCCCCCGGCCGCCGCGAGAGCGTGCGGCAGGAAGTCCAGGGCCGGCATGGTTCCGACGAGATGGCCGCCGGCCTCGCGTCCCTGAGCGATGAGACCGTCAGCGCCCCAGGCGACAGCGGCGCGCGCCTCGGTCTGGGTACCGACCATCACGAAGACGAAGATCCCGGCATCGCGGAGATACTGGACGAGGCGCCGCTTTTCGCCGAACGCCAGCACTACGACGTCCACGCCCGCCTCGACGCAGACCGCGACATGGTGGCGACGGACGAAGGGCATCAACAGGTTTACCGCGACGGCGCGGCCCGGGGCCTGTTCGCGTACCCGATCGATCGACGTGCGTAGTCGGCTGGGTGTGGTGATGCCGATCGTTCCCAGGGCGCCCGCCTTGGCGACCGCGGCCGCCAGCGATGCGCCGGCCAGTCCGCCGCCCATTCCCGCTTGACCTACCGGAACGTCGAGTCGCAGCCGGTCCACGATGTCCATGTCCTAATGACGCTACGCGGCCAGGGAATTCGCCGGGTGGACTGGCCTGCCGGCGCCCGATTTTCGTTGCTGGCGTCGGGCGATCGAGCGTAATCTTTACAGCAGATGGATGGGTTGCAGTCGGCTCACAGTGCTTGTTACACAACGGGCTTGCTGCATAACAGAAAGGTCACAAAATGAGTACAGTCCATTCATCAATCGATCACCACCCGGATTTGTTGGCTCTGCGCGCGAGCTATGAGCGCGTTGCCGAGTCGATGGGTGCGCATTTCACCTTCGGTCTGGCTCTGCTGACGGGCCTGTACGTGGCTGCGTCACCGTGGATCGTTGGATTCAGCGCGACGACATCGCTTACCTGGTGCGACTTCATCGCCGGAATCGCAGTCGCATTCATGGCGTACGGGTTCGCGACCGGACTGGACCGCAGTCACGGCATGACCTGGACACTGCCGGTGCTTGGGGTGTGGGTCATCGTCTCGCCGTGGATTCTGCGAGGCCTCCCGCTCACTACCGGCATGATCTGGTCGAATGTCGTGGCCGGGGTGGTGTTGGCCTGCCTGGGCATGACCGCCACCTACTTCGGCATGCGCACGCGCGCCGCGGCGACACACGAATAGTTTTCAAGTCCGTTAAGCCAGACACCAATTCGCCCTGCCTGGCCGGTCGATTCCGGCCCCGGCAGGGCTAGCCGCAGACTGCGCCGATGGCGGCCGAGCCGACGAGCTTGACGTACTTGGCCAGCACGCCGGTCTTGTAACGCGGCGGGGGCGGAGTGAAATCCTTTTGCCGAGCCTCGAATTCGGCCGCATCGGTGAGCACGTCCAGGGTGCGGCCGGCTACGTCGAGCCGGACCCGGTCGCCGTCGCGCAGGAAGGCAATGGGTCCGCCGTCGACCGCCTCCGGCGCGACGTGGCCCACGCACAGGCCGGTGGTCCCGCCGGAGAACCGGCCATCGGTGAGCAACAGCACATCTTTGCCGAGGCCGGCGCCCTTGATCGCGCCGGTAATCGCGAGCATTTCGCGCATCCCGGGGCCCCCCTTGGGGCCTTCATAACGGATGACCACCGCGTCACCCTCGGTGATAGTGCCGTCCTCGAGGGCGTCCAGCGCGGCTCGCTCGCCGTCGAAAACCCTTGCGGTGCCTTCGAATACGTCAGAATCGAAACCGGCCGTCTTGACCACCGCACCCTCGGGTGCCAGCGATCCGCGCAGGATGGTGATCCCCCCGGTCGGGTGGATCGGATTGTCCAGGGCACGCAGCACCTTGCCGTCCGGGTCCGGCGGGGCAATCGCGGCGAGATTCTCGGCGACGGTCTGGCCGGTCACCGTCAGGCAGTCACCATGCAGTAGGCCTGCATCGAGCAGCGTCTTCATCACCACCGGCACTCCGCCGATGTGGTCGACGTGGGACATCACGTGACGGCCGAACGGCTTGACGTCGGCCAAGTGTGGCACCCGTGAGCCGATCCGGGTGAAATCCTCCAGCGACAACTCGACGTCGGCCTCGTGCGCGATGGCCAACAGGTGCAGCACCGCGTTGGTCGAGCCGCCGAACGCCATCACCACCGCGATGGCATTCTCGAACGCCGGTTTGGTGAGGATGTCGCGGGCGGTGATGCCGCGCCGCAGCAGCTCGATGACGGCCCGGCCGCTGCGGCGCGCGAAGCCGTCGCGGCGCCGGTCGGTCGCCGGCGGCGCCGCGCTGCCCGGCAGGGACATGCCGAGCGCCTCGGCGGAACAGGCCATGGTGTTGGCGGTGTACATGCCGCCGCACGCCCCCTCCCCGGGACAGATGGCGCGCTCGATGGCGTCGACGTCTTCGCGCGGCATCAGCCCGCGCGCGCAGGCGCCGACGGCCTCGAACGCGTCGATGATCGTGACCTCGCGCTCGCTGCCGTCGGAGAGCTTGGCCAACCCCGGCAGGATGGAGCCCGCATACAGGAACACTGCCGCCAGGTCCAGCCGGGCGGCGGCCATCAGCATCCCGGGCAGCGATTTATCGCAGCCGGCCAGCAACACCGAGCCGTCCAGCCGTTCGGCCTGCATTACGGTTTCGACGCTGTCCGCGATCACTTCCCGCGACACCAGCGAGAAATGCATCCCCTCATGACCCATCGCGATGCCGTCGGAAACCGAGATCGTCCCGAACTCGAGCGGGTAGCCGCCGGCCGAGAACACCCCTTCCTTGACCGCCTTGGCGAGCCGGTCCAGGGAAAGGTTGCACGGCGTGATCTCGTTCCATGACGAGGCGACCCCGATCTGTGGCTTGGCGAAGTCTTCGTCGTCCATGCCGACCGCCCGCAACATGCCGCGGGCGGCGGCCTTCTCGAGGCCGTCGGTGACGTCACGACTGCGCGGTTTGATGTCAGGGACTGGCGCCGCGTCGGTGGTTGTGGCCATTTTCCAAGTATGCCGGGCCAACCGTGCCGCGAATGCGCGGGTTATACCCCGTTGGGGTATAGCGTAAACTGGCTGAATCACGATCGGGCCGGTTCGCCCGCCGGCATCGACCGGATGCCGCCTCGAGTCAGCCGCGTACCGGGAGGGGTTTTGAGAGGGAAATGACGACCGCACACGGATATTCGCAGCAGAAGGACAATTACGCCAAGCGGCTGCGGCGCATCGAAGGTCAAGTGCGTGGCATCGCGCGAATGATCGAGGAAGACAAATACTGCATCGACGTCCTGACCCAGATCAGCGCGGTTAACAGTGCGTTGCGGTCGGTCGCGCTGAATCTGCTCGACGAGCATCTGAGCCACTGCGTCACCCGCGCCGTGGCCGAGGGCGGAAACGAGGCAGACGATAAGCTGGCCGAAGCGTCGGCCGCGATCGCGCGACTGGTTCGTTCCTGATCGGTGACCTTGTTGATGCCCGTGTTGCAACCCGGGATCGGGTGATCCCGTTGCGGCACTGCGTACCGTGTGGGCATGGTGATCGCGCCAGCAACTAAGATTCAGACACCGGGATGCCCGGCCGATGCCGACGCCATGACTGCCGAAACCGGAATTACCGCCACTGCCGCGCGAACGTGGACGCCACGGGTCGCCGCGCAACTATCGGTGCTGGCCGCGGCGGCCTTTACCTATGTCACCGCCGAAATTCTGCCGGTGGGGGCGCTATCGGCGATCGCGCGGAACCTGCACGTCAGCGTGGTCGCGGTGGGGACCCTGCTGACGTGGTATGCGCTGGTGGCGGCCCTGTCCACGTTTCCGCTGGTGCGCTGGACGGCGCACTGGCCACGTCGGCGCGCGCTGGTGTTCAGCTTGGTGTGCCTGACCGCGTCCCAGCTCATCTCGGCGCTGGCACCCAACTTCGCGGTGCTGGCCGTGGGGCGGGTGCTGTGCGCGGTCACGCACGGCCTGCTGTGGTCGGTCATCGCCCCGATCGCCACCCGGCTGGTTCCGCCGAGCCATGCCGGCCGCGCCACGATGTCTATCTACATTGGAACCAGCCTGGCGCTGGTGATCGGCAGCCCGCTCACAGCGGCCATGAGCCTGATGTGGGGCTGGCGCTTGGCCGCGGTCTGCGTCACCGTCGCCGCGGTCGTCGTCACCGTGACGGCCCGGCTTTTGCTGCCCGAGATGGTTCTCAGCGCCGACCAGCTCAAGTGTGTGGGTCCCCGCGCCCGTCATCATCGCAATCGCGGGCTGGTTATCGTGAGCCTGATCACCATGGTCGGCGTCACCGGCCATTTCGTCTCGTACACCTACATCGTGGTGATCATCCGCGACGTCGTCGGTGTGCGCGGGCCGAATTTGGCCTGGGTGCTGGCTGCCTATGGAGCCGCCGGCGTGCTCGGGGTGGGGTTGGTGGCGCGGCACCTGGACCGTCGGCCCAAGGGAGCCATCATTCTGTGCATGGCGGGGTTGACGGCCGCGTTCGTGGTGCTGACTGCGCTCGCGTTCGGCGGCCGAACCGCCGCGGCGACGGCTGTGATCGGGACCGGCGCGATCGTGTTATGGGGCGCGATGGCCACTGCCGTATCGCCGATGATGCAGTCCGCCGCGATGCGCAATGGGGCCGACGATCCCGACGGTGCTTCGGGCCTGTACGTGACCGCGTTTCAAGTGGGCATCATGGCCGGCTCGCTGCTGGGCGGACTGTCCTATGAGCGCGGTGTTGCGCTGATGCTGACGGCATCGGCGGTGCTGATGGGCGTCGCGCTGGCCGGCGCCGCGGCCAACCGGCAGATGCTGGATGTTGCCCCGCCAAGCTCACGCAATTCATAGCTGCGCAGCTCAGCGGCATGAATTGCGCCGCTGATCGGCCCGCCCTCGGCGGCGGAAGGGTTAGCTGGCCCCGGAGCTATGCGACACTGTTCCGAGAACTTGACTGGAGGGATGCATATGTCGAGCTGGACGACGGGACGCCTCTTCGCGGCTCTGAACGCTGCTGGGTTCGCCGCCGTGCTGGTGTTGGGCGCCGGTCCTGCCCTGGCGGATCCGGACCCGGCTCCCGGCGATCCCGGCGCGGTCGCCGCGCCCGCAGACCCGCCCGGCCCGCCGCCCCTGGTGGCGCCACCGCCACCGCCTGCACCTGATCCGCTTGCGGCGCCCCCTCCGCCCAACCCGCTGGCGCCGCCGCCGCTGCCCAACCCGTTCGCACAACCGGTGGCCGCGGGTCCGGCCGCCGGGCAGAACCCCACGCCGTTCACCGGCACGCCGCCGTTCGGGCCACCCAAGATCCTCCCCGCCGGCGGCTCGACGGTGGGGGTCGGCCAGCCGATCATCATCAACTTCCCCGGGCGGGTCGATGACGCCGGCGCCGCCATCGACGCCGTCCACGTTTCGTCCGTCCCACCGGTGCCCGGCAAGTTTTACTGGATGACGCCGACGCAGCTGCGCTGGCGCCCGGTGAGCTTCTGGCCCGCCCACACCGCGGTGACCGTCGACGCCGGCGGCGCGGTGTCGAGCTTCCGAACCGGTGACACGCTGATCGCGACAGCGGATGACAGCACGCATCAACTGACGGTCACGCGCAACGGCACCGTGGAGAAGACCATCCCGATGTCGATGGGCATGTCGGCCGGTAATCACCAAACCCCCAACGGCACCTACTACGTCCAGGAGAAGATGCCCTCGGTGGTAATGGATTCCTCGACCTACGGGGTCCCGGTCAGTTCGGCCTACGGTTACAAGGTGACGGTCGAACTGGCCGTCCGGTTCGACAACGTCGGCGACTTCGTGCACAGCGCCCCGTGGTCGGTGGATGACCAGGGCAAGCGCGATGTCAGCCACGGGTGCATCAACATCAGCCCCACCAACGCGAAGTGGTTCTTCGACAACTTCGGCGCCGGCGATCCGATCATTGTGAAGAACTCCACCGGCGGCGATTACAAGAAGAACGACGGCTCCAACGACTGGCAGACATAGCCGCCACGAGCCCCTCGCGGCCGCGAGCGCGCGGTTAGCTGACGACCAGCCCTTCTTGGCCGCGCTTTCGCTTGCCGGCAATTATGTATAGCATCATACATAAGTCTGACTGAGGAGTGGCGATGCGAAGCCCACGCGAGCGGATGGTTGTCTCTGCCGCGCTGTTGATCAGGGAACGGGGTGCGCACGCCACCGCGATCTCGGACGTTCTCGAGCACAGCGGCGCTCCGCGCGGCTCGGCCTATCACTACTTTCCGGGCGGGCGAACGCAACTGCTCTGCGAGGCGGTGGACTACGCCGGGGAGCACGTCGGTGCCCTCCTCGCCGAGGCCGGGGGAGGCCTCGAATTGCTGGACACGCTGATCGACAAGTACCGGCATCAACTGCTCGACAGTGATTTCCGCGCCGGGTGCCCCGTCGTGGCGGTCTCGGTCGAAGCCGGCTCCGAAAAGGGCAGAGAGCAGGACCGCGAGCGGACGGCCCCGGTGGTCGAGCGCGCGGCAGCGGTGTTCGACCGGTGGAACGACCTGATCGCGCAACGCTTCGTCGCCGGCGGGATATCGCCAGACCAAGCCCGCGAATTGGCGGTATTGGCGACATCGGCGATCGAGGGCGCTATCGTGCTGGCCCGGGTGCAGCGCGACCTGGCACCCCTTGATCTCGTTCACCGCCAGCTGCGCAACTCGCTGCTGGCCGCTATGCGGAGAAAGGAACCCCCGCGATGACCGGTGAATGGAAGTCCACCGCATGCATCCTGTGCGAATGCAACTGCGGCATCGTGGTACAAGTCGAGGATCGCAGACTGGCTCGTATCCGGGGCGACAAGGAGCATCCGGGATCGCAGGGTTACACCTGCAACAAGGCGCTGCGGCTGGACCATTACCAGAACAACCGCGCTCGGCTGACATCTCCGATGCGCCGACGCGCCGACGGCACCTACGAGGAGATCGACTGGGACACGGCGATTGTCGAGATTGCCGAAGGGTTCAAGCACATCCGTGACACCTACGGCGGGGACAAGATCTTCTATTATGGCGGCGGCGGGCAGGGCAACCATCTGGGCGGGGCCTACAGCGGCGCATTCCTGAAAGCCCTTGGGTCGCGCTTCCGGTCAAATGCGCTGGCGCAGGAGAAGACCGGCGAGGCGTGGGTCGACGCGCATCTTTATGGCGGTCACACGCGAGGCGAGTTCGAGCACGCCGAAGTGTCGGTGTTCGTCGGGAAGAACCCATGGATGTCGCAGAGCTTCCCTCGAGCACGGGTGGTGCTCAACGAGATTGCCAAAGACCCGACCCGGTCGATGATCGTGATCGATCCCGTGCTCACCGACAGCGCCAAGATGTCCGACTTCCACCTGCGGGCGCGACCCGGTACCGACGCCTGGTGCCTGGCCGGGCTGGCGGCCGTCCTGGTCCAGGAAAACCTTTGCAACGAACCGTTTCTCGCGGAGCACGTGCACGGCGTCGACACCGTCCGCGATGCGCTGCGCGGAGTCCCGATCGCTGACTACGCAGAGCGGTGTGGGGTCGACGAGGAGTTGTTGAGGGCCGCCGCGCGGCGCATCGGCTCCGCGGCCAGTGTCGCGGTGTTCGAAGACCTCGGCATTCAGCAGGCGCCCAACAGCACGCTGTGCTCGTATCTGAACAAGCTGCTGTGGATCCTCACCGGCAATTTCGCGAAAAAGGGTGGCCAGCACCTGCATTCGTCGTTCGCCCCGCTGTTCAGCACGGTCTCCGGTCGCACGCCGGTCACCGGCGCGCCCATCATCTCCGGACTGGTTCCGTCCAATGCGGTGCCCGAGGAGATCCTGACCGACCATCCGGACCGGTTCCGGGCGATGATCGTCGAGAGCGCCAATCCCGCCCACTCGTTGGCCGACTCGACCGCCTGCCGCGAAGCGTTCCGGGCACTGGAACTGATGGTGGTCGTCGACGTCGCGATGACCGAGACCGCCAGGCTCGCCCACTACGTGCTCCCTGCGGCGTCCCAGTTCGAGAAGCCGGAAGCCACGTTCTTCAATTTCGAGTTCCCGCACAACGTCTTTCAGCTGCGCCGACCGCTGCTCGAACCATTACCCGGAACCCTGCCCGAACCCGAGATCTGGGCTCGGTTGGTGCGGGCGCTCGGCGTGGTTGACGAGGCGGACCTGCGACCGCTGCGTGAGGCCGCGCAACGGGGGCGCCAAGCGTACACCGAGGCGTTCCTCGGGGCGGTGGCCGGCAACCCGGCCGTGGCGAAGGTGCTGCCCTACGTGCTCTACGAAACCCTCGGGCCGACGCTGCCCGACGGTTTGGCGGGGGCGGCCGCGCTGTGGGGGCTCGCTCAAAAGACCGCGATGGCATACCCCGAGGCCATGCGGCGCGCCGGCCACGCCGACGGCAACGCGCTCTTCGACGCCATCCTCGACAGCCCGTCGGGTGTCACGTTCACCGTGCACAACTACGAGGACGACTTCGCGTTGATCAGCCACGCCGATCACAAGATCGCCCTTGAGATTCCCGAAATGCTGGACGACTTAAGGGCGTTGACGGCAGCACCGACCCGGCTGACCACGCCGGAATTCCCCATCGTGCTGTCGGTGGGCGAGCGCCGCGCCTACACCGCCAACGACATCTTCCGCGACCCGTCCTGGCGCAAACGCGACGCCGACGGGGCGCTGCGCGTGAGCGTCGAAGACGCCCAGGCCCTTGGCCTCGTCGACGGTGGCCGGGCCCGGGTCAGCACGGCGGCCGGCAATTCCGAGGCGACCATCGAAATCACCGAGACCATGCTCCCCGGGCATGCGGCCCTGCCCAACGGTTTTGGGCTCGACTACATGAACGACGGCGGGGATACCGTCGTTCCCGGCGTCGCGCCGAACATGCTCACGTCCACGGGATGGCGCGACCACTACGCCGGCACACCGTGGCACAAGCACGTACCCGCCAGGATCGAGGCTTTGGTAGCCGGCGGGGTCAGTTCCAGATCCTGACCCTGCGCTGTGGCTCCAGGAACAACGCGTCGTCCTCGGCTACGTCAAAGGCGTCGTAAAAGGCATCCACGTTGCGGATGACGCCGTTGCACCGGAACTCCGGCGGTGAGTGCGGGTCCACTGCTAACCGCCGAATCGCTTCCGCTTCACGGGATTTGGTCCGCCACACCTGAGCCCAGCCGTAGAACACCCGCTGCACGCCGGTGAGGCCGTCGATGACCGGAGCGGGCCGGCCGTTCAGCGACAGCTGGTAGGCCAACAGCGCGATGGACAGCCCGCCGAGGTCGCCGATGTTCTCGCCGACTGTGAATGCGCCGTTCACATGGTGGCTGCCGTCGAGTCCTCTCGGCGAGTACTCCTGGTATTGCTCGATGAGCGCCTTGGTGCGCGCGCCGAACTCGGTGCGATCGTCGTCGGTCCACCAGTCGACCAGATTGCCGTCGCCGTCGTATTTGGCGCCCTGGTCGTCGAAGCCGTGCCCGATCTCGTGGCCGATCACCGCCCCGATACCGCCGTAATTGGCAGCGTCGTCGGCCTGGGCGTCGAAGAATGGCGGCTGCAGAATGGCTGCGGGAAAGACGATTTCGTTCATGCCGGGGTTGTAATAGGCGTTGACGGTCTGTGGTGTCATGAACCATTCGTCACGGTCCACCGCGCCGCCGAGCTTTGCCAGCTCACGGTCATGGTTGACCGCGTACCCGCGCTGGTAATTGCCGTAGAGGTCGTCGCGGTCGATCACCAGCCTGGAGTAGTCGCGCCACTTCGTCGGGTAGCCGACCTTGGCGGTGAACTTGCTCAGCTTGGTCAGCGCGCGTTCGCGGGTCTGCGGCGTCATCCAGTCCAGCTCGTTGATGCTGATTCGGTAGGCCTCTTGCAAGTTGTGCACCAGCGCGTCGATGCGGGCCTTCGCGTCCGGCGGGAAATGCCGCTGCACGTAAAGCTTTCCGACCGCATCGCCCATCAGGCTCTCCACCACCGACACCGCGCGCTTCCAGCGGTCCCGGATCTGTTCGGCACCGGTAAGCAGGCGGCCGTAGAAGTCGAAGTCCGCGGCGACGATGGCGTCGGTCAGCCAGGGGGCGCGGGCACGGATCAAACGCCAACGCGCCCAGCGCTTCCAGTCTTCGAGGTCTTCGCTGTCCCACAGCCCAGCGAATGCAGTGAGGTAATCAGGTTGGCGCACAACAAGTTCGGCGAATTTTTCCGGGGTGCCGCCCAGCGCGGTCACCCAGCCGGCCCAGGCGAAGCCCGCCCCTTCGGTCTGCAGCTCCGCGAACGTGCGCAGGTTGTAGGTCAGGTCGGCATCGCGGCGCTTGACCACATCCCAGTGTGCCGCAGCAAGTTTGGTCTCCAGCGCCACGATGCGGGCCGCGGTCTCGGCGTGATCGCCCGCATTGCCGCCGTACACCAGGCCGAACATCCGCGCGATGTGTCCCGGGTAGGCCGCCAGCACCTCGGCGTGCTGCTCGTCGCGGTAATAGGACTCGTCGGGCAATCCGATGCCGGATTGGGTGAAGTGCGTCAGGTAACGGGTCGAGTCTTTGGAATCGGTGTCCACGTACACTGCGACGCCGCCACCCATCCCGGTGCGCTGCAGGGCGCCGAGGGCAGCGGCCAGTGCCGCGGAATCGGCGGCGTTGTCGATGGTGGCCAGCTCGTCGTGCAGCGGTTGGGCGCCCCTGCGTTCGACGGTCTCCTCGTCGAGGAAGCTGGCGTAGAGGTCGCCGACGCGTTGTTCATCGGTGCCCATTGCCGCGCCGCGCTGGCTTGTTTCGACAATCAGGTCCCGCACCTGCTCTTCGGCCCGGTCGAACAGGCCGCGGAAGGCGCCGTCGGTAGCCCTGTCTGCGGGTATGTCATATTCGGCCAGCCAGCGGCCGTTGACGTGACCGAACAGGTCGTCCTGGGGGCGGGCATTATC
>Ga0307479_10002678_pt1 | contig 16168 bp, 19 predicted proteins | sample atmos_gasesECM4C_FD_203743 | JGI IMG/M metagenome (GOLD analysis project Ga0307479, IMG submission 203743) | Hardwood forest soil microbial communities from Morgan-Monroe State Forest, Indiana, United States - atmos_gasesECM4C_515 | ecosystem: Environmental > Terrestrial > Soil > Temperate... | reverse complement strand
TGTCAAGACATCTACTGCCGCCGCCTGTCTCGCACCGTTTGTCTGCGCCCCTAGCAGTCGTGAATTCGAGAATTTGACGTAATTGGGTCAAGTTTCAGGTAGCCAAATTAGCCTCCTGGATGTAGAGGCCGATGGTGTCGTCGACTTTTTGAAACTGAAGGGCGAGGCGAGAGTTTTGTGGAGGAGCCTTGGTGCTGAATTGAGTGACGCTGGGGCGATAAAGGCGGGCATGGACGCGAGTAAAGAACAGGGCGGCGCGCATGCCGAATGGGGTGACTTGGTAACGGTGGGTTTTGGGGATTCTCGCGATCATGCCGTGCAAGCGGAGGCGGCGCAGGTCATAGGTCATTCTGCCTTGGGTGATACGGGTGGGCATTTGCCCGGTGAGCACAGCGACTGGCTCGCGTAAATCTCGATCGCAAAAACCGCAAGGCAGAAGACGAAACCAGACCAGGACATGCCACCAAGCCAACACGCGGAGGTCGGTGGTGCGCAGTGCCGAGGTGCGTTGGCCGTCGACTTCCAGGGGACGGTTGAGCTGATGCAGGGTTTCTTCTCCTGTCGCACAGTCATGGCTGAGACGTTCGACTTCGAGAAGACCTCGGTTGGCCTGAAAGCCGACCTGCCGGAGAGCCGGTAGGTTACTCCGCCGTTTGCCGAGGTAGAAGTCACGGGGATGGTTCACGGTGGTTTCGGTACGGGCTCCGACTTGGGAGACGCCGGGAACCTGCTTAAAGTACTGAGCGCCCGCATTTTCTTCGAGGAATCATTCGGGAAAACCTCGACCTGGGCCGTCCCGACCAAGTGCAACTGATCTTCGACCGGCGGGTCAACCAACGAACCCCAGGCCGCTTCCGCACCCGCGTGCTGACCGAAGAGGTGATCCCCTCCCCTCCACAAAACTCTCGCCTCGCCGGTAGGGAAAATAGGAGCAGAATTTTAAGAAAAAGGGGCCGCAGTCTCGATCCAGACCGTACCAGTAGTAGTGGTTCACCATGGCCGTGGAACGAACGATCCAGGGATAGCGTTGGCTGGTCTGAGGGTTGCGCCGCTTTTCGGTGCGGAAGACGGGAGCCTTTTCCTGGGCTCTGCCGAGGAACACGACACCTTCCTCCTGATCGAAGTGGCGGAGTCGTTCGGCCATCACGTCCTCCTTGCGCTGTCCTTTCTCGAACGGGATCAGCGGGATCTGGTCGCTCCTCGGCAAAGCGTTCGGTGGCGGCTACGAAGCTCTTGGTCATGGGGCTCATGAGGGCCGAGGAAGTAATGGGCTGTCCCCGGTGGCTGCGAAAAAACTTCACCACCCCACCTTCATATTGCAGGGAGGGTAGGTAGATATTCAGATACATCCGGTCAATGGACTCGAGTTGGAAGGTAACGTGGTGGTCGAGAATCTCGGCGGCGCTGTGTGGTAGATTCACGTTCGGCTCCGTCGGTGGGCCGCCGGTCCTTGCGACCGATAACCGCTCTATGCGGTCCATGTCACGAACATGTTTACCATGTTCGTATTTCGGTCTGCCGACGGAGTCTTCCGACCACAGCAACACGACTCGTCGGTCTGAGGCGGAGCCTCGTTAGATATCGGCGCAGCGATTCGAGCACTACAAGCACCGAACCGGACTGATGTTGGCCTCCGTCTCCTGCCGATTTACCATAGGTCCGGAGGTCCTCATGTTTACCGGCATCGTCGAAGAAGTCGGCACCGTTCGCAGCATCAAGAAAGAGCGGGGCACGCGCCGCCTCGCCATCTCGGCCTCGGCCCTGACAAAGGAACTGAAGAAGGGAGACTCCGTCTCCGTGAGCGGCGTTTGCTTGACCGCCATTCAGATCTCGCCCAACTCGGTCACCTTCGACCTGGCGGAGGAGACCTGGAATCGCACGTCTTTTTCACGCATTCATGAGGGCGCACTGGTCAACCTCGAGTTGCCCATGCGCGCGGATGGCCGTTTCGGCGGCCATATCGTTCAGGGCCACGTTGACGGCACCGGCCAGTTCCTCGCCCTCGATCGCATTCCCGCTGCCGAGGACTATTGGCTGCACATCCGCATCCCCGCCGAACTTGAACGCTACGTCATCTTCAAGGGATCCTTCTCGATTGAAGGCATCAGCCTCACCGTCGCCCGGATCGAAGGCGCGGAAGTCACGGTTGCCATCATTCCACACACCCGGGAAATGACCAACCTGCGTTCCCTGAAGCCCGGTGACCCCGTCAATCTGGAAACCGACGTGATCGCCAAATACGTCGAGAAAATGATGCAAGGCGAATCCGCCAACAGCACGCTGACGCTGGAGAAGTTAGTCCAGCAAGGATTCTAGAACCAAGTCTAGACTGTGGGCTCCACCCTCTGGGGCTCGAGGGTCTGGGGTTTAGCCTGAAGCCCAGAGCTCTAGACTTCAATCTTCAACTCATCCAACTCCAGGAACTCCTGCACGATCGGCTCCGGCGACTTCTCCATCTGCGCGTAAGTCCCGAAGAAAATTGCCTTGGCCTCGTGCAGGAACACAATCCGATCGGCGAGTTTCTTGGCCAGCCGCATATCGTGGGTCACCACCACGCTTGTCAAATGCAGTTGGATCTTCAACCGCTTGATGAGGTCACCCAGCAACTGCGCCATCAGCGGATCCACCATCGTCGTCGGCTCGTCGTAAAGCACGCACTCGGGTTGCGCTGCCAACGCGCGCGCGATCGCCACCGAACGTTTCATCCCGGTCGAGAGGTCCGAGGGCAGCAGGTCCCGCATATGCCCAACACCAACCATCTGGAGAAGCCCGTCGACGATCTGGTAGATCTGGTCTTCGGTCAGATCGCCGCGCTCGCGGAGCGGGAATGCGATGTTCTCCCCGACGGTCAGCGAATCAAACAGGGCGCCGTTCTGAAAGACCATGGTGACTTTCTTGCGGATGGCCTCCATCTGCACGTCGTCGTAGTCGGTCACATCCTCGTGGGCCACGATCACCCGCCCCGAGTCGGGCTTCAGGAATCCCATGATGTTATGCAGCGAGACCGACTTCCCCACACCGCTACGCCCCAGGATGCACAGTGTTTCCCCCGAGCGCACGTCGAAGCTCACGTCGTCGAGCACGCGCTTCTCCCCGAACGACTTGCTCACATGCTGGAACTCGATGTAAGGCGTCGCGCGTTGGGGATCGTCAGGCATCTTGGTGTAGGTTTGATGCTCTCTTCTTCATTCTCGGCTGCCGGGAATCGGTGAAGCCCCTCCCAACAACCGCGGTCACCCTCGATTTGCTTCCCTGAGTTCTTCAGGCGTATTCAGATTCCGAAACATGTTCAGACTGAAGCCGCCCTTTTGCAGTTCGCCCTCATTCACTTGGAGGACTTCAATCGTCCCGTACAACGGATCGATCTTGTTCTTGCCCTGCCGCAGGGCTGTTTCCGCGACCGCTGCGAACTCTCTCCGGTAGACCGCGCACAACGGCTGCCACCCTCCCCCGACGTACGGAACTGTAACCACAGCCTTGCGGGCACGCGCCTCGTTCAACAGATACTGCAGGAATCCCACCTCCACGAAAGGAAGATCCACGGCCAGGACCAGGTTCAATTCTGTCCGCGATGCTCGCAAAGCCGCTTGAATGCCCCCGAGCGGACCGCAGTCCGGAAATTCGTCCTCCACCACCCGCCCGAAACGCGTGAATTTCTCCGCGCTCCCCACAATGCGCACGTCGGAAGCGACTGCCCCTGCCAACTCCAGAGCCCGGTCCAGTAACCGGCGCCCTCCGAGTTCGACGAATGCCTTGTCCGCGCCCATGCGGCTGCTCTTGCCGCCGGCCAGCACGAAGGCGCTCACCCCCTCCATGCCGCGATCATACACAAGTCAGCTTTGCCGAAAAACATCCACCAGCCAAGTGCTTGCCATCCCTCGCCTTGCGCGGTCCTGCCGAGTCTTCTACACGAAAGTAACCTATCCAACTCGTCCCGAACCGTTAGATCATAAGCCTGTCCGGGAGTTCACCCGAAAGTTCATCATGCCGCAGAAACTCATGGATGTCCTCAGACTCGGGCGCTGTTCCCACGAGTTCTCCTGGCCCCGGCGCGCCGCCGATGGCCACTACTACCAGGTTTGCCTATTGTGTGCCATTGAATATAACTACGACTGGGCTACCATGCGCCGGACCGAGCGCGTGCCCCTCACGGTTACCGAGCCAGGTACTCGGCGACGGACTCGCGAGAAGAAACCCACCTGGGTGCCGCGGGCGCGGCGTCTCAAGCTGAACTTGCCCGTGCGTTATCGGGTCAAGAATCTGAACACCTGGTCGGTCGGCGCCATTGAGAACATCAGCCAGTCCGGTGTCCTGTTTCAGGGATCGACCGAACTTCCCGTCAACGCGCTCGTGGAAATGGTGTTCGAGATGCCGGAAGAGATCTCGGGCCAGCGCAACAGCAGCGTACTCTGCCAGGGGCGTGTCATTCGGTCGAACGAAGTCCGGGGCAAGGACGAAGGCGCGGCGCTGGCTGCTTCCATTCTCGACTACAAGTTCCTACATCAGAGCTAAGATCCCAGACCGAACCGATGCAGCCGGCCGGCGTCAATGACAGCCGTTCTGTCCGGTTGATCGGTTCCCTCACTCCGCCGCAAAATTGGCTGGTGAAGACAACCTGCCTGCATCTAAACTAGTATTATCGCCACTAATGCTTACGCTAGGAGTAACTTTATGAAGGCGAGAGCCTCGATATACCTCTCCGTCATTCTGCTCGTGTCGCTGATGGGGGTAACGGCTGCCTGCAACCAGGCGCCCAACGACTCCCAGATCAGCACCCAGCTTCAGGACAAGCTCAACGCAGACTCCGGCTTGCAGGGCAAGCAGTTGAGCGTGCAAGCCGCGAAAGGCGTCGTTACCCTATCCGGGAACGTCGACAACGACGTCCAGCGCGAAGCAGCAGCGCGTTATGCCGCGGCGATCCCCGGCGTCAAGGAAGTCGTCAACAACCTGCAGGTGGGCGCTCCTGCACCGGTGGCCGCCGTGCAAGAGACACCCCAACAGCAGGCTCCGGTGGAGACACCCAGGCCGGCACCAGCGACAAGGCGGGAGCCCAAGAGGCGTCCAGTCGTAAAGGAAGCGGCCGAAGTTGCCTCTGCTGGGGCGGGTGCAGGCGGCATGGGAATGGCGATGGCGCACCAGGATTCCACACTGGCGCCAGCCCCAGCGGCAGCTCCGGCACCGCCTCCGCCACCACCCCCGCCGCAGAAGGTGACCATTCCAGCCGGCACCACGCTCGCAGTGCGCCTGGTCGATACCCTTGACTCGGAAAAGAACCAGGCCGGCGAAACCTTTAAGGCCACGCTCAATTCACCCTTGTCGGTTGAGGGTGACGTAGTGATTCCCGCCGGCTACGACGTCGAAGGCCACATCGTCGACGTGAAAAGCGCCGGCAAGTTCGCCGGACAATCCCTGCTGGTGCTCCAGCTGGATCGCATTTCCGTGGGCAGCAAGTCCTACAGCGTCCAGACCGACGAATACAAACGTCAGGGCAGCTCCCGTGGCAAAAACACTGCTGAGAAGGTGGGCGCGGGCGCGGCCATCGGAGCCATCATCGGCGGCATCGCCGGCGGTGGCAAAGGTGCAGGGATCGGAGCGGCGGCGGGTGGTGGATTGGGCGGCGGCATTCAGGCTGCGACCAAGGGCCAGCAGATCAAGCTGCCTTCGGAAACCGTGATCAACTTCACACTGCAGAGCCCGTTGACCGTGATCGCGGCACAAGGCCCGGACTCCCATCGTCACAAGATGGATTCATCCGGCGACCCCAACAACCAGTAGTACTCACGGAATTTTTTACAAGGGCGCGGACACTCCGCGCCCCTTTTCATTTGCACCGGTTGCCGCTTCCTCTCAACTGTGTTTCCATGACCTCGCCGCGATGCCGCCGATCACCGCCATCCTGCACACCTATAACGACGAGCTCCGCCTGGGGCGAGCCCTGCAGACCCTCCTCCCCTGCGACGAAATCCTGATCGTCGATCACGGCTCGACCGACAACACCCTGCGCATCGCTCGCCAGTACGCCGCCCGCATTGGCATCGCGACTAAGCAAGCACCGGGCGGCCTGCTCCACTTTGCCCGCCACGACTGGGCTCTCGTCCTGCAGCCTTCCGAATCCGTCAGCGAACCTCTGGAAGCTGCCTTGTTTGAATGGAAACTTTCCTCACCGTCCGACCTGGATGGAATCCCGGCGTTCTCCGTTCCCGTGCGGGAGCAAACCAGTGAAGGCTGGATCGCTTTCGATCCCGCCACCCGCCTGATCCCTCGGACCTGGAACCGCTGGGAGGGGCTACTCCCTGCTAACCATCTGCAGGCAAAAGTCTTGTCCGGCGAACTGCTGCGCTTTCGCCGGCCGTAATAGAGCCCGCTCCTCGTCACAACCCGTTGTGATGCGACGCACAGTAGAGCGCGGCGCCCGCTCCTACACTGAGCTGTTGGAACGCCGTAACGCATTTTGTACCGCAGTAATAGATCGATAGGAGGAAGATCATGTCCGCACTTAAACTCTATTGGATTACGGCTGTGGCTGTCGCCTTCGCGACATTTGCCGTGGCTCAACAGGCGCGGCAGCCCGCACCCCCACCCGCGACCATCAAGCACGTTCCCGGGCAACGCTCCAATGCCGCCTCCGGCCAGGAGATGTACACCACTTATTGTGCCGTTTGCCACGGCACCGACGGCACCGGCAACGGACCCGCCGCGACCGCCCTGAAGATCCCGCCAGTGAATCTCACCGAACTTGCGCAGAAAAACAACGGCAAGTATCCCGCGCTGCATGTCTCCAGCGTGATTCGCGGTGAAGCCGACCTGCCCGCGCACGGCAACAAGGATATGCCGGTGTGGGGCCCGCTCTTCCGGCGCATCAGCCAGGGCCACGAAGGCGAGGTCCAGCAACGCATCGCCAATCTCAACCAGCACATCGAATCTGTGCAGAACAAGTAGACGCCGCGGCCGATCGACTCACCTGAGTCGAAGTGCCGCGCTCCGCCGGAACCGGAAGAGAGTGCGCGCTGTCCCCGCAACTCGCGCTCTCTCCCCCGCGCGTATCTTGATCTTTCCCTCAACACACGATTGCGGGACCCTCGCACGCCTGCTACATTGTTGCCCGAGTCGAACAGCCTTTCTCAGACGTTCAGGCATCTAAGTTGGTACGCCCCTTGCTTCCTCGGAACGCAGAGACTTCCATCCCCATGGCTGACGAACCGGAAAACGCGCTCTCCCCTGTCCGCTCGCAATGGCTTCCTTGGCCGGTGCGCTACGGCGGATCACTTCTGGCGGTGGCCGCCGCGCTTGGCGTCTGGTCTCTCAATCCTCTGATGCACCGGGACCCATTTTCTATTTTCGTTCTTGCCGTCGTGTTCAGTGCGCGCTTCCTCGGTTTCGGACCTGCGCTGTTCGGTACCGCGTTGTCGGTTGCCGCCATCGACTACGTCGCCTTCGAGCCTCACTTTTCGTTTTCTGTTCAGGGCTCCGACGTTGCCCGCCTGCTCTTGTTCGTTTTCATTTCCGTGTTGGCTGCCAGTATTGCCCGGGCCCGGTCCCAGGCCGAGGTGCGCGCCGACCAGATGCACGAGCGCATGGTAGCGATCGTCGAATCCTCCGAAGACGCCATCTACAGCTCCACCCGTGATGGCCTGATCACCAGTTGGAACCAGGGCGCCGAAAAACTCTACGGCTACAGCGCCAAGGAAGCCCTGGGCCAATCGGTTCTGATCACGGTGCCACCCGAACTCGCGCACGAGACTCGGTCTCACCTCGAACTGTTGGGGCGCGGCGAGCGGGTAGAGACCTACCAGACCCAGCGCCGGCGCAAGGACGGCTCTCGCGCGAACATCATGCTGTCGGTCTCCCCGCTCCGCAACCGCAAGGGAGCGGTCATCGGCGCCTCGGCCATCGCCAGCGATATCAGCTCCCAGTTGCGCGCCGAGGACGCCCTGCGCCGCAGCGAGAAGCTGGCCACCGCGGGACGCCTCACCGCCGCCATCGCGCACGAGATCAACAACCCTCTCGAAGCCATCACGAATCTGCTCTACCTCGCTCGCCGCGACCCCGCCCGCGCCGACCAGCATCTCGAAATGGCCGAACGCGAAGTCGAGCGCATCGCCGACATCGCCCAGCAGACTCTCGGTTACGTGCGCGATTTCTCCGATGCTCGCCCGGTCAAGGTCTCGCTCGCCCTGGAAGAGGTCCTCCAGCTCTACACCCTGAAACTGAATAGCAAGAAGATTCAGACGAAGAAAGAGTTCGACGGTGCCTGCGAAGTCCTCGGCTTCGACGGCGAGTTGCGCCAGCTTTTCTCCAACCTGATCGTGAACGCGGCCGACGCCATGCAGGAAGGCGGATGCCTTCGTCTGCGCGTCGCCCCGGTTCACGAGTGGTCCGGAGACCATCGCCCCGGCGTACGCGTCATCTTCGCCGACAACGGCAGTGGCATCCTTCCTGAAGACCGGGCCCGCGTTTTCGAACCCTTCTACACCACAAAAGACTCCGGCACCGGCCTGGGCTTGTGGTTGTCGGAAGGCATCGTTCGCAAACATGGCGGCCAGATCCGCGTGCGCAGTTCCACCCACCCGGCCCATCGCGGCACCGTGTTCTCGATCTTCCTGCCCGCAGTCGCCACCACCGTCGGCTGACCGCCAACCCTCCCCAAACGAAGGGTCCTCGCGAACCATCTCCGCCACTATGCCTCCCGCAAAAGTATCTGTCCTGCAATCAGTTACAGCGCCCTCCCTCCAGAAGGACAGTGCCCTTGGTACCCGCCATCCATCCCTGCATCGCCCGTATAATCAAGGCACAACCATTGCAACTGAACGCTTTCTGATAAGGACACGGTGGATCCTTCTCTGGCATTGGCGAGTATTGTCTTCGGGCTGATTTTCGGCAGCTTCCTGAACGTGTGTATCTATCGCTTGCCCAGGGACCTGTCGGTCCTCAAGCCGCGCCGTTCCGCCTGCCCCAACTGCCACGAGCAGATTGCCTCCTACGACAACATCCCTGTTCTCAGCTGGCTGATCTTGCGCGGCCGTTGCCGCCGCTGCCAGGCTCTGATCTCGCCTCGCTACCTGCTGGTCGAGGCGCTTACTGCCCTTCTCTTCCTCGCCTGCTCCTGGCACTTCGGCTTCACCCTGGCTACGTTGAAATATTGCACTCTGGCTTTTCTGCTCCTCGGCCTCATTTTCACGGATGCGGAAACCAAACTGCTACCGGACAAGATGACCCTGCCAGGCATCGCACTCGGAATCGGGTTCAGTTTGTTCGTTCCTGTGAATGATCTGGCCTCGCAGTTTCTGCCCGGAGTCGTTTCTCTTCCCCTGAGTTCCGCCATCAGCGCCCACCTGCTCTCGCTGGTCGATTCTTTGCTCGGCGCGATCGTCGGCGCCGCTTTCATCTACGGCCCAGGTGCGATCTACCTGCGCCTGCGGGGGGTGGAAGGCATGGGCTTTGGTGACGTGAAGCTGATGGCCATGGTCGGCGCGTTCCTGGGAGTCAAGCTCACCGCCCTCACCATCTTTGCCGCGTCCATCGCCGGCTCGATCTTCGGCGTGAGCACCATTCTGCTGGTATGGCTCAAGCGCACGCGCCGGTTTGCGCAGCGCCAGCACGCCACCGTGCGCGAAGCGCGCCGCCGCGCGTGGCAGTCGGCGAAGACCGTCTACCGCCACTACGAGATGCCGTTCGGCGTCTTCCTCGGCGGCATGGCCATGGTGGCCTTCTTCTTCGGCAACCGCTTCCTCGAGTGGTACTGGAGGCTGTTGTGAAGCTCCTCACCAACCCGATCTTCCTCAAGATGGCGCTGGTGCTGTTCGCCTCCGGCTTCGCCTTCTTCATGGCGGTGTTGATGATGCGCCGCATGCGCAAGAGTCTCGACCAGGACGCTTCCCTGCCCGAGACCTCGACCTCGCCCGATCAACTCCCGCTGCACACCTACCACGCCGTAATCCAGCAGCTCAAGCAGCAGAAACACGAACTGCTCGCGCTGCAGCAGGCGGATCAGCGCCGGGCCAAGACTTCAGAAAGCATCAGCGCCGCTGTCCTCTCCAATCTTTCCAGCGGCGTTCTGTTTTTCGATTCCAATGGATTGGTCCGTCAGGCGAACCAGGCCGCGAAGAGCATTCTCGGCATCGCCTCACCCTCCGGTATGGACGCGGCCGCCATCTTCCGCAGCACATGCGGCCCCACTAGTTCCCTGGACGGCACGACCTCGACACTGGCCGAGTCTGTGAACATCACCCTGCACGATGGCATTCCCCTCAAACGCCTTGCGGTCGATTACCTTACTCCCTCTCGAGATCGCCGCATGATCGAGGTCACGGCGTCTCGCGTTCCCGCAGCCGACGGAACCGTGCTCGGAGTCGCCTGCCTGATCAGCGATCAAACCGAAATCTCCGACATTCGTCGCCAGATCGATTTGCGCGGCGAGATGTCGGCCGAGATGGCACTCGCGCTGCGCGCTTCTTTGGTCACAATTTCTGGCTACGCGCAACAGTTGGCCTTGAACCGCGATCCGGACTTGGCCCGGCAACTGGCGTCCGATATCGCCACCGAAGCCAAACATCTGGATCACACCATTGGCGGATTCCTGGCGGAAGACACAAAGGCCCGGGCCGTGAGGACGAGTGGCTAGCAGAATCGCGGAACGCGCGGACAGTATCGCGATCACCGCATAGGACGGAGAACATGAAGCGCATTACTTGGATTTCGAGCAGCCTGATTTTCGTAGCCGCACTGGGCCTCTCTCTTGCCGGCGCACAGGACGCATCTCTGGGCGACCTTGCCCGCCAGGTCCGAAAGCAAAAAGGACAGGCAGCCCCGACCGCGAAGAAGTTCGACAACGACAATCTTCCCGCCGAAGACAAACTCTCGGTCGTGGGACAAGCTCCGCCGGAACCGCCAGCTGCTGAGACCGCCGCCGCGGCCAACAACGATGGAGCGCCTCAGGCTAAACCAAGGCCGACTGCTGCCGACGGCTCAGGGCCCAGTCCCGCCAGCGCCGACTCCGACCAAAAACCCGCTAGCAAGGCAGACGAAAAAAATCCCTCCGAGGATGAGCCGGCTCAGAAGGAGCAGATGTGGCAAGGCTGGAAGAAGCGCATCGAAGATCAAAAGGGACAGCTTGATCTTCTGGCCCGCGAACTCGACGTCCAGGACCGCGAATATCGTCTGCGTGCCGCCGCCTTTTACGCCGACGCCGGCAACCGCCTGCGGAACTCCGCCGCATGGGACAAGGAAGACTCCCAGTTCAAGGATCAAATTGCCGCCAAGCAGAAGCAGCTCGAAGACGCCAAGAAACAACTGGAAGACATGCAGGAAGAAGCGCGCAAAGCCGGCGTGCCTTCCTCGATGCGGAACTAATCTCGCACCATCCTCAACTCACATCAGCTTCCCGGCCCGATATCGCCCGGGAAGCTTTTTACTTTTGCTCACAGCCTTTCATCTCTCTCGCGACGTTCTCCGCTCCGTGAACGCTCCAGGCCTGGAATATCGATCTTGCCCATATGATCGAGCGCATAGGATTTTTCGATTGGACTTCCGCTGCCCTTTGCTTCAGAGTAACAGCATCCTTCCTGCACTGTAGCAGTAGGATCGTGTGAACCGCGTTATCCGGGCTCCTGTTGCCTCGTAGTTCCGTCAGTCCTTCCTGACCTCGTCGTCTCAACGACAACCCCGCGCGATGCCGCGAGCGCAAGGCTCGTGTCCTCGTCGCACGACTCTTTTTGGGAGGTTAGGAAATGAGATTCTTCGGTAATTCCGTCAACAAATGGCTGTTCGCTGCCATCAGCGTTCTCGCTCTGTTTCCAGCGTCCGCCGTCGCATCCGAGGCCTCGGGCAAGTTCACTCTGACCCGGGAAGTGCACTGGGGAAGCATCGTTCTTCCTCCCGGTGATTACACCTACTCGCTGGAGCTGCGTGGTTCGCCGATATTGCTGTTACGTGCCGCCAGCGGCCAGCCCGGCTTTCTCGTGATGGCCAGAACCATCGACAGCGTTGCCACCGAATCCGACTCGCTGGTGCTGCAGCGACACGGCGACGAGTGGTTCGTGAGCGAAATGGTGGTCGGCTCCGTGGGAGAGGAACTCTCCTTCGCGGCGCCGGAAACGCGCCCCATGTCGGCGCACAAGAAGGGCGCCAGACCCGACAAGATCGCCTCACTGTCACAGCCGTAACAGAGAAGCTTGAGGGGGCGATCGAACCTGGTCGCTCCCGGTTTCTTCAACATCAAACCGCGGTCACTGCTGGCCCCCGCGGCAAAAAACAGGAGCTTGCCATGCCCCGGGTCACCTTGCGCACCGTAGCCGACAAAGTCGGGCTTGCACCCTGCTCCGTCTCGGCCGTGCTCAACAATTCCCCGGCCGCCCAATCCATTCCGCAACACACCAAGGAGCGAGTCCTGCGTGCTGCGCGCCAACTCAACTACCGTCCCAACCTCGCCGCCCGCTCGCTGCGCACCCGGCACACCTCGACCGTCGCCCTGCTCGCTTCTGACCTGGGCAGCGCCATGGTGGCGCGTGTGGTCTCGGGCATCGAACAACTCCTGGCTGCAAAGGGCTACTGTCTGCTGGTGGCGACTCGCGCCCGCACTCCAGAACTGTCCGAACTGCAAGCCGCGCGCCTGCTCCAGCGTGGCGTCGACGGCATCATCACCATCGCGACGCCCCCGCCCCAGGCCCTCACCCTGCCCACAGTCTTCATCGACCTTCCCGTCGTGTTTCTGCTGTCGGTGTCACCAGTCACGCGCCAGCGACTGACCGCAGTGGGCGATTGCGCCGCCAAGTCCCTCCTGGCACAAATTGAGCAGAACACCGCTTCGCGGATCAGAATCGCTCTTACCCCCGACTCCGTGGACGGTCACTGGCAACTGAAGATCGAGCAGCCGGATTTTTCCGCACTCGCCCCTTAGCCGCTAGTGCATTGAGTTGTCATTCCGACGCGCGAGCGCAACGCGACAGGAGGAATCTGCTTTGGATCGCCGCCCCCTCGAAACGCGTTGAACGGCACGGCCCCGAGAGAACACGGGTTCGTATCAGGGCGCGAAAAATGGACCGACTTCAGTCCTGCCGTTTCCGTTGATGATGGCTTGCGCTTTAACACCCGAGGAGGGCCTTTGCGGCCGACTAACTAACGGTTGTCGCAAGCTCGTCCGCCGCTCCCCCCGGGTCTGCATTGTAAGAAATCCCGCGGAAGCAGCAATGCATTTCGAGCGGCTGCAGTTTCTTATCGCCCCCCTCAGTTGGCCCCCGACCCCCGCCGAATCTCCTCGCCCAGCACCACCGCCTCGGCAATTTCCTTCAGTGACCGCCGCTTCTGCCGGCTCTGGCGCTGCAAAGTGAGATACGCTTGCTCTTCATCCAGCCCCAGGTCGCGCTGCAAAATTCCCTTCGCGCGCTCCACCACCTTGCGGGTTTCCAGTTGCTGCAGCAGCTGCGAATTTGCGCCCTCCAGCCGCGCCATCTCGATCTCCGCGCCCACCAGGAACCCGATGGTCGAAATCAGCTTGATCTGCCTCCGCGTGTAGGTATGCGCCTGTTTGTGCTGCACATTGATCACGCCCACCACCCGACCTCGCGACAAGATGGGAACCGAAAGAAATGCTTCGTAGGAGTCCTCGGGCAATTCGTGAAAGAATTTAAAACGTACATCCTGGGAAGCTCCCTGCGTAATCGCCACCGGCTCGCGATGCTCCGCAACCCATCCGGTGATGCCTTGTCCTACGCGCAACTTCAACCGGTCAATCACTTCGTCCTCGTGGGGATTCTTCGATGCCTTCAGAACCAGCTCATCTTCCTCACGCAGGTACACGAAGCAGGAATCACATTTCACAACCGAGGAGACGAATTCGATGATTTGTTCGAGATCTTGATGAAGAGGATCAGCCGCCGCCATGCGACTGCTGATGTCGTGCAGGAAATCAATATCTACGTCGCTGTGGAAAATATCCGTACTCATGCTCTAAAGTATCGGCCGACTGCAGTGATGTCAAATTGCAGTTTTGGATGTGAACGATCATTAACCTGGGACGCACACTTCGCGCAGGTGCCGCGCCGCCAGCCCGATCGGCGGGCTGCCCCTCAATAACGAAAAATATCTCTCCGCTCGAAGATCGATCACCGCTGGTGAGAAAAGCAATCCGGAATCTTATCCCACGAACATCCCGCGCAGCTTCCGGATCTGCCGCAAGTGATGTTGGCCGTGCACCCAGTGGAACTTTCTCCATTCGCACCCACGCAGCGGTCCCAGGATCGGGTGATCCAGCAGGCGTGTCTGGCTGCCGTACTTTTCTTCCGCACTGGCGATGATCGCATCCATCGCAGCAATCTTCGCCGCAACTTCAGTCTGCACTCGCGGCAGAGGTAATCCTCCCGGGACCGTAGTCTTCGGAGCCTTGCGGCCCTTCGGCAGGTACCCGAGTCCCACCACCACCCACGTTCGACATCGATCCTGCAAGGTAACCAGTCGCGCCAGCGGCTTCCCCGATTGCAGGCAGCGCTCAAAGCCCTTCGTCGTTCCGGTATAGGTCAGATAGAGATGCTCCAAGATTTCCGCCGCACTCCACTTCCCGTCGGGGTGCCAGCGGAGGGCCTCTTCGCTCATGCCGTCGGTTTCCGACGCGATGGCTTTCAGGAGTCGGTCCAGATAGAAATCCATGGCACCCTGTTTCCCTTCGTTTAGAATGAGGCAGCAATCACAGTCACAACTTACTACAGGATGGTAGCTATGACGAAGCTGCTGATGCCGCTGTTGGCCTTAGCCTTGTTGACGGCTTGCTCGTCGGAGCCCACGAAATCCACCGAGACCGCGCCTGCGCCCAAACCCCCGGAAGCTCTGACCGGCCGCAGCGCCTTCCAGAAACTCTACGTCTCGGCGCATGCCTGGGGTCAGGACGCCAAGCCCTACCGTCTCGAATCCGTGCCCAACGCCGACTCCAACGGCCGCGAAGGCAAGTCCGCCCTCTGGCACGCCGGCTTCGCGTCTGTCGTCCAGCGCGGCACCAAACCTTACCAATGGTCCGGCAGCCCCGGCCCCGATCGCGGCGTCAACGCCGGCGTCGAAGATACCTACAATCCCAACAACGCTTCCACCCAAACGTTCGATATCGCATTCCTCAAGATCGATTCCGATAAGGCCTTCGAAATCGCGCAGCAGCACGGGGGCGGGAAGCTCCTGCAGCAGTCGCCCGATACGCCCATCATCTATGTCCTGGAGTGGAACCACGTCACCAATGAACTCATCTGGCACGTGATCTACGGCAGCCGCGACGTCGCCAAACTCAAGGTAGCGGTGAGCGCTACCTCAGGAGAATTCCTGCGCATCGAAAAATCGTAAACGACAGTCAGCAGCGGCCCAACTCTATCATCGCTTGTCATCCCGAGCGAAGTGAGGCGAAAGCCGAACGCAGTCCAGGGACCTTACGTTCGCGCGCGGCGCAGGTAGGCATCTACTTCCCAGCCGAACTCTTCCCCGGCGCAGCATCCCCGCCCTCCGGTGTTTTCAGCCGCTCCAGCGCGCGATGTGCTTCCTCGGCAAACGGCCCCTCCGGCAGAATCTTCAGATAGTCCTGGTACCCCTTGCGGGCTTCGCCCGCGTCGCCCAGTTTCTCCTGACAGACCGCCATCCGGAAGGTTGCAACCGCGTCGTTATACTTGTAGTAGAGAGCTTCGCGGTAGCGATCGAGCGCGGCGCGAAAATTCTTGCGCTTGAAGTAGAAATCTCCGACCTCTACATTTTTCTCTGCTTTGTGCGGATTCCACGGCTTGAATTCCTGGATTCCGCCAATCTCATCGTCCGAGTAGAGCCCCGCCGCATCCTCTGCTTCCTGCACTGCCGAGGCGCTGTCGGGATGGTTCTTGGCATCGTCGGGTGGAGGGCTCATGTCGACCGGCAGGTCTTTGCTCGAACTCGCTCCCGCAGGCGTTTTTGCTGCGCTCTGATCTTCGGCCTGATCGGAACGAGGTGGAGGCTGGTTGGGTACTGGCTTCCGAGACTGCCCGCTCTGCTGGGCAACCGCAGCCAGGGCGAAACTCAACACAACGAGGCCGACCATACGAACCATCGCATTATTTTACCGCCATCAGGGCGGCCTGATCAGCTCAAAATTGCCAAGTTCGCACCGCGCGGCTGCAGCACATTACTCTTTGAACCCGGACAACATTTTCGTTTTCACGCTCGCTCCAAT
>Ga0307479_10002677_pt1 | contig 16170 bp, 16 predicted proteins | sample atmos_gasesECM4C_FD_203743 | JGI IMG/M metagenome (GOLD analysis project Ga0307479, IMG submission 203743) | Hardwood forest soil microbial communities from Morgan-Monroe State Forest, Indiana, United States - atmos_gasesECM4C_515 | ecosystem: Environmental > Terrestrial > Soil > Temperate... | reverse complement strand
GATCCGAGAATCGCGGGTCCGTCAAGATATCCTCACGACCCATTGCTTTTAGAACCGCGGGGATCTTGTCCGGAGTGGCTACAAGAACGAACCAGGTGCCATCGGAAGAGCGATACGTGTTCAAAGCTGCATTTGCGGGATGGGTTCGATCATGCAGCCCATAGAAGTCAGCTCCGCTTAGAGCGGCCTGGATAAAAACGCTGGCCGACCAGACACCCGCCGCCAGGAGCGAGGTCGTGACGTAGGATCCTTTACCGGTACGTTCGCGACGATAAAGCGCTGTCGCGATCGCGGCATAAATGCAGACTCCAGTTGCATTGTCGCCGCTGCCTGACACTGGCCACGTCGGTGGCTCTCCCGCATCGCGCGTCATGAATAACAAGCCGCTTCGCGCCCAGAAGGCGGTGAGATCGAATCCCGGAAGATTTGCGTCCGGACCATTCTCGCCGAAGCCGGTGAGATCGGCATAGATCAGACGCGGATTCCACTTCGCGACATCCTCATATTCAAGCTTCAATTTCTTGCGCGCGGGATGCGGGGTGTTGACGATGAACACGTCGGCCCACTTGGCTAAGCGCTCGAGAACCTGCTGCGCACTCCCTGCTTTCAAATTGAGTGCAACGCCACGCTTGTTTCGGTTCGCCAATTGGAAGGGATACGGCACTTCTGAATGAGGCTGTGGCGGGATCTTCTGCCCGATTCTCCACATCTCTCCCTCAGGCGGCTCAACTTTGACGACGTCTGCGCCGAAATCGGACAAGATAGTCGCAGCGCTCGGCCCGGCAATGAAGCTTGATAGATCCACAACTTTCAAACCAGAAAAAATGTTGTCGGTCGCCATAACAACTCCTTAATCAGTAATTTCGATTTCCCTATCGTCCCTGAAACTGCGGAGCACGTTTAGCCAGAAAGGCTGTCGTACCTTCCTTCTTGTCTTCAGATCCTGCACAGATGCCAAATAGCGACGCCTCGATCAGAAGACCTTCCGAGACGCTCCCGTCCAACCCTTTGTTAACGGCATCGATCGAGAACTTCACGCCGAGCGGAGCATTGGAGTTGATCTGGTTAAGAATGCCTTCGGCTCGCGGAATCAGATTGGTGAGCGGAACCACCTCGTTGACCAAGCCGGTTCGATATGCCTCCTGAACGTTGACGATTTCGCCGGTAAGAATCAGTTGCAGCGCTCTGCCCTTGCCAATCAACCGCGGAAGACGCTGCGTTCCGCCCGCCCCCGGCATGATTCCGAGCTTGACCTCGGGTTGACCAAACTTCGCATTTTCGGAAGCAATTCGGAGAGTGCAAGCCATGGCCAGTTCACAGCCGCCGCCAAGCGCAAAACCGTTTACCGCGGCGATAACAGGTTTGCCAAGGTTTTCGATGAGCTCGGTTACCGCCTGCGCATGTCGGGTTGACTCTTCTGCCTGCACGGCGGTGGAGGTGGACATTTCAGCAATGTCTGCGCCTGCCGCGAACGCCTTGTCGCCACTGCCGGTCAGAATGACGCCGCGAACGCTGGCGTCATCGCGGGCGTCCCCAAAGACCCCTTTCAGCTCAGAGAAAACTGCCTGGCTCAGTGCATTGAGAACCTTGGGCCGGTTGAGGGTCACATACGCAATCGGCCCCTTCTTCTCGTACAGAACGTTTTGGAGTTGTAACGCAGATGCTGTCGAAACCATTACTCCCTCCTTCTTCAGTCGAATCAATTCAAAAGCCGTTTATGTGGCGACAGGAATCTCGGCGTAGGTGATGCCGGTCAGGTTTCCTTCCACGAAGAGCAACTGCTTCTTGTTAGACCCATCGAGATTCGCGCTATAGACGGATCCACCCAGGTCGGTCACAAACATGCGGCCGCCTTTCAGATCTAAGGCGATACCGATGCCTTCCATCAAATGGTTGAAAATAATCTCCGGTTCTTTCTTGCCATTTCCCTGAGACGGCTCCATGGACGCCCGGTTTACCGTGTTCCCGCGGGGTGGATCGCCGCGGTCGGTCCAGTAGATCATCCGGTTGGCGAGGTCGAGTTCGAGGTCGATAGGTTCGGGAAGGTTCTCGTAGAGAATTTCGATATCCTTGCGGTTCGCTGGAGTTTGGCCCTTGGGAATTTCGAGATTGGCGCGAAAGAGGCGTCCCTGACCGCCCTTGTCCGGGCCCTTCTGAGTCCAATAAAGTTTGCCGGCTTCCACGTCGAGCACGATGCCCACGCACCATTTCTTAAGGTCTTTGCCCGGGCGCGTGTCGCCTTCGCTGGTATCGATAAGCGTTTCGATGTTGGAACCATCCAGGTTCACCCGCATCACGCGCATGCCCTCGCGATCGCACCAGTAAAGCTTCCGGTTCTTTTCGTCGAGTTGCAGTTGCTTGGGAGTGAAAGTGCCGCCCGGAGGAACAATGTGGGTGATGTTGCTTCCGTCGAGATCGGAACGTTCGATAGAGCCGTCATTGGCGCTAGGGTTGCCCATGTTGGTCCAGTAGAGGTGACCTGCCTCGGCATCTACAACGATGCCGTCGGGCAGTCGCCTTCCCTCGCTCACAATGACCTTAAGGTCGGAGCCGTCGGGGTTCGCGGACAATACTTGGCCGCTGCTTATACTTAGAAGAAACAGCCGGGCCGTCGTGGCTTTTTCCGCCGGTGTGCTGATTTTTGACTTAGAGGCCTTAACAGTCATGAGTTTTCCTTCGCTCCTTTTATTACTTCAGTTTTGGCAGACAGGTTGGATAAGAAACCGCAGTTCACTTCCATTCCGCTAGACGAAGGCGCTGAAACCGGTGATGGCCTTACCCACGATAAGGTTCTGCATCTGGAAGGTGCCTTCGTAGGAGTAAAGCGCTTCTGCATCCGCGAAGAAACGTCCGACGTTGTAGTCGGCGGCGATGCCATTGCCACCGCACAACTCTCGGGCCCATGCGACTGTCTCGCGGCACTTGGCCGTGGTAAACGCTTTAGCAACGGCCGCATGCGCATCCGTCAGTTTGCCTTCCGCCTGCAACTGGGCCATGCGAACCAGCAGGCACTGCGAAGCGGTGATGTTGGCGAGCATCCGGGCGAGGAGGTCCTGCACCATCTGGAACGAAGCGATCGGTTTTCCGAACTGCAGCCGTTCCTGACAATACTTGAGTGCGTTCTCGTAGGCGCCCATGGCGCATCCAGTCGCCTCCCAGCCGACCATGAACCGCGTCATCTTCAGAACCCGGGCGGTGTCCCGGAACGACTTGTCTTCCTGCAACCGATTCTCTTCTGGTATCCGGCAGTTCTCCATGGTGATGTGGCCGTTCTGCACCACCTTGAGCGCAATCTTGTTCTGAATTTTTTCGACTTTGAAGCCAGGCGTGGTCTTGTTCTCGACGATGAAGGCTTTGACTTGATTGTCCGCCAGATCGCGCGCCCAAATGATGGAAATGTCGCACCAGGGAGCGTTGCCGATCCACTTCTTCTCGCCATTGATGATCCAGGTGTCGCCCTCGCGTTTCGCAGTCGTCAACATCCCGCCGGCCGTTCCCGACCCAACCAGTGGTTCAGTCAGGCCGAAGCAGCCAATTTTTTCCCAGCGAGCCATCGGAGGGAGCCATTTCTGTTTCTGTTCCTCCGACCCGCCCAGGTAGATCGAACCCATTGCCAAACCGTTGTGCACGCCGAAGAATGTCGCGATCGACGAATCGAAGCGCGCCATCTCCATGGCGATCAAGCCAAATAGCTGCGCGCTACCGCCTCTGCAGCCGTAGCCCTGCATGCCGACACCGCCAATGTTCAGTTCTTTGATTGCGGGCAAGATTTCGAATGGGAAAGCATCTTCGACCCAGTACTTGGTGATGATGGGCGCGACCTTCGTCTCCATGAAAGTGCGCACCTGTTTTACAATCGCCAACTCTTCAGCCGGCAGTGTTTCGACGAGTTCATAGAAGTCGCTATTGGGTGCAGGTAGCGGCGCGGGCTTTCTGTCTTTTGCTGGGCTTGCCATTAAAACCTCTCTTCCTAATTGTTCTTGTCTCGCTGCTCGCGACACTTCACTTCAAGCAAGCGAGCCGCCAAACGCATACGGAACTTGCCTGCTGAAAAGAAGCGAGTTGCAGTCTGTAGAGAGGCGATGATCAATAAATTGGTGTCATCAATAGATCAGTGTCAAATGCTGGTAACACTGAGCCCATCTACTCGCGCACGAAGACCCAAGTATGGCGAGGGCCGTAGTACCAAAAGCAGAGAGAGTCTGATCAACGGGCATCTGGCCGTCTAGCGTTTGGATTGCCGGCCTCCCCACTCTTGGTCGTCAGGCACCCCATTCCCACCCACACTGGCACCGCACCTTCTCAGCCAAGTGAAACTTGAAAAGAACTGTCTTGCAAATGGCACACGCTCTCATCCACATGGTTCTCTCCTTTGCTTTCATCCAGGATCTCCCATTCGCATCCTGAGTTGATGTACAGCTCTGCAGGTTTAATCAATGCAAATGCTGTGCCAGGGCGGGAGTACGGCTAAATGGCGTTGAATCAAACAGACTTGTGCGGCTTAAGAGAGCCGGGATTTGTTGAGCCTTGACGTGTCAAGCCGGGTGACATGCCATCCGAGTAACTGAGCTACACCAGCACGCGATAAAACTCCAAGCTTCGACTCTACTCGACGTATTGTCCGTTCGCGCGATTGCCGTTTCCGGCTGCGGCTAAAGACCCTTGCAGTAGGCCCACGCAAAACCCTGGTTGGCTTCTATGCGTGGAGCGATTGGTTGTGGCGATTCGGTTGCTTCCTCACTTTGGGAAGGGAGTCGAAGTTGTGACCAGTGCAGAGGTGGGCAGTCCGGCAGTTCTTGATTCCGAGGTCTCGGGGACAATTGTTTCTTTACGACAGCGTTTTGAGGCGGTGCGCCGCGGTGAAATTCATCGCGTGCGCGGACGCCTGGGCAATCTGACCTCTGACCAGGAGGATGTTGTGGAATCGCTTAGCCGCGGCATCATAGAAAAGGTGCTCCAGGCACCGGTGGAATTGTTGTTGAACGCTGCTGCAGCCAATCAGTCTGCTTTTATCGTCGAGACGGTGCGCAGGATTTTCAATCTGAGAACGTAAGATGGGTAGCTGGTGTTTAAGGCCGACCACGGGGACGAGGCACTCTCACCACCTGCAATATGCGCATTTCCGCTCATGGACTGCCCCGCCCATTCCCCGCCCGTCTACCAGTGTGGCCGTAGGCAAGAAGCGCTACCGGTGCTTGATGAACGTGCCGCTTTGCAGTTCTGTCATGGCCTGTCGCAACTGCTCCTGAGTGTTCATGACGATGGGACCGTACCATGCCACCGGCTCCTCAATCGGCTTGCCGGATACCAACAGAAAACGGATGCCTTCTTCCCCGGCTTGAACGGCAATCTCATCTCCTCGATCGAACAGAACGAGTGAGTGATTCCTGGCATCGTACTTCAGCTTGACGTTTGGGTCGACAGCAGATTCGGTCAGGACGGCGCGCGGATTCGAGGCATCCCGGAACGTGCCTGAACCGGCGAAGACGTAGGCAAAAGCGTTACGGGTAGTCTCGATCTTGAGTCGCTTGCGTCGATTAGGGGCAACCGAAACATCAACGTAGCTGGGATCGGCGGCTACTCCTTCGACCGGTCCCCGTTGTCCCCAGAATTCTCCGCAAATTACCCTGACTCGTGTGCCGTCGTCGTCTGTGACCTCCGGGACCGCACTCGACGGAATGTCTTGATAGCGCGGGTCCGTCATCTTCAAACTTGCAGGCAGGTTTGCCCACAACTGGAAACCGTGCATCCTGCCTCGGCTATCGCCTTTCGGCATCTCCTGGTGAAGAATGCCGCTTCCGGCGGTCATCCATTGCACGTCGCCAGCGGTCATTTTCCCCTTGTTTCCCAGGCTGTCGCCGTGCTCGACCGACCCGGCTAGGACGTATGTGATAGTTTCGATGCCGCGATGTGGATGCCAGGGAAATCCGGCGGCATAATCGTTCGGGTTATCGTTACGGAAATCGTCCAACAAGAGAAATGGATCGAATTCCCCCGTCTTGCCGAAGCCGAAGGCGCGCTGCAACTTGACGCCCGCGCCTTCGATGGTCGGCTTCGGTTCGATAATCTGCTTCACTGCCCTCAGTGACATAAGACTCCTTGGTCGGTGGTACGACAGTTTGTGCCCAATTCGCCGTTCCTCCGATACTTCAAGCCTTCACAAACTCCACCTCGAGTGTGATGGTGATTTCCTCGCCAACCAGAATGCCGCCAGTTTCAAGGGCCGCATTCCAGGTCAAGCCATAGTCTTTGCGGTTGATCTTCGTGGTGGCCGAGACTGCAATTCGGGTATTTCCCCAGGGGTCCTTCATCGGGGGCGTTGGCCCTTCAACCGCAAACGTCACCTTACGTGTGACGCCGCGAATGGTCAGGTCGCCTTGGACCTTTAGTTCTCCCTCGCCGGCAACTTTGATGTCGGTGGACTTGAACGACAAGGTTGGGAACTTCTCCACATGGAGGAAGTCTGCGCTCTTGAGGTGTGTGTCGCGCTGCGATTCGCGCGTTTCAATTGACGCAGCTTCTATCGTGGCCTCTACCCGAGACCTTGTCCGGTCGGATTCATCATGGACCAGCGATCCTGTGACTTTGGAGAAATGACCCTTTACGTTCGCGATCATCATGTGTTTGACCTTAAACTCGGCAACGGAGTGAGCCGGGTCGATGTTCCAGGTGGTGGTGGTGCTTGTGGTGGTTTGCGGAATGGTTGCTGTGCTCATAAGGTGCTTCTCCTCTCACCTGCTTAGATGCGTTATAACGATATTCGTTGCAACAACTATAATGAATAAGAATTAGGCCACTTTGGCTCGAGCCGCTGCCAGCAAGTCCTGTAATTCCTTCAGCCTGGCACCCCCAAGGTGGCCAAGTTGCTTACGGTGCATCTCCTGCACGGGTTCGTCAAGATGGGACAAGAGCTTCAATCCTTGCGGATTGATTCGAGCCACAACCATCCGACGGTCCTTCGTTTCCCGGCAGCGAGAGATCAGTTGTCGTTTCTCGAGACGGTCGAGCAGCCGGGTGATGTCAGGGTCCCGGGTAATCATCCGGTTCGCAATCTCTCCGCACGGCAGTCCTGCAGGCGCGCCTCGCAGGATTCGGAGCACGTTGTATTGGGTTGACGATAGGTCTTCGGATTTCAGCAACTGAGCTGGACCGCGAGAGAGCAGATCGCAGGTACGGAGCAGGTCCACGAACGCCGCTTCCTCCGGAGTGCCTCGCGCCTTCTTTGTCTTTTTCACGGTTGTCGATTATGTATGTTATCACGACATTCGTCTAGACACATACCGCACGGTTGCGCGCTTCCGAACAACAGCAAAGCCAAACTTGTGAGGATTGTAATCACCGTTTACGACGTCGGACTTCGGAGCAGCGAGCAATGGGGTAAGCGTGCAAATCCGATTTCTAAGCACCAGAAGCTTGGGCGCTTCCGGTGAGGGGCATGTGCAGGCCCACGGTCCCTGCCGATCTTGTAAGCTCGGCTTGCTCCTGACAATGAATGCAGTGGCTTGCCCAGGGAACAGCTTGCAGCCGTTTCAGGCCGATCGGTCCTTCACAGTCCACGCAGATTCCGAAACTGCCATCGCTAATGCGCTGCAGTGCTCGCTGGATTAGACGCAGGCGGCTGCGGTTTTGGCTGGCGCGTAAAAACAAGGACTCCTTCGAAGCGGTGAAACAGGAGAGGTCGATCGTGTCGAGGGGAGCCGGACCAGCAAGGTCCCGGATTTCCTCTTCACCTTTCTCGATCCTGTGTAAGAGTTCGCGGTGCTGCTCTTGCAGGCCACTTTTGAACTGCAAGAGAAGGTGCTTGTCTAATGGCAGATTCTGCGTGTTCATTGTTCGATGTGCCCTTCTGCCACTCCGCCTGTGACGATGGTGTGGCGATGCTGTAGTTTTCCTGCTGGCTCCCGTGGTTGGCCGCTTAGTTCACTCGTCTGAATTGTGGAAGGGATCGGCAGCCTTCGTGCAGCATGGCCAGCGCAAGGGCGCTGACGTCTGGATCCTCCCCTTGAGCGGCTCTCATGAGCTCACTGCCGGCCTCTTTTTGTCCGTATCTGCACCACATCACCCCACATAGGAATACGTAATTGCTGTTCATCTCGGCCTCCGACTGGTCGGAATAGAGCACACGAATTGCCAAACGCGGGCTGTCACGAGTTGAGGAGGTGAATGGTGTAAGTCGCGGGTCAACTATGTTGTTTCGGCGAAATAGGAAGGCGCGTCGTATTTCCACGGCAACGCAGGGGCGATGACGGCACCGTCACCTGACGAAATGTTGTCACCCTTCAATCGTCGGAGACCTTCAAGCGACTGAGGATTGGGATTGATGGTGGAGTCTTGGCCCTATCGCAGGCTGGAGGCTAATGATGACTCTGGTCCATTGGAGTCTATCGTTTGCAGCGTTCCAGGCCTGATGATCGACATCGTATCAAGCGAATAAGTAAGTTCGCGGCCGCATGCGAGGCAAACCTTGTACGTTTTGCCGGATATTGTGAAAGGGCGGCTTAGTCGGCCATGCCAGCAGCCAAAAAGGAAGTCCCGGATTCTTTTTAGCGCTTCGAGCATCAGCATTCAGGCGGTATTGTCCGTCTGAACAGCAGCAAGACGATGGCCAAATATCGATCTCTGCTGGCGAAGTCTCGAAATGCGTCTGGTGAACATTCGAACCCCTGTACGTGGGAGCATTTAATATTTGGGGGAACTGAATCCACCGATGGTCTCGCGCCATCCTAAGAAACGGGTGCTATGAACTCCAAAGCTGGGAAATTGCTGGTGGTGGAATCCGATGACGCCCTCAGGGAGCAAATCGTCGCCATCCTCGGCGATGCGGGATATGTAGTCTCGAGCGACTACCAGCAAGGAATGAAATCGGTCGTCGCCTTTGATCCCGACGCCGTGATCCTGGGTGCGAATCCGCCCCAGCTCGATTGCTGCGACCTTCTCTCCGAAATCAAGCGTTCCGAGCAGACTCACCACATTCGCGTTGTGATGCTCTCGCCGGGAGGATCCGCCGAGCGTACTCGGGGCCTTGATCTTGGTGCCGACGATGTACTGTCACTGCCCTTCGACGCACACGAATTGTTATCGCGGTTGCGTTCCCAACTCCAGGATAAATCTGTTGTGGACGGATTTCGCGAGCGCTTGCGCCTTGCCGAGGAGAATCGAAACGCTACCCAGCAGGTGGTGACCGCGGTCAACGAGGAACGGCGGACGCTCCGGGTGGGCGGGCTGACAGCAGTTGCCGTGCTTGTGGCCGCTGCGCTGGTCTTCTTCCTCTCGTATCGCCACAACCAGCAACAGAATACCAGGGTCTACGCTGCGATCACTCGATTGCAAACCGGCATGCTAACCGAGCAACGGCTGATGGAGAGTTCGCGTCGGGGTCTTGAGGGTGGCGAACACACTCCATCCCTGGCGAGCGATCCACAAAAGGTGCAACTTCAGAAAAGGAGCGAAGACCTGCGGTCGCAGATTGCAGCCGGCAAAGACGAGAACACGCCCGCTTTGCAAAATCAGTTAACGGCGGTAGAAAGCCGTCTTCAAAAGCTCGAGACCGAGGGCAAGGTGGCGCAGACGATCATTCAGTCTTACGAACCCAGCGTCTGCCTTATCCACATTGTGCTTGCCTTCCGGGAGCACACCACCGGATTGAGATTGCATTACGCTGAGATGACCAGCAGTGGCGCTCCGAAGACTGACGAACATGACAACCCGCTCTTGAGCCTCACTGGCAGCGGACCGGAAGTACACTTGGATGCTTTTGGGACCGGATTTCTCGCCTCCACTGCTGGACAAATCCTCACCAATCATCACGTGGCCGAACCCTGGTGGCAGAACGATGATCTGAAGGAAATGCTCGATCAAGGACTTGAGCCAGTGACCGTGGAGATGACTGCGTATTTCCCGGGCGTGCCCCACGGCATTGCCATCAACACCGAAAGGATTTCCTCTGCCGCTGACGTTGCCGTCCTAAAAGCAGATATTTCACAACTCGGAATTAAACAGATTGCCCTTGCCGATGGCCGCAGTTCGGCAGTCAGCGGCGGTCCCGTCGTGCTGCTTGGATATCCCACGGCTCTCGATGCAATTCTGGCTCGGGCGGGAGCAGAGACCCTCCAGTCCATCGCCACCGCATCCAAAGGTGACTCAAAGCAGGTGATGGAGGAACTGGCCCGTCGTCACCTGATCAGACCCATCACCACTCAGGGGCACATTGGCGACGTACTTCCTGACAAGATCGTCTATGACGCCCAAACCACCTCGGGCGGCTCGGGTGGCCCGCTCTTCAACAACGAGGGCAAAGTAATCGGAATTAATTTTGCCATGGTGCGCGAGTTCGGCGGCTCGAACTTCGCCATTCCCGTTGGATACGGGAAGTCCCTTCTGAAACCATAAATCCCGCTCTGCCATGGACCCACAAGGCCAGAGTGCGCTGCGGGCGATTACGCACTCCAACGAGTGACGGCCACAAGCCGCTAACCCGGTGCTCATACCGAAAACCAGTTCCTTGATGGTTCCGAGATTGAGATTGGTGACGTGCCGAGATCAGGAACGCGAAGTGACAGCGGTGAGCTCTTTACGGACGATGGAACCGACCCTGGTTCCCAGAAGCTCGATCGACCTTAACATCTTCTCGTGCGGGAGCGCCGACACGCCCATCTGGAAAGTGATACGGGCAAGGCCGCCGAGGACTTCATTTACATACAGTATCTTCTGTGCGACGGTTTCGGCATCGCCGATCAGCAGCGCACCCGTGGGGCCTCGCAGAGCGTCAAATTGTGCGCGTGTAGCTGGGGGCCAGCCGCGTTCTTTACCGATCTCAGTGAACGTGTGGGCATATCCGGGATAGAAATCCTCCGCAGCCTGCCGGGTTGTGTCTCCCAGAAAACCGATAGCGTGAAGGCCGACGATAAGTTTCTCCGCGGAGTGTCCAGAACGGCGCCCAGCTTCGCGGTAAAGGTCGATAAGCGGCCGAAATCGCTTGGGCTCGCCGCCAATGATGGCTACCATCAGGGGAAGTCCGAGCGTGCCGGCACGAACGAAGGATTCGGGAGTCCCTCCGACACCGACCCAAATGGGCAACGGATTTTGCAGCGGACGCGGATAGACCGCCTGTCCCGTCAGTGGTGCTCGGTGCTTACCGGTCCAATAGACATGGGTGTTCTCGCGGATCTTGAGCAGAAGACCCAGCTTTTCTGAGAAGAGCGAGTCGTAGTCGTCCAGGTCGAAACCAAAGAGCGGAAAAGCCTCGATAGACGAACCGCGTCCCGCAACGATCTCAGCACGCCCATGGGAGATCAGGTCCAGGGTGGCGAATTCCTGAAAGATTCGGACCGGGTCCGCCGCGCTGAGCACGGTCACGGCACTGGTAAGACGAATATTTTTTGTGCGCGTAGCCGCTGCACCAAGAATGACGGCTGGGGCCGAGTCCACGAACTCACTACGGTGGTGTTCACCGACGCCGAAAACATCCAGACCAACCTGATCGGCGAGCACAATCTCCTCAAGTAGATTCTGAATGCGCTGGACAGGGCTGAGACTTACCCCCGTAGCCGGTTCAGAGATGACCGCCCCGAAGCTGTCGACACCGATCTGCATCTTATGACTCCTGATGTTCTTGGCCCGCGCACGCTGGGTCGCGGACCACGGACTGCGCTGAATTGTTTTTCAGTGAGCCTCTCTTAACCCCTTCAGTGCTCCGCCCCAGGCAATGACCTCGTCCGCCATTAAATGCACGGCTTTGTCGTGCTGCTCATGCGGCTTAAAGGTCGTAAAATTCTCGAAGTCGGTCCACATTGAGAGCGCCACCTGGGCTCGAACGTCTGCAATCTTGATTTCACCCATGACCAGCCTCAAGTTTTCGACCGCTCGGACACCGCCGGCACCGCCATATCCGACAAAACCAGCCGCTTTGTTATTCCATTCGTGGTAGAGAAAATCGATCGCGTTCTTCAACGCTGCCGAGGTCGCATGGTTGTATTCGGGGGTCACGAAAACATAGGCATCGAGTGAGGCAATTTTCTCGCTCCAGCTCTTCGTGTGCGCCTTGCTGTACTGATGCATCATGGGGGGCACAGGCTCATCGAGCAGTGGCAACTTGTAATCCTCGATGTCTACAATTTCAAACTCCGCGTCGTTGCGGTTTTTCAGGAGGTTGTGCACCCACTCTGCGACGGCCGCGGCTTTCCGTCCCGGCCGCGTACTTCCAACGATGATTCCAACCTTCAGCATTTTATTCCTCTCCCTTCTGGCGTGGTCCTCAAGCTGATCTGTGGTTCCTCTGAAATCCGTAGTCTTTTCGTGGTTTGTTCTTTGATGCTTTGACCTTTGCTCCTTGTTGGTCGAGTTTTTCCGCAGCGAGCAGCCCGAGCTTCTTGAGCGATTTGTACAGTTCTTCCTTCTCCTCCTGGGACAGGGTGGACATGAGCGCCTCAAGGTCTTTCGCATGCCGCTCGAAGCACGATGCCGCCAGCCGCCTGCCTTGTGCCGTAAGTTCGATGACCCGTGCCCGTCGATCACTTGGGCTCGACTTGCGAACAACCAACCCGAGTCTCTCGAGGCGATCCACTGCTGCGGTCATCGATCCACTGGCCAGGCGCACCTTCTCCTGGATCTCCGAGATCGTGAGCGGACCTTTATGTAGGAGAGCTTCGAGCGCGACGAAATCCGTGAGGCATAGTCCCGTGTTGACAATGCTTTGCTCAGCCAGCAGGCTTAGAGCCCGATAACTCTTTGCAATCACCAACCAGAGGCGCGGCGCGGTAATGGGACTACGTTTCGTCATCATTGTGCCCAATCAAGCAGCTTGCGTCCGCACCTGGGTCCTGATGTGGTTCTTCCCTGAGGAGGACCACAGGCGATCGGCAGAAGCCGCGCCTGCTCCGCGAATCATCAGAAAGACTGTAATCGCCAGCGCGAGCAGGTGGAACTCGAAACCTTCTCCCTTCTGAGTCCCCGTCCAGTTCATAAACAGGCCGAACTGATGATGGATCAGCGCAACAGCAACGGCCATGTTGCAGAAGATTCCAAAGGCCGCAACACGCGTGAACAGCCCGAGGATAAGACCCAATCCGCCGAAGAATTCCGCCGCAATTGCCAAAACCGCGAATACGGCCGGAATGTGCATCATGCCGGTGAAGAAGCCCATCGTGCCGGTGAACCCGTAACCACCAAACCAACCCAGCATCTTCTGGGCGCCATGCGCGAAAAATACAACCCCGAGCACCAATCGAAGAATAGTTATGGCAGCGTCGTTTTCCGTGGCCATCAGTTTGCGAAACATAGAAATCTCCTCCACCGCAGGATTGCTGCCCGGTTGGGACAGACAACAGATGAGATGATTGCCCTTACATGAGGATTCTTTTTATCGAGATTGTTTTAAGTACTGGAGAAATCAGCGGTTCAAGCGACTGGCTAGTCGGGGCAAAAAACGCGATCCTGGAAGGCTGCTTCTTAATGACGGCAGTAGATCCTCACTCGTCCGTCGCGACCGATACCATATGCCGGACCGTTGGGCTCCCACGGATGTAGCTTTGCAGCCGCTCCTCTAGTTCCAGATCAGCGCGCGTCATGCGTTCATGTTGTCTCAAGTGTTCAGCCCACGAACTCACAATAAACGTCTCAACATATCGACCGGCGTGCTCCAAATCGTGGAAAATGTCCCAACGCGACGCACCGTCGCGGCGCCGGATACGCTCGTAGCGACGAACTGCCTTCAGGAATTCGTGGACATTTTCGGAAGGTACATCGTATTCCACAGCAACCAGTACGGGGCCAGAATCGTAGCCTGCCGGAAGCGCGTCACCATCGAGGTCCGGCAAGGCCCAATGGTTCCAAGCCGTTACGTCCACAGTCGCGTCCGGCAACCTCAGAAATAAAGCCAGAGCGGTTGTCGCAATTGTTCCGGCACCTGCCCACAAAAGTGCGGCACGCAGCCCGAAATGTGCCGCGACCGTGCCCCATGCTGCGCTGCCCGCAGCCACAGATCCTTGTACCACGAGCGTAGAAATAGATAAAACACGCGCGCGCACCCAGTCAGGGGAGTGATTGAGCACCAGCACGTTGATGAGAGAAATGAACATGATCCAGGCTGAACCGCCGACGAAGGTGGTGACGCACAACGCGGGCAGCGCTCGGACGGTGCCCACCGCGAGGGTGGCGAGACCATAGATGGCAACACCCACCGAGACCACGATCTCTGCCGACCAGCGCGCCCGGGCGCGCTGCATGAGCACAGCACCGACCACCGCACCGAAACCGAAACAACCGAGCAGGATTCCAAAAGTAATTGGACTGTTCTTCACATCGCGAGCGATGAGAGGCAGCAAGGCCGTAAGCGCGGTTGCGAAGAATATGACCAATCCCGTTCGAAGTAGCAGGCGTCGAATGGCTGGCGAATATCGAATGTATCGCACTCCCGCGATAGTGCCGCCCCACACGGTCTCAGGAGGTGATGTTCGCCTGGGAGCCAATCGTTTCCATCGCGCGATCACGGCAATAACGCCGATGAACGAAGCCGCGTTAAGCAGAAAAGCGGTACCAACGCCCGCCGCTGCGACGATGAAACCGGCAAGTCCCGGTCCCACGGCGCGCGCAAAGTTGAATTCGATCCCATTCAATGCCGAGGCGGCCGGAAGATCTTCCTTGGGCACAACTTCGGGCAAGACGGCACGCCAGGTAGGGGTCTCGAATGCATCTCCGGCTGAGAGCGCGAAGGTCAGAATGAGGAGTAATAAAGGAGAGATCCAGCCACTGATCGTAAGCACAGCAACGGCGATCGCAACCGCAAGCATCCACGTCTCGGTGAAAAGGATCAGCCTGCGGCGATCGACGATGTCACCAATCGCGCCGGCAGGAAGCGCGAAGATGAAAAACGGCAGGGCGGACGCTGTCTGTATCAGAGCTACGTAGATCGGTCCCGCGCTGAGTGAGATCATCAGCCAGGCCGCGCCCACGCTCTGCATAAACGTACCGACATCCGAGACGACGTCGGCGATAAGAAGATTGCGAAATGTGGGCGCGCGCAACGGCCGCCAGAGGCTCAGCGCCGATCGAGCAGATGAGTCAGCCATGTGGCCGCCCGATGAAATGTTGCGATCCTTTTCCCACTCTCCGGCTAATCCTTCCGCCGATCAGTTGAACACCGAAAGTGCAACTTTCGCAACCTGCTCGAGGCTTTTCGAATCGCTTGACCGGCGCCTTGGCCGGCGCCAGTCCAGAGGGCTTTCGCCATGGGCGATGCTCGCGTGTCCACCGGACGTTGATGCTTCGACGTACTTCACTTTGCTGTTTCCTCTATGTGAACTCACCAAACTCCCTTAAAGGTCACCAGGATTTAAAATCCGACTTCTCAGTTGCCGCCTCGAACGCTCAAAACGGCAAAATCCACCACGGAGACCGAGTCACGGAACAGAAGAACATCGATAATCGTTGGGCGGATCGCAGTCGCGACCCACTCCGGACCGTTATTGTTTCCTTCCTTAATCTTTCTCTGTGTCTCCGTACATCCGTGGTGGATTTTGATTTACCTGCCCGGCATTAGACCTCAACCTCTTTTCCCGAGGGATCGCTGTAAAACCGTGTCGTTCCCCCGGTTTTGAACGAGCCTGCGGTGCCGTAGCTGTCCTCGAGAAACTGGACGTAAGCGACCTTATCTCCCTCAAAACGCGCCAGGAGAGCAAATGGAGATGTAATTTCCTTCCCGGTCACGTTCGACTTGTAGGTAAAAGAGCCGAAGAGGGAGACGCGGCTACCCTGCTCAATGGTATCGGTGACCTTGAAATCGAGCGTTTTCCAATAGCGTTGGATTGCAGCGAAGACATCGAACAGTTCCTGAGGTCCCTTGTGAGTGCCGGTCCATGGCATAACTTTCTTCAGTTCAGGATTGTCGAAATTCAGTGAAACGTACGTCGCATTCGGCGTCATGCGTTCCCGGAGCACCTTGAGATTCGATGTGTTCTGCAAAAGCTCTTGAAGCACAGCCGTCAGGTTGGTCGGCATGTAAGCTCCTTTCTTGGTCAGTTAGTCCGCGTTGAACGAAATGTGCAACTTACTAGAGGCCATCTCATAAATAGTTCCTCATCAGAATGAGGATGCAACCGAGCTGGACTAGACCGAGGAAGTTGGCCTTGTAATACTCCCAACGGGTGACCAGGCGGCGAAAGTTATGGAGCCAGG
>Ga0307479_10002676_pt1 | contig 16171 bp, 16 predicted proteins | sample atmos_gasesECM4C_FD_203743 | JGI IMG/M metagenome (GOLD analysis project Ga0307479, IMG submission 203743) | Hardwood forest soil microbial communities from Morgan-Monroe State Forest, Indiana, United States - atmos_gasesECM4C_515 | ecosystem: Environmental > Terrestrial > Soil > Temperate... | reverse complement strand
CATCCGCACCGCCGGCTTAGACTCTCCCGCTTCTCCCTCTCTCTGGCCCATGCATTCTTATAGCTCTGCCCCGCCACCCAACGCACCAAAAAAGTCACAAACTCTGAGCGGAGCATGACGGCGCTAGCCGTCGTGCGCAGTCGAAAGCCTGCCCTGAGACTGCCGAAGGGGATCCCTACCATTTGCCGACCCCTCGGCCTCGCAGGGATCTTCCGGCCCAGAAGAGTCTCTCAAATCCTCGCCGCATCATTTACCATCACTTTTCAAAGCCGGCTCGCAACCACATGGACGTCTACCTCATCGACGGAACCTACGAACTCTTCCGGCATTTCTACGCCCTGCCCTCCGCCCACGATGTAAACGGCCAGGAAATCGCCGCCACTCGCGGAGTCCTCGCCTCCGTCCTCTCCATGATCGAGCGTGGCACAACTCATCTCGGCGTCGCTACCGATCACGTAGTCGAATCCTTCCGCAACGATCTCTATCCCGGATACAAGACCAGCGAAGGCGTTGCCCCGGAACTGCTCTCGCAATTCCCTATTCTCGAAGAAGCGCTCGAAGCGATGGGAGTAGTGGTGTGGCCCATGGTCTACTTCGAAGCCGACGACGCTCTAGCCTCCGCCGCGGCCAAGGCCGCGCAAGACGAAAACGTGAACCAGATCTTCATTTGTACGCCCGATAAAGATCTCAGCCAGTCTGTAGTCGGCACGCGAGTCGTCCAACTCGATCGCAGGAAGAATATCGTGCGCGACGAAGCCGGAGTCATAACCAAGTTCGGCATAAAGCCAAAGTCAATACCGGACTACCTCGCCGTAGTCGGCGACAGCGCCGATGGCTTCCCCGGCGTGCCCGGCTGGGGCGCAAAAGCCGCAGCCTCAACTTTCTCTCAGTATCCGCACTTAGAAGACATTCCCAAACACTGGCAAGAGTGGCATCCCTCAATCGGCAGAGCCCGCGCACTTTCGGAGTCGTTATTCAGTTCTTGGGACGACGCTGTCTTATTTCGCACCCTGGCCACGCTGCGGTTGGATGTTCCCGTCTTCGAGACTGTCGAGGACCTTCGCTGGACCGGACCGCGTCCGAACTTCAAGGAGTATTGCCAGCGGATGAAGGCTCCTGAACTGCTGCGCCGTGCGTCGTATCAGCGAAGCTGAGAACATAGCCAGGAGGTCTGCGTGGACGTATCTGGGTTCCACTAAAGATGCTACGCACAGGTCTAAGCACATTCCTCCGAGGGTAAAGTCCCAGCAGACGACTGCGCCGCTCCCGGCTGCTTGATCGCCACCGCGCGCTCGCCTCGCCGGATCAGCACGATCGCTCCCAGGATCGCCACCGATGCCAGCACCACCCGCAGCGACAAGGGCTCATGCGCCAAAAACCATCCCAACAAAACCGCGACTACCGGATTCGCATAAGTATGCGTCGCCACCAGCGCCGGCGGAACCCGCTGCAACAGCCACGTATAAGAAGTGAACGCGACCACGGACCCGAACGTGATCAGATACCCCAGCCCAAATATTGATCGCAAAGAAATGCTCGCCCAGTGCGTCTGCTGAAACTCCCCCGTAATTCCGGCAACGACTAGCAACATCGCCGCTCCGCAGAGTGTGGGCAGCGCCGTGCGTCCCAGAGCATCCGATGGCAGCTTGAGCCGCGGCGAAATCACAACGCCAAACGACCACGACAATGATCCCAGCAGCACGGCTAGCAGCCCCAACAGGCTCGATCCCTTCACCGTGAGTTCCGCTCCCGTCAAAAGCGCTACACCCAGCACTCCCAACCCCAATCCCAGCGCGCTCAAGCGGCTGATCCTCTGCTGTCGCATCATCAAACCCAGCACCAGGATGAACATGGGTTCAGTCGCAATCAGCAGCGCCGCCAGCCCCGATCCCACATACTGCTCCGCCCAGTGCAGCGTCCCATGCCCGATTAGAAAGAAGAAAGCGCCCAGCACAAATCCCGCGGCCCATTGTTGCCGGGTGGGCCGAAACCCGCGCATCCAGGCCCAGGCCAGGATGATCCCGCCCGCGATTGAGTGTCGTATCCCAGCCGTCACCAGTGGAGGAATGGTTTCGACCGCATACCGGATCGCAAGGTACGTCGAGCCCCAGATGACATAAATCGCAACAAAGGCGAGCGCCAGTTTGATGGCGAGCCCCCGGTTATGCGCGGTCGCGGATTTCTTTGGCATAGGTACGATCACGGGTCTACCTCCAATGTTTATCATCCTGCCGCTGCGAATGAGAGCCATGATTTGAGCCGGTCGACCGACCACCGTGACTAACCTCCAAATAGCTATTTACAGGTTATGTATAATCTAGACGTACACCCCTAACTTGTCAACATCATTTTGATGGTTAAACAAAGAATTTTATGATCAGATAACGGATGGGAACAAGAAGAACGCGCCTTATGGAAACCAGTGAAAGCGGAGAACTGCTCAAAAGACGGCCGCCGCACTTCGATCTTATTGGGGGCAACGCCTGCCTCGACTTCGTCAATACGCTCGACGACCGTCACACCAAACCAAAAGAATTGCTCGAACGCTACGAGGATCTCGTACGATTCGGCGAAGACGCCGGCCTGCTCGGAGTGGAACAGGCAGCGCGTCTCATCAAACGCACCTCGCAGGACCCCAGCCGCGCGCGAGAGTCTCTCCGCCGGGCCAGAGATCTTCGCGAAGCTATCCACGATGTTTTTTGGGCCCTCATAAACGAGCGTCCAGTACCGGACACAGCTCTGGCCAGGCTCAACGCCGATGTCCAAAAGGCCTCAGAACACTTGCGTCTGGTCCGGAGCAACGGCGGTTTCGAATGGCGCTTCGACGATCTGAACGACCTCGACAGTCTCCTCTGGCGAATCGCTCGCACCGCCGCCGATCTGCTGGTCTCCGACCAGTTGCCCTTCGTCCGGGCATGCTCCTCAAAAGATTGCGAATGGTTTTTTCTCGATACCAGCAAGAACCACCATCGTCGCTGGTGCGACATGAAGCGCTGCGGCAACCGCGCCAAAGTGCGGCGGTTCTATGCCAGAAAGAAGACCGCATAGTAACAATGGAACGAAACATTGCAGTCCTGAAATGTTTTGTCTGCGCGACACTTGTAGTGTGACGTCACCCGGCGGCAATCCGCATTGACAATCAGTCGCCACCACATCAAAATAGCTGCCGAATCGATGGGAGCCGTCGCCTCCCGTTCCCAACGCTCGAGCACCAGCGCTCGTAAACGTTGATAACCATAAGTCCGCCCTCAGGAGTTTCCTCATGCGGAAAAGAATGGCAGTTATGTTCCTTGCAGCGCTTACGCTCACTGGTTGGCAAAGCCTTCGAATTGCCAGCGTGAATGCTCAATCTTCGGCGAACTGGCTGCAGTGGGGCCGCACCGCGCAGCACAATGCAGACTCCTCAGCCATTGGTCAGAGTCCGCAGGCGCAGCTCGCCGACATTACTTACGATCCTTTTGTCGCCCAGGAGCAAGCCGAGCAAGGCGGCCCGCTCACTGCCCATTACCAGGCGCCTCTCATCGATGGTGGCTCTACTTTTATGGAATACAAGACTGGGGTCTACACGCCCTGCAATCCTCCGGGCTCGCACGCTCCCTACCCTTGTGGCCCAGACGCATGGAATTTGGAGATCTGGAATGAACGCGCCTTCACCTGGCAGAACGGATCGCTGGCAGAGAAGTGGAACTTTGAAAGCGACTGGAAGCCCGAACCTAGCAGCAACGTGAACGACGTCAATAGCCAGGGCTTCGGCCTGTTTGGCTGGGAACCCGTCTTCCACGCCGCAATCAGCAATGCGCATGTTTTCGTTCCCGGCGCTTCCGGCTCCGTTTACAAATTGAACGAAGTGGATGGATCAGTGGCGGCCCACATCACGCCATTCGGATCTGATTTCAATACTTATGTCTCCGGCCCCCTGACCGCCGACGCCAACGGCAACATTTACTACAACGCGGTCCGGCTTGATCCCATCCGCCCCTGGACCGTCGATGCGACTGGCGCGTGGCTGGTGAAGATCGCTCCCGATGGGGCTTTCCGTCTGGCGAAATATGAAACGCTGGTTCCCGGCGCGCAAATTACTTGCCTCGGTATTCCTTGCGGATCGCAGCGCGGCTCGATCAACCTTGCCCCAGCGATCTCACCGGATGGGAACACTCTTTACACCGCCAGCATTGCCCATTTTTTTCCCTATGTTTCTTACCTGGTCGCGGTCAATGTCAGCGATCTCACGCCCAAATGGCATGTCGCATTCAATGAACTCCTCGGCCCCAACACCATCGGCTTTGCCAGTGACCTGGCTTCGTCAACCCCCGCCGTCGCGCCCGACGGCAGCATCTTCTTTGGTGTTCTCAGCTTCAGTCCCACGGGGCGCGGCGTCCTGATGAAGTTCAGTCCGGAAGGTCAGTATCTTGCCGCGTTCAACTTCGGATGGGACGAGACTCCCGCCATCTATCCGCATGACGGCACCTACTCGCTCATCATCAAGAACAACTATTACCTCACGTCGGGGCCCTACTACATTACGCAACTCGATTCCAACCTCCGGCCAGAATGGCATTTCAAGAACGACACCATCGATGCCACTCATCCCAACGGCTACGAGTGGTGCGTGAATGCGCCCGCTGTGGACGCCAACGGCACCGTCTACGCCAACAGTGAGGACGGCAATGTCTACGTCATCAATCAAGGTGGAACGCTCAAGGGTAAAATCTTCGAGCGCCTTGCCATCCAAGCCGCCTACACCCCCATCGCCATTGGTCCCGATGGGCGACTGTACACGGAAAACGATGGCGACATGATAGTGGTCGGGGAGAAATAAACATCCAGTTCGAGGCGCGCTCCCCGATCGCAATCCGGCCGCCGCGAAACCTGTCCGCCCTTTGCCGCTACTGTGTTATTGCTATAACATTACCGAATGGGTATAACACACGATCCAGGCCCGGCATCGTGGCTGCTACTGATCTTCAGCCTGCCGGCAAGGCAGGCGAGCCAACGCGTGGAAGTGTGGCGCAAATTGCAGCGCTACGGTACGCTGCCACTTCGTTCTTCAGGGTATGTGCTTCCCAACTCGGCGGCAAATCAGGAGAAACTGGAGTGGCTCGCGAATGCGATCCGCAGCTATAAAGGGCAAGCTTCTCTGGCCCAGGTACAAACATTTGACGATCTCCCCGATGCCCGCCTGCGGCAGCTTTTCCGCGATGCCAGTTCTCTTCGTTACGAGCGTCTGCTGCGTGAGTTAAAGAAGTTGATCGGCCTCCCGCATTCCCAGCGTCCCGCAAGGCAGTTGAGCCGGTTACGCCGGCGGTTTCAGGAGATCACGACAACAGACTTTTTCGGCCATCCCTTGCGCACGCGGGTAGAAACCGCACTAGCCCGCGCCGACGAGGCGGAAATCGCTTCGCCCAAACGCAAAACGAAAACGGCGGAGTACCACAATAGAGTCTGGGTCACGCGGCCTCGACCGGGGATTGATCGCGTTTCCTCGGCCTGGCTGATCGAGAGATTCATCGACCGTAAGGCCAGGTTCGCTTTCGGCGATGACCCTGCGACTCATCCGGGAGCGGTGCCCTTCGACATGTTTTCCCCACAGGGATTCGGCCATCGCGGTAACGATTGTACATTCGAGACCCTGCGCAAGGAGTTTGCCATTCGCGATGGGCGGGTTCGCCGGATCGGGCAGATCATCCATGACGCGGACCTTGCCGATGAGAAGTTTGGCCGGACGGAAGGTGCCGGCCTTGACCAGGTGCTTAACGGTTGGGCGAAACAGGAAATTCCCGACGACGAGCTTCTTCGCCGTGGCGTGGAGTTGATCGAGGGCCTGTATCACGGCAACACTTGAAACAAGGAATTCTGCCACGGTGTTTCCAATTCAATAGAAGAACAGAGAACACAGGGGAAATTCAAATGATCGGATGTCATTCAGGAGTCAACGCTGCACACCATTTTTCAGGCGAGCTGAGAATCATCGGCGCACTTCTGGCGCTCGCTGTCGCCCTCGCGCCACTGGCCCAGACCCAAACCGCCACTGACTCGCGCTGGAAGCCGGTTGAGGACGCGATGGGACGTCCGGGCCAGCCTCAACCTGGAGAGGTCATGCGCTTCGCCATGCCCCGCAAGGACTTACATGTCACGCTCGGCGATGTTGCCGTCAAGCCGGGCCTCGCGCTGGGCTCGTGGGCGGCTTTCGTCCAGACCCAACACGGAGCCATGGTGATGGGAGACCTGGTTCTCACGGAAGACGAAGTTGGCCCGGTGATGCGGAAGCTTCAAGAAGGTGGAATTGAAATCTCAGCGGTACACAACCATCTGATCGGCGAGTCGCCGCATGTTGTGTACATGCACATTGCGAGCCACGGCGATGCCGTGAAAATTGCCCACGCGATTCACGACGCGGTTGCACTCACCAAGACGCCGGGAGCAGATGCGGGCAGCGCGCCTCCGGCATCGGAGCCTCTGGGAATTGACCAGAAAGCGGTCGAGGAAGCGCTGGGCCGGAGCGGGAAGGTCAACGGAGGAATTTTGCAATTCGGCGCGCCTCGTGCCGAATCGATTACCGAGAACGCCATGGTGGTGCCGCCTGCCATGGGCATCGCCACCGCAATCAATTTCCAACCGACCGGCGCAGGGAAGGCGGCGATTACTGGGGACTTCGTGCTGCTGGCTAAGGAAGTGAATCCGGTCATGAAGGCGCTGCGGGAAAACGGAATCGAAGTCACCGCCGTCCACAGCCACATGCTTATGGAAGAGCCGAGGCTGTTCTTCATGCACTTCTGGGCCAACGACGATGCCGTGAAACTCGCCAAGGGTCTGCGGATGGCGCTGGACCTGACCAACTCCAGGAAATGAGGAAGGCTGCAAGCATGATGGCCACTGGTCAGGAATCCGCAACGAATCTTCGCAGGAACCCGGAAGGCACGAATCCGCAACCCACGCCGGTTCCGCTCTCCCAGTTCACGGGATACTTCCTTTGGCTGGGCACCGTCGGCTTTGGCGGCCCCATTGCGCTTGCCGGTCGCATGCAGCAAGATCTTGTCGATGGCCGCAACTGGATCTCCCGAGAAGATTACGTGGAGGGCCTGGCGCTCGCACAACTCGCTCCCGGACCGCTGGCGGCGCAACTCGCAATGTATCTCGGCTACGTGCGAGCCGGAATTCTCGGCGCGACTCTGGTGGGAGTCGCATTCGTCCTTCCGTCGTTTCTTATGGTGCTGGCCCTCTCCGCCGCTTACATGCGCTATGGCGGCCTGAATTGGATGCAGGCGGTTTTCTACGGCATCGGCGCAGCCGTCATTGCCATCATTGCCCGCTCGGCACACAAACTAACCAAGCTCACACTTCGCAAGGAACCGTTGCTGTGGGGAATTTTTCTCGTACTCGCCGTCTCTACCGCCTGGACTTCGCGCGAGATCATCTGGCTGGTTGTCGCCGGAGGCGTGATTAACCTGGCGATCAAGGCCATCCCCGCGCGCAAGACGGCCGTTGCCAGCTTTGTCCTTCCTATAGGCTTGGCCCTTCCGGCGAGTGGTCCTGTACTTCAGATTTTTCTCTTCTTCGCCAAGGCCGGACTATTTGTTTTTGGCAGCGGCCTCGCGATTGTGCCGTTTCTTTACGGGGGTGTAGTCGAGGGACATCACTGGCTCAATGACCGCCAATTTGTCGACGCCGTCGCCGTCGCCATGATCACTCCCGGCCCGGTCGTGATTACAGTGGCCTTCATCGGATATGTGGTCGCCGGAGTAGCCGGTGCCACCGCCGCGGCGCTTGGAGTCTTTCTCCCGGTCTACGCGATGGTCGTATTGCTCGCGCCGTCCTACAAACGCTGGGCAAAGAATCCGCAACTGAACGCCTTTGTCCGGGGCGTGACGGCTGCCGCCACAGGAGCGATTGCCGGCTCTGTAATAGTGCTAGCCCGCCGCTCCATCTACGACTGGCCTACGGTCCTCATCGCTATCGTCACTCTGGGAGTGTTGTTCAAATGGAAGGCCCCCGAGCCGTTGCTCATCGCGATTGCCGCCCTCGTGGGATTGGTTCTGCATGGGCACATTCTGTGACTGGACTCGCTGCCGCTTCCTCCCTTGATGGATGTGTATAAAATGTGTATTATGTTAATTGAGTGGGCATGAGGATGCATGCACAGCCGGGATGTCATAAAGGAATTAAAGAAGGACGGCTGGTATGAGGTGAATCAGGTCGGGAGTCACAAGCAGTTCAAACACCCGACGAAAAAAGGGAGGGTGACCGTGCCGCACCCGAATCGAGACATACCGATCGGCACCCTCAAGAGTATCGAGAAACAGGCGGGTCTCAAACTGAGCTGATCCCAGGGCAAGGGAGCAAAATTATGGAATATATCGCCTACCTTCATAAGGACCGCGATTCCGACTACGGCGTGAGCTTTCCCGATTTTCCGGGCTGCATCACCGCCGGAAGGACCCTCGATGAAGCGAGCCGGATGGCGGCGGAGGCTCTGGCGCTCCACATCCAGGGCATGATAGAGGACGGGGATGCGGTGCCGGAGCCCTCAAAAGTCGACGATATTGCGGCGGACGCTTCGCGAAGTGGCGCCATTGCCTTTATGGTCAGCGTCGACGCCCCAGATGCAACCGTGCGTGTGAATATCACGGCGCGAGAAAGCCAGATCGCAAGAATCGATGCCCTAGCCGAAGCAGCCGGCCTGACCCGGTCTGGCTACATGGTTCGCGCGGCCATCGGCGCGCCTAGTGACCAAGCAAAACAAGTCACGCGCCGTACGAAGCGCACGCCGCACACGGGCAAGGTGAGATAGTCGCCGCGCACGATTTCGACAAGGGTCCACAACTGCCAGGAGAGTAGAAGCAATGTCCGATGACGCGGAGCTCGTGAAAACATACAATCCGGCTTTTACCGGGGATTTTGTGATTCCTCGCGTTCTCTCCTTCCTGCTACTGATGGGTTCCGCTCTCGCCCAAAGCACCGTTCACTACACTGCGACCAACGCCAACGTAAAGTACCTCTTCGCGACAACCGAGCCAGTTGCCCACCTGAAATCCGGCGACGTCCTCGACACCAACACCCTCGATTGCTTCGGCAACGTACTCAAGAAGCCTGGCGACACCCTCGCCATGGTGAAGGGCGACAATCCCCTCACCGGGCCATTCTTCCTCGAAGGCGCGGAGCCCGGCGACACGCTCGCCGTCAAGATTCTCGATTTGCAAGTAGATGGCGACACCGGTGTAGGCGCCTTCGCTCCCGGGTTTGGCGCACTCAACGAAACCAATTACACTCCGATGCTCCACGCACCTCTCCCCGAGCGAATCTGGTTCTATCACATCGATCATGCTGCCAACACGGCCACGTTCAAAGCGCTCGATTCCGATTTCGCGGTGAAGATTCCCATGCATCCATTCTTCGGTTGCATCGGCGTCGCTCCGGCGGAGGGCGAAGCCCGCAGTTCGGTCGTCCCCGCCGAATTCGGTGGCAACATGGATTCCCCCGAGGCCAGTGTCGGAAACACCGTTTATTTTCCCGTGAATGTGAAGGGCGGCCTCTTCTACGTCGGCGACGGCCACGCCGCCATGGGCGATGGAGAAATCGCCGGCACCGCCATCGAAGTTCCGCTAAAGGCGCGCGTCCAGTTGAGCGTGATCAAAGGCCGCACCATCGCCTGGCCGCAGTTTGAAAACGACGACGCCATCATGACCGTCGGTGCCTACCGTCCGCTCGACGACGCCGTGCGCATCGCCTTCACCGAACTCGTCCACTGGATTCACAAAGATTACGGTCTCTCCGAACTGGACGCATACGAGCTTCTTTCCAAAGTCGCGAAGATTCACCTCAACGAAATGGTCGACCCCAATTATGTAGTCGTCGCGTCCATCGAGAAAAAATACCTTCCGCCGGCGAAGAAGCCATAAGCCGCGCCCATACCGGGCCTCAGGCGAAAACCCTAGGCGACAACAGTCAAATCTTGGTTCGCATCTTACCGCCTCCGCTACCATATCTCGCCATGCGAGGCCACTATGTCACGAACTGCGCTCACTGTTTCTCTCGTTCTCTTAAGCCTCTGTGCCGCTGGAAGTCTGGCCATAGCGCAAGTCACGTTCAACCAAACCGCCATAAATTCCGGCGACACAGCCAGCAACGCGATTACTACCGGCGACTTTAACAACGACGGTATCCTCGACCTCGTCACCGTCAACACGTCCACGTTGTCGTTCTATAGAGGACTGGGAGCGGGGAAGTATGCCGCTCCCGTCAGCCAGACGCTACCGAGTTATCTCGGGCAAGTATTAGCTGGCGACTTCAATCGCGATGGAAAACTGGATCTCGCAATCGCTACTGGCTGTTGCTCGGCGCCGGGCGGTGTGACAATCCTTCTGGGCAACGGCGATGGAACGTTCAGCCAGGGCACGAACATTAACGTCACCGGCACGGCCGCCTTCATCGCCCTCGCGGATTTCAACGGTGATCACTTGCCTGACCTGGCGATTTCAATTTTCGGAAGCCCCGGCAGCACCGAAGTGTACCTCGGTCAAGGCGACGGCACCTTCAAGCACTCCGTTATGCTGTCCAATGGCGAATTCCAAGTCGTGGCTGGAGATTTCAACGCCGACGGCCATCAGGATATCGCCGTCATCGTCGACGGGGGCATCAACCTTTACCTCGGAAACGGCAACGGAACTTTCCAGACTCCGATAACCGCCAGCCTGCCAAATACCGTTTCAATTGCTGTGGGAGATTTTTATAACAATCGCATCCAAAGCCTTATCGCCCTGGTCAACGAATATTTGGGCTCAGGAAATTCTTCCAATACCATTTACACTTTGCGCTACAACAACGGCGCGTGGGTTCCGGAGAATCGCAATGTCATCAGCCCGGTTACCGGCGATCCCTACCAGGTAGTCTATGGAGGCGATCTCAACGGCGATTTCAAGGACGACATTTTCCTCGCTGGCGGCAACTTTCAAGGCAGCGCGGTTTCCGCCTACCTGCTGGGCAACGGCAACGGAACCTTTCAGGCCCTGACCAGCGCTCCCCATTGGATGGACCTGCAAAACTTTCCCTTCATCCGTGACCTGAATCTGGATTCGCGACACGACGTGGGCATAGCCTGGACCAGCATTTTCGACAACATCGGCGGCGCCGAGATCTTGCTCAACACCAACGCCGTCACCAACTGCAATCCGCCCAAGCCAAACGCGCTGAGTGTCCATATCTGCGCTCCCACCAGCGGCCAGACTGTCGGCAAGGTCTTTACCTTTAAGGGGGCAGGCAACGTCTGGGACGGATTCCCCAAACGCATGGAACTCTGGATCGACGGCAAGAAAGTGGGACAGAATCTGGAGGATCAACTCATAGTAACGGCGACACTCACGCGGGGATCACACACCGCTTCTTTCGTCGTGGTCGATAGCTTCGACAACCACACGTCGCAGTCGGTCAGCTTTACCGCTTCGTACTAAAGAATGAGCAAGCAATTCCACGCTCGCGGAAGGCGCAATTCAACCAAACGCAAGTGGCTGCCGCCGCCGCTCACCATGTGGTCATGGTGCGCATGGTGGTACTATTTTTCTGATCATGGATTGACGACGATGGACTTCTGATCAGTGATCCGCGCTTTCTGAAGAGTCTTTTCTTGCAGGATTGGCACCAAGCGGAGGTTTCACCATGGCCGCGCACGCATATAACCCCAACCAGAACCCCTGGCCCGAACTCCCACTCGATGCCTGGCAGGACACCTATGCCACCCTCCACATGTGGACGCAGATCGTCGGCAAGGTGCGGCTGGCGCTTGGCCCTCTCGTCAATCACTGGTGGGAGGTTCCCTTATACGTCAATGCGCGAGGACTCACCACTTCTGCGATTCCCTATGGCGATGGGATTTTTGAAATTCAATTCGACTTCCTCGAGCATAAGTTGGGCATTCAAACGAGTTGGGGGCCATCGAAAAGCTTTGCGCTCAAACCTCAGACGGTCGCGGATTTCTACGCCGAATTCATGTCCGCGTTGCGGTCGCTGGGCATTGAAGTGAAAATTTGGACCATGCCCCGCGAAGTGCCGAACCCCGTGCCTTTCGAGCGCGACACCCAGCACGCGGCTTACGATCCCGAACTTGCGCACCGCTTCTGGCAGATACTGATTTTGTGCGACAGGGTCTTCCAGGAATTTCGCTCGCGCTTCCTTGGCAAGGACAGTCCTGTGCACTTTTTCTGGGGAAGCTTCGATCTGTGCGTCACACGCTTCTCCGGGCGGCGCGCCCCCGAACGCCCTGGGGCCGATTCCATCACGCGGGAGGCTTATTCGCATGAAGTCATCAGCGCGGGCTTCTGGCCGGGCGGCGGAGAGATCAAAGGTCCGGCGTTCTACACTTATGCCGCGCCTGAGCCCGCCGGTTTCGCGGAACAGCCAGTTCAACCCGCGGCCGCCTTTTATCATCCGCAATTGCACGAATTTCTGCTGATGTATGATGATGTGCGCCAATCCGCCTCACCCCGTCAAGCCCTGCTCAGCTTTTTACAGAGCACCTACGAGGCAGGCGCAAACCTGGCGCGCTGGGACCGCAAGGAATTGGAAAGAGCCTTACCTTGAAGCTGGGGGAGAACGACAAATGTCAGCCAAGTGCAAGCATCTGAATCATGTCAAAATCACTACCACCAACAAGCACGTCTGCGAAGAGTGCGTGAAGACCGGCGACACCTGGGTCCACCTGCGCTTGTGCATGGAATGCGGCAACGTGGGATGCTGCGATTCGTCCAAAAACAAACACGCCACCAAACACTTCCATCACACCACCCATCCCATTATGCGTTCGGTCGAGCCGGGAGAAGCCTGGATGTGGTGCTACGCGGATGAAATGATCGTTGGGGAAGTGGCAGCGTAAGAGATCAACGGGAACAGACGATCGCATTCGTAACGGGGAGTGCGTCCGATGTGCTAGAGTGCGCCTTGGATTTGATCGACGGGGGTACGGTATGCCTTGGGGTCGAATCGCGTTGGCGGTATTGGCCAGCGGCAGCGTGACGTCGCTGACCGACTGGCTATTCATGGGGGACTGGCTTTACAAACGCTACGACCGGAATCCGGAAATCTGGCGTTACAAGGGCGGCCAAGGCGAAAACAGAGCCATCCTCTGGTCCAGCCTGTTTCCCTTTCTGACCTGCGGTGTTTTTATTCTGGTGTGTGCCGGCCTGCATCTTCACTCCTACCGCGGAACTTTCAAATTGGCTCTCGCGATCTGGCTCATTGCACCGTTGCCGCTGACCATAACCAACGCCCTGTGGTTGAAACTGGCTCCCGCCATTGCGGCGTCATACGCCCTGGGATGGCTGGTCAAGCTCGCTTTAGCAGCACTCGCTGTGTCGCTGATTCTGGGGTGACAAGATGGGAAGCCTGCCAACGGGACGCAGGAGGAAAAAGGGGAAGAGCGTTAGCTAACCCAGCATCGGTTCAGGATTGAGGGCACAGGCGGGGGAAAAAATTGAAAGGGCCGTGACATTGGTTATGCTCTAGCCGCCGCCTCCTGCGAGGGAGCCAACAGCGTGGACGCATGTACCGTCACAGCCCCTTGATGTGAACACTGCTTTCGCAGTCCCAAACCCCAACTGCCCCTCGCAGAGCCGTCGGTTTTTTCAGGTTTGGCTGCCCCTCGGGTTGCCCCGTTTGGCTGATCACCCAGTCTACTTCGGGTCAGCAAGTTTTATTTCGCTGTCCCTTTCGACCGTCGACGAAAGCAACCTTAACAGAGCATTCATAAATGTCAACGCAAACAATTGGTGCAATGCGCGAGTTCGACCCTGTGAATAACGAAAAACGTAAACTGCTGTGACAGCTAAGTTTATTGACACGAGCTTCCAATTCGGGACTGGTTTTTCACACAGAAGTGCACAGCACGCGAATTGACCAGAAATCCTCAGGGTGAACCAAAGATTCGTCTTGACGCAGAAACGTTCTCGGCGCATCTTGCTAACAGCAGAAAAGAATTCGTGATGTCTGAACTCGTAGCTTATGTAGACGGTGGCTCCCTGGGGAATCCGGGCCCCTCCGGAATTGGGATCATCATCGACGGCTGCGAGAGCGGTCCCATCCGCATCGCCAAATGGATCGGCCACCAGGATAACAATGTCGCTGAATATGTGGCGCTGATGGAAGCCCTGCAGTGCGCGCTCTCCCTCAAAGCTAAGGCGCTGCATGTGTATTCCGACTCCGAAGTGGTGGTCCGCCAGATGCGCGGCGAATACATCTGCCGGAGCTCGCGCCTTTATTCCTTGCATTGGACTTGCCGCAAACTCGCTCGCGCCCTCAAGTTTTCCATCTCCCACGTCTCGCGTGAGAATAATGCCGAGGCGAACAGTCTGGCGAACACAGCGGTGCGCGAGCGGCCCGCATAGTAATCATCAATCGCCCGTCTTAAAGGAGGTACCTGTGAACCCCAGTGACCTCTGTGTTAAAGATCTTGCTCTCGCCGTAAGTGCTGAGTGCCGAATGCTGCCTCCTACCCGCATGTGACTTTCGAGTGCCCTCACTTCTTGACAGTGTCCTCCCACCGAGCGAGACTCGAATTACCGTATCCTGAAAGTGAAATGAGTCGAAGGCAGGCCGGACCGCGCCTCGGCCGCCTCGGTTCAAGCAACCGGCACGCGCCATGGACCACTACTCGATTCTCGACCAGAGTCCGTCTTCGTCTGCGATGGAGGGAGACATGCCGGCCAGCAGCGCCAAAAGCGCCGCCGCGAGCGTTTCCGCGGGGATCGCCGCTGCCAACGCGCATCCCGCGAAACCGCCAGAGCCTGTCCCGCGTTTTCCTGGAGAAGACGCGGGACGCTCGCTTGCGGAAATGGCCCACCGCGATCTCGATGCGACGCTGCAGTTGCTCGCCGAGCGCGCCCAATACATCACCGGAGCAAACGGCGCAGCCATCGCTCTCCGCCGCGGCGATCACAACGACATGCTTTGCCGGGCCACTTCCGGCTCCAACGCACCCGAGCTCGGTGCACTCCTCTCCATGGAATACGGCCTTTCCGGAGAGAGCGTCCGCACGCGCCAGGTCCTCCGATGCGACGATACTGAGCGCGATCCGCGCGTGAATCACGACGTCTGCCGCGCCCTCGGTATCTCCTCCGTGGTAGTGATGCCCATCGCGAGCGACGAACGGGTGCTCGGAGTCTTCGAACTTCTTTCTGACAAGCCCCGCGCCTTCAGCGAACGCGATTTGTCAGCTCTGGCGCGACTGAGTGAAATGGTGGAAACCGCCGTCAGACATGCAGTCGCGGGCCAGGGTTTGCCCGTGGTCGTGGAACTTCCTATGCAGGAGGTTCAACCGCAAGCGGAAGTCGTCGCGACCAAACCTCCGCAGCCGGAATCAATTGCCGGCGAGACCGGCGAGATCAATGCAGCTCCCGCGCCCGCCGCTTCAGCGGCTCCCGCTCAGGAGCCTCTTGCCGAAACTGCGAAACCGGCAGCTCCTCCGGCGGTTCCAAAGAAGCCGCTGTTTTGGTCCGCCGCTATGCGTCCGGCCAGCGGACAAGCCAGCCAGGGTCCTGAGAAGACGCCCGTGCCTCCGGTGTTGCGAAATCTGCGGAAGTGCCAGGCCTGCGGTTTTCCGGTCTCGCAAGGACGCACCTTCTGCGTGGAGTGCGAAGAAAAACAGTGGCGCGGCCAGCGTCTCTCCCAGCCTGCAGCCGCGCAGCAAAAAGATCAGTCCCCGCAGCCCAGCCCGACGCCCGACGCAACCACACTGGTAGAGGGAAAACGGGCTGCTCCGCCGGAGTCTTCTCCGGCGCATATTTTCTCTCAGCCTGCCGCCGCCAAGACAAGCGAGACGCCGACTGTCGAACAAACCATCGCACCGCCAACTTCCACGGCGTCCTCTTATACAGTCCCGGCCGATGTGCCCGCCGTCGATAGTCCCGCTTCGTTCCTGGGTACGACCTTGCAATCGGAATCCTGGTTCGCAGCCAACAAATATGTTCTCGGCGCGTTACTGGCTGTCGCCATCGTCATTGCCGCAATTGCCTTGCTGCGCTAGGTCGTGCCGCGTTATTTTTGAGTGAAGCGGATCAACCTTTGTCATCCTGAGAGTCTGTGACTAAATTAGTTTCCGTTCCAGCCATTAAGATTTGTTCGCTATTGGTTCCTGGCGGTGGATCGCATGGATCGTCGGTCGCCCGGATTGCGGACGCCTTGCCGGGTT
>Ga0307479_10002674_pt1 | contig 16176 bp, 15 predicted proteins | sample atmos_gasesECM4C_FD_203743 | JGI IMG/M metagenome (GOLD analysis project Ga0307479, IMG submission 203743) | Hardwood forest soil microbial communities from Morgan-Monroe State Forest, Indiana, United States - atmos_gasesECM4C_515 | ecosystem: Environmental > Terrestrial > Soil > Temperate... | reverse complement strand
TGGGCGATGGTACCGGTCGGATCGCTCACAGCCAGGCCAACGCGCCTGGACCCCGGATCCACCGCCAGCACGCGGCCTATGGGCCGTGCGACGGCGATGGCGACGGCGCGGCCGATCCCTGGGAGGCGGCGGACGCCCCCGGTGCGTTCGACTGGACCACGTACGAAAGCGTGATGCGCCTGTCGAGAAGCGGCATCAGCGGCAGCGCGAGCGGCTCCTCTTTGATCGCCACCGAACGGATGGGCAGCTTCTCGAGGTAGAAGCGAGCCTGCGCGGTCGGCTTGCCGACGATGGCGGCGCGGATCTGATGCTCGTCGAGCGTGGGGGCGACGTACGCCGAGGCAGTTCCCACGAACACGAGGAATCCACCCTTCGCCGAGCTCAGGAGTCGGTACTGCACCTGGGTCGGGCTGGATGTGAGCAGCTGCAGGTTGTTCGGCACGTGCTGCGTGAGGTAGGTCTTGTACGCCGAGGTCACGTCGGCGTCGCTGTAGAAGTCGCCTTCGCCGGTGATCGTCATGGTGCCGCTGAAGCTGGGAACCTTGTCACCCGGCTGGTGGTCGGTCGTGTACTGGGGCGCCCCGAAGATCAGCGTGTCGCTGAGCTTCTCGCCGGACTGGCCCGCTCCCTGGATCTGCTGCGCGATCGTCTGATGGATCTCCTGCTCGAGCTGGGCGCGACCCGCGTCGAAGTCGGCCTCGGTCATCTGCGGGGTTGTCGAGGGATCCGTTCCGCTGCCGGTGGCCTGCGGGTTGGTGACGGTAAGCCTGGGGTAGCGGTTGTTCTCGATCTGATTGATGGTGTGGTCGCCGACGTTGCCTGTCGTGCCCGGGACGACCGCGACCACGTTGGCCGTGGCGGTGCCCTGCTGACCGCCAGTCGCCCACGGCACGGTCACGTTGCCCGAGCTCTGTGCAAACTCCAGGCCGTTGCTGTTCATCAATCGCTGGCCATACGGAACGATCAGGCCAGGAGACCCGCATTCCGGTCCCGGACACGGCGGCGAAATGGCGTTGGAGTAGACGACCTGGCCGGTCGCGGGGGCGAGCGGGACGTTGATCGAGCCGGTCACCTTGAAGCCCTGCGAGTTGGAGTTGGTGATCGTCATGGCGCGGACGTGAATCGGCGGCTTGCCCGGCTGGGCCTGGATCTCGACGTCCTTGGTCGTGAACGGCTGCGCCTGTGCGACCAGCGTCACCGTGGCAGACGGCACGAACACGGCCGCCGCGAATATGCCGACCAGGATCAACGTCACCGCGGTCACATAAAGAAGGAAGCGGCCGGGTTTGACCTCGGTCGCGGTCTTGGTGATCAGACGGGTCGGCGTCGCTATGCCGACATGCGTCGTCGGCGCCAGCTCCCGTCGCTGCCACCACTTCCGAACCGGCGGCGGAGCTTCGCCCTCGGAGGGAATCCCATAACCCTCCGGACTGACCGCGCCGAACACCGGAAAGCCTGTCTCGGACGCCATCTTCTGCACCGCGGGGTCGTCGCAGACCACCGTGACCCGCTTGCCGAGCCGCGCGGAGTAATTGCGCAGCAGCTGGAAGTTGAAGCGGCTCTGTCCGATGCGCGAGCGCATCGGCAGAACCAGCATCGTGTCGTCGCCGTGGTAGCGGCGAAGGCGGTCCACGAGCTCTGGGATCTCCTCTTCCGTCTCGACGTAAATGGGGTTCGTTGCCATGTCGTTTATCAGTCTCCTGGCGGCCTGGTCAGACTTTTATAGCGGACAGGACCCGTCTCATGACGGTGTTCACCGTGTCCCGCTCCTCCGCTTCAGTTCGGAGCGCGTGGTTGGCGAGGCCCATGGGGGCGATGTCCTGGGGGCTCGACAGCTGGCCCGTCGAGTCAGTCAGGTTGCGAACGTCGGCCGGCACGAGGTGGCGGACGCGAGGCTCGCGCGGGAAAGGCAGACCGGCGGCCCAGTTGTTCCTGACCAGCTCGGTGGTCAGCTCGGGGAGCAGGCTTCCGCCACCGCAGAGGTAGATGCTGGTGGGCAGGCGCTCACCTCGCGAGAGCTCCTTGATGCTCAGCGCGAGTCCCTGCAGCAACACCTCGGCGTCCGCGCCGAGAAGCTCCGAGACCTGGCGCTGCTGGTCTGGTGAGAGCAATCCCTCCGAGTGGCGGAGCTTGCGCGCCTCCGCCTCCTCGTAGCTCAAGCCGAACGCCAACGCGAGGCGGCGCGTGAAGGCGCGACCGCCGAGGTTGAACATGCGGGTTCCCTCCACCCCGCCATCGCGGATCAAGGCGACGTCAGTCGTGCCCCCGCCGACGTCGACGAAGATTCCACCCTCGGCCCAGATCTCCTCGTTGGCGCACGCGCGCGCCAGCGCGTAGGGCTGTGCAACGGCGGCGGCAAGCTCCAGGTCGAGCTCGCGGACAACGGTCTCCACCGCGTCGATATGAGTCATCGGCGCGAACGTGTTGAAGACGGTCACCTCCAGGTTCTTGCCGGTGAAACCAACGGGGTTCGTGACTGGGTAGCCGTCGACGCGGACGTTCGTGATCGCGGAGTGGACGAGACGCGCCTCGAGCTGGCCGTAGCTGCGCTCCATCTCCAGCAGGTGCTGCGCCTCGCGCAGCGCCCGGCGCTGGACCATCTGGAGCATGGTCGACATCTCGCTGCCTCTGACGCGCGACTTCGAGTTTTCGCGCGGATACGCGATCGTCGACGAGAAGCCTTTTATCAATTCGCCGGCGATGCCCACGATGACCTGGCCGGGCACGGTTTTGGCCATGTCCTCCGCCGCCTCGAGAGCGCGGTTGCATGAGTTGATGACCGACTCGAGGTCCGCGATCGCGCCTCCGGACATCGCGGCCGGCGCCTGCGGCTCCCTCCCCACCCCGAGCACCTCGCCGTCGGGCCCTTCGCGCCTGACGACGAGCACCTTGATCAGGTCGGTGCCGATGTCGAGCACGGTGAAGTGCCTGTAGTAGTCGCTGCGTTTGCGGAGGAATTTGAATTTCGTCATTTCAGGGCGTGTGCAAGACGTTGGAAAGCTTCGTCCGCGGGTACGGTCAGGGTGCCGGTGACGAGGTGGGCGGGGCCGCCTCCCTTGCCGAAGAGCTCTTTGAGGCGGTTGGCATCGTACTGGTTGGTCAGGTCCTTGGACACCTTGATGACAAACTTGTCCTTGGCGACGACGGTTACGATCCCAGACCGGAGCTTCTCCAGGTAGCGGTCGGCGTACGACTTCAATTCGTCGATGTTCGAGGCGTCCACCGTTTCCGCGACGTAGTCGATGCGGCCGTGCCTGACCTCGATTCCGTCGCGGCCGATCCGCTCCTGGCGCAGGCGGTCGCGCTCACGTTCGAGGTCCTTGACCTGGGCGCGCAGCGCCTGGACCCGCTCCGGAACGTGCTCCGGGCTCGTGTTGAAGGAGCGAGCCAGCTGGGTGAGGAGCTCGCGGTCTTTGCGCACCAGCTCGTCCGCGGCTTCGCCCACGACCATGTCGATTCGCCGCAATCCGGATCCGATGCTGGCTTCCGAAACGATGATCGCCGTCCCGACGTCCGCGGTGTTCGTGACATGGGTGCCGCCGCACAGCTCGCACGTCCAATCGCCGAAGCACACGACACGCACCACGTCGCCGTACTTCTCGTCGAACAGGTGCATGGCGCCCTCCGCCACCGCCTCCTTGTACGCCTTCTGGCTTTCGTGGAACGGAAGGCCCTCTCGCACCTTGTCGCTGATCCGCCCATTGATCCGCGCAAGCTCTTCCCTGGTCATTGCGCGGTCGAGGGGGATGTCGAAGGTCGTGTGGTCTGGCCCAACCCATGAGCCCTTCTGCACGACCTGCTCGCCGAGCGTCTCGCGAAGTGCCTTGTGGAGCAGGTGCGTCGCCGAATGGTGACGCATGATCTGATGCCGTCGCTTCGCATCGACCTCCGCGGTCGCCTTCTCCCCGAGCACGATTTCTCCGGTGACGACCGTTCCGAGGTGCGCGATTGCGCCTTCGACCGGTTTTTGCGTGTCCTCGACTCGCACGCGCCCGCTTGGCGTGGTGATGACGCCGGTGTCCCCAATTTGCCCACCTGACTCGGCATAGAAGGGCGTCTGGTCGAGAAACAAATCGATCTGGTCGCCTTCCTTTGCGCTGTCAACCGCTGACCCTTCACGACGAATCCCCGCAATCACCGTGCTGGTCGTCAATTCGTGATACCCGGTGAACTTTGATTTCGGTACGTCCTTCAGCGCCGCCAGCGTCGGCGCCACGGTGCGGCGTGAGCGCTGGCGCTGCAGCGCCATCTCGGCCGCGAAGCCGTCTTCGTCGACCTGGATGCCGCGCTCCGACGCAAGCTCGCGAGTGAGCTCCAGCGGAAAGCCGAACGTGTCGTGCAGACGAAATGCATCCGCGCCCGAGACGGTCATGGCGTCGCGCGATGCGACCTTCTCGAACTGCTGCATGCCTTCTTCGAGCGTCCGCGCGAATCGTTCGGCCTCGGCGTCGATGGTGCTTGTGATGAAGCCTTCCCGGTCCCGCAGCTCGAGGTAGTGGTCCCCAAACATCGCGACCGTCCGCTTCGCCCCATCGGAGAGCTTGGCGGTGAGGCCGATGTTCCTTCCGTGCAGAGCTGCGCGTCGGATCAGCCGGCGGAGCACGTAACCCCGGCCCTCGTTCGATGGCACGACTCCGTCGGAGATGCAAAACGTGATGGCCCGGACGTGGTCCGCCACGATGCGTTCGGAGAGCGTCGTTGGTTTTCTACTGTGCTCGCGCACAAAGTCGACGAGCGGCGACAGAACGTCGGACTCGAAGACGTTGTCCTTGCCCTGCAGGATGAAGCTGATGCGCTCCAGGCCCATACCGGTGTCGATCGCGGGCTTCGCGAGAGGTATGAGCGCTCCGTCCGCAATTCCGCGCTGTATCGATTCCGCAGTGGAGGGCGGACCCGTGAGGTCTGAGCGCTGGTCGTACTGTGGGAAAACCAGGTTCCAGAACTCGGTGAATCGCGCGCAGTGGTCGGGGTAGCAGTCGGGCTGACCGCATCCGGCATCGCGTCCTTTGTCCCACCAGATCTCCGAGTCAGGCCCGCAAGGCCCGCGACCGAGTCCCCACCAGTTGTCGCCAAGACGAGTCACGTGCTCGGCGGGGATCGCCGTCTTTGTTGTCCAGATCTCGAACGCCTGGTCGTCGGACGGATGCACAGTCACACGGAGCCGGTCGACCGGCATCCCGAAACCGTCCGTCACGAGCTGCCACGCCAGCGGTATCGCCGTTTCCTTGAAGTAGTCGCCGGTCGGGGTGAAATTGCCGAGCATCTCGAAGAAGGTGTTGTGGCGATCGGTCTTCCCCACCTCCTCGATGTCGCCCGTGCGCAGGCACTTCTGCGCGCTGGCGAGCCGGGGCGCGGGCGGTTGGCTCAAGCCCAGGTAGTAGGGCTGGAGCGGCTGCATCCCGGCGGAGATGAAGAGCGTGCTCGGGTCGCCGTGCGGCACAAGCGGTGCGCTGGGCAGGACCAGATGCTCCCGTCTCTCGAAATGCTCTAGAAAGCGCCGGCGGATCTCGTTCCCGGTCACGGGGTCAGTCGAGTTTAAGGGGCGAGCCTTTCGATCCGCCAACCGCTCCGTTCCCTGGCGACGTAGCGCAGGCGGTCGTGGAGGCGGTCGTCGCGGTTTTCCCAGAACTCGATCCACCGTGGTTTGACCGAATAACCACCCCAGGAGCGCGGCAGCGGGACCTGGTCGGGATGGGCAGCCGCGAGCTCGAGCACCTTCTTCTCGAGCACGTCCCGCGAGCGCACGACCCGACTCTGCGGCGACGCCAACGCGGAAAGCTGCGCGCCCCGCGGCCGCGTCTGGAAGTAACCCATCGACGCCTCGCGGGAAACCTTGTGCGCGATTCCATAGACGCGCACCTGGTGACGCGTGAGCGGCCAGTAGAAGACCAGCGCGACGCGGCGGTCATGCCCGATGTCTCGTCCCTTCCGGCTGTCGTAGTTGGTGTAGAAGAGGAACGTCCCGTTGTGCAGTCCCTTGAACAGGACCATGCGGGCGGACACGCCATCCTCGCCTGCGGTCGCGAGCGTCATCGCGTCGGGCTGGACAGCGCCCGCCTCCTGGGCTTCGCGAAACCACCTGGTGAACAGCTCATACGGGTCACGCGGAGCCTCCTCCTCCAGGAGCGGCATCGTTAACGGGCCATATCGAAATTCCCGCGAGTGCCGGCGCTCGCGGGTTTGGGTGCGGTTCCAATGCCGCGAGTGCCGGCGGTCGCGGGTTGGAGCCAGCGCATCAGCCCGCGGTCTCCTGCGGCACGTACTTACGCAGCTGCTCCAGCGCTGCGCGCTGCAAGCGGGAGACGTGCATCTGGCTGATGCCGAGGCGCTTGGCGATCTCTGATTGCGACATCTGCTCGTAGAAGCGCATGGCCATGATCGCGCGCTCGCGCGGCGTCAGGTGCTCCATCGCGCGCTCGAGCACGTCGCGCATCTCGACTCGATCCAGCTCCGGATCTGCACCGCCGATCTGCTCTGCGACGGAGCGGCTCTCCTGCCCATCGCCGCTCCCGACCGGCTGATCGAGGGACACAGGTACGACGGCCGGGCCCATCTCCATCGCCTCCGTCACGTCGTCCGGGGTGACGCCCAGCCGTTCGGCCAGCTCGGTCACGCTCGGCTCGCGGCCGAGCTCGTTCTTCATCTGCTCGTTGACGCGAAGCACAGATTGATGAAGCTCCTGCAGGCGGCGGGGAAAGCGAATCGCGGTGCCTTTGTCGCGGAAGTAGCGCTTGATCTCCCCGGCGACTGTCAGCGTCGCGAAGGTAGTGAACTCGTACCCGAGATCCGGGTCGAAGCGTTCGATCGCTTTGATCAGGCCCAGGTAACCGACCTGCGCGATGTCCTCGAGCGGCTCACCGCGATTGGCAAACTTGCGCGCGAGGAAGTACACGAAGTCGTGGTAGTTGTCGACGAGCCGAGCCCGGATGCGGTCGCGCTCCGCGGGGTCGGCCGTTTCCTTGTACCGGCGATGCAGCGCCCGCAACTCTTCTCGCGAAAGCCGCGCGGAACTGGCCACTACCTAATACTGATTGCGCAGCGGCGGACGGATCAGCCGGCCAGGTGCTTGACCATCCGGAACCGCACATGGCCGGTGCGCGGCTCGATGACCGGTCGGAAGTCATCGACGAAACAGCGGATCATCTCGTAGGCGAGACGCTGCAGCTCCGGGTCGACTGTCGTGTCGTGCTTCGGCGCGTGCAGAGGCAGCGCCCCGGCCGTCGGCATCAGGTCGACGTCGACCACCAACGCCCGGGCCGTCGCGAAGTACGTGAGCTTCAGGTCGGCGGGCGTGCCGAGGTCGTCGGCTGCCGCGATCGCGCTGTCGCAGGCCTGCGTCAGCGCGATCGCAAGCTCGTCGAGGTCCATGAGGCTCAGCCCGAGCTGACCGCCCAGCGTCGTCGCGACTCGCTTGGCAACCGGAATGAAACCCGATGTCGCGGGGATCGTCAGCTCAGCGAGGTTGCGCTTGGCCATCGGTTGTGCGCCTACTCCTCCAGGCTCGTCGTGGCCGAGGGCATGCGGCGCGAGGCCGCTGCCTCCAGCTCTTCGCGCTTTCGCTTGGCAGCCGCGACTCCGTCCTGGATCGCCTTGCCAACCGGGTGGTTGGGGTCGCTCGCCATGTCACGCGCGCGCTGGGCCGCCTGGCGCGCCCGCTGCACCGGCTCGCTGCCGCTCAGCTCGATCGTCTTGCTGCGCAGGCTGTCGATCTGCTCGCGGCCGGGACCCGAGGCGATGTAGGCACCGACCGCCAGGCCGACGAGCCCGCCGATGATGAACCAGCCAAAACCGCCGCCACCGTTTTCATCAGCCACCGCTAACCTCCTTTAACCGAGCGAACAAGGCTCTGTCCCGCCACCCTCACGCCATGCACGGCGGAGTTGATTCCCCGCCCGAACGCCGCCAGCCCTCGACCCCCTGTACGCAGCCCGACGTTCACGCCCGACGTGATGTCGTTGACGTTCTCGATCGTCTGTCGCACCTCTGGCAATGTCTCTTTCATCTCTTCATTGGCCGTGTCGAGCAGCTCGTTTACCGCTCCAAGGGTCCCGCGCAACCGGATCAAGACCCCGGCCAGGGCAAGCGCCACGATGAGCGCAGCCACCCCGAACGCGATCCACATGAAGCTCTGGCTGTTCACCGACTGAATACCCCCAGGCCCGGGCGGGCAAACACAGCAGCAATCTTAAGTGCGTGGGTTGGGGTTGCCGGGTTCGGCTTCTCCCGCTTGCTGGCGGGCTCGGGGAACGAAACGGGCCAGGGGCTGGAGTAGGAGCGCGAAGACCAGCGCCGGCATGAAGTTAGCCTCGCCGAGGCGCCAGGAAGGCAGTCCGAGGAAGTCCCAGAGCTGGCCGAGGCCGAAACCGACGGCGGTTATGAGCAGGATGGGGACGTAGGCCCGGCGGCGATAGGGCAGGAAGGCGTAGCAGAGCTGGGACACGATCAGGACAAGCAAGGCGGCGACGATCAGGCCGGGAGGGATGAGCTTCACCGGGTGCCCAACGCGCGATAGTCGCGACCAACGCCGGTTCTGGCGCTCGAGAAGCCGGGATGGTCGCGACTAACGCGAGAAAACGCTCCCTCCGAGTGACGCTCGTGGGTTGTCCTGAGCATGCTCAGGTGGGTCCCCTGCCTCGGCTCTCCAAGTCCCGTCCTGAGGGGGTCCCCGCGAAATCGAAGATTCCGTGGGGTCTTCCAGGCAGGCTTTTGGTCGGCCTTGCGGACTCCGGGGTCCCTTTGTTCGAGTGTTGGGCAAGCCGCACTGGCGCGCCACTCTTCGGGAGCCGGGCCAATGCTACGACGGCTTTTCCGGCAAGACCACGCGGATGTGCAGCTCTTCGAGCTGCCTCTGGTCGACCGGGCTCGGCGCGCCGAGCATGAGGTCCTGGTGGCTCTGCGTCTTCGGAAACGCGACCACATCGCGGATGTTGTCGGTATCGGTGATCGCCATCATCAACCGGTCGATTCCTGCGGCGATGCCTCCATGCGGTGGCACGCCGTACTCGAACGCGTCGAGCAGATGACCGAACTGGGCGAGGATCCTCTCGCGATCCATGCCGAGGATCTCGAAGACACGCTCCTGCATATGGCGCTCGTGGATGCGGACGCTGCCGCCGGAGATTTCAAATCCATTGAGCACGCAGTCGTAGGCGCGCGCCCGAACGTCGTAAGGACGCTCAGTAAGCAAAGGCAGGTCCTCAGGCCAAGGTGATGTGAAGGGATGGTGGCCGTACGTGAGGTTGCCCTGGTCGTCCTCTTCGAAGAGGTACATCGGATAGATCCACGTGAACTTCCACTCTCCGCGACGGATCAGGTTGCGGCGGCGTGCGATCTCTCGACGCAGCAGTCCCATCACCGTCTCCGCCTTTCGCCGCCTGTCGGCGACGACCAGCACCAGGTCGTCCGCGCCCGAGCCGGCCGCGGACTTGATCGCGGTCATCTCGCCTTCGCTCAGGTGCCGGTCGAGCGGCCCCGGAATCCACGCAAGGCCCTTGGCGCCCGCTCCTCGTGCGATCTGCGCGAGCTCGTCCAGCTCGCGCCGGCTCAGGTCCTTACCACCGGGCACCGCGAAGCAGCGCACCACCCCGCCCGCGTCAAGCGCGGAGCGCAGCACCGTTGAGCTCGACTCCCGCAGCGCATCGCTGACGTCGGCGATGACCAGGTCGTAGCGCAGGTCCGGTTTGTCCGTCCCGTACTTGAGAAGCGATTCCTGCATGTCGATGCGTGGGAACGGAGTCGGGATCTCGATCTCGAGCACATCCTTCCAGACCCTCGCCCACAGACCCTCGATCAGCGTGAACACGTCTTCCTCGGTGCAGAACGACATCTCCACGTCGAGCTGCGTGATCTCCACGACGCGGTCGGCGCGCAGGTCCTCGTCCCGAAGGCAGCGCGCTATCTGGTAATAGCGCCCGATGCCGGCGACCATCAGCAGCTGCTTCAGCTGCTGCGGCGACTGCGGAAGGGCGAAGAAGTCGCCGGGGTGAAGCCGGGAAGGCACGATAAAGTCACGCGACCCTTCAGGTGTTCCCTTGAGCAGCATCGGCGTCTCGACCTCGATGAATTCGTGGCCGTCCATGTAGCGATGGATCGCCTGGACGACCCGATGCCGAAGCTCGAGCGTCTTTGTCAATCGTGGCCGGCGGATGTCGAGGTACCGATATCTCAGGCGAAGGGCTTCATCCGCCGTGACCTCGTCCTCGATCTCGAACGGCGGCGTCTTCGCCTCGGAGATGATCTCCACGTCGCTCGCAACGACTTCGACCTCGCCGGTAGCCATCTTGGGGTTCTCGGATCCTGGCGGCCGGCTCGCTACTTTGCCGCTGACCCTGACCACATATTCGTTTCGCAGCGGAGGCGCGGCCGATCTGATGACGACCTGCACCGTCCCCCATCGATCGCGGAGGTCGACGAATGTCACACCGCCGTGGTCGCGCCGGCGCGCGACCCAGCCGTAGAGCTCGACGTCTTTGCCGACATCGGCCGCGCGCAGCGATCCGCAGTGGGGCGCGTTGAAACCGCTCATGCGAGCCGGGTCGGGAGCTCGACCCATTCGAGCTCCTCCTGCGTCCCGCTCGACATTTCGCGCAGGTTCGCGACGCGGCGTCGCGCCTGGTCAGCGTCGAAGAGCACGACCCAACGCGCACCCAACTTGTTCGCCGAGCGCATCTTGGCGCGCAGGCTCTTCGGTTCGTAGTCGACCGAGACGGATCGGACAGCGCGGCAGATGCGCCCCACCTCGGCGGCCTCGAGCTGGAGGTCGCCGTCGGCAAGCACCACGACATCGGCGGCCGGTCGGAGCGGCACCGAGCCCCGGTCTACCAGCTCGGTGACGCGGTCGAGGCCGCTCGCGAAACCGACCGCAGGGGTGGCGGGCCAGCCCTCAACCTCGGCCAGCCCGTCATAACGTCCGCCTCCGCCGAGGGCGTCCTGTTGACCGGTCGCGCCCAGGGGATAGAACTCGAAGACCGTGCGCGTGTAGTAATCGAGGCCGCGGACCAGGTACGGGTTCAGTTGGTAATCGAGGGCCGCCGCGTCGAGCAGGCGAAGCACCGCCGACCAGTGAGCAGCGCAATCGGCGCAAAGGTGGTCGGTGATCTTCGGTGCACCTTCCTTCAGCGCCTGCTCCTGCGGCACCTTGGAGTCGAGGAGGCGGAGGGTGTTGCGCTCGAGGCGCAGCTGCGAGTCGCCGCCGAGCTGAGACTTCAGCGGCCGGTAGTACTCCCTCAGTCGCTCGAGATACGCGGGGCGGCACGTGCCATCGCCGATGCTGTTGACCTCGAGCCGCAGGTCGGGGATGCCGACCTCGCCGAGCCAGCTCGCGGCCACTTCGATCACCTCCGCGTCAAGACCCGGCGCCGCACCGCCGATCGCCTCGACGTTGAACTGATAGAACTGGCGGTAGCGTCCCTTCTGCGGCCGGTCGTAACGGAACATCGGCCCGATCAAATAAAGACGCGCGGGCTGCGGTCCCTGGTTGAGGCCGCCTTCGAAGTAGGCCCTGACCACGCCGGCGGTCGCTTCTGGACGCAACGCCAGGTTTCGGCCCCCCCGATCGTCAAAGCGATAGAGCTCTTTGGCCACAGCGTCGGTGTCCTCGCCGACGCGTTCGATCAGCTCCGCATGCTCGAGCACCGGGGTCACGATCTCCTCGTAACCAAAGCGGTGGGCGACGTCGCGCGCGGCTTGCTCGGTGGCCCGCCACACGGGCAGTTCTGACGGGAGCAGGTCTCGGACTCCGCGGACTGCTTTGATCGGCTCGGGGCGGGGCATTGAGGCTCCGATTGTAAGAATCGCTCGTTCCGCCGTTAAACTCTCGCGCCGGTGGCCACGGCTTACGTCCAGGTGATCTCCCTCGTTCTTGCCGGGCTCGCTCTCCTCATGGGCGCGTACCTCCTCATCATCGGCAAGCGACCCTGGCGAGGAGGGGACACCGCATCGGTGGCTCCGCGCGTACGGCTGCTCGGTCTCAGCTACATCCTCGTCTTTGGCGCGGCGATGATCCAGATCATCGCGCAGCCCGCCGGCGTCGAGGCTGAGGCGCTCGGCGGGTTCATGGTGCTCGGCGGCGTGATCGTCATCATCGTCGTCTACCTCGAGGCTCGCGCCGGCCGCCGCGCGTCGCACGAAGACCGGCTGGACAACCGGCTCCGGAGCTAGAGGCCCGGCCGAAAACCCTCGGCGAGAGATTCGGCGATCCAGGTGGTCCAGATCCGGGTGAAGCGACGAGCAGCGGAGCGAGCGCATCCGTTGATGCGTGAGCGAGCAGCGCAGGAGCTGAACCCGGAGATGGGCCGCATGGGCGCCGAAGATCCGTCGAGGGGCTTTCGGACGGGCCTCCTCTAGAGCCCGTTCCTTTCCCGGTTCGTCCGGTAGCCCTCGGCTGCCTTGAGCGCCTCGCTCAGATTCTCCAACCGCACCGGCTTGCTCATGTAGTCGTCGAAGCCCGCCCGCAGACAGCGCTCCTGGTCGCCCGGTCCGGCCATGGCTGTGAGCGCGATCAGGCGCGGTCGATTGCCCCTTGGCCAGCGCCGGCAGATCGCCTCAGCGGCTGCAAGCCCATCCATCTCCGGCATCAGCACATCCATCAGCACCGCGTCGTACGGCTCCTGCGCGACCGCCGCGACAGCCTCGCGCCCCGTCGACACGACGTCGACCGAGTGCCCGAGCTTTCCGACCAGTCTCTTCAACAGGTTCTGATTCAGGGCGTTGTCGTCGGCGATCAGCACCCGCAGCGCCCCCGGCTCGACCGCCTTCGCCTCCGGCGGCTGGGCGCCGCGGCCACCGACCTGGATCATGACGTCGTGCAGGGTGCGCGCGGGCACCGGCTTGGTCAGGGTGGCCTGGATCACGCCGCTGTCCGCGGCCTCGGTCTCGGACGGGCCGGGCGGAAATGAGGAGATGAGCACGATCGGCATCTGGTCGGCCCGCCGCATCGCGCGCAGCGACTGCGAGATGTCGAGGCCGTCTATCTCGGGCGGCCTGTGCTCGACCAGTGCGATGTCGAATGGGCGGCCGACCTGGAGCGCGGCCAGCGCTTCCTCGGGAAGGACCTGTGTCGCGGTCGCTCCCCATTGCTCAACTTGCAGCATGAGCAATCTCTTCTCCGTCGGATCCATCGCGACCACGAGGACGCGCATCGACTCGAGCGTGAGCTGAGTGGTGGCCACCCCGCCGGGCAGTGCTTCGGCGAGGACCGAGAACTCGAACGTCGTGCCTGCGTCGGGCCCCGCCTCGACCCCACCCTGCTCGACCCTCAGGTCGCCGTCCATCAGCTCGACGAGGTGCTTCGTCGTATGCAGGCTCAGGACCGCGAGGCGGTCGCCGGGTTCCAGCTTGTCGTAGGGGCCCGTGACGTCATCGAGCCCTCCGCGAAGGATTCGCGCCGGGACGCCGCGGCCCGTGTCGCGGATCTTGAAATGCAGCGCCACGAGTCCACCTCGATCGTCGGATGCAAGCTCGACGCCGACTCCGCCCCGGTAGGTGCGATCCACCGCGCCGTGCAGCAGCGTCACCAGTACCTGCTCCAGGCGACGCGAGTCGCCGATGACGACGTTGGGCACGTCCGGCATCGCGTTGAAGGAGACGTCGAGACCCTTCGATCCCGCCGACTCGGAGACGAGCGCGAGACAGCTCTCGACTGCGCCACGTACATCGAACGGATGCAGCGCCAGCTCGAAGTCGCCTCCCTCTAGAGTCGCAAAGTCGAGGAACTCGTCGAGGATCCGGGAGACCTGTTCGGCGCCGGTCTCGACGATCGCAGCGAGCTCGCGCTCGTCGCTGGTCTCCGCGCCCGTCGACAGCAGCCCCGCGGCGCCGACCACCGCGTTGAGCTGATTGCGCAGCTGGTGTCCGACGTCCGCGAGCAGCGCCGCGTCGACCTCGATCAGGCGGCTATGCCCGTCTTTCTGCTCCGCGGGCTGATTCGCGCCGAGCTTGGTCAGGTCGTCCATCAGTACAGGTTCTCCATGGCGGGTTGGGTCAGCGGATTGAACATCTCCTCAGGCAGCTCGACGCCGTCGCTCTGGAAGTGCGCCTGGAAGGTGGAATGCACGCCCGTCGCGGTGTGATAGCCGACCGCGTGGCCGTCCGGAGTGACCGCAACCTGACGAAACGTGAAAACCTCCTGCATCGCAATCTCACCGTCCGCAATGCCTTGAACCTCTGCGATGCTCACGATCTTGCGCGAGCCGCCGCGAAGCCTCTCGGTCTGGACGACGACGTTGATGGCGGACGCGATCTGACCGCGAATCGCGCGCGACGGAAGCTCCGTCCCCGCGAGCAGCACCAGCGTCTCGAGGCGGCTGATCGCGTCGCGAGCGTTGTTCGCGTGGACCGTGCTCATCGAGCCGTCGTGACCGGTGTTCATGGCCTGCAGCATGTCGAGCGCTTCGCCGCCGCGCACCTCGCCCACGATGATCCGGTCCGGCCGCATTCGCAGCGCGTTGCGCACGAGGTCGCGGATGGTGATCTGCCCGCGGCCCTCGACATTCGCGGGTTTGGATTCAAGGCTGATCACGTGGACCTGGCGCAAGCGGAGCTCGGCCGCGTCCTCGCACGTGACGATCCGTTCATTCGGCGGGATGAACCCCGAGAGCACGTTGAGCAATGTCGTCTTGCCCGAGCCTGTGCCGCCCGACACGATGATGTTCAGGCGTGTCTGCACCGCCGCGTGCAGGTACTCGAGGATCGCCTCGCTCGACCCGCCACTCGAGACGATGCGTTCCGGCGTCAGGACCTCGCGGCCAAACTTGCGGATGGTGAGGCAGGGCCCGTAGATCGCGACCGGCGGGATGACGACGTTGACGCGTGAGCCGTCCTTCAGCCTCGCGTCGCACATCGGCTCTGACTCGTCGACGCGCCGGCCGATGGTCGAGACGATGCGGTCGATGACGCGACGCAGGCTGGCTTCGTCCTCGAACGCCAGGTTGGTCAGCTCGATCCGGCCCCGGCGCTCGACGAAGATCTGCTCCGGTCGGTTGACCATGATCTCGGTGATTTCGGGGTCGCGCAGCGGCGCCTCGAGCGGTCCGAGCCCGATCACCTCGTCGAAAAGGATGTCGACCAGCCGCTCACGGTCGGCGGCGGTGACGAGCGCCGCGGGCGGCTTGTTTCGGAAGTGCTCCTCGGTCAGCTGCAGCAGCAGGCGCCGGATGCCGGCGCGGTTGGTGATGTCGATGGCCGCCGCGTGGCGGCGCAGCAGGTCAGCGTGGATCTCGGCCTTGGCCGCCGCGAGGGCAGGGCTCAGGGTCGCCGGGGCGTCGACGCTGCGGCGGCCACCGTCGATCGCCGCGATCTCGGCGGTTATCGGGTCCCGGGCCGCGCCGCGTCGCTCTGGCGGCGCCACGCTTGGCGTGCCGTCTGCGGGCGTCGGCATCGCCACGGGTGGCTCGGCCGCCGGGGCGGCCACGGGCTGCGCACCCGTCGCCGGCGCTTGCTGATAACGGCGGTCGAAGCGTTCGGAGAGCTTCATCTGGGCCTCGCCACGGCCCGTCTCAGGACCCGACGGTGGGCGCGCTGGGCGGCCTTCTGCATGTCGGCGTCACCCGCTTTTTCGGCGAGGCGATGCAGGCCGTCGGCGGCCGAGCGGTCGCCGATCATGGCGAGAGCCTTGCAGGCCGCGAAGCGCACCTGCTTGGGCCAGCGCGAATCGTGGGCGATCCCGAGAAGGGGCGAGACTCGGAGGACGTCGCGCCGGAGACCGCACGCCAGCACGGTTGCCACGGCCGCCCGCTCGTTTGCCGGCTGCCGCATCAGGGCCTCGACGTCCACGTCAGAGGCGGCCCGGGACAGAGCGATGGCGAGGCGGTGAAGCGGGATGCTGTCCGCCGAGGCCATCAGCTCGTCGACCGCGCGCCTACCACCGAGCTGGGCGAGCGAGCGGACGGCAGCCTCACGAACCCGGGGCGTGGGATCGTGGACCAGGTCCGAGATCCACAGGGCCGCCTCCGTAAGTCGCGCGGCGCCGCAGATCCTTGCCGCGGCGGCCCGAGTGGCCGGATCGGGGCTGACGAGGCAGTCGAGCAGCTCGTCCTGCAGGCTCGAGCGCCGGAACATCTCGTGGACCATCCAGTGCGCGGTCACGCCCACCCCCTGGCGGTCGAGGACCGCGGCAAAGGTCCGGGCCACGCCCTGGGGGTCGGCCAGGAGCTCGGGTACGGTGACGTTCAGCACGGC